>LUMS01000414.1_pt1 | contig 19801 bp, 18 predicted proteins | sample 729711 | NCBI WGS metagenome assembly LUMS01 (sample SAMN03860298, study PRJNA289734) | marine metagenome | biome: seawater column; feature: ocean; material: water; isolation source: Red Sea water column Station 192 - depth 25m | place: Saudi Arabia: Red Sea | collected 2011-10-15 | depth 25 m | reverse complement strand
GAACCCCGCGACCCCACCGGCGAGGACGGGGGAAGCCAGCGCTGCGTCGAGGTCGGCTGGGTCGAGCGCCGGCAGGTCGGCGCACAGGGCCACCGGGCGTCGCGGACCTTCTTCTCGAAGGAGCCGAAGCCGGTGATGGCGACCTTCTCGCCCTTGGCGACCTCACGGGTGATGGTGTCGAGGACGGACTCGAGCGCGTGGGCCGCTGCCTTCTTGTTCCCCTCGAAGCGCGCGGAGAGCGCATCGATGAGCTGGGTCTTGTTCACAGGATTTCCCTTCGTGCAAACCTCGGTGCGCCGAGCACGCGCTCGGACTTCCCATGCACGCTAGGGATTCGTGGCCCGGGTCACAATGACCAACGCCGCGAACTTCGTGTTTTCCTCACGATGATCGCGGCGTCGGTTCGTCAGTGCTTGTGGTCGAGCGGGTGGTGAAGCCGGGTGAAGCCGTTACTGCGTGACGGGCTTGAAGCTCGGACGCGTGGCCTCGAAGGCAGCGATGTCGGCCTCGTTGCCCAGCGTGATGCCGATGTCGTCGAGACCGTTGAGCAGACGCCAGCGGGTGTAGTCGTCGATCTGGAAGGGCGCGACCAGGTCGCCGCAGGTCACGGTCCGGGCCTCGAGGTCCACCGTGATCCGGGTCGTCGGGTCGTCCTCGATCGCGGCCCACAGCTGCTCGATGACGTCCTGCTCGACCGGCACCGACAGCAGGCCGGCCTTGCCGGAGTTGCCGCGGAAGATGTCGGCGAAACGGCTCGAGAGCACGACCTTGAAGCCGTAGTCCATCAGCGCCCACACGGCGTGCTCGCGCGAGGAGCCGGTGCCGAAGTCGGGCCCGGCGACGAGGATCGAGACACCGGCGTACTCAGGCTTGTTGGCCACGAAGTCGGGGTCGTTGCGCCACGCGGCGAACAGCCCGTCCTCGAAGCCGGTGCGGGTCACGCGCTTGAGGTAGACCGCCGGGATGATCTGGTCGGTGTCGACGTTGCTGCGGCGCAGCGGAAGCGCCGTTCCCGTGTGGGAGGTGAACTTCTCCATGGCTCCAGTTCCTCTCAGACCAGGTCCGCGGGCGAGGCGAGCGTGCCCTTGACGGCGGTGGCGGCGGCGACGGGCACCGAGACCAGGTGGGTGCGACCACCCTTGCCCTGGCGACCCTCGAAGTTGCGGTTGGACGTGGACGCGGAGCGCTCCTGCGGGTCCAGGGTGTCGGGGTTCATGCCCAGGCACATGGAGCAGCCGGCGCCGCGCCACTCGCCGCCCGCCTCCTTGAAGACGACGTCGAGTCCCTCCTCCTCGGCCTGCAGGCGCACCCGCACCGAGCCGGGCACGACCAGCAGCCGGGTGCCCTCGGCGACCTTGTGGCCCTTGATGACCTCGGCGGCCAGGCGCAGGTCCTCGATGCGGCCGTTGGTGCACGAGCCGACGAACACGGTGTCGACCTTCACCTCGCGCATGGGGGTGCCGGCCTCGAGACCCATGTAGGCCAGGGCCTTCTCGCAGGCCACCTTGTCCGTGGCGTCCTCGAAGTCGTCGGGTGACGGGACGTGCGCGCCCAGCGGGACGCCCTGACCGGGGTTGGTCCCCCAGGTGACGAACGGCGTGACGTCGCCGGCGTCGATGACGATCTCCTTGTCGAAGGTCGCGTCGTCGTCGGTGCGCAGGCTCTTCCAGTGGGCGACGGCGGCGTCCCACTCGGCACCCTTCGGCGCCTCGGGCTTGCCCTCGATGTAGTCGAAGGTCGTCTGGTCCGGCGCGATCATGCCGGCCTTGGCTCCCCACTCGATGGACATGTTGCAGACCGTCATCCGGCCCTCCATCGAGAGCTGCTCGATGGCCTCGCCGCGGTACTCGACGATGTAGCCCTGGCCGCCACCGGTGCCGGTCTGCGCGATCAGGTAGAGGATCAGGTCCTTGGCGGTGACGCCCTCGGGCAGGGTCCCGTTGACGGTGACGGCCATCGTCCTCGGCTTGGCCTGCATCAGGGTCTGCGTCGCCAGCACGTGCTCCACCTCGGAGGTGCCGATGCCGAAGGCGATCGCACCGAACGCGCCGTGGGTGGAGGTGTGGCTGTCGCCGCACACGATCGTCATGCCGGGCTGGGTGAGGCCCAGCTGCGGGCCGACGACGTGGACGATGCCCTGGTCGAGGTCACCGAGGGGGTGCAGCCGGACACCGAACTCGGCGGCGTTCTTGCGCAGCGTCTCGACCTGGGTTCGGGAGACGGGGTCGGCGATCGGCTTGTCCCAGTCGAGCGTGGGGACGTTGTGGTCCTCGGTCGCCGCCGCAGGCCGTCGAAGGCCTGCGGGGAGGTGACCTCGTGGATGAGGTGGAGGTCGATGTAGAGGAGGTCCGGCTCCCCGGGGGTCGATCGGACGACGTGCTCGTCCCAGACCTTCTCGGCAAGGGTCCTGCCCATGACGCACTCCTTCGTGACCTTCGGTTGGCGGGTGTCCGTCCGGCCCGACGGCGTACGGAGGCACGCAGGGTCGGGCGGTTCGACAGGTCGATGCTACGCCCAAGATCCCATCTCGTGAGACACGATTCCCAGGATGTGAGACCGCTCTTGCCAAGGCAAAGACTCGTGAGGCGCGCGTCACAGTGCTTGCCATCCCATTCCCCGAGACATCAGTATTGCTATATGGACAGCAGTGGAGTGGGCGTTCTCGACAAGGCGGCGATCGTGCTGACGGCCCTGGAGTCGGGCCCGGCGACCCTGGCGGGCCTGGTCAGCGCCACGGGCCTCGCCCGACCCACCGCGCACCGTCTCGCGGTGGCGCTGGAGCACCACCGTCTCGTCGCCCGCGACATGCAGGGCCGCTTCGTCCTCGGCCCGCGGCTCGCCGAGCTCTCGGCCGCCGCCGGCGAGGACCGCCTCCTCGCCACCGCCGGCCCTGTGCTCGCGCGACTGCGCGACATCACCGGCGAGTCCGCCCAGCTGTGGCGCCGCCAGGGCGACCACCGCGTGTGCGTGGCGGCCGCCGAGCGCCCCTCCGGCCTGCGCGACACCATCCCCGTCGGCACGCAGCTGACGATGCGTGCCGGTTCCGCGGCCCAGGTGCTGCTGGCCTGGGAGGACCCCGAGCGCATGCACCGCGGCCTGCAGAACGCCGCCTACTCCGCCGCCGCCCTCTCCGGCATCCGCCGACGCGGCTGGGCGCAGTCGGTCGGCGAGCGCGAGCAGGGCGTCGCCTCGGTGTCCGCCCCGGTCCGCTCCCCCAGCGGCAAGATCATCGCCGCCGTGTCGGTGTCCGGCCCGCTCGAGCGGCTCTCGCGCACGCCGGGTGCCTCGCCGGGTCGGCCGTGCGTGAGCGACGGCTCGGCCGTGCGTGAGCGACGGCTCGGCCGTGCGTGAGCGACGGCTCGGCCGTGCGTGAGTGACGGTTCGGCGTCAGAAGAGCGCGTCGGTGCGTTCGAGGTCCAGCAGCAGCTGCTTGCGCTCCAGCCCACCGGCGTACCCGGTGAGGGTGCCGTTGGCGCCGATGACGCGGTGGCAGGGGATGACGATCGGGATCGGGTTGCGGCCGTTGGCCAGGCCGACCGCGCGGGAGGCGGCGTTGGTCATGCCCAGGCGGTGCGCGATGGCGCCGTACGACGCGGTCTCGCCGTAGCCGATGCCGCGCAGCTGCTCCCAGACCCGTTGCTGGAAGTCGCTGCCCTGCGGGGCGAGCGGGAGGTCGAAGTCGGTGAGCGTGCCGTCGAAGTAGGCGGCCAGCTGGCGCACGGCCTCGACCAGCACCGGGAGGTCGTCCTGCCGCGCACCACGGGGGCGTCCGTCGCCCTCGGCCCAGGGCGAGAACTCGATGGCCGTGATCGCACCGCGGTGCTCGACGATGCGCAGCGGCCCGATGGGGCTCGGGGTCTCGGTCCACATCAGTTGGTCTCCTGCAGGTCGGTGGGCTGGGGTGCCGGCTCGGGGGTGGGCGGCATCAGGGTCTGCCACAGGTGCAGCAGGGCGTAGGAGCGCCAGGGGCGCCACCGGTCGCTGCCGACGATCGCCTCCGCCGGGTCGGCGCCGAGCCGCGTCAAGGCGGTGCGCACGCCCACGTCGGTCGGGAGGAACACGTCGGGGTGGGCCAGCGCGCGCATCGCGACGTAGTCGGCGGTCCACGGGCCGATGCCGGGCAGCGCGAGCATCCGCTCGCGTACCGCGTCGCGCTCGGGTCCGCGGTCGAGCGCGACCTCTCCCCAGGCCAGCGCCGCCGCCAGCCCGACGAGCGCACGCCCACGCGTCCGCGGCATCGGGAGCGTCTCCGGGTCGAGCGTGGCGAGCGCGTCGGCCGTCGGGAACGCGTGGGTGAGGCTGTGCTCGTGCGCGAGGTCGAAGGTCACGGGCTCCCCCGCCGTCGCCACGACGCGGCCGAGGACCGTCCGGGCCCCGCTGACGGAGACCTGCTGCCCGACCACGGTGCGGACGGCGGTCTCGGCGGCGTCGACCGTGCCCGGCACCCGCAGACCGGGGCGGGTCGCGACGAGGTCGGCCAGGTCGACCGCGTGCGGGCCCGGCTCGGCGAGCGCGGTGTCGACGGCAGCGGGGTCGGCGTCGACGAGCCGTCGGGCGCGCTCGACGGCGGCGCCGGTGTCACGCAGGTCGGTGAGCGTGAACGTCGCCGCCACCTGGGCGGTGCGGCCGGGCTCGAGGTCGTCGAGCGAGGGGTCGAGGTGGAGGCGCAGGGTGCCGGGGCCGTGCGGGAGGTCGAGGGTGCGGGCGTACCAGCCGGGTCCGGCGACCTCGACGCCCGGCACGAGGTGGTAGGCCAGGAAGTCCAGCAGCGCCGTGGCCGCGAAGGGCGTGCGGACCGCCAGTCGCATGGTGAGCGTGCCCGCGGCGGTCGACTCGGCCGCACCGTGCGAGCCCGCTGCGGATCGGCGTGCGCGCAGGGCGCTGGGACTGGCGTCGTACACCTCGCGGACGGTGTCGTTGAACTGCCGCACGCTGGCGAAGCCGGCGGCGAAGGCGACGTCGGCCAACGACAGGTCGGTGGTCTCCACCAGGACCCTCGCCGTCTGCGCCCGGCGCGCCCGGGCGAGGGCGAGCGGCCCGGCCCCGAGCTCGGCGACCAGCACGCGCCCGAGGTGGCGCGGCGTGTAGCCGATGCGCCGGGCCAGGCCCTCGACCCCCTCACGGTCCACGACGCCGTCGGCGATCAGCCGCATCGCGCGGCCGGCCACCCCGGCGTGGACGTCCCAGTCCGGGCTGCCCGGCGTGGCGTCCGGCAGGCAGCGCTTGCAGGCGCGGTAGCCGGCGGCCTGCGCGGACGCCGCGGAGCGGTGGAAGGTCACGTTGCCGGCGGCGGGGGTGCGTGCCGGGCAGGAGGGCCGGCAGTAGATGCCGGTCGTGCGGACCGCGGTGTAGAAGACACCGTCGTAGCGGCGGTCGCGCGAGCTGACGGCGGCGTAGCAGGACGCCGGATCCAGCCCCCGGTCCAGCACCGGGTCCAGGGGGCTCGTCGTCTCGCTCACGATGCCATCATGCACGTCGCCACCGACAGTCTCTGGCGGGAATCGGACACGGCCGCGGGCCGGGACGCGGTGCCACGACGCACCGTCCGGGCCGGGGGTGCGCGGGCGGTGACCACCCCTGAGGGAGGATCGGGGGGTGCCACAGCACCTGCGGGTCGACCATTCCCACCGACGGACCGTCGTGCGCGTCGTGCTGCTCACCCACGTGCTGCTGGCCATCGTGACCGCAGCGGCGGTCACCCTGGCCTACCGGCACCTCGACGGCGACATCCGCTCCCAGGACGTCACGGGGATGCTGACCGACCGCCCGGAGAAGCAGGAGGTCGAGGGCCCGAAGGAGCCGCTGAACATCCTCGTGATGGGCACCGACGACCGCTCGTGCGAGGGCTGCGCCATCGACGGCGAGTCCGGCGGCGGAGGCTCGGACACCACGCTGCTGGTGCACGTCTCCGCGGACCGCCAGGAGGCCTACGGCATCTCGTTGCCCCGCGACGCCCTGGTCACGCGGCCCGACTGCATGGACGACGACGGCGAGGTGATCCCGGGCGGTGAGCTCGAGATGTTCAACTCCGCCTTCGCCCTCGGCGGTCCGGCGTGCACGATCCAGACGGTCGAGCAGCTCACCGGGGTGCTGATCGACCACTACGTCACCGTCGACTTCAACGGCTTCGTCGACATGGTCGACGCCGTCGGCGGGGTGGAGGTGTGCATCCCCAAGGACGTCTCCGACCCGACGCACAACATCTTCTTCGACGCCGGCACCCAGACCCTCGAGGGCCGGGAGGCGCTCGACTACGTCCGCGAGCGCTACGTGCTCTCGGCCAACTCAGACATCGGCCGGATGCGTCGTCAGCAGGCGTTCATCGCCTCGATGATCAACAAGGTCGTCTCCGCCGGCACCCTGACCCGTCCCGACCGCGTCTACAGCTTCCTCTCCGCGGCCACCCGGTCGATCACCGTCGACGAGGAGCTGGGCTCGATCCAGGACCTGGTCGACCTGGCGCTGCAGTTCCGCGACACCGGGCTGGGCAGCATCGAGTTCGTGACGGTGCCCAACGAGGCCTACGCGCCCGACCCGAACCGGCTCGTCTGGTCCGACAAGGCCGCCAAGCTGTGGAAGCGCGTGGCCAAGGACAAGCCACTGACCAAGAAGCTCGGTCGGCGGTCCATCAGCGCCAAGGACCCGGTCGGCACCTCGTCGGCCGACCCGAGCGCCACGGCCACCGAGCCCGTCGACCCCGACGAGGCGGCCGAGCGGGAGAAGGAGCGGGCCGAGGCGCTCGCCAACGGCCTCTGCGCCTGAGGTTCCGGACCGGCGGTGGGCAGTCACCCTTTCCGTCGGCCGGATCGGTCGAGGACTCACCGCTCCCGCCGGCTCGGGTCGGGCAGCGGTGAGTGATCAACCCATGGACGACCCCGGACGGTTGAGGACTCACCGCTCCCGGGCGTCGGTGGCTCGTGCCAGGCTGGGCCCGTGAGCCGCCGCAAGGAGCGTCCCGAAATCCCCGAGGAGTGGGTACGCCGCATCGACGGCGTGCTCGGGGCGTTCCCCCGGTGCGCGGCCGAGCCGGCCTGGGTCGGCACCCGCTGGCGGGTGGGGTCGGCCACGGTGGCGCACGTGTTCGGCGGCGAGGACGGCCTGTTCCGCATCATGTTCCGCGCCGAGCCCGACGAGGTGATGGCGCTGCAGCACCTCGGCGACCCGTACTTCAAGGCCTCGTGGGGCAGTGACGTCGTGGGGCTGCTGCTCGACGACGACACCGACTGGGCCGAGCTGGCCGAGCTGCTGACCGACTCCTACTGCGTCCAGGCGCCCGAGCGGCTGGCCGCGCAGGTCCAGCGGCCGGGCTGAGCCGCGCAGGCCCAGCGGCCGGTTGAGCCGCGCCGGCGCCCGGTGCGAGGACAGCCGCGAGCACGAGGAACGACGAAGGCCCGGTCCTGGTGGACCGGGCCTTCGTGAGACGTACTCCGTACGGGATTCGAACCCGTGTTTCCGGCGTGAGAGGCCAGCGTCCTAGGCCACTAGACGAACGGAGCATGTTCTTTATTCTGTTGCTTCGGGCTGCCTCTCGGCCTCCCTGGCGACCTGCGGAACTCTAGCCTCAGGCCTTCGTCCCGGCCAAATCGGGGTGATCCTGAGCGGATCTCCGACCTGGTGGTCACTTGCTGGGGTACTAGGACTCGAACCTAGAACAACTGAACCAGAATCAGCCGTGTTGCCAATTACACCATACCCCAAGGGGGTACCTCGCCGCCTGCTCCGCAGGCCCGAGGACCGACGGGAACCTTACACGCGAGGGTCGGGGCCGACCAATTCGGAGGGGGGTCCCGGCGGACCACCCCAGGGACCCGGCGGACCTGGCGGACCCGGCGGGCCCGGTGGGGGCGGAGGACCGGAGGGGCCCTGGGTGCCCGGCGGCCCCGGGGGCCGCTGTCCCGCCGACGGCGTCGGGCCGCCCTCGGTGGCGATGCCGGCCCGACGGGCCACCCACAGCACCACGCCGAGGTAGACCAGGCTCTGGGTCAGCGTCACGGGCAGGCTCCACCAGGTGCCGCCGGTGGGGTTCATGGCCGTGGTCATGTCGCTGAAGGCCAGGGCCATGCCGAAGGCCAGCAGGTTGTTGAGCACGTGCATGGCGATGCCGGCCTCGAGCCCACCGGTGGCCAGCACCAGGAAGCCCGCGACGAGCCCGAACGCGAACCGGTCGACGAAGACCGGCGGGTCCTGCGCCCCGTGCGCCAGGGCGAAGAGCAGGGCGGGCACCACGACCGCGACCACCCGCGAGGGGATCAGGGTGCCGACGGCCTGGGTGAGGTAGCCCCGGAACGCGAACTCCTCCCCCGCCGCCTGCAGCGGAGTGAGCAGCACGACCACGAGCAGGAAGTCGCGCATGGTCCGGCTCCACGAGTTGAGCTCACCGGTGATCTCGGCCCCGTTGCCCTGCGCGGGCAGGACGGCCGAGACGACCAGGGTCGCGACCAGCGCCACCACGGAGAGCCCGAGGCAGGTCGCCAGCCACCCCCACCGCACCCGGCGTACGACGGAGGCGGCCCAGCCGGGGTGCAGCCCGTGCACGAGCCACACGGCCAGCACCACCGCCGGGATCGCCGCGGCCCAGCCGATGTTGACCAGTGCCAGGAACGACGGGGTGATCTCGTCGGTGCCGGAGAGCCGGTCCAGTGCCACGTCCGGCGGCAGGCCGCCGAGGATCAGCCCGGCGGCGATCACCCCGGCCGCCGCGGTCTGGGCGACCAGGAAGATCACCCCGACCATGACGACGCCCAGCAGCACCCACCAGCGCGACGGGCGGCCGGCGGTGAGCAGGCGGAGGTAGGCCAGCACGGGTGGCTCCCGGATCAGAGCGCGGAGGCCAGGCGGGCCAGCGACCGCTCGCGCCCCAGCAGCTCCATCGACTCGAACAGCGGCGGGCTCACGCGGCGGCCGGTGACCGCGACACGGACGGGGCCGTAGGCGACCCGGGGCTTGAGGCCCATCTCGTCGACCAGCGTCGCCTGCAGGGCGTCCTGGATCGCCTGGGTGGACCAGGTGTCGAGCGCCGCGACGGCGTCGTGCGCGGCCTTGACCACGCCGCGGCCGGTCTCGTCGAGCAGCTTGGCGACGTCGGCCTCGTCGCGGGTGAAGTCGGCCTCGTCCACGAAGAGGAACCCCAGCATGTCGGCGACCTCGGCGAGCTTGTTGACCCGCTCGGCGACCAGCGGCATCGCCAGCTCCAGCAGCTGGGCGTCGGCGTCACGCACCGGGTCTCCGACCACGCCGGCGGCCTTGAGGAACGGCAGCGCGCGGTGGGTGATCTCCTCGACCGGCAGCATCCGCAGGTGGGCGGTGTTGATGGCCTCGGCCTTCTTCAGGTCGAATCGCGCCGGGTTGGCGTTGACGTCGGCGATGTCGAAGGCCTCGACCATCTCCTCGAGCGTGAACACGTCACGGTCGGCCGCGATCGCCCAGCCCAGCAGCGCCACGTAGTTGAGCAGGCCCTCGGGCAGGAAGCCCTGGTCGCGGTAGGCCAGCGCGTGCGCCTGCGGGTCGCGCTTGGAGAGCTTCTTGTTGCCCTCCCCCATGACGTAGGGCAGGTGGCCGTAGAGCGGGGTGGCCTCGGCGACGCCGATCGCCCTCATCGCCTCGAACAGCGCGATCTGGCGGGGGGTCGAGGAGAGCAGGTCCTCGCCGCGCAGCACGTGGGTGATGCGCATGGTCGCGTCGTCCACGGGAGCGGTGAGCGTGTAGAGCGGGTCGCCGTTGGCGCGGCACAGCGCGAAGTCGGGGACGAACTGCGTCTCGAAGGTCACCTCGCCGCGGACCAGGTCGTCCCAGGTGATCGAGCCGTCGGGGGCGAGAGCTCGCGGCAGAAGCCGTCGTACCCCATCACCTTGGAGCCGGACTCCTTGCGGCGCGCCTCCACCTCGTCGTTGCGGCAGTAGCAGTCGTAGGTGTACGACGACTCCCGCAGCTTGCCGAGCACGTCGCGGTAGAGGTCGCCCCGCTCGGACTGGCGGTAGGGGCCGTAGGAGCCACCGACCTCGACGCCCTCGTCCCAGGTCAGGCCGAGCCAGCGGAAGAGCTCGAGGATCGCGGTGTAGGACTCCTCGGTCGAGCGCTCCTTGTCGGTGTCCTCGATGCGCAGCACGAACGTGCCGCCGCGACCGGTCAGCTCGGCGTGCTTGGCGAAGGCGTAGTTGAACAGGGCGGTGCGGACCAGTCCGACGTGCGGGGACCCGGTCGGCGACGGGGCCATCCGGACGCGCACAGGCGTGTCGGGCGTGGCGGGACCCTGGGTGGTGCTCTCGGACACGGGGTTCAGCGCTCCTTGATCGTGTTGGTCAGCGCGCCGAGGCCGTCGATGGCGACCTCGACCTCGTCGCCGACGTGCATGCGGCCGACGCCCTCGGGGGTGCCGGTGAGGATGACGTCGCCCGGCAGCAGGGTCATCACGCTGCTGACGTGGGCGACGAGGGTGGGGACGTCGAAGATCATGTCGGCGGTCGAGCCGTCCTGGACGACGTCGCCGTTGAGGTAGGTGCGCACGCGCACGCCGTCGGCGAAGGCCTGCGGGTCGAGGTCGGTCTCGACCCAGGGGCCCAGCGGGCAGAAGGAGTCGAAGCCCTTGGCCCGCGTCCACTGGTCGTCGCTGCGCTGCAGGTCGCGCGCGGTGACGTCGTTGGCGATGGTGTAGCCGTGGATGACGTCGGTGGCCTTCTCGGGCGGGACGTCGCGGCAGATCCGGCCGATGACCACGGCCAGCTCGCCCTCGTACTGCAGGTCCTGGGTCTGGCGCGGGTGGAAGACCGGGTCGCCCGGGCCGACCACCGAGGTGTTGGGCTTGAGGAACATCAGCGGCTCGCTGGGCACGTCGTTGCCGAGCTCGGCCGCGTGCTTGGCGTAGTTGCGGCCGATGCCGACGACCTTGCTGCGGGGCAGGACCGGCGCGAGGAAGCGGACGTCCTCGAGACGGTGCTCCTGCTCGAGCAGCTTGACGCCGACGTACAACGGGTCGCCGGCGAGGGCCACGATGACCGCGTCCTCGCCCAGCTGGCCGTGCTCGTCGAGGTCGCCGGTCACGACGCCGTACTGCGGGTCCTCGCCCGTGGTGAATCTCGCGATGCGCACCGCTCGACCCTATCGAGTCCGGCCGCGCGGACCTCAGTCGCCGAGCACCTGCCTGAGGTGGTCGTTGGCGAGCAGCCGGTGCGGGTCGGCCTCGTCGCGGATCGCCAGGACGTCGCCGAAGCGGGCGTAGGCCCGGGAGAGGTACGCCGAGTCGAGGGTGTGCCGCTTGCCCCAGTGCGGCCGGCCGTCGTGGGCGACGAAGACCTCCTGGGCGGCGGCGAAGTACGGCGAGGGGTCCTGGCGGTGGTAGGTGTGCACCGCCACGTAGCAGCTCTCGCGCTCGTGGGCGGTGGAGAGCCACACGTCGTCGGCGGCGGTGAAGCGCACCTCGATCGGGAACGACACGTGCTCGCCGCTGGTCGCGAACCACCGCTGCAGGGCGCCGATCACCTCCGGCAGCGCGGCGCGGGGCATCGCGAACTCCGACTCGTGGAAGCGCACCCGACGGCGCGACACGAACACCTCGTGCGACGGCGCGACGAACTCTCGCGCCGAAAGCGCCGAGCCGGAGAAGCGGTTGATCCGCGGCACCAGCGAGGGCCGGGCGCGGGCGACCCGGTTGAGCACCTCGAACGCGCCGTTGCTGAGCAGCTCGTCGTCCACGAGGCCGCGCAGCCGGCCGATCGGCGCCGGGGCGGTGCCCTCGGGCACGCGGTTGTTGCGCTTGAGCAGGGCCTTCTCGGTGTGCGGGAACCAGTAGAACTCGCAGTGGTCGTTGCCCCCGACGAGCTCCGGCAGCCGCTCGAGGACCTCCGGCAGCGGCATCGGCTCCTCGCGGGCGTGGAGCAGGAACGCGGGCACGCACTGCAGGGTGACCTCGGTGACGATGCCCAGCGCGCCCAGCGAGACCCGCACGGCGCCGAACCACGGGTGCTGCTCGTCGACCTCGACCACGTCGCCGGACGCCGTCACCAGCTGCACGGCGACGACGGCCTTGGCGATGCCGTGCAGCCGGTCACCGGTGCCGTGGGTGCCGGTACCGATCGCTCCGGCCACGGTCTGCGGGTCGACGTCGCGAGCCGCACCTGCACGCCGTCGGTCGCGCACAGCGGCGTGAAGGAGTGACCCGAGCCGACCGGGCGCACCGTGAGGCCGTCGTGGGCGGCGTCGGCGAGCACCTGCGCGACCTCGGCGGTCGAGGTGGGCGCGGCCACCCGCTGAGGGGTGCAGCGGACGCTGCCGCTCCAGTTGCGCCACGTGGTCCTGGTGGTGCTCATCCGAAGACCCTCCCCTCGCCTCGGTACGTCGGCACCACGCGCGTGACCCCGTCCGCGTCGACCCGGGCGACCTCGGCCAGCCGCTCGCACATCTCCCCTGCCTTCGCGTGCCGCAGCAGCACCCGGTCGCCGACCGCCAGCGTGCCGGCACCGGCTCCGCGGACCGGGGTCTGCACCTCGCCCGCGCCCTCGGCGCGGGTGAGCGCCAGGCCCTCCGGCCACACCGGGGTCGGGGCGCGGCTCGCGCCGGTCGGACCGGAGGCGATGAAGCCCCCGGAGAACAGCGTGGCGAGATCCGCGGCCGGACGACGCACGACGTCGAGCGCGTAGTAGCCCGCGGGGCGGGGGCTGAAGCCGGCGTACCCGTCGAAGAGGGTGGGGGCGAAGAGGCCGGAGCCGGCGGTGAGCTCGGTGAGGACGGGGTCGTCGCCGACGACGTGCAGGCTGCCGGTGCCGCCGGCGTTGACGATCTCCAGCTCCGCGTGGCGTCCGACGGCGGTGACCACGGCCGCGCGTCGGTCGACGAGCTCGGCGGCGGAGCGGCGCTTCATCAGCCGGACCGCGGGCGAGGAGTCGGGGACCCCGGCGATCTGCGCGTCGTAGAACATCAGCCCGACCAGCGCGAAGCCGGGGCGCTCGGCGACCGCGCGCGCCAGTCGCTCGGCCTCCTCGGCGGTGTGCACCGGCGAGCGGCGGGCGCCGAGGTGCAGCGGGCCCAGCCGCAGCGAGGCGTCGACGTCGAGGCAGACCCGGATCGTGGGGTGGCCGGCCCCGAGGACCGCGTCGACGAGGTCGAGGTGGTCGGTGGAGTCGACCATGACCGTGATGGCGGCGCGGCGGTGCTCGTCGGCCACGAGGTCCCGCAGCGCCTCGCGGCTCACCGAGGGGTAGGCCAGCAGCACGTCGTCGTGGCCGAGGTCGGCGAGCCACACCGACTCGGCCAGCGAGTAGGTCATCACGCCGGCGAAGCCCGGGCGGTGGAGCACCTCCTCGACCACCGAGCGGACCCGCACCGACTTCGTCGCCACCCGGATCGGCACTCCGCCGGCGCGGCGGACCAGGTCGTCGGCGTTCGCGGCCAGCGCGTCGTCGTCGACGATCCCGAGCGGCGCCTCGAGGTGGGCGGTGGCGGACAGCAGCTGGGCTCGCCGGTGGACCATGTGCGCCAGTCAACACCAGCCCGGCGGCGTACGTCGTCGGTTCCTGCGCGCGCGTCGGGCGCGCCTACCGTGGGACCCATGCAGGTGCGGACGGTGCTGTCGCGGGCGGAGTGGGAGCCGCTCGCCGAGGCGCACGCCGCGCGGGTGGACCGCTACACGCGACCGCACCTCGAGCGCCGCGAGGCGCGGGTCAAGCACCCCGTCCACGACTTCCTGTTCACCTACTACTCCCAGCGGCCCGCGCAGCTGCGGCGCTGGCACCCAGGTGTCGGCGTGGCGCTCGAGGACGCGCCCGAGCACGCGGGCTGGAAGGGCTACCGGGTCGTGCCCCCCAGCGGGCGCCATAGCGCCCGCTCAGGGGCACGAGTCGAGGTGGACCCGGCGTACGTCGCTGCGCAGCGCCCGCTCGTCGAGGCGATCCGGCGGCTGCTGGTGGCCACCGCGTCGCGGCCGCCCCAGCTGGGCTGCTTCGGGCTGCACGAGTGGGCGATGGTGCACCGCGCCTCCGAACACGGCACCCGGCACGAGTGGCCGCTGCGGCTCGGCGAGCGCGGCACCGACGAGGTGGTCGAGGGGCACCGGATCACCTGCACCCACTTCGACGCGTTCCGCTTCTTCACCCCCTCCGCCCGGCCGCTGAACACCCTGAGTCCGGGGTCGAAGGACCGCGAGGAGTTCGAGCAGCCGGGCTGCCTGCACGCCGGGATGGACCTCTACAAGCACGCCTTCCGGCTCAGCCCGATGGTGCCCTCGGAGCTGGTGGCCGACTGCTTCGAGCTGGCGTGGGACATCCGCGTGCTCGACATGCGCGCGTCGCCGTACGACCTGGCGGACCTGGGGCTGGAGCCGGTGCGCATCGAGACCGCCGAGGGCAAGCGGACCTACGCCGACGCGCAGGCCGCGTTCGCCGCGCGGGGCGCTCCCCTGCGCGCACGCCTGGTCGAGGCGTGCGACGCGCTGATCTGAGTCGAGTGGCTCAGGTCACGCCCGGACGTGCCGAAGGACAGGGCATGACCCACCTGCTGCGACTCGACGCCGTGGCGCACCGCGACGAGTTCGCCGTGCGGCTGGACGGCCACCTGCTCGGCCACGTCGTCCGCGACCCCCGCGCCCTCACCGAGATCTGGACCTGGTGGGCCGACGGTGGCGGCGTCCCGCAGCAGCACGAGGACTCCCGCGAGATGGCGGTCTACCGCCTGCTCGTCGGGTACGGCCTGGACTTCTCCACCGCGCGTTCGCTGGTGCAGCGCGGCGCCGTGCTCGTCGCCGCCTGACCCGCCCCTCGCCTCCCACCTTCACTCGATCGGTCACGTCGTCCGCGATCCGGGCGGCTGTTTGCACCCCTACTCGAGGTGCGCTTAGGTAAGCCTTACCTAATCCATCTCGGGAAGGATTCTCGGTGCCACCCACCCCTGCCCTCCTGCGGCACGTGCTGCACCCGGCCCACGCCGGCGAGTACGCCACCGCCACCCGCCTGGCCGTCGACCACCTCACCACGGCCCTCGGCCGGGTCCGCGGCCCCGCGACCGGCCTGGACCCCGACCGCGCGGCCAAGCCCGTGCGCGACGTCGACCTCGACGCGCCCCTCGGGTGCACCGCCCAGGCCCTCGCCGAGCTCGACCGCGTCTGGCTCGACGACACCGTCTGGTTCCACGAGCCCGGGTACGCCGCCCACCTCAACTGCCCGGTCCTCATCCCCTCCCTGGTCGCCGAGGTGCTCGTCAGCGGCGTGAACGCCAGCCTGGACACCTTCGACCAGTCAGTCGGCGGCACGTTCGTGGAGCGCCACCTGGTCGACTGGGTCTGCGAGCGGGCGGGCCTCGGCCCCGCCGCCGACGGGGTCTTCACCTCCGGCGGCACCCAGTCCAACCTGCAGGGCCTGCACCTGGCCCGCGACCACGTCCGCGCGCGCACCGGGGCCGACCTCGACCGGCTGCGGGTGCTGGTCTCGGTCGACGGGCACTACTCCGTCCAGCGGTCGGCCCGACTGCTGGGCCTCTCCCCCGACGCCGTCATGGCCGTCCCCGTCGACGGGCGGCGCCGGATGCGTCCCGACGCGCTGGCCGACGCGTTGTCCCAGGTGGAAGCCGAGGGCACCGTGCCGATGGCCGTCGTCGCCACCGCCGGCACCACCGACCACGGGGCGATCGACCCACTGGGCGCGGCCGCCGACCTCGCGCACGAGCACGGGGCGTGGCTGCACGTCGACGCGGCGTACGGCGGTGGGCTGCTCGTCTCCCGCCGGCGCCGGCACCTCCTCGACGGCATCGAGCGCGCCGACTCGGTGACGGTGGACTTCCACAAGACGTGGTTCCAGCCGGTCTCGTGCAGCGCCGTGCTGGTCCGCGACCGCGCGCACCTGCGGCACGTGACGGCCCACGCCGACTACCTCAACCCCGCCGACGGCGGCGGGCTGACGACCCGCCGGCCCGACCAGGTCGACAAGAGCCTGCAGACCACGCGGCGCTTCGACGCGCTCAAGCTGTGGCTGACCCTGCGGGTGATGGGCGCGGACGCGGTCGGGGAGCTGGTCGACGCGGTCGTCGACCTGGCCCAGGCCGCACACCAGCGGTTGCGCGAGGACGACCGTGTCGAGGTGCTCGCAGCCCCGGAGCTCAGCACCCTGCTGCTGCGACCGGTCGCCCCCGGGCTCGACGCCGCCGCGGTCGACGCGCTCGTGCCGCGGGTGCGCGCGGCGCTCTGGGACGGCGGGGAGCACGTGGTCGCCGCGACCGTCGTGGACGGGCGCCGCTGGCTCAAGCTCACCCTGCTCAACCCGATGGCCGGCGTCGAGGACGTGATGTCGGTGGTCGAGGGCATCGTCGCCGCTGCGGACGACCTGCTCGGGGAGAAGGCGGCATGAGGGTCCACGACCTGCTCGGCATCGGTCTGGGCCCCTTCAACCTGGGTCTGGCCGCACTCGCCGACCCGCTGCCCGACGTCGACGCGGTCTTCCTCGAGGGCCGCGAGGAGGTGTCCTGGCACCCCGGGATGATGCTGTCCGAGGCCACCTTGCAGGTGCCGTTCCTCGCCGACCTCGTGACGATGGCCGACCCCACCTCTCGGTGGTCCTTCCTCGCCTTCCTCAAGGAGACCGGGCGGCTCTACCCCTTCTACGTGCGCGAGTCGTTCTACCCCCTGCGCAGCGAGTACGACGACTACCTGCGCTGGGTCGCCGAGCGGCTGCCGTCGGTGCGGCTGGGGCAGCGGGTCACCGGCGTCGAGCGCGGGGACGACGGCGTCTACACCGCGACCACGGCTGCCGGCGACACCTGGCACGCGCGGCGGCTGGTCCTCGGGGTCGGCACCCGGCCGAGCCTTCCCGACAGCGTGCGCGCCGCCGGTGGCCCGGCGGTGCACACCGCCGACTACCTCCCGGCCCGCGAGCGCCTGCAGCGCTGCCGCACGGTCACGCTCGTCGGCAGCGGCCAGAGCGCGGCCGAGGTCTACCACGACCTGCTCGCCGCCAGCCCCGACCACGACTACGACCTGGTGTGGCTCACGCGCAGCCCGCGCTTCTTCCCGATGGAGTACACCAAGCTCACCCTCGAGCTGACCTCCCCGGAGTACTCCACCTACTTCCAGAGCCTCCCCGACGCGACCCGCGCCCGTCTGCTCCGCGAGCAGCGCAGCCTCTACAAGGGCATCAGCGGCGAGCTGGTCGACGCGATCTCCGACCTGCACTACCGGCTGCGGGTCCAGGGCCACGGTCCGCGGACCACCCTGGTCACCAACACCTCGCTGACCGGCGCCACCTGGGACGGCACGGCCTACGACCTCGCGCTTCACCACGACGAGACCGGCGAGGACTTCGCGCTGCGCACCGACGGCCTGGTGCTCGGCACCGGCTACCGCGCGGAGCTGCCCGCCTTCCTCGACGGGGTCCGCGACCGGTTGCGGCTCGACGGGGAGGGCCGGCCGTGCGCGGACGCGTCGTACGCCGTCGACGTCACCGGCCGCGAGGTCTTCGTGCAGAACGCCGAGGAGCACACCCACGGCTTCGTCGCCCCCGACCTCGGCATGGGCGCGCACCGCAGCGCCACCATCCTCAACGCCGTCACCGGGCGCGAGGCCTACCCCGTCGAGAAGCGGGTCGCCACCCAGACCTTCGGCGTGCCCGAGCACCTGCGCACGCACCGCACGGCCCACCCCCAGGAGGTCTCCGCATGAGGACCACGATCGAGCCGCTCACCCTGGACGGGGCGACCGTGCGGATGCTGCACCGCTGGGTCACCCACCCCCGATCCCGCTACTGGCAGATGGGCGAGGCGTCCCCCGACGAGGTGGCGCTGGAGTACGCCGGCATCAGCGCGTCGGCGACCCACCACGCCTGGCTCGGGCGGGTCGACGGCGAGCCGACGTTCCTCGCCGAGACCTACGACCCGGCGCACTCCCCGCTCGCCGGGCTGCCGGAGGTGCGCGAGGGCGACCTGGGCATGCACGTGCTCGTCGCACCCCCCGAGGGGCCCCCGCGCTCGGGGCTCACCCGCACAGTCTTCGCCGCGGTGCTCGAGCACTGCTTCGCCGAGGAGTCCGTACGCCGCGTGGTCGTCGAGCCCGACGTCGGCAACGACGCCATCGCCCGGCTCAACAAGGAGGCCGGCTTCGTCGTCGCCCGCACCGTCGAGCTGCCCGGGAAGACCGCGGCGCTGTCGTTCCTGACCCGCGAGGACTGGGTGGCGGCGTCCGGCCGGCAGACCGACCCGGCGCCCCACCTCAGCCCGTCCCTGCTGGCAGCCGCCCAGCGCCGGCTGGTGACCAAGGCGCTCTCCGAGCTGTGCCACGAACGGCTGTTCGCGCCCGTCCCGGACGGGCCCGGACGGTGGCGCGTGGCCGGGCCGACGTCGACCCACCGCTTCGCGGCGCGGGTCCTGCCGCTGGAGCACTGGGACGTCGACCCCGACTCGGTCACCCGCGAGGTCGACGGCGAGGCCGTGGACCTCGACGTCCAGGAGCTCGTGGTCGAGCACGCCGAGGCCCTCGGGCTGCGCGGCGACCTGGTCGAGGTCTACCTCGAGGAGCTGGCCGCCACCCTGGCGTGGACCTGCTGGCAGCTGGCCCACCCGGGGCCGCCGGTGGCCTCGCTGCTGTCGGCCTCGCACGGCGAGGTGGAGGCCGCGATGACCGAGGGTCACCCGGGCTTCCTGGCCAACCGCGGGCGGATCGGCTTCGGCCTCGCCGACCACGAGGCCTACTCCCCCGACGCCGCCGCTCCCGTCCGGCTCGTGTGGCTGGCCGTGCGCCGCGACCGGGCCCGGCTCTCGCTGGGCGAGGGCTGGACCGAGGAGGGGCTCTACGCCACCGGTCTCGGCTCCGACGTCGAGCTGATGCACGACCGGCTTCGCCGCCGCGGGCTCGATCCCGCGGACCACCTGCTGATGCCGGTCCACCCCTGGCAGTGGGACCGCAAGGTCGCGGTCACCTTCGCCCCCGACGTGGCGCGGCGCGACCTCGTGGTGCTGGGCGAGGGCACCTCGCGCCACCAGGCGATGCAGTCGATCCGGACCTTCGCCGACCTGGACCATCCGCGTCGACCGCAGGTGAAGACCGCGCTGGCCATCCAGAACATGGGGTTCGTGCGCGGATTGTCACCGGCGTACATGGAGGCGACGCCGGCGATCAGTGACTGGGTGGCCCGGCTGGTGACCGAGGACCCGGCGCTGCAGCGGATGGGGTTCTCGGTGCTGCGGGAGGTGGCGGCGGTCGGCTACACCGGCGACGTCTTCCACCGCGCCGCCCCGGGTGCACCGCAGCGCAAGATGCTCGCAGCCCTGTGGCGGGAGAGCCCGGTGGGGGCGGTCGGCGACGGCGAGCGCATCGTGACGCTCGCCTCGCTGCTGCACCGCGACGCGGCCGGTGACTCCTTCGCCACCGCGCTGGTCGAGGCGTCCGGGCTCACCGCGCGGGAGTGGCTGGCCCGGTGCCTGGACGCCTACCTGCGCCCGGTCGTGCACTGCCTGCTGGCCCACGACCTCGCATTCATGCCGCACGGGGAGAACCTCCTGCTGGTGCTGCGCGACCAGGCCCCCGTGCGCTGCGTGATGAAGGACCTCGGGGAGGAGGTCGCGGTGCTCTCCCAGACCCGCGCGCTGCCGCCGGAGGTCGAGCGGGTGCGCGCCGAGGTCGACGACGACGACCGGTGCCTGGCGGTGCTCACCGACGTCGTCGACGGCGTGCTGCGCCACCTCGCCTCGATCTGGGACCGCGACGGCGTGCTGCCCGTGGCCGACTTCTGGGACGAGGTGGCCTGCTGCCTCGAGCGCCACGCCGCCGACCATCCCGAGCTGGCGTCGGCGGCGGAGGTCGGACCGGTGCCGACGATGCCGGCGATCACCTCGG
>LUMS01000257.1_pt1 | contig 19878 bp, 18 predicted proteins | sample 729711 | NCBI WGS metagenome assembly LUMS01 (sample SAMN03860298, study PRJNA289734) | marine metagenome | biome: seawater column; feature: ocean; material: water; isolation source: Red Sea water column Station 192 - depth 25m | place: Saudi Arabia: Red Sea | collected 2011-10-15 | depth 25 m | reverse complement strand
CCGATGTTTCCGTCTACCCACTCGATCTTGGCATCCTCATGGGCAATCCCTCTCTTCGTGACTAGGTTGTAAACATTGGAACTCCAATTCTGTATGGTTGAGTATCTGATATGGGAACCTGGTAGTGCTACTAGTTCCACTACTGCAGAATGTAGTGAGTCCGTGGAATAAGATGGCGCAGTGCAACCTTCGACATAATGGATGCTGCTCCCCTTGTCCGCGATAATCAGAGTCCTTTCGAATTGCCCCATATTCTTTGCATTGATTCTGAAGTATGCCTGGACAGGCATCTCCACGTGTACCCCTTCTGGGACGTAGATGAAGGACCCACCAGACCATACCGCCGTATTTAGAGCAGAGAATTTGTTATCAGAATAAGGAACTACAGAACAGAACCACTTCTTCACTATTTCCGGGTACTCCTTCAGGCCACTATCCATGTCTAGAAAGATCACTCCCTGTTTCTCCAAGTCTTCACGAATGCTGTGATAAACTGCTTCTGATTCATATTGTGCGGTGACTCCAGACAGCCACTTCTGTTCGGCTTCCGGAATACCCAGTCTTTCGAACGTGTTCCTTATGTCTTCTGGGACATCTTCCCAGTCCCTCTCTGTTGAGTCTGAGGATTTGAGGTAGTAGCAGATGTTTTCGAAGTCAATTTCCTCCAGCATTGACATGTTACCCCATGTCGGCATCGGTCGTTCTGAGAAGTGTTTGAACGCCTTAACACGGATATCTGTCATCCATTCAGGCTCTTCTTTCAGTTCGGAAATCTGTCTAACTACCTCCTCTGAGAGTCCGAAATCGAATCTAATCGTTGAGTTTTCTGGATCATGCCAGCCTGCTTTGTACTCTCCCACTGCCTCTCTGGCCTCACTATCTCCCGACACCCGAATCACTCCTCCTTCAGCCATTCATAGCCTCTCTCTTCAAGTTTTGTTGCCAGCTCTGGGCCGCCAGAAGCTACTATTCTACCATCTAGTAGAACGTGTACCATATCGGGCTGTACGTGCTCTAGGATTCTAGAGTAGTGGGTAATGATAAGAGCGGCAGAGTCGGTTCCTCGTATTGCGGCATTTACTCCTTCCGAGACAGTCCTAATGCCATCGATATCTAGCCCACTATCGGTCTCGTCCAGAACCGCCAGACGGGGCTTGAGGAGCATTAACTGTAGAATCTCGAATCTCTTCTTCTCCCCTCCGCTGAATCCGTCATTAACATACCTTGACATGAATGAACGAGGAATATCTAGAGATTCCATTGCAGAGGTCAACTCTTCCCTGAATACCGAGCCCTTCGCTTCGTCTTCCCCCCTGATGCTAGCCACAGACTTCCTGAGGAAGTTACCTACTTGTAGACCCGGAACCGCTTGCGGGTACTGGAAGGAAAGGAAAACACCCTTTCTAGCCCTTTCCCACGCCTCCAATTCTAGCAGACTCTCTCCCTCTAGGATTACATCCCCCTTCTCCACATCAAAGTCTGGATGTCCCATTATCACGTTCGCAGTAGTAGTCTTCCCGCTACCGTTTCTACCCATTATTGCGTGAATTTCTCCTGGTCCCATTTTCAGGTCAATCCCTCTCAGGATTTCATTTCCATCTATCCCTACGTGGAGGTCACGAATCTCCAGAAGCGTACTCTGTCCAGACATCTTACAGTCGACCGCAGACAAACTATCATTTGAATCTCTGCCTACTCCCAGATGACCCTATAATGTTGCACACTCGCGCATTGGCGTGGACATAGAAGAATCCGAAGGCCAAAGGCCAAATGATGATCTGGAGGATAAGTACAGATCTCAAATCGAAGAAATCATGAGGTCTGAGGCCAATCGCATACTGGAAGAAAAGTTAGATTTGTCCGAGGTTTCTAGGCTTAATTCTCTTTCTCTCGTATCATTATTTGAGTCAAATGATCCATCTCTTATTCCTGCATTAATGTCCAGATTAGGGCCAGTAAGAGCGGCTCTTGAGAGTCATGGGGGAGGTTTGGTGATCGCCAGAGGAAAAATAGAACTCAGGAATAACGGAACACCTTCCCTCTCGTTGGTGATAGGCCTCGATGGAGCATGTATATCCTGCGGAGCAGCTCCGGGAACTTTGAAAGGAATCCAGGACGATCTCCTGTCAGATGACGAGGTTGACTCGATCCGATTCGACTCCTCAATGCTAGAATGGTTCGATGAGATTCAAAGAGAGTTCATTCTGAAGTTCGGCGGCGTCACATTCGCCTAGTTTAGGAAAACACCAAGAGAATCGATGGCCCTATTGGAAAATCCCAGTACTGTCACCTCTTCTCCATCGACAACACTGGCGAATTTACCAGCAGCCCCTGCCAAGTCATATCCTCCTGCCTTCCCCTCCCATGAACGACTATTTATCAAATCAATAATCTCAGCCTCCCCCATATGCATGAACTCAACAATAGCGTAATCGGTCCATATCGTTGCTAGCCAATCCTCTCCGACGTCTATATCTCCTATTTTCCTGCTGAGAACTGCTGTCGACGACCACACCCTATGCCTTCTTCCTGATAACCTAACCAAGCTGAATGCCGCACTACTCTCATCCTTTGGCTTTCCAAGTGCCGCTCTCTCGTCATCTGGATCTTCCACTAGCGTATCCGAGACTAGGATAATATCTGCCACATTTTCTCCTTCTGAAGACCTTTCCTTTACAGCGGCCATGGCCTTCCTAATGCACGAACTCTCTACCTGCAAATTAACCTCCATTCCAGATGAAACCTCTTGCTCAGGCTCTCTTAGAATGCAGAACTCCAGACATGTATCTCGATCCTCAAGATATTCTGTCAGAATTTGGCGCCTCCTTTCCGATGCAGAAGCCAGTAGTACGAGGGGCATATACGACCTCAGAGATCTATTTTCGTATCACAGATGGGGCATTTAGCAGAACTGACGCCAGGTTCCGTGATTACCCTACTCTGGCAATTTGGGCAGGAAATTTGGAACCCCGAATTAGCCATTTCTGGAACTGGCATCATAGTAACGTCTCCCGCCTCAGAAGGCTTCACGAGGAATCCTTCCGCGATTTCATCATGCGAATTTTCAGCATTTCTCCTGGCCCTCCTTGCCATTCTACTACTTCTGCCCCCCTCCTCGCTCTCCGCCTCATCAGCATCTACAATCTCTACCAAATCTACTCCGACTGCGAGGTCAGACTCTTCTACAAGATCAACAACATCGTCTTCCATTATCACGTTGGAACCAGCGTCAATGGATCTCTTCCTCCCTATCCATCTGAAACCCTGAGCAGAAAGGCCGACCAGTGTTACCATTCCGAGAATCAATACGGCCAGTGCTACTCCAATGAGCAGAATTTCAAAACTCTCTTGGTCTAGTCCTAAGGAAGATCTTAGCTGTTCAGCAATGCTCCCTCCTCTCTCAGAGGCCCCGTCATCGATCAGAGTTCTAATTTGCCATCCATTCGAGGTCGTTACAACGATCATTGTCTCCAGTGAGTCTTCGGATCTATCCATCGAGTTGAACTGCCCCCTGACCAGGGAATCCGAGAGTCCTATCCAACCTTGTTCGATATCAATTAGTCCGTACTCAACTTGTGGTCCGTTCGGTCCAACTCTGTCGAAAATTACTTGGATCCCCCTTTCAGATTCCTCTGTCCCGATTCCTGCCAGTCCCCTAGCTGAAATCCTAGTCTCCAAATCGTCTATGGTTTTGAAATTGGAATCTGTAACATACGCCACTAGTTCCGAGTCCTGGGGGGTACCCTCTCTCCAAATAGAGACAAGTACGTCCATATCTTCATGTTCGATGACCGTCAATTCTGGTAGTGCAGCTTCGTCTCCAACAGCCCTCCTGTAAGTCCATGTTTCCTGATCAATTTCCCCATGGGAGTACCAAACTCCTAACCTGTCCTTCCCCGTGGAGTCATTCCTGATCGTCTGATACAGTAGGTGTGCCTGTTCCTCTCCGAACTCCACGGACAAAGAATCCCTTTGCGCGGGGTCGGCGTCAATGTCATGGATAATTCCTGGCATCAGGGTCCAGTCATCCGAGGAGAGCGGACTATCTGCATGTAGGAGGAAGATGTCAGTAACGTCCTCAAGAGTCCCACCGCTGAATACATCCCTGTGGTAGCCCGAAACAAGAATTTCGGAATCCTTGATGTCCATGTCTACTCCCCAGTACTTTCCATCTGAAAGGGGAATTCCGGGGAGAAGATCTTGGGCAGGGGAAATTCTGCAACTTGAGTCTACGGTGGAGTAGCTCAGAGTTTGCATTAGGAAAGAATTCGGACCCATATATCTCCTAGTCCAAACAACGTGTGCAAACTCGTCCTCGGTACTGACAATAGAAATGTCTCCCGACCAACGCTCCTCAATTACGTTGTTACACTCGATTAGGGACTTGCTTTGAGTCAGCTTGTACATTATCAGGGTCCCGTCTTTCTCTCCGATGAGTAGGTCTTCTCCCTCCTCACTGTTCAGGCTCACCACTGCTACTGGAGTTTCTCCCGGATTCATCCCTACATCCCTTGGTCCGGTCAACGTCGTACTATCGACCAATAGCGTCTTTTCTCTAACATTGTCAGACCAATCATTATCAGAACCACTCTCCATCAACACGCTAATCCTGACTTCCAGTGGTCCCGTTGAATTTGGCACAATGGGGAATGAGATGGTGGAATGGGACCCCCCTAGGACTAGGGGTACGGTTGAGTTCGCTACCATTTCCCACCCTCGGAAAGTCATCATTTCCAATGTTCCAGAAACCCCCACGGCATCTTGAGAGCCCAGGTTGTCGACTCTGGCTTGAACCACGACAGACTCATCGGGTCGTGGAATCGGGCTAGATACGGTTACGGCGGAAATCGCTCCAGCCCTAATGGCTAGGTCAACCCCCGGTGGCCTGGGAGTGACAGAGAAGGTACCTGATAACTCGTTATTGCTGTTATCCAACTCTTCAATCGAGTTCAGGGGATCTATTGAGATTGTTAGAAGCGCATCTCCGGATTCAGTTGGATTCCAATAAAGGACTACTTCGACAAACTGACCAGAGTCAATATTGGGTATGATGTACTCATCCCTCCTCTCTCCCCACTCCTCCAGAATTATACCCACATCGGTTGCAGCTTGGTCCCCTGTGTTCCTTATGGTTGCCCTGACTTCTAGGAACGTGTTAACGTATGACTCTTGCATGGGGATGCCGAACTCTTGGACAGAAATAGACTTGCTAACGAACAATAGATCCGGCATAGGGTCAATGTTGTCGACCGTCACCACTCTTCGAATCTCATCGGATACAACGCCAACCGCACTCACTACCCTAACTGAGATCCTATACTCATCATCCTTGAACTGGGTTGTATCCCAGTTGAAACTCCATCTAGTCCACCCATCGTCCCCGTCTTGGCATCTTAGGCCAGAGTTGGAATTCTCGCCCTGCCTGAACATGTGTACGCAGAATGCATGTCCTTGGTAGCAAGGGTCGCTACTCCCGTCTCCCTTGAATTGAGAAGTCGAGTGACAAAGACCATTCAGGTCTTCCTCGGTCCATTCGCCGTCATGATAGTTGGGCCCATCCTGCCAGTCTTCGTTGTCTAATCTCCATTGTATTGTCGCGTTTCCGATAGACTGGAACTCCCCATGAACCTCCACGGAACCTTCGAGTCCGTCCTGTCCGCTTGGTCCTTCCAGGGTTATGTTGACCCTTCCAACCGGGAAGAAAAACTCCGTAGTATTGCTCCACCTGCCTATGTCGTTCCTCGCTGCAGCCATCCCGGTGATTGAGACATCTGTGTAGTCTTCTGGAAGGTCGGGAACTTGGAACGGTGAAGTCCAGTTTACGATCCCAATGGGATTTGACCAATCCGTAATAGTGACTCTTTGCTTGGGAGTATCCGAGGACTCTCTGAACTCCATCTCAACCTTCACGACTATCTCTTCTATCGTACCATTGTCTTCCCCATGTTCGTTGATGTGGCCTCTGAGATTGTACTCTTGCCCTTCTACTAGCCATGAGAACTCTGCAGGACTCTCTATCTCCACCCACTTCCCCTCTTGATTAGGTCCTGGGCCTGAAGTCTCATTCCCGCCCCCACCACCGCCACCACCGGTACCGGTATCGAACATCTCACTGGCAACTTTCCCGCCATCAATTATTCCGAATCCATATCTCGTGTTCCAGCTGTTTTCCTGGAAAGTACCATCCGTAGACCACTCACTCCTAAATTCCGATCCACTAGCTAGGAAACTTCTGATGGCCTCGTACCTCTCAATTCCAGGCTCATCTTCGTCCATGAATGGCATCTTCCTCATTTCGCCTATTTCCAGCATTATTGCAACCATTCCCGCTACTGCGGGTGTAGACATACTCGATCCGGATGCTTGTGTATAATCGTCGCTAGCTCTGTTCACCTCCGAACCAGGAATTATCCCTGACGACTCTGCATGTTGAGCAGAATTGATGTTCGAACCAGGAGCAACTACCCATGGCTTCATCTCATCCCACGAATCTCCATCTCCATCGTCGGTTCTAGGTCCGTAGTTTGAGTTGGAACTTATTGAGTCATCATTTCGATCTATTGTATTCTTATCATCCAGCCAACCAACGGTGATAGATGTGTCAGCAGCACCAACAGAGTTTACGTTGTTTGCTCCATCGTTTCCAATGGCAGCAACGCACACTAGACCATTATCTGAAGCCTGATTGACTAGATTTGCTTCTGCTGAAGTCCCGTCCTCATTACTATCTCCGACAGCCGAGCTGGCCCTACCGAACGACATCGAGACTACTTGTATGCCTCTGCTGGATGCGTTGTTCCCCCAATCGGTATCTCTGTTGTTGATGACCCATTGTAGGCCCGCTAGGATTGATTGCGAATTACCTCCTCCATAGTCTTCCATAACCTTGACATCGACAAGATATGACCCTGGTGAGTACCCCTGATTCACACGACTGGAATCTCCTGTTCCCAATGCAATCCCTGCTACATGCGTACCATGCCCGTCTCCATCATCAGGGTCTTCGTCGTTGCAACCAGATTGGCCCACTCCAGTCGAGTCGCACCCCCCTACCCATTTGGGGTCCTCGATGTCATCAGGATCGTTCGTGTTATCCTTGTTGTTGTCCGAGAAGTCATCGAGTGAGAAATGTTCGTTGTCTACTCCAGTATCTAGTATTGCTATAACCTTCCCAGAACCATGGTAGCCAAGGCCCCTCAGAGTCTCATCGTACACTCCTGAAGTTCTTACCTTGGACCCTTTGGTAGCCTTGTCTAAGTAGGGCACGATCACGCTTTGCTCCTCCACTAGGACAACTCCCTCCAATTTCCAGATGTCAATTAGAGAGATGACCGGCACGTGATCCAGAACGATTGCATCAAGATGATCCATGACCATGAACCAAGAACCATCCGATTTCCACCCATGCGACTCAATCGTGCTACTTAGAGACTCAATGTCTGTCGGTCCCGGATGCCATGCATAGTGAACTATTATCGCTACAGTAGGCCTACCGTCGCTACCGATGATGGAAGTTAGTGACACGGATTCCCTCTCGCCTGCAAGAATCATCTGTAGCCTGTCGTCAAATCCATTTGAGTCGGAGTCAGACCAGAAATCCTCCCACCATCCGAACTCCATAGTCGGAGGGGTTGAGTCGACAGGGGTGTGTTCCAAGCTCCAGTCCTTGTTGCACTCATGTTCACTGCAAACCAATGGCGGGATAGATGGGGGAATTTCCCCAATAACCTCCTCCCGAGGCGCGTCCTGTGCATCGGAAATATATGCAGAACCTATTGGTACGTCTAGTAAGAAAACCAGTAAGGCAACCAACAAAGGGGTTAACTTGCCTTTGCTCGTTTTCATGGCTCTCGTAGAGAGCCACACTCAAGACCTGTATAATCCCAACCGGTCTGTGTACGTCGGATTATCACTTATGGCCACCTAATGTGTTCAGCGGAAACATGACAACTCAATCTGCAAACTCCTCTGTCGTCAATAGTCAAAACTTCCCCTCCACAAACGGGGCAAATGGTATTCTCGGCCAACTCCTCAAGCCAAGCCCTCCTTGTCTCCAGCTCGTCACCTTCCTCCCTCAGTTTCATCAGAACTCTTTCAGCCCTTCCTTCGAGGGGTTTTCCTGCAACTGTCCAAGGATCATTCTCTAAATCTCCCATCCTTGCAGTGGCTTGTACCCTGATCTGATCGGAAACCGAGGACCCGCCCATGGAATGCCCAGTTAATCCGATGGGGCTGGGGGCTCCTTTCGCTATCGGTCTAGCCAACGCATATGCTAGGAAGAAGCCGCCGATGTGAGCCAAATGTGCAATGTTCGTCTCTCCGGCAGTTCCACTTTGTATTGAGTACATCTGGAAGATCTCCAACCCAAGTCGTACAAATGCAATCAACCATACAGGCCATGCCCTGATCATGAAGATCAGTGGAAACTCGATTTTGTCCTCAGGCCAGCAGGCCATGTATGCTCCCAGAATTCCAAATGCGGCACCGCTGGCCCCTATTGCAGGGACGGCTGAATCCTGATGTGAAATAATCCAGGCTAGGTTCCCCCCCACCAATCCAATAATGTAAATCGCAATCCACCTCTTTCCGCCCATTCTCTGCTCCAGAGGCACTCCTGCCAATGCGATCACTAGTGCGTTTCCTAGGACGTGGATGAAGTCTCCATGCAGCCAAGCTGACGTTAAGATCCTGTGTTGGTGCAGAGGGTCGTCAGCCAAAACTGGAATGACGCTGAATATGTCGACAGGGTAGAAATCCAGAGCGCTTTCGAAAGAGGATAGGAAGAACTGTACAAAATGTACGAGGATTATGGAAAGAACCATTCCTAGCGCTATACTGTCCCTATTCCTGGCAGCATTCGCGACTGGAATTACTGCTATTATCACTAGTAAAGCCATCCATACGAGGTCTGACCCCTCTAATTGAGCCCAGGTGAAGTCGAGGTCCCTTGGCATGACACTTCCCGTATGGCCGCTCTAAAGAGGGATTCGTAGTCGTGGAATAATCAATATGAGTAGTCGCCCTCGTACAAGCATGTCCTCGCCAGCATTGGCTCGAGTCGTTGAGTTAGTCGTACATCGAGGGACCCAGCGGGTGCTGGACGGAGTCTCCGAGACTCTTTGCCAGGGGGAAGTAGTTGCAATCATGGGTGAGAATGGGTCCGGAAAGACAACCCTCATCGAGGCATTCGCAGGACTTCTCCCACTTCGGTCAGGAGATGTGATATGGGCGGAAAACGGAAACTCGATAGTCGTCAGAGATTCACAGGGAAGGCGAAACCAACCTCCTTCTATGGGTTTGACCCTGCAGAAAGGAGGAGTTTGCGGCGACGAGACCGTCATGGAGAGAATTTCCGTTTCACTCTCAGTGGCCGGAATAGAACATAGCGATGATCAAATTATGGAACTATTGTCTCTATGGGGTCTAGAACATAGGGCTAATGATAGGTTGGCCCATCTTTCCGGCGGACTGAGGAGAAGAGTTGCAATCCTGGGTGGCTTGGCTCCAGCAGCTCTCAGTAACTCCCCCCTGGTCGTACTTCTTGATGAACCATCAGAGGGATTAGACGACTCCGCCAAGGATATCCTGAGAAGCTGGATTAGATCCTTATCTTCCAGGAATCATGCTATTCTGATGGCAACTCACGACAAAGATATCTCCTCATCCGCGGATAGAGTACTTACCATCAGGGATGGTTCCATAGAAGAGCAAATAGGAAAATCATTGGGTGAGATATGTGATTTGCCACAATCAGGAGAAAGAGGCAACCAAGCTCCAGTTTCATCACTAGTCAAGTGGTCTGTGAAGATGGAGGTGCGGAATCCCATAGAACTATTGTCTGGGCAGGATTTCCAACTCCAAGACAGCCGCCTTCATGCATCATTGATACTAGCTCCCGCATTCATCGCCGCGGTTTCCTCCCCTGCCCTGGTGCAGCGACTCTCTGAATCGGACTGTGGGCGTTGGTGGAATGCAGTAGCTGGACCCATAGCACGACCGGCACTCTCTATCACAGGAGCTTCTATTCTTCTGCCGATTCCCATTACTTACTTGTCATGGGCAGTCCTTTCGGGAACTTTCAACGGAGGGGAATACGAAGATGTGGCTATCTGGCTATGGATTCCGGCTCTAGCCCTAATGGATCTGGCAATAGCCGCTACTGCTCTGCATCTACTGGTTTCCGACCTCTCTAGATCGTCTTCCGCCCCGGCTCCCCTAATCCTGATTGTATTGGTATGGCCTTTTCTAGAGTTGACCGATGCACTTTCCTCTATTATGGACAATGGAATGTCATGGAGTCTCTCAATACATGACCCAGTAGTTAGTTGCATAGTCGCTAGCCTAATCTCAGCCTTGGTCTGGTTGGCTGCAGTTATGATTCCAGATTACTGACTAATAGCATTCATGACTAATGATAAAATCCGAGTAATATGGCCAATTGCAGTACCTTGGCGATTCCAATTACAATCGTTGGTATGATTTGCGTAGTCATAACGGCCCTTCTAGGCTTCTTCTACGCACCATTGGTAGATCCGAACTCATGGAATGCCCCCGAAGCCTATAGAATCCTATACTGGCATGTTCCATTTGCTTGGACCTCTTTCCTATCCTTTTGCCTCCTCTTCATAGGGGCCTCATCTTGGTATGTAAGGAGGTCCGAGAGTGGTTGGACAATGCTGGTCATAGGCTCGCAACTAGGTCTTCTCTTCGGGCTTGGGGTGATTATTTCAGGCCCTATCTGGGGTTCTGCCGAATGGGGGGTTCCATGGGATTGGGGAGACGTGAGGCTGAACTCATACGCCCTTCTTACGTCAGTCGCGCTATTCCTGGTGATGTCGATTAGAAGCCAGCCAGACGGACAGGAAACCAGAGACACACTTGCTGCAATAGGTTTGTTCGGCTTCGTTCTTGTCCCCGTCACAGCTGTTGCGACCACTCTATGGAGGAATCGACACCCGGGGGTGATTCTGAGGGAATCTGGGGAGACAGGGGTTGATATGGAAATCAAGCAACTAATGGGCTTTGGAGCATTCTCTTTCTTGGTGCTGTTCATAGGACTAGTATTGCTGAACTACTCGATATACTCGCTGAGAAGGGAATTGGAGGAGCAGAACAGGAAAATCGACAAGGAAGTGCTGACATGAATGGCGAGATCGAGGCAATTGTGACCTATTCCATCCTGGCCGCTATGCTCTTCTCCTACACATTCAGTAGGATTTCATCCCTATCAAAACTGAAAAGAGAGATAGCAGGAAAGCCAACAGAAGATTCCAAAGAATAGCCTCAAACTGGTGGTAAGCCTTCTAACGGGGAGGTTGAGCGGAGAACTGGGAGAAGCATGTCTGGAGGGTCGTTCTGTATCACTTGCGGCGCAGATCCGCCGCTATCCTCGGATAGGCTGTGTGAGGTATGTCTGAGGAAGCGTACCACTCTGTCAAAGATGCCAGAGACAATCCAGCAGAAGAGATGTGCGAAGTGTGAGGCCTTCGAGATACGAGGAGGGTGGTCCTCAATGGATGCCCATAGCGTCGCAGATCTCAGAATCAGAGAGAACCTGACTTTAGAGGATAGGGCCAAGGACGTCAACGTCTCATTCTCTGTTCAAGAGATAGACCAGAGAACAAACAGGCTCCATGTGGATGTTTCGGGTTCGATAGACGGTTACGAATTCCAAGACTCCCATGCTCCATTGTTACAGACTAGTAATGCGGTTTGCACGCCATGCACCAGGAAGGATGGCGACTACTTCGAGGCCACGGTACAACTAAGATCAGCAGGAAGGAAGCTAGACGAAGATGAATTATCTCGAATCCGCTCAACTTTGGACGATTTACTGACCTCAATGGAACCAAACCCCATGTTCTTCATATCGAAGGAAGGGCCAGTTCCAGGGGGATGGGACCTCCAACTCGGTTCCAAGAGCCTTGCTAGGAATTGGGGTAGGAGGCTCACAAAATCATTTGGCGGTTCGGTGAAGGAGAGCTCGACTGTAGTAGGAGTAAATGACGGAGTGGAAGTGACAAGGCTGACCCTAAGCTACAGGAAGCCAGCATATTCGGTAGGCGACGTGGTCCGGCTCAGGAAAGCTCTGTGGATAGTCGACAGCTGGCAGAAGGAGGGCCCGATTCTGAGAAGACTGGACAGGTTTGAGAGGACAGGGGCAACATGGCGAGATATGGAGTCCTCCTCCGTGGTTTGCTCATTTTCCGACCAGATAGTTGTGCAGATCCTGAATAGGGACACTTCCGGTGCTGAATTCATGGATCCCGGCGACTACAAGGTGTCTACGGTGGCCCTTCCCTACAACGATGACGGGTCTTCGGAAGAGTTACGCATTGGTTTCATAGATGGTGAGTGGCTAGCACTGCCAGTATCAGGCAAAGGTGAGTGAAGATGGACGAGCCCGATTTTGAGTCACTTCTCTCCGAATTTGACTTACGTGATATGGCAGGTTTCACTAGGAACTTCGTTGAGGATTTGAGATCGTCTTTGACTACCGGATTGGACTTGGAAGAAGAAACGGACTGGAGTGGCGTGCTATGCTTGGGCATGGGCGGGTCTGGAGCAGGCGGCTTGTTCCTGAAGGCCCTATCCGATGACTCCGGAGGACTTCCATTTGTTGTTTGGACCGACTACGGAGTGCCCAGCTGGTGGGGGCCCGAGTGGCTTGTTATCGCTACTTCCTATTCGGGCAATACAGAGGAGACCCTCGATGGCGTCAGGGAGGTTATCTCTGCCGGTGGAACCGTTGTAGGCATTTGCTCAGGAGGGGAGTTAGAGGACGTCATCTCTCAATCCGAAGGATCGGCGTGCCTCAATGTGCCCCCGGGCCAAATGCCTCGCTCTGCCTTCGGGCATATCTTCGGGACTCAATTATCGGCCTGTTGGGCATTGGGAATTCTTCCAAAACCCAGCTCCGTTGAGATAGAAGAGATGCTTAGCAGACTGTCTACGGCGTCTTCAGAATCAGACCTTTCTACTAACTCCGGGATGGCTGCTACGCTCTCCAGATCACTGGTTGGGAGGGAGATCGGGATAGTCTCCCCAACATGTCTGGGAGCAGCAGCATACCGTTTCACGTGCCAGCTGAACGAGAACTCTGCTAAGTTTGCAGGTGCTACCGATGTCCCTGAGATGAACCACAACCAGATAGTTGCATGGACTAGCAAATCCGCTCACGACCGGGCACTACTGGTTCTCTCTAGCAAGGATCTGCACCCTAGAACGAACTCGAGGATTGAGTGGATGCTGGACGAAATCGAAGCCAAGCCGACCTGGGTCATAGAATGCGAAGGAGAGAGCCTTCTAGAAAGGCTACTGTACGCTGCACATGTTACAGATTGGGTTTCAATTGGGCTAGCATTACTGACGGGCGAGGATCCATCGGATATGCCTGCCATAGAGTCTCTGAAGTCTCACCTCTCATCTCTTCAGTAGAGTGGCCCAAGAACTAATCTGGGATCTGGATAGTCTCTGAGAGCCTGCTCTCTTTCTAGGGGGGAAACGACACCTGGCAGGTCGTGAGTAGTCGGCTCAACCAAAGATAGTTGGAAGTGTAAGTGAGGCTCCCATCCACCGTTCTCGTGATAATCCCCGAACCATGCAATTACCTCTCCACGAGAAATCTTCATTCCCACTCTCATTTTTTCTATTGACTCATCGCTCAGGTGCCCATATAGGGCCCAAAGACTTACTCCGCCCAAATCGTGTTTGGAAATTATTACATTTCCGTAATCTCCTGGTTCTGGGTTGTATCCGAAGTGTGATATCTCCCCTTCCATGAAAGACATACAAGGGGTGCCCACAGGTCCGCAAATATCGATGCCCACGTGGAGGTAGCGTTCTCCAGCAAATATCTCTGTGTTATACATGCCAGGTCTGAGCTCATCATACTTCCCTACGCTGAACTCCGTCTCAGGAGCTACCCAATGGCCCTTGGAAAGATCTAGAACAGTATATTCGCCAACGATATTGACGACTTCATTGAATTTGTGCTTCTCCCAATCTATCATGGTCTTCCGAAGAAGACTCAGGAAATGACTCCTCCTCTTCCGCCCTCTCCGCTAGACTTCTCAAGCCACTCTTTTCGCGCAAGTCCTTCTTAGTCTTGGAACCTAGCTCCTTTAGCATCTCAGTTTGCCTTATGACGTTCCCCGAACCTGAGCTAAGTTGCTCCAGAGCCTTTTCATATGCATCTGTAGCTTGCCCCAGTTCGTACCCCAAGGCTGTAAACGTCTCCAAGAATAGAACAACCTTGTCATGGAGCCTACCTCCTCTTTCCACTATCTCTTTCTGGTTACTAGTTTGTTTTTCTCTTTTCCATAATTCCTGAATGAGCATTAGAGTAAGCATCAGACTCGAACCACTAACAACCTTCACCCTCCTGTCTACGAGCAAATCCTCGTAGAGATTCTGATCCGCTCTCATTGCATCGATGAAAGCTCCTTCCAGGGGGACCACCATTAGGACGAAATCAGGAGTGTTGTACCCCTCCATGTCCTCATAGTTCTTAGTAGCTAATTTCTTTGAATGTTCTCTGATAGACCTGCAATGCGCTTTCATCGCCGAATCAGAGGTTGCATCATCTTCCGCATTCACGAATTCTGTGTAAGCAGTCAGGGAGACCTTCGAATCGATTACCACTTGACGGTTTTCAGGTAGTTTCAGTATGAAATCCGCCCTTTTACCCTTCTCACCATTCTTTCCTTTATCCCACTCTTGCTTGATGTAGTCCCTTCCCTCAACAAAACCCATACTCTGCAACAGGTTCTCAACTACTACTTCCCCCCAAGCTCCCTGTGCCTGGGAATCACCTCTCAGAGCCAAGGTAAGCTCTCTTGTTTCCTGGGCGAGGCTTGTCCCCAGAGCACTCACATTGTCGACCTTGGCACCTAATGTGGCAACTCTGGCAATGTCTTTCTCCTTAGCGTCTTGAATTGCTTCGATATATCCCCCGAGGTCCTGTCTAAGATCCTCTGTAGCCTTCTTGAATGAGGACTCTTTTTGCTTGTCAGCAGTCTCTACAGCTTTAGAGAAGGCCTCTCCAGCTGCTATTCTGAATCCATCCAGCATCTGCTGATGTGTCTTTTCTTCCGATTTGCTTCCAACTTCCAGAAGTGCCTTCGCCCTAATCAGTTCCTCATCAAACTCTCAAAGTTGGAGGGAATATCGGACCCTGATCTGAATCTTGAGCAATACCAGACAGAGGGAGAAATTGCAGCAAGATGGCTTTTCGATATTCAATCGTTCAATGACCTAAAGCCCGGTTGTAGAGTAGTAGATTTGGGGTGTGGAAACGGGATTCTGGGGATTGGAGCCGTTGTATTAGGGGCGGGGTCAGCAATACTGGTGGATTCAGACGTAGAATCTTGTGAAGTTTCCACTAGAAATGCCCAGTCTCTAGGAATCAGTGATCGTGTTAAAATTATAAATTCTAAAATCGGTAAAAAGGATATTGAAATCCGTGAAGCCGATATTGTAGTATCCAATCCTCCGTGGGGAACTCAAAAGAAAGCCTCTGATAGGCCATTTTTAGAGGAAATCATCTCAATCGGCACCATTGCACATTTGATGCATAGCTCAAGAGCGACACACATCAGGAATTTCTTCAAGGAATTTGACTGGTCTTGCGAAGAATACGGAAATCTAGAATTCGCCCTCCCCGCAACTTATGGGCATCATTCAAGAATGAGAGGAAGAACTAGAGCCTCGCTTTGGCGCATTTCTCCCAAGTGATTCCTCTTCTTTTACTGCCGTACCGTTCATAGGGGGTCTTCGGGTCGGCGGGCCGATGGCAGCATCAGTCGGTGACCAAGTCACGCCGGGAAACCTCGTTGAGATCGGGACCGGGGAAGAGTTGGGAAGTGGGATCCACTCCACAGAAAGAGGGCATGTTGCAGTAGTATCTGGAAGCATTGTGAATAACTCAGGAGTGATTTCGGTTGATTCCACCGTACCCCCATTAAACTCGCCAAAGATGGGGGATGTAATCATAGGTGAGGTCAATAGGCTCAATGAGAAGACTGCCGAATTGAGAGTCCTCCACATAGAGACCAATGAAGGAGGGCACAGGTCTGTTCCAGCACTGAAACTCTTCGCAGATATCTATGTCTCAGAGATAGTCGACCGTTTCATCCCATCCGCAGGAGACGGCATGAGGAAGCGGGACATAGTCCGTGCAAGAGTAATCAACGTGGAGCCCATGCTGAAAGCCTCCACCAAGGGAGACCCGAAACTAGGCGTCCTGTACGCTTCATGCCCCGTATGCGGGACAGACCTTCTGGCCAGCGACAGAAAGCCAGACTTCAATGTGGAATGCCCTCGATGTGACTACAGCGGATTCAGAGCCCTCTCAAACGGATTCGGGCATGGTTTCGAGATACCCTCTGACTCCGATGTCCAAAGTCTGAACCGCCCAGGTGAGCGTTGGTCCAAGGAGGCCGAGTCGATGCTGGGGCACGAGGGCGCTAGGCCATACCTCTCACCTGCCGCGGATCATAGGAGGGGTTGGACTCATGAGATTCCCGAATCTGCAAAGAGGGCGCCTTCTCCAAGAGGCAGAGGGTTTAGGCCTCAGAGGGAGATGTTCCCCGCAACTTGCACTCTTTGTGGTATTGATACCAAGGTGCCCTTCAAACCCACTCCAGGTAAGCCTCTGAGGTGTCGAGACTGCATGGAGAAGGTCGAGTCGGGCAAGGCAACCAAGGAAGATCTTGCCAAGGAGAGGGAGGTCATGAAGAGAGCGAGATCAAAGGCTCAGAAGGAGCACGGAGTCAAACTGTTCGTGGGAGGCGTGTCCTACGATGCCTCTGAGGATGACCTGAGAGAAGCCTTCTCAGTCCATGGAAAGTTGAACGACGTCCACATGGCATTGGATAGGGAGACGAAGAAGCCTCGCGGCTTTGCCTTCATTACATTCGCAGACAAGAAAGAGGCAAAGGCCGCCATAAAGGCGATGAATAAGTCAGAGTTCAAGGGTAGGAAGATTTCCGTAGAGGAATCCTCCTCCGGTGGCAGAAGCAAGAGCAAGAGAAGAACCAGAAGATAGGCCCTTCAAACGTAGAAGTCAGAGGAAGCCTCGTTCTCGTCCATCCTCAGGTAATCATCGATGGAACCCTCCTCCCCCATTCTCTCCATCAGCCTGGCAGCTGTCTCCTTCGTGGTGTCCAGATCCAGATCCAGAGTCACATCGAAGGCCTGCTCTATCCACCTCGACATTCTCTCAGCGGCTAGAATGTCGGAACTAGCCCCGATAGTCTCTGCGATAACCCCTATCGCAGGGACTCCCTTGGTCGGGGCCAAGGAAAGAACCATCCCGGCCACTCCGATCATTCCTGCCTTCGGTTGGTCTTTGCTGACCTCAATGTCATCTGTCTCGAGAGCCTTGCGGATCTCCTTATCCGAGCAGACTGCGAAAATCGAACGCTGTTCAGGCTCAGAGGCAAGGCCCGCTAGAACGAGCAACCGACTCGCCCCCGATTCATCAGCAAGGTCCACAACGGCCTCTGCCACTTCGAACTGACCTGATGCTGTCATTGGTTGCATTACTCCGGTTATTGTCACCAGTTCTTCCCCATCCGGGAGGACTATCTTGCTGATGTCCAACCTTGGAGGAGCAATCAAACCCGTCTCGGATAAGGTGGCATGAGGGGGGAAGTCGGGATGCAGTATCCAGCCAATCGTCCTCGAAGGGTGCTTTTCTACCACCGCGTCAATCAGTATCTTGCCGACATTGCCCACTCCGGGTACCGCCTCCAGAATCATCGAGCCCTCTGGAAGCCCTGCCCCCTCAAGCCAGTGAATCTTGGCTCTGTTCAAGCAGCATCATCCTTCCTGGGGGTGGGTAGCGATTTGACCCACTTGTCACTTCCAGCATCCTGCCTCTTTCTCCGTCTGGACCCCTGGGGGTCCTCGGGAGAGAATTTCAGTGAAGCAGCAGACTCCATCTTCCCCCCGCAGGTCTTGCACTTTTCCCCAAGGCCGAATTCTCTGCATTCGATGCATCTCTGGAGTCTGGTCCTAGCCATGATTGAGACTAGGCCTATCGATTCGGTTCATGAATTATATTCCTTCAGAAACGCGTTCAAAGCCTTTCTATGGATATGGAACCCTCGACTGACCCTATTCGTTCTGAAGCGGCCTCCTGAGCAGCTTCCCAGACAGACTCTGCAGATGGGTAATCTGGAGCCTTGATGTCTACTCTGTAATTAGGAGCCCCGTCATAGTGACAGGTGAGGGTGACCTCCTCCTCGCTCTTAGCGCAATCCTCTGCAGCCTGCAGGGCGCTACTGATGGCATTGACTCCCTCTGGGCCCCAAACCTTGATTTCGAACATTCCTCTTATTTCCACGAATGGAGGGATGATATTCTCTATTGCCAGCTCAGTTACCGTTGCTATCCAAGCCCCTTCGAACCCCGACTCCTCTAGCGCACTCTCGTTTATGGCACACTCCTCCAAGGCCCCGTAAAGTGATCCGAAGGCCTCTTTCATTTCCTCCGAGACTTCCTCAGTCTTGTTCTCTTTCCAACCAATTCTCTCTGCAGCCACCCTCATGATCTGGGAAGCACGCTGCTCGTTCTTCCACGACTGCAAGGCATCTCTTCTTCTCTCTTCGGAAACTGATTTTATTGAGAGAGTGATGCTGTCTCTATCCTTTTTCACTCCGATTACTTTGGCTACCAACCTCTGCCCCTCTCTGACATGGGCTCTGATGTTCCTGACCCATCCAGTAGCTATCTCCCCAATGAAAACGAACCCTTCCCTTTCGGGATATGCGTCCAGGGACAAGTAGGCCCCGTTTTCCTTCACGCTTTTTACGGAGCAGACTACCAACTCCCCTTCCTCGGGCCAGTCGTTGGATTGATCCGCCAAGATTCTGCCTCTCTAGTTCAGAACCTCGACGACAGTGCATCCTGTAAGTTCTGCTAGCCCGCCTGCCGGCACTGCAAGAGTCGATCCACAAATAGCACATGCAATTGTGGTCGCGGGTCTATCGAAAATCTTCCCTTTCGGAGAGTGGGTTTTCCCTGTTTCTGTGCACCTGTAAACCAAGTTTACCCTTTTCGTAGGCTTCTCACCAGAAGGCTTCGGACGAGGGAAACCTCTGTACCCGGCAGTTACTCTTCTGAACCTTCTTTGACCCCACTTTAGTTCGCTAGCCCTCCTCTTCTTGACTCTCTCAACCGTGTGTTCAGTATGCTTTCCAGCAGAGGGGCTGTATCTCATAACCTTCCTTGGCATCTTTACCATTTGTCACCCTCCTTACTGCTTGTGCGCCGCGAGCCACCGATGACCCGTATATGAATCTAGTCGAGCGATTAGGTGATGTGCTCCCTCCGCTGCAAGAAAAACACAAGAATCTCTCTTGCATCCGAAGTCCATGGTTGTCGATGAGGCCATCCTCTGGTCCTCCCTGGTTTTACTAGCTACAGGGCTCAGCCTACATAGAATGGGGCCATCCTTCAAAAGGAGCAGATTCGGCCCTCCCTTAGCCCTCCTTGGAATAGCATCATTCGTTCTGTTACCTGAAAAATTGGACGATGCGGAAAGTGAAGTGTATAACTCAATTATCGCTCTAATAAAATGGGGTGCCCCATTAGTCTTGGGTGCGATTCTTGTTCTGAAAAGCTCTTCGACATATGGCGAGCCATCCTCTTCTGGACTACTTCTGGGATGGGTGGTTATCGCCATCTCGTGGATAATTGGCTATCTCGAACATGTCTCAGTTTCTTCCATAGACGTAATTGGAGCCTCATCCTCCCTCCTGGGAATCTTTTTGGGAATCGCCCTAGTCTACACTGGCTCTTCTTTTCTCGACAGGTCTATTGGACTGGAATCCTATTCCGATCCCCTCTCAGAAGAGGAGGGGGAACTTGTTC
>LUMS01000190.1_pt1 | contig 20057 bp, 23 predicted proteins | sample 729711 | NCBI WGS metagenome assembly LUMS01 (sample SAMN03860298, study PRJNA289734) | marine metagenome | biome: seawater column; feature: ocean; material: water; isolation source: Red Sea water column Station 192 - depth 25m | place: Saudi Arabia: Red Sea | collected 2011-10-15 | depth 25 m | reverse complement strand
TAAAAACAAAAATTAATTTTTTTGGACTGTCCGATCGTGCTAGTGATTACTCACAAGCAATTATGGAAATAGGTGCTTTAATTTGCAAACCAAAAAATCCAAGTTGTAAGGAATGTCCTTTAAATAAAAATTGTATATCTCTAAAAAAAAATGATTTTGAGTTAACTAAAATTAATAAAGAAATAAAAACTAAATATTTCGAAGCGACTATTTACAAAAAACATAATAACTACTTATTAGTCAAAAATGATAAATTTAAATTTTTAAAAAATATGCCAATTTTTCCAATGACTGAAGTTCGAGAAAGTAAGTATAATTATTCAAATAATAAAAAAATTAATATAAAATTATCTAATATGGAAATGAAAATTTTGTTAAATAACTCAAAAAGACCTCCAAAGATTAAAAATAAAATATTAATTAAAAAAGATAAATTAAGCTCAGAAATAATTCCATCATTTACTAAAAAAATATTTTATACCATCTCAAAATCTGAATGAAAAAAGTTGCAATTGTAGGAGCTGGTATATCTGGTTTGTATCTTGCAAATGAATTAAACAAAAATACTGAAATAGACTATAAAATATTTGAAAAAAAAGATTACCTCAATTTAAATGAAGGTTATGGTATTCAACTTTCAGTTAATAGTATTAATTTGTTAAATAAAGTAGGATTTAAAAATATTTCAGCATCAGATGTTTATTATCCAACAAAAGTTAATTTTTTCCAGGCTAATAATATTAAAAAGATTTGTGAAATTGATTTAAAGCAATTCAATAATTTAAATGACCGTTACACAACACTTAAAAGATCAACATTAATAAAGTTTTTAATTGGTAATATTCCTGAGGAAAAAATTCAATTTAAAGCCGATATTCAAAATATCGAATATAATGAAAAAATAAAGATTTCTTGGAATAATAAGAATGAAAGTTTCGATTATATAGTAATTGCAGACGGTGTTTTTTCAAAATTAAAATCTCAAATATCAAATAATCATTTAAACCCAATTTTTAATGGGAACATTGCTTTAAGGGCGAATTTAAAACAACATGAAAAAGATAATATTTCTGTTTATATGGGGTCAAATTTTCACTATGTAACTTATCCTGTAAATCAAAAACTCGAATATAATTTCGTTGCTATAATCAAAAAGAAACTAACTACTAAAGAAATTGAAGATAAAAATATTCTTAATTCAGAAACATTTATAAAATCTTTAAAAGACTTTATTTCACAAAATTCTATTATAAATTTGGAAAGTTTAGCAAATATAAAGTGTTTTCCTGTATTTGTAAGCACTGAATTACCCACACTAAAATATCAAAATACTTATTTGAGTGGTGATGCTTTATTTGCTTTTCCACCTTCTTTTGCACAAGGTGCTTCTCAAAGTATTGAAACAGCAAATGGTATTTTAGAAAATATTACAAATTCAAATAGTATTTATAAAGATAAGATAAGTAAAATATTACTAGTAAATAAAAGATCAAAATTAAATCATTTTGCCTTCCATTTAACTAATCCAATAATAATATTAATTAGAAATATTGTTTTGAAATTTTTATCAAAAAATAAAAAATTTCTAGAGAGTTATCTTGGAAAAATTTATAGAAATTAAGTAGTTGGCCTTAGTCTTTGCCTCAAATCATCAATTGGTTTGAGTGAATTACCTGATTTATAATACCAAAAAGTCCAACCGTTACAGCTCTCAGCACCTAATATTTGTGCAGCAACTTTATGAATTGATCCTTCTGATTTCCGATATTTTATACTACCATCAATCATAATTTTCGCATTGATTTGTTTTTTTTGATCAAAAATTTCAGTACCAGGTTTAATAATTCCTAATTCAACCAAAGATCCAAATGGCACTCTTGGTTTGGATCTATTATTTTTTATAGTATCTAAATATTCATCTTCTATAATTTTTGTATTTTTAATTCTTTTACTTGCAGCTTCAAAATAGTTTTTTTCTTTTTCTACCCCAAAATAATTTCTACCTAACTTTTTTGAAACTACAGCAGTTGTTCCCGTACCAAGAAACGGGTCCAATATTAAATCACCTTTATTAGAGGATGCTAATATAATTCTGTGCAATAAAGACTCTGGCTTTTGCGTTGAGTGAACTTTATTACCATTATTTTTAAGTCTTTCTTTTCCATTACATATAGGTAAATTCCATGTAGATCTCATCTGTAGATCATCGTTTAAACATTTAAGTGATTGATAATTAAAAGTATATTTTGAGCCTTCACTTTTTGATGCCCATATAAGTGTTTCGTGCGCATTCGTAAAACGTGTTCCTCTAAAATTTGGCATAGGGTTATTTTTATTCCAAATCACATCATTTAGTATCCAAAAACCTAAATCTTGCATTTTTGAACCAACTCTAAAAATATTATGATAACTTCCTATGACCCATATAGATCCATTTTTTTTTAAAATTCTTTTACATTCTTTAAGCCATTGAACTGAAAACTCATCATAACTTTTAAAACTATCAAATTTATCCCACGCATCGTCTACAGCATCGACTTTAGATCTATCAGGTCGACTTAATTCTTTTTTCAGTTGAAGGTTGTAAGGTGGATCTGCAAATATAAGATCAAAACTTTCAGCCGGAATTTTTTTTAATTCCTTAATACTATCTCCATTAATAATTTTATTTTTTATGTCTGAAATGATCATTTTATATTTTTGAATTAGACTCCAGTCAGGAGTCTACGTCAACCTGTGATTGAATTTATTGATTGATAATTGTTATGATTATTTTTTAAGACTCAATATCTTGTGTATTGGTTGGAAGGTTTTTCTATGAAATCTAGTCACTCCAAATTTTTTAATAGCTTTAATATGATCCTTAGTTCCATAACCTGCATTATTATCCCAGCCGTATTTTTTAAAAGAAAAAGACATCTTTTTCATTAGCTTATCTCTTTCAACTTTAGCAATAATCGATGCGGCTGAAATTTCAGGAATTTTTTCATCACCTTTTACAATAGTTTTAATTACATAATTTTTTAAGTCTGGTGGTTTATTACCATCTATTAAAACTTTTTTAGGTTTCAATTTGAGTTTCTTAATTGCTCTTTTCATTGAAAGTAGGCTAGCATTTAAAATATTATTTTTTTCAATTTCCTCTATTGATGCAGATCCTAACGCCCAAACTGAATTTTTTTTTATATATTTAGCTAAAGTTTCCCTCTGAATTTTGTTAAGTTTTTTTGAATCTTTAAGAATTTTTCTATTAATTTCTTTATTTAATATAACAGCAGCTGCATAAACTGGTCCTACAAGGCTTCCTCTTCCAACTTCATCAACCCCAGCAATAATTTTTTTCATATAAAATATTATTAAAAATTTAAATCTCTAAACCAGTTTCATCTATTTTTTTTCTAATTTCTTTAAGATCGGCCCAAGAATATTTTTTTTGCTCTGATTGTCTTAGCAGATATGCTGGGTGAAAAGTTATCATTGTTAAATATGTTTTATTATTAATTATTACTTCCTTCCATTTTCCTCTTTCTTTAGAGATTTTAATTTTATTCCCGAAGAGCGCTTCCATTGCTGTGCTTCCCATTAAAATAAGTATTTCTGGATTTATAATCGAAATATGTTTTCTTAAATATTCAGAGTATCTATTTATTTCTGATATTTCAGGCTTTCTGTTATTTGGAGGTCTATAATTTACAACATTAGTTATATACACGTTAGTTCTATCTAAATTAATAGCTTTCAACATTTTATTTAAAAGCATTCCTGCATCACCAACAAAAGGTTTTCCTAATTCATCTTCTTTTTGTCCAGGTCCTTCACCTACAATCATTATTTTTGAAGATGAATTTCCATCACTGAAAACAAGATTTTTTGCACTATTTTTTAGTTCACAATCTTCAATCTTTTCTATTTCAACTCTAAGTTTTGCTAATTCTTCAGATTTTTCCTCATTAGAAGCATTATTTTTAAATCTATTTATTGGCTCATCACTAAATTCATATTCAATACCTAGCTCGTTTATTAAATCATTATCAAATATGTCATTTTGATTTTTTTCATTTAAAGTCATAAAGTAAAAAATGTTCTTAAAAATTTTTTGTTTTATAATATTAATTCTATACCAAACAAATCTCTATTCAAAAGCAGCGAATGAAAAAGAATTCAACCAGAAGTATCTATCAAATTATCTTTCAGCATTATTATCATTTGATAACCAGAAAAATAACGATGCTCTTAAGTTTTTTGAAAATTCAAAAATATTAATTCAATCACATGATAGTTTTTTGCAAGAATATGTATTTTCTTTACTTTTGGATGGACAGGTTAAAAAAGCAATTAAACAAGTAAAATATTCTAATACCTCAATAGGAGGAGATTTTTTTGAAGGAAATTTATTATTAATTTTAGATAGCATTAATAAGAAAAAGTTTAAACAAGCAGCTTTGAAGTTAAAAAAATTGGAAAAGTTCAAAGAGGACGACTCATACAAATTTATAATTTATTCTAGCTTAAAAAGTTACATTGATCTTTTTATATATAAAAAATCTGACATTGTTGAGCAATTTGGAAAATTAGATTTGATAAACATGGCTTTTCAAAATTGTTATTTGAATTCCAAAAAAACTGAGCCTTATTTTTTAAATTTAATTAACGATCCTCAAAGTGATTACTCTAGATATACTTTTTTTTATTTGAGTAACGAAGTGTCTAATAATGACCTTGCAACAGTTGATAATTTTGCAGATACAATAGATCCTTTAAGAAGTAGTTTGCTTATTTCTCAAGTAAAAAAATGGATAGATGAAAAAAAATATAAAAAATTAACACAGCATTTTTCATGTCAAAATGAGAATGATATTTTGGCAGAATTCTTTTTCCTTATATCTAATTTTTATTCATCTCAAAGTAGATTTGATTACTCAAACATATATTTAAATATTTCAAATTATTTAAATCCAAAATTTTATTTTAATTTATCTCTAATAGCTGAAAACTATCAGTCTAATAATAATTATGATCTAGCAAAAAAAACTTTCGAAAAATTTGATGATAAGGATGAAATATTTTTTTGGTACAAAACAAAGAAGATTGCCAGAATTATAGCAGAGGAAGAAAATTATGATGCAAGTTTGAACTATATATTAAAAAATCTTGAAAAATTTAATAATAAATCGACAAAGATGATTTATGATTTGGCAAATATTTACAAAAACTTTAAAAAATATGATGAGGCTATAAATTATTATACTTTGGCCTTAAAAAATTTGGATAAAAATTCTATGGCTTATGCAGATGTTCTTTATCGCAGAGGTGGAGCGTATGAAAGATTAAAAAATTATGATTTGGCGGATAAGGATTTGCTAAATTCAATTAAAATTAGACCTGACGAACCCTATACACTTAACTATCTCGCTTATAGTTGGTTAGAAAGAGGATATAAAATTGAAGAAGCAATAGAAATGTTAAATCAAGCTTACAAAGGGAAAGAAGAAGATCCCTACATAACAGACTCAGTTGGTTGGGGTTATTATTTGACAGGAAATTATATTGAAGCAGAAAAATATTTAAGAAAAGCTGTTGAATTGTTACCAAGTGATCCTGTTGCAAGTGATCATTATGGAGATGTTCTTTGGCAATTAAATAGAAAAATCCAAGCTAATTATTTTTGGAAAAGTGCTTTAAATAGCGATGAAGCAGATGAAGAATTAAAAATTAAAGTTAAGGAAAAATTATATAATGGCTTAAATAATAATTCTTAAATGAAGTTTCATAAAATAAAATCTTTTGCAAAAGTTAACCTAACTTTAAAAATTCTAAATAAATACTCAAATGGTTATCATAAAATTGAAAGTTTAATATCTAAGATCAATTTGGCTGATGAGATTTTAATAAAAGAGATACAAGGTTCAAAAAATAGAATATCGTTTAGTGGGAAATTTTCCTCAAATATTTCAAATACAAATACAATTTCAAAACTACTAAAAATATTAAATAATCATAATTATATTAAAAATAAAAAATTCAATATCAAAGTAAAAAAAAAATTGCAAATAAAGTTGGTTCAGATGTAATTTTGGGTCTTTATGAGAGTCCAATGATCCTACAAGGGCAAAATATAAGTAAAATTAATAAAAAATTAAATTTTCATTTGTTAATAATAAAGCCTAATTTTGGATGTTCTACTAAGATGATTTATGCAAAACACAAAGGATTTTCAAAGAGCCTATTCAATAAATCAAACAAGATTGAAAGACAGGATTTATTAAAAGTTTCGAATAACGATTTAGAGAGAGCAGCTTTTAATAAATATCCAGTTTTAAGAAGTATCAAAAGTTACTTGCAAAATTTAGATAATATTTACTTTGCAAATATGACAGGCTCGGGTTCGACTATAATTGGTTATTTTTTAACCAAAAATGCGGCAATAAAAGCTCAAAAAAAATTAAAAAATAAATATAAAAACTATTGGTGTATTTACTCTAAAACTATATAAAGCTTTTTTTTTGTGTTATACGAAAAACATCTTGGGGTGTAGCCAAGTGGTAAGGCAGCGGTTTTTGGTACCGCCATTCCTAGGTTCGAATCCTAGCACCCCAGCCATTTATGAAAGCTTTACTTAAAAAAATTTTTCAAAACAAAAAAATTTCAAGCGATAAAGATCTCAAATTTCTAGATTTAAAAAATAATAAGGGAGTAAATAAAATATTTGGTGCAATAAATAACTACAATGAAACTAGCGAGATTAGATATGTTGGTGGTTGTGTAAGAAAAATTTTAAATGATGAAAAAACAGATGATATCGACCTTGCAACTAATTTAACTCCTGATCAGGTTAAGCAATGTTTAGATAAAAACCAAATAAAGTTTTTTGAAACAGGAATTGAACATGGCACAATCACAGCAGTGATTGATGATCAAAATTTTGAAATTACAACATTAAGAAAAGATGTAAAAACAGATGGAAGGCATGCTGTCGTAGAATATACAACTAATTGGAAGGAAGATTCATTAAGGAGAGATTTTTCAATAAATTCAATATATTCAGATTTAGACGGGAATTTATATGATCCAAATTCTGGTCATAAAGATTTAAATGTTGGAATAATTAAATTTATAGGTGATCCAGAAACTAGAATAAAAGAAGATTATTTAAGAATTATTAGATATTTAAGATTTTATACTGAATATAGCAAAATCGATCATGAAATTAATATAATAAAAATCATTAAAAAAAATATAGAGGGTTTAGGAAAAATATCAAAAGAAAGACAATTCAATGAATTAAAAAAAATTCTCAAATTGGATAACTTTTTAAAGTTATTTAAAAATAAAACCTCTTGTGAATTATTTTCATTAATTTTCCCTCAACTAAAAAATTTTAAAAAATTGAGCAAGTTATCAAAACCACAAGAAAAGATATTAAAAAATAAAAGTTTAAATTTCGTCATTTCTTTTCTTGTAATCGATGAAACTGACAATTCTGACTATTTTGTATATAAATATAATTTACCCAATGAGTTAAAAGATAAAATTAATTTTCTAAAAAATAATTCGCTAAATAAAGATAGTACTAAAATTTTTAACAAGAAAGATTTACAAAAAATATTTTATTATGAGGGTAAATCTAGCACAATCGATTTAATTGATTTCAATTTGTTATATTTTAAACAAAGTAAAAAACTTTCAGAATTAAAAACTTACTTTGAAAAATTAGATAAACCAGAATTTCCAATAAAAGCTCAGTTATTAATAAATGATTATGGATTAAAGGAGGGAAGGGAATTGGGTCAAAAATTAAAAAATTTAGAAATGAAATGGATTGAAAATAATTTTAATTTATCAAAAAAAGATATGGAAAAAGTTTTATCAAATTAAACGTATTTTACGTCTACAATTTCAAAATTTTTTGTCCCTGCTGGTGTATTTATCTCTACAAGATCTCCTTTATTTTTACCTATAAGACCTTTTCCTATTGGTGATTGAAAATAAAGAAGCTTTTGTTTTAGATCTGCCTCGTCTTTACCAACAATTTTGTAATTTATTTTTTCATTTGTATCTAAATTTTGAAGGTAGACTGTAGATCCAAATATCACTTTTCCATCATTACTAATCTTGGTGATATCAATTACATTTGCTCTTGCAATTAAATCCTCAACTTCTTGAATTCTTCCCTCGTTATGAGATTGCTGTTCTTTTGCAGCATGATATTCAGCATTTTCTTTCAAATCTCCATGTGATCTTGCTTCAGCAATGGCTGCAACAATTTCGGGTCTCTTTTTTTCTTTTAAAAAAATTAATTCACTTTTTAATTTTTCTAATCCTTCAGTAGTAATTGGTTCTTTATCCATAATTTACCATTTAGCTGTTGGTGGTAATGACATAAGTATAGCTTCAACATTTCCACCAGTTTGTAAACCAAATTTTGTCCCCCTATCATGTAATAAATTAAATTCAACATATCTACCTCTTTTTTTGTATTGGATTTCTTTATCTTTAATTGTCCATTTTAATTTATTTTTTTTCTCAATTATTTCATTAGAAATGTTTTTAAAACTTATTCCTACTTCTCTTACAAAAGAAAAATCTTTTTCCCAATTATTTTTTTTATAATCAAAAAAAATTCCGCCAATACCCCTAGGCTCTTTCCTATGCGGTAAATAAAAATATTCATCACACCACTTTTTATATTTTTTGTAATAATTTTTGTTATGTTTATTACATGATTTTTTTAGTTCTGAATGAAACCAATTTTCTAATTTCTTATCTTTTATACAAGGTGTAACATCCATTCCACCTCCAAACCAACCAAATGAAGTAACTATATACCTCGTGTTAAAATGCATTGCGGGCACATGAGGATTTTTCATATGCATAACAACAGATATTCCAGATGCCCAAAATTTAGAGCTTGTTTTGGTGCCTGGAACTTTATTTTTAAATTCATTTGAAAATTTTCCATAAACTTCTGAAAAATTTACTCCAACTTTATCAAAAATTTTACCGTTTTCTAAAATTCTATATTGTCCTCCACCTTCATCATTACTTTTACTTCTATTCCAATTAGTAATTTTAAATTTGGTTTTTTTGCCCTCTTTTTCCTCTATTTCTCTACAAAGTACTTCTTGTAAAGTTTTAAACCAATTTTTTGCTAATTTCTTTTTTATGTATTGATCCATTTAACCTAACTGTCTTATAAATTCTGAAGCTCCTATGGCCACTGATATTGAAATGTTTAATGATCTTTTATTTTTTAGCATTGGAATCTTAATTCTTTCATTAACCTTAGAATGTACATCTTCTGGAACACCAGCACTTTCTCTGCCAAAGAGCAATATATCATTACGCTTAAATTTAAACTTTGTATAAACTTTGCTAGCTTTTGTCGTCATTAAAACTACTCTATTTTTACTATTTTCATCAAAGAATTCTTTAGGGCTCTTGTAAAATTTAATTTCACTGTAATCTAAATAATCCATAACAACTCTCTTGAACCTTTTATCGCTAAATAAAAACCCACAAGGTTCAATGATTTCTAAACTAGCCCCTAGGCAAGAACAAGTTCGAATAATTGAAGCTGTATTTTGAGGAATATCCGGCTGATATAGAGCTACTTTTAGACCGTGTTTTAAAGGTTTCTGTGTCATTGTTACCATAGAAATATCTCTTTTTTATTATATGAAATCATATATTACCAAAGATATAAAATATTAAAGATGTCAGACCAAAAAGACGAAAAAAAGACCAACAGAAGAGATTTCTTGTTTACTGCTACAGCCGCTGCTGGCGCAGTTGGAGTAGGTGCTGCTGTTTGGCCATTAGTAGACCAAATGAACCCAGATGCCTCTGTAAAAGCATTAGCAAGCACAGAAGTAGATGTGAGTTCAATGCAACCTGGACAGTCTTTAACAGTACTTTGGAGAGGTAAACCAGTTTTTATTAAAAGAAGAACTGAAGATGAAATTAAAAAAGCGAGAACAGTTGATATTAATGATCTTAAGCATCCTGAAAAAGACGAAGATAGAGCAAAAAATCCTGAATGGTTAGTGATGCTTGGAATTTGTACTCATCTTGGATGTGTACCATTAACAGATAAAGGTGATTATGATGGTTGGTTTTGTCCTTGCCATGGTTCTCATTATGATACATCTGGTAGAATTAGAAAAGGACCAGCTCCAACTAATATGGAGATACCTAAATACGAATTTGTAAATACTAACACGATTAAGATTGGATAAATATGAGTAATCACGAATATACACCTAGTTCAAAGTTTGGTAAATGGTTTAATGATAGATTGCCTTTGCTTACATTGGCAAATCACTTAACAGATTACCCTACACCAAAAAATTTAAATTACTGGTGGACTTTTGGTGGGATATTAACTTTTTGCTTAATTACCCAAATAGTTACAGGATTAGTTTTGGCTATGCACTACATTGCTCATGCAGATATGGCATTCAGCAGTGTCGAACATATAATGAGAGATGTGAATTATGGATGGTTGTTAAGATATGTTCACGCAAATGGTGCTTCTATGTTTTTCCTTGCAGTTTATATTCATATTTTTAGATCTTTATTTTACGGATCATATAAATCTCCTAGAGAAATAATTTGGATACTTGGAATTATAATTTATCTGCTAATGATGGCAGCTGCTTTTATGGGATATGTTCTTCCTTGGGGACAAATGAGTTTTTGGGGAGCAACAGTAATAACCAATTTATTTAGTGCAATCCCACTTGTGGGGGAGAGTATAACAACTTGGTTATGGGGTGGTTACTCAGTTGACAATCCAACTTTAACAAGATTTTTTACTCTTCATTACTTGATACCGTTTTTAATACTAGGGCTTGTAGTACTTCACATATGGGCGTTACATGTTCCTGGAAATAACAATCCAGTTGGTATTGATATTAAAAAACCTTCTAAAGATACAGTTCCGTTTCATCCATACATCGTAATTAAAGATGCTTTTGCGTTATTAATGTTTTGTATTGTTTTTGCGTTGTTTGTATTTTATCAGCCAAATATTTTAGGTCATGCAGATAATTATATCGAGGCGGATCCACTTGTAACTCCTGCTCATATAGTTCCTGAGTGGTACTTATTACCTTTTTATGCGATCTTAAGATCTGTTCCTGATAAACTTATGGGTGTTGTTGCTATGTTATCAGCTATTTTAATTTTAGCTGCTTTACCATGGTTGGATACGTCAAAAGTTAGATCAGCAGTTTTCAGACCGTTATTTAGACAGTTCTACTGGATCTTGGTAGCTGATGTTTTAATTCTAGGATATGTAGGGGCGATGCCAGCTGAAGGATTGTACTTGTTAATTGCAAGAGTTGCTACAGCGTATTACTTTGCGCATTTTTTAATTATTCTTCCAGTTTTAGGATGGAAAGAAAAAACTACCCCGCTGCCTTTGAGTATTACCGAGCCAGTTTTAGGAGGCTCGCCAAATTTAGCTGCAGCAAGGAGTGATGAAAAAATAGAAAAAACAATAAAGTGAGAAAGTTAAAAAATATTTTTTTTGTATTAATATTCTCAGTTATAGTACTAAATTCATCTAACTCTGCTGAAAAATCACCTCCTTTTTTAGAGACTAAATGGACTTTCAAAGGTCTCTTTGGAAAATTTGATAGAGCATCACTTCAAAGGGGTTATCAAGTATATACAGAAGTATGTGCATCTTGCCATTCTATGAAATATTTAACCTATAGAAATTTGGCAGAAAAGGGTGGACCAGAATTTTCTGAAGCAGAGGCCAAAGCAATAGCTGCAAGTTTTGAGGTAACAGATGGCCCGGACAGCACTGGAGAAATGTTTGTAAGACCAGCCAAATTATCTGATAAATTCGTGATGCCATATGCTAATGAGCAAGAAGCTAAAGCTGCTAATGGTGGTGCTTATCCACCAGATATGTCTGTTCTAGTTAAGGCAAGAAAAGGCGGAGCAGATTATATTTATTCCTTATTGTTAGGATATTCTGAACCACCAGAGGGTGTAGAACTTGATGATGGTGTTTATTACAATAAGTATATGTATGGTAATAAAATTAAAATGCCAGCTCCTTTATCTGATGATTTAATTGAGTATACAGATGGAACAAAAGCAACAGCTGAGCAAATGTCCAAAGATGTTACAAATTTTCTGATGTGGTCAGCGGAACCACATTTAGAGCAAAGACATAAAACAGGATTTAGAGTTATAGCTTATTTGATAATATTGACTGTATTGGTTTACTTTACAATGAAGAAGATATGGTCACGTGTTGAATCTAAAGTTTAGAACATCCCCATCTTTAACGATATAATCTTTGCCTTCCAATCTCATTTTGCCGTTTTCTCTTGATTTTAACCAACCACCACTACCAACGAAATCTTGATAAGACACAGTTTCTGCTCTTATAAAACCTTTTTCAAAATCTGTATGAATTATACCTGCTGCTTGAGGCGCCATGCAATTTTTGTTAATTGTCCAAGCCCTTGTCTCCTCAACTCCTGAAGTGAAAAACGTCTCTAAAGATAAAAGGTCATATCCTTTTTTGATTAATAAATTTAATCCAGTATCATCTACGTTGATCATTTTCATATAGTTTTTTCTTTCTTCATTTTCTAGTTCATTTAATTGATTTTCTATTTCAGCTGAAATAGTTAGAGTGTTTTTAGAACCATATTTTTCAATAAAACTTTTTGTATAATCATTGCCTTTATCAATGCTATTTTCATCAACATTACAAACATACAATTTAGGTTTTGTTGACAATAATCCTGACAATTTAACATCCTTTTTATCAAATTCTTCGTATAATTTATTTATATCATCGTTATTATTAATTAAATTCTGAGCTCTTTCTAGAATTTGGTTTTGATTTTCATCATTATTTTTTTTATTTTTCTTATCTAGTCTTTTTTGAATAGATTCCAAATCCGCTAAAGACATTTCCGTTTCAATTATTTCTAAATCTCTAATTGGATCAACTGTTGGATTTACATTTTGAATATCATCTGAGTCAAAACATCTAATTAAATGAATAACAGCATCTACTTCTCTTATATGGGATAAGAATTTGTTACCCAATCCTTCACCTTTAGAGGCTCCTTCTACTAATCCTGCTATATCAACAAAAGATATTGTAGTATTTATTTTTTTTTTTGAATTTGAAATTTTAACCAATTCATCTAACCTATAATCTGGTACAGGAACTACACCTATATTTGGATCTATCGTACAGAAAGGAAAATTTGCTGCTTGGGCTTTACTTGAATTTGTAAGTGCATTAAATAAAGTAGATTTACCAACATTTGGTAAACCAACTATACCACACTTAAAACCCATTTAATTATTGTTAACTTTGCTTGAGAATAAATCTAATTTTTTATCTATCAAAATAGCAATAGAGTCTATTATATTGTGAGTAATTTTTTCTAAGTGTTCTTGTTCATCATCAGAAAAATCATTTAAAACAAAGTCTGATACAGACATTTTATTCTCAGGCTTTCCAATCCCAATCCTCACTCTTGAATAGTCTTTTCCAATAAATTTATCAATTGAAGCAACTCCATTGTGACCTGCACTTGATCCACCAAATTTTGCCTTTATTTTTCCAAACTCTACATCTAGATCATCATGAAAAACAATTACATCTTCTGCATCTATTTTGAAATATTCAAGCAATTCTCTGATACATATTCCTGAGTTGTTCATGAAAGTCAGAGGTTTGATAGCATAAATTTTCTTTTCCCCGATATTACCTGTTGTAAGTAAACCCTTAAATTTTGGCTTTTGCTTTGAAAGACCAAATTTTTGATTTATCGCATCTACAACTTTAAAACCTATGTTATGTCTATTATTATGACTGTTTGGGGTTGGATTGCCCAAACCTACGAGTAACAACATTTTATTTTATTATTATTTTCACAGATTATTATTTTTTCTCTGCTGGAGCTTTTCCTTCTTCTTTTCCTTTATCACCATCTGCAGCTTTTTCTGCACCTTCTTCAGGTTTAGCATCTCCATCCGCAGCTGCCTCCGCAGTTTCTCCACCTTCTCCCTCAGCTTCTGCTGGTTTTTCAGGTTCTTTAACAACTGTTGGTGCTGCTACTGTCGCGATTACAAAGTCTCTTCCTTGAATTGTAGGTGTTACATTTTCAGGTAAATTTATAAAAGATATTTTAATACTTGCTCCAATATCTAAGTTATTTAAATCCACAACTAATTCTGTCGGTATGTTTTCTGTAGGACATCTTAATTCAACTTTTCGTCTTACTATATTCAAAACTCCACCTCTTTTTAATCCTGGTGATAATTCGTGGTTTATAAATTTAACTGGAATTTCTAAAATTACTTTTGCACCTTTAACAATTCTTAAAAAATCTAAATGTATAGGCTCATCTGTAACTGTATCAAAATCAATAACTCTTGGTAAAACTTTTTGTTCTTTCCCATCAATATTAATTGAAATTATATTTGATAAAATATTTTCTTTATTTAATAAATTTTTTACTTCTTTAACAGAGACAGAGATTTTTTGATTTGGCTCCTCTCCTCCATAAATTATTCCTGGAACCATACCTTTACTTCTAAGAGATTTAACTTCACCCTTAGTTTTTGTTTCTCTTATTGTGGCTGCTAATAAACTCATAAAGTGTCGGGTTTTTAACTTATGAAACTAAATTTTACAAGTAAATTATTTAAATAGATCTGATACTGAGGTAGAATTTGATATCCTTTTAATAGCTTCTCCAACCAAATTAGAGATTGTTAATACCTCAATATTCTTAGCTTTTTTAACTTTCATAGAATTATCTATTGTATCAGTTACAACTAAATTTTTTATCGAAGATTTCTTAATTTTTTCAACAGCATTACCACTTAATACGCCATGTGTTACATACACATGAACATCTTTAGCTCCTCTTTTTTTTAATTCAGAAGCTGCATTTACAATTGTTCCACCAGAGTCGATTATATCATCAACTAATATACAAGTTTTATTTTTAACATTTCCAATTACATTCATTACTTCTGACTTTCCAGGAGCAGGTCTTCTTTTATCTACTATTGCTAAATCTACATTTAACAATTTTCCTAAAGCCCTTGCTCTTGCTGTACCACCGACATCTGGAGCAACGCAGATTATATTATTTTTTTTTAATTTCTTTTTTATATGTCTAGCAAATATTGGAGTTGCAAATAAGTTATCTACTGGAATATCAAAAAATCCTTGAATTTGTCCAGAGTGTAAATCAACTGTAACGACTCTATCTGCTCCTGCTTTTGCAATAAGGTTAGATACAAGTTTTGCAGATATAGATGTTCTAGGAACCACCTTTCTATCTTGTCTTGCATATCCAAAATATGGGATCACAGCAGTTATGTTTTTGGCCGATGATCTTTTTAAAGCATCAATCGATAGTAGTAATTCCATTAAATTGTCATTTGCAGGAGATGAAACGGATTGAATTAAAAAAATACTATTGCCTCTAATATTTTCATTAATTTCTATATAGATTTCTCCGTCTGCAAATTTTCTTATGTTTGAATTCACTAGTCTATTTTTTAAAAATTTAGATATTTTTTGACTAAGATGTTTATTACTGTTTCCTGTGAGAATTTTCATCCGAGATATCCTATTTAATCATAATTGCAGAAATATTTCTACCATAATCGTTATGCTTATTTTTTTTTGATCTCCTAGAACTAAAAAAGTTATTTTCTAGAGCGTAGGTATCTTTTCTTATTATATCTATTTTTTTAACTCCATTTTCGTAAAATTGAGATTTTATATATTCGCTTAAATCAAAATAAATTTTTTTCTTTTTAAATGTGAAGAAATTCACATTTTTTTTATTCTTATCCTTAAACAATTTAAAAAAATCATTTTTTACTTCGTAGTTATTTTTTTTTATACATGGCCCAATGCAAGCAATCATATCTTTCTCTGAGCATCCATTTTTTTTTAAAAGCTGAATTGTTTTTTTTACTATTCCCTTAAAAGCACCTTTCCACCCAGCATGTATTGCACCAACAAATTTTTGCTTTTTTTCTATAATTAGAATTGGTGCACAATCTGCAGTGAGTATACTAATTGCAATATTTCGTTTATTTGTAATCATCGCGTCCCCGGTCAATCTTTTTTTTGGAATACCGTTTATTTTATAAACTTTGTTACTGTGAATTTGATTTAGGGAAACTAGATTGCCACTTGTGCAGCCTACTTTTTTTGAAACTATTTTTAAATTTTTACTTATATTAGCAATTTTATCTTTTGAACCTTTTCCACAATTTAAACTTTTGTAGATTCCTTTTGAGGTACCACCTAATCTATTAAAAAAATAATGTGAAATGGATTTTTGATCTCTAAAAATTTTTGACTTAATCACTTAAAACCCAAATTAAAATTATTTTTGGATTTGCTTACAAATAATACTTTAAACAAAGAGCCCATATATTTTTCATCAATTAATCTTTTTATTCTATAAAATATGTCAGCTTTCTTACTAAATTGTAAATTTTTACTTATTATCTCAGCTCTTTTTAATATTCCTAATTTAATTAAAAAATTACCTTGGGTTGTTATTAAAGATTTTAAATTAGAATTTGCAAACTCTTTCTTGTACATTTTAAAATTTATTAAATGAGTAATATCTGAATTATAGGGATTTTCTAAAAAACTAATTTTTCTATGCTTCTCAACACTTTGCAAAGTATTTTTCATTTTTCCACTGGTAAAGCCATAGTCTATCATTAATAAACCACCATTATTTTTAAAAATAAAATTCCCTATTTCATTAACAAATTTCATTGCTGAAGGTGAATATTCAACAAATTTTTCTTTTTTTATATCTTTACCTAAATATTTCTCAATTATTTTTGACGACACTTTTTGATCACAAACTTCAAACTTATTTTTTTTGTATGCTACATATTTTTCATACCAATTATTGCTTTTCTTTAAAAACTGCTTGATAGGAAAAGCATCAAAAAACTCATTAGCCAAGAATATAGTTGGAGCCTTTGGAATTTCTTTTAAATTCTTAATCCAACTTGCTTTTTTTTTGTCTATTTTAGTCTTCTGAATTTTTATTAGTAATGGACTTTTTTCTAAAATTAAGAAATTGGCAGATAAATTAATTTCACCAAAATTATTTAAAGTTTTTATAATTTGTGACATCATCTCACCATTACCTGCACCCAGCTCTACAATATTTATTTTTTTTGGCTTTTTTAAATTCTCCCAAAATGAAATTAACCAAATAGATATCATTTCTGAAAAAAGAACAGAAATATTCGGAGATGTTATGAAATCACCTTTTTTTCCGAAAGGATTTTTTTTAATATAATAACCATTATCCTTGTCATACAAAGATTTGTAAATAAATTTATCTAATGAGATTTTTTTATTCTGTCCTATTAGCATTTTTATAATAGATGATAATTAATCCGCAGGTTAGTGCTATACAACTTATTATTTGCCCCATACTCAAGTTGAAAAATAAATAACCTAGTTGTTGATCAGGTTCTCTGAAGAACTCGATAACAAATCTAAAAAATGAGTATAAAATTAAAAAATACCCTGAAATAATACCAGGTGACTTTCTTAATCTATTAAACAACATATTTAAAATAATAAATAGAACAACTCCCTCAAATATTGCCTCATAAATTTGTGAAGGATGTCGATTTAAATCATCAATTTTTATAAACTTTACTGACCATGGTACATTTGTTTCTATGCCATAAAGTTCTGAGTTTATGAAATTTGATATTCTTCCTAAAAAAATTCCTATAGGAGAACAAACAGCAACCACATCTAAATAACTAAAAATATTTTGATTTTTATTTTTGCAGAAAAAATAAGTTCCTATAATAATTCCAATTAGTGCACCGTGAAAAGACATGCCTCCTTGCCAAATTTTTATAATCTCAACTGGATTACTAATAAAATAAATTGGGTCATAAATAATTACATATCCAAGTCTTCCACCAAGGATGATACTTATGATATATAAGACAAGGAATACCATCTAATTTCTAATGAAAAGATCTCAAAAGCGACTGGGTCAAAATTATTAATAAACATTTAATTGTAATATTATAAATATTACTTAAACTTTGATAAGAAATTATTATGTCAAAATCAAGATTCGTATTTGATAAATTTGCAAAATTTTTGGAAGAAGGACTGGTCAACTACAAGGATTTTAGTGATGAAGTCGTAAATATTTTACGCTCAAAAAAAGAAGAAATTATTCTTAAAATGAATTTAGTAAGTAAAGATGAAATCGATATATTAAATAAAAGAATTGAAAAATTAGAAAAAAAAATTGCTGAAAAAAAAATAAAAAAAAAAACTAAACGGGCAAAGAAATAATAACTTTTAATCCACCTAAACTAGACTTATCAAATTTAAGATCTCCCCCATGTGATTTTACGACATCTGATGATATAGCTAAGCCAAGACCAACACTTGATTTTGTTTCTGATCTACTTTTGTCAATTTTATAAAATGGCTTCAAAACATTTTGATGTTCTTTCTGTGGTATTCCTGGACCATCATCCTCTATTGAGATATTAATAGTTGATCTTCCTTTTTTTAGATACAATTCAACATTATCAGCAAATTTTAAAGAATTATCTATAAGGTTATTGATACATCTACTGATTAAATTTTTTCTTCCATCAAAATAAACCTTTTCTTTTAAAAAATATTTTATATTTGGTTTCTCATATTTTTTACAAATATCTTCAAGAAGAACAGAAATATCAAACGTTTCAGTTTTATCTTTTGCCCCAGATCTTGCGAATTGAAGATATTCATTTAACATTTTTTCCATTTCATCAACATCTCTTGAGAGTTTTTCTGCAACACTCTTATCTTTAATCATTGCTATTTGAAGTTTTATCCTTGTCAAAGGTGTTCTTAAATCGTGGCTGATACCTGATAGCATCTCAGATCTTTGATTAAGATGTCTAATTATTCTTTTTCTCATTTTGTCAAACTCTAAACCAGCTTTTCGGATTTCGAGTGCTCCAGAAGGTCTAAATTCGTCAATATCTTCTCCTCGACCAAATCTTTCAGATGCCTCTGCAAGTTTAGTTATGGGTCTAGTTTGATTTTTTAAAAAAATTATTGCTACTGCTATCATTAACAATGCTGGCAATGTTATCCAAAGACCAAATAATCTAGCCGAACTTGTAGTTAGTCTGTCCCTTGGAATATAAAATTGAAAATATCCTTTTGAATACCCTATTTTCAAGTCAACAACTTCTTTGAAGTTTGTTGTATCAAACCAATAAGTTAAATTTTTTTTCTTTAATTCTCTTCTTAGTGATCGATCCACTGGGCTGAACCATCTTTCTGGTATTTTATCTGGTAAGATTTTATCTTTTTCATATTTGATATTAAAACCCAAGTGTTCTTTGAATAAAATTATTATAAAATCTTTGTTCGTTTCATCGTTATCATAAGCATCTACAAAAGTTTTGACTTCAGAGACCAATGCTCTTGTCATTCCAGAATTAGTTTTGATCCAAAGACTATCAAAAAAAACTAAAGAGATAGTTATTTGCATAACTACTATTGGAACAGCGACTATGAGTAAACCTCTATAAAAAAGTCTTTTAGGCAAGATATTTTTTATATATTTATTCAATCCATAAAACATAACCTTCACCTCTTATTGTTTGTAAATAATTTGGGCTTTTGGGGTTTTCTTCAATTTTCTTCCTAAGTCTTGTAATGATTACGTCAACTGATCTTTCTTTATCAATTTTTATAAGATTTCCAATCTCCTCTCTTTTAAAAATTTTTCCAGGGGAATTAACCATTTTATCTAAAATTATTTTTTCTGTATTATTGATTTTTATTGATTTATCATTTTTCAAAATAAACTGCTTATTAAGATCTATTTCAATTTTACCAAATTTAAATTTTCTCTTTGTATTTTTATATTTTGTTTTATTTAAGATATTATTAATTCTAAGTATTAATTCTTTAGGCTCAAAAGGTTTTGGAAGGTAATCGTCTGCACCAATATCTAAACCCTCTATTC
>LUMS01001165.1_pt1 | contig 20148 bp, 20 predicted proteins | sample 729711 | NCBI WGS metagenome assembly LUMS01 (sample SAMN03860298, study PRJNA289734) | marine metagenome | biome: seawater column; feature: ocean; material: water; isolation source: Red Sea water column Station 192 - depth 25m | place: Saudi Arabia: Red Sea | collected 2011-10-15 | depth 25 m | reverse complement strand
CGCTCGAGCCGGCGTCGCAGGTCTCACGCCCACAGCGCTTGTGCGCGCCCAGGGGCCCGTTAGGCTGGTGGTCGCGCCGGGCCGCGGTAAGCCCCGGGTCCCAAAAATAGCCGCTACGAGCGGCCACGCGCCGTGAGGCGCTTCCCGGCCCGGCGCCCCATCTCCCGCACGGCCGCCGCGGGCTCAGGCCGGGGCGAAGGTCGTGTAGGACTGCGTCGGCCGGCCGATCGACGCGAGCTCCGCCAGGTCGTCCTCGGTCGGCTGCCAGGAGGCGGCGTCGGCGTTCGCCGCCACCTGCTCCGGGCGCGAGACGCCCGCGATGACGCTGCTGACGGCCGGCTGCGCGGCCAGACCACCCATGGCCAGCTCCAGCAGCGAGATGCCCCGCGCGTCGGCGAAGGACTGGAGCGCGTCGATGCGCTCCCAGTCGGCCGTCGCCAGCCGCTCGGACTGCGTCGCGAGCCGGGTCCCCTCGGGCGCGTCCTCCCCGCGCCGGTACTTGCCGGTCAGCAGACCGTAGGCGAGCGGGAAGTACGGCAGGATCCCGACGTCGAGGTGCTCGCAGGCCGGCGTCAGCTCGACCTCCGCGGTCCGGTTGTACAGCGAGGGTAGAGGTCGACGTGGTCGGTGCCCAGACGTCGCAGGCTGGCCTCGACCGCGGTCCGGACGTAGGCGGCGCTCCCGCGTCGACCACCGTCGTCGCCGTTGCGGCCCTGCATGTCCATGCCGAACTTCGTGGCGACGACCACCTCGTCGCGCCGCGACCCGAGCGCCGCGCCGAGCAGCTCCTCGCTCGCGCCGAAGCCGTAGACGTCGGCGGTGTCGAAGAAGGTGACGCCCCGCTCGAGGGCGGCGTCGACCACGGCCTGCACCTGCGGGGCGTCGATGCGCGTGCCGAGGGCGTTGCAGCCGATGCCGACGACGGGCACCTGGATGCCGGAGTGGCCGAGGGGACGGTGGAGGAGGTCGTGGCTCATGCCCCCGAGCCTAGGCCGACGGTCCCGTCGCGCGCGTCGCCTAGACTGCACCCCATGCCCGGACCCCGCCGCACGCTGGCTGCCGCCCTGAGCGCGGCCGTCGTCGGGCTGTTCCTCGTGGCCGGGATCGGCGTCACCCACGCGGGGGCGCACCAGCGGGCCACGACGACGCACACCTCGGCTGCGTCGAGCCACCAGGCGGCGCACGTGAAGGCATCGGGCCAGCACGTCGACCAGCACCACCTCGACCTCTGGGCGCTGCCGCCCGAGAGCGCGCCCGTCGCCCCGGTCCTCGCCCGCGACACGGTCGTCGACGCAGGGGTCGCCGTGGTGGAGTCCGAGGCACCCGCCGCCGCGGGACGCGGACCGCCGACGGCCTGACGCACCTTCGTCAGCCGTCCCGTCGTCCATCCCGAAAGTCATCCATGCACCAGCGCGCCCCTCTGTGGCGTGCGATCGCGGCGTTCGCCGTGCTCGCCGCTTCCCTCGCCTTCGCCTACTTCAAGCCCGCCAACCTCGGCCTCGACCTCGAGGGTGGCACGCAGATCGTCCTCGAGACCCAGGACACCGACCGCGTCAAGGCCGACGCCGAGTCGACCTCCCGGGCCCTGGAGGTCATCCGCGGCCGTGTCGACGCCCTGGGCGTCGCCGAGCCGACCCTCGCCCAGTCCGGCGACCGCCGGATCATCGTCGAGCTCCCCGGCGTGACCGACCCGCGGGAGGCGGCCGAGGTCATCGGCCAGACCGCCCAGCTCTCCTTCCACGAGGTCCTGCGCCCCGCGCAGGAGGGCCAGGAGCCCGAGGACGGCCAGGTCGTCGCGAACGACGAGCAGGGCCAGCCGCTGCTCCTCGGCCCGACGCTCGTCGACGGCGAGGGGGTCTCCGACGCCGAGGCCGCCACGCCGCAGCAGGGCGTGGGCCAGTGGGTCGTGAACGTCAACTTCGCCGGCGAGGGCCGCACCGGCTGGCGCGACCTCGTCGCGGCCGCCTGCGCCAACACCGAGGGCGGCAACCGGGTCGCCATCCTGCTCGACGAGGACATCATCTCCTCCCCCGCCGTCCAGCCCGACTTGTGCCGCTCCGGCGGCGGCAACAGCACCAGCATCACCGGCAACTTCACCCAGGCCCAGGCCGACGACCTCGCCGTCCTCATCAAGGGCGGCGCGCTCCCGGTGCCCGTCGAGGTCATCGAGCAGCGCACGGTCGGCGCGACGCTGGGCGACGCGGCGATCGACGCGTCCATCGAGGCCGGCATCATCGGCATCATCCTGACCGGCCTGTTCATCGTGCTCGTGTACCGCGTGGTCGGGCTCATGGCGACGTTCGCGCTGGCCACCTACGCCGCGATCTCCTACGGCCTGCTCGTCTGGCTCGGCGCGACCCTCACGCTGCCCGGCCTGGCGGGCTTCGTGCTCGCCATCGGCCTGGCCATCGACGCCAACGTGCTGGTGTTCGAGCGAGCCCGCGAGGAGTACGAGAAGAACGGCAACCTGCACACCTCGCTCACGACCGGCTTCAACAAGGCGTGGTCGGCCATCCTCGACTCCAACGTCACCACGGTGCTGGCCGCCGCGCTGCTGTTCTTCCTGGCGTCCGGTCCGGTCAAGGGCTTCGGCGTCACCCTGACGATCGGCACCATCGCGTCGATGTTCTCGGCGCTGGTCGTCGCACGCGTGCTCACCGAGTTCGCGGTGAAGCGGTCGTTCCTGAAGAAGCGGCCCGGTCTCACCGGCGTGGCCTCGACGGGCCCGGTCCGCAAGTGGCTCAACGAGCGCGGCCCGAACCTAATGCGCCGCAGCGGGCTCTGGATCGGCCTCACCCTGGTCGTCGCTGGCGTGTCGATCAGCGGCATCCTGCTGCGCGGCCTGAACCTCGGCGTCGAGTTCACGGGCGGGCGCATCCTCGAGTTCTCCACCGCCCAGGCCGTCGACGTGCAGGAGGTGCGCGAGGCGGTGTCCGACGCCGGCTTCCCGCGCGCCGTCGTGCAGGAGTCGTCCGGCGACGGTCAGAGCGAGAACGTCAGCGTCCGCCTCGACGACATCACCAACGACGAGGCCGTCGAGGTCGAGGAGGCCGTCGAGTCGGTCGCGGGCCAGGCCACGAAGGAGCGCGACGAGCTGATCGGTCCGAGCCTCGGCAAGGAGCTGCGCGACAAGGCGCTCATCGCGTTCGCGATCGCCATCGCCGCGCAGATGGTCTACCTCGCCTGGAGGTTCCGCTGGACCTACGCGGTGTCGGCCCAGCTGTCGATGTCGTCGGTCGTGCTCACCGTGGTCGGCATCTTCGCGTGGTGGGGCAAGCCGATCGACGGCGTGTTCCTGGCCGCGGTGCTGTCGATCATCGGCCTCGCCGTCAACGACACGATCGTCGTGTTCGACCGCATCCGCGAGCACACGGGCGAGAACCGCGGCCGACGGCTGCGCGACGTGGTGAACGAGGCGATCCTGCAGACGATCCCGCGCACGGTGAACACCGGCCTCGGTGCCATGTTCATCCTCGCGGCGCTCGCGTTCCTCGGCGGCGACTCGCTGACCGACTTCGCGATCGCCCTCCTGCTCGGGCTCTCGATCGGCATCCTGTCGACGATCTTCACGGCGTCCGCCCTCGCCGTGAAGCTCGAGGAGCGCTGGCCGCACGACCCGGACAAGAAGCCCAAGGTCGTCGACAAGTACGCCCAGATCGACGACGGACGGAACACCGACGGCGCCGTCGTCTGACGGTTCGCCCCCGAGGGCGTCGTCGGCCCCTCCCCCGCACGGGAGGGCCGGCGACGCCTCGGCGGTTCCACGCTCGACCCGGGTGGCAGGATGAACGTCATGCGTATCGCGAACCACGTGGTCGACCTCGTGGGCGGCACCCCGCTCGTGAAGTTGTCCAGCGTCGTCCCGGCAGGATCTGCCCTGGTGGCGGCCAAGATCGAGTACCTCAACCCCGGCGGCAGCTCCAAGGACCGGATCGCCGTCAAGATGGTCGACGAGGCCGAGGCGTCCGGCGCGCTCAAGCCCGGCGGCGTCATCGTCGAGCCCACCTCCGGCAACACCGGGGTCGGGCTCGCGCTGGTGGCCCAGCAGCGCGGCTACTCCTGCATCTTCGTCTGCCCCGACAAGGTCAGCGAGGACAAGCGGAACACCCTGCGTGCCTATGGCGCCGAGGTCGTGGTCTGCCCGACCGCCGTGCCGCCGGAGCACCCCGACAGCTACTACAACGTCTCCGACCGCCTCGTCCGCGAGACCCCGAACGCCTGGAAGCCCGACCAGTACTCCAACCCCGCCGGGCCGGCCTCGCACTACGAGACCACGGGTCCGGAGATCTGGGCCGACGCCGACGGCACCGTCACGCACTTCGTGGCCGGCGTCGGCACCGGTGGCACCATCACCGGCACCGGCCGCTACCTCAAGGAGGTCTCCGGCGGTCGGGTCAAGATCATCGGCGCCGACCCCGAGGGCTCGGTCTACTCCGGCGGCACGGGCCGCCCGTACCTGGTGGAGGGTGTCGGCGAGGACTTCTGGCCGAGCGCCTACGACCCCGAGATCGACGACTGGATGTCGTCCTACGGCTTCCTCCGCGAGCCGCTGGACGGCCACACCGACCGGCCGAGCGTCGGCGCGGTGCTGCGCCGCAAGTCCGGCGACCTGCCCGCGCTCGTGCACACCCACCCGTCGGAGACCATCCGCGACGCGATCGAGATCCTCCGCGAGTACAACGTCTCCCAGATGCCGGTCGTCGGGGCCGAGCCGCCCGTCGTCATCGGCGAGGTCGCCGGCAGCGTCAGCGAGCGCACGCTCATCAGCGCCGTCTTCGAGGGCCGGGCGTCCCTCACCGACCCGGTCTCCAAGCACATGGAGCCGCCGCTGCCGCTGCTGGGCGCGCACGAGGACCTCGACACCGCCCTGGCGACGCTCAAGGACAGCGACGCCGTCATGGTGATCGAGGACGGCAAGCCGCTGGGCGTCCTGACCCGGCACGACCTCCTGGGGGTGCACGTATGAGCGATCAGAGCGACGACCGCAAGGACGAGGCGCTGGGCTTCGCGACCCGCGCGATCCACGCCGGCTTCGAGCCCGACCCGCAGACCGGCGCGGTGAACGTGCCGATCTACGCGTCCTCGACCTTCGCCCAGGACGGCGTGGGTGGCATGCGCGGCGGCTACGAGTACGCCCGCACCGGCAACCCGACCCGCGCGGCGCTCGAGGCGAACCTGGCGGCGCTGGAGAACGGGGAGCACGGTCGCGCGTTCTCCTCGGGCATGGCGGCCACCGACGCCGCCCTGCGCACCCTGCTGCGGCCCGGTGACCACCTCGTCATCCCCGACGACGCCTACGGCGGCACCTTCCGGCTGATCGACAAGGTGTTCACCCACTGGGGCATCTCCTACACGCCGGTCGCCGTCAACGACGTCGACGCCGTCCGCGCCGCGATCCGGCCCGAGACGAAGGTCGTGTGGGTCGAGACCCCGACGAACCCGCTGCTCAACGTCGCCGACGTCGAGCAGGTGGCCGAGGTCGCGCACGCCGCGGGCGCGCGGTTCGTCGTCGACAACACCTTCGCCTCGCCCTACCTGCAGCAGCCGCTCGCCCTCGGCGCCGACGTGGTCCTGCACTCCACGACGAAGTACCTCGGCGGCCACTCCGACGTGGTGGGCGGCGCGCTCGTCACCGACGACGCCGAGCTCGACACCGGGTTCGCGTTCCTGCAGAACGGCGCCGGCGGCGTGCCGGGTCCGTTCGACGCCTACCTGACGTTCCGCGGGGCGAAGACGCTCGCGGTCCGGATGGAGCAGCACTGCACGAACGCGGAGGCGGTCGTCGACCTCCTCGTCGGCCACCCGGCCGTCGCGTCGGTGCTCTACCCCGGCCTGCCCGACCACCCCGGGCACGAGGTCGCCGCCCGGCAGATGCGTCGCTTCGGCGGCATGGTCTCGCTGCGGCTGGCGGGAGGGCGCCAGGCGGCGCTCGACCTCTGCGCGCGGACCCGCATCTTCACGCTCGCGGAGAGCCTCGGCGGCATCGAGTCGCTCATCGAGCCCGCCAGGGACGCCACGGACAGGTGGGCCGCTCAGCCCGCCTGCTCCTGCGCGTCGTCGACGGTCTCGCCGTCGACGAGGAGCGGGTCGATCTCGGGTCGCTCGAGGTCCTCGAACAGCGCGAACTCCTGCGACGGGGACGGCTGCGTCAGCTCGCTCGCGGTGAGGCTCCGCGGGTCGACGTCGAGCTCTTGCACGTCGCCCAGCAGGGCCGTGTCGTCGACGCGGTCGAGCTTGCGTGCCGTGACGAGCACGCCGCGCTCGAGCGAGCCGACGAAGGTGTTGTAGTCCTTGACCGACCGTTCGAGCGAGCGGCCGAGCTTGGACACGTGCGAGGACAGGGTGCCGAGCCGCTTGTACAGCTCACGTCCGAGGTCGACGAGCTCCTGCGCGTTCTCGGCGAGGTCCTCCTGGCGCCAGGTGAACGCCACGGTCTTGAGCACCGCCCACAGGTTGACCGGCGTCGCCAGCACGATGCCCCGCGCGAACGCGTGCTCCATGAGCGACGGGTCGGCGTCGAGCGCAGCGTTGAGGATCGCGTCGTTCGGGATGAACGCCACCGTGAACTCCGGGCTGGTGGGCAGACCGGTCCAGTACTCCTTCTGGGCCAGCGCGTCGACGTGCGCCCGCACGGCCTTCGCGTGCTGCACGAACATCCGCTTGCGCTCGGCGTCGTCGAGGTCGGGGCGGTTCGCGTCGATGAAGACCGCGTAGGGCACCTTCGCGTCGACCGCCATCTGCTTGCGTCCCGGCAGCTTGATGACCATGTCGGGACGTCGGGCGCCGGAGTCGGCGGTGATCGACTCCTGGGTGGAGAAGTCGATGCGGTTGAGCAGCCCGGCCGACTCCACGAGCGACGTCAGCTGGGTCTCGCCGTAGGCCCCGCGGACCGTGTTGTTGCGCAGGGCGCCGGAGAGCGTCTCTGCAGCCTGCTGGGAGCGCGCCGCCGACTCCTGCGTGGCGCGGATCTGCTCGGCGAGGTGGCCGTGCTGCCGGGCACGCTTCTCCTCGATCTCCTCGACCTTGCGCTGCATCTGCTGGAGCTGGGTGGCCACCGGCGCGAGCTTCTGCAGCACGCGGCTCTCGCTCTGCTCCTTGGCCTGGCGCTCCTTGGCCTCGCGGTCGTGCTGCGCCACGAGCTCGACGGCGTGCGGGTGCACTGGATCTGCTCGTCGAGGTCGTGCCGGCCACGTTCCGCACCGACTGGGCCATGGCGCTGCGCCGCGTCGACGGCGAGGCGTCGGTGCTGTTCGCGTCGCCGTCGGCCCCGAAGCTCGTGCCCGAGGCGGCGGAGTGGCTGTCGATCAGGTCGTCGTCGCGCCTGGAGGGCGTCGAGGCGTGGTCGTCGACGCTGCTCGCCGGCACGCACGCGAAGGACCGTCAGGGTCGCGGCTTCGTCGTCGTCGTCGGACGGCACGGGGGCCCGGAGTTCCTCGCCTCCGAGCTCGCCCGCCTGGGCCACATGACGTCGCTCGCGGGGTCGGTCCAGGCCTGACCCCCGCTGCGCCTTTACGTGGGGCCCCACGTCAACGCGCGCTGGGGGCCGTCGGTTGCGTGGGGGAGTTCACTTTTGGGTGGGGCCCCACGTAAACAGGCGCTGGGGGCCGTCGTTTGCGTGGGGGAGTTGACCTTTGGGTGGGGCCCCACGTAAACAGTGCGTCCCACCCCAGGGGGGAGTCGCACCGGGGGTGGGGCCCCCCCCCCAGGGCAGCGGCGGGTGGGTCAGGGGGTGGAGGGGGTCTCCTCGAGCGGCTTCTTGGGGTCGGTGAGGGGGACGTGCGCGTGCTGGAAGCGACCCAGGGCGGCGACCTCGCGCTCGAGGTCGGGCACGTGCCGCTTGAGCTGCGGACGCATGAAGAGCCACGCGACGGGGGAGTTGAGCAGCGGCTTCGTCCAGTTGGCGAGCAGCACGCCCCGCGGCACGTACACACGGGTCTTGCGACGGCGCAATCCCGCGACGATCGCGTCGACGCAGTCGGCCAGGGTCGTGGTGCTGTTGGCCGGGTAGGGCAGCTTGCCGCGGATCGTCTTGAACGTCGGCAGGTCGGCCTCGGCGCCACGCACGATGTCGGTGTCGATCCACGACGGGTGCGCGACCCCGACCTTGATCCCGAGGTGGGCGACCTCCTGACGGGTCGCGAGGGCGAGCGACTCGGCGCCGGCCTTGCTGGCGTTGTACGACGCGAGCCCGGCGAGGTTGGTGAAGGCAGCCAGCGACGCGACGACGAGCGCGTACCCGCGGGTGCGCTCCAGGTGCGGGATCGACGCGTGCAGCGTGCGGTAGACGCCGTTGACGTTGATGTCGACGACCCGCTCGAACGACGCCTCGTCGATCTGGCGGACGGTGCCGTACGACGCGATGCCGGCGTTCGCCAGGACGTGGTCGATGCGGCCGAAGTGTGCTGCGGCGGCGTCGATCGCCTCGGTCATCGCGCGACCGTCGCGCGCGTCGGCCTCCCACCAGGCCGCGGCCGGGCCGAGCTCGGTGGCGAGCGCCTCGAGCAGGTCGGGCTCCAGGCCCAGCAGCGCGACCTTGCCGCCCTGCGCCACGTACGCCCGCGCCACGCCCGCGCCGATGCCGCGGGCGGCGCCGGTGACGAGCAGGACCTTGCCGGTGAAGCCCTTGCGGGCGAACAGTGCCATGGCGTCAAGATACCGACGGTATCTGGGCGCGTCACGCGGGTGTGACCGATTCCCGACGCGCGCCCCGCAGTCGCCCACCAGTAGCCTCGCGGCCATGAGTGCCCTGCCCGGTGTGTCCGAGACGTTCGACCCCACCGCGTGGGACGAGGTGCCCGGCTTCGAGCACCTCACCGACGTCACCTACCACCGCGCCCGCGCGCATGGCACCGTGCGCGTCGCGTTCGACCGCGTGCTGCTCACCGGCAACGGCCCGAGCGAGAAGAACGGCAAGCGATCGTTCTGCACGGGCGGCGACCAGCGCATCCGCGGCCGGTTCGGCTACCAGTACGAGGACGGCGAGGCGTCCGGCTCCGACACCGGCGCGGAGGAGCCGTCGCCCATCGACAAGGCCCGCCTCGCGCGGCTGCACATCCTCGAGGTCCAGCGCCTCATCCGCTTCATGCCGAAGATCGTCATCTGCGTCGTCCCGGGCTGGGCGGCAGGCGGCGGGCACAGCCTGCACGTCGTCGCCGACCTGACCCTCGCGTCGGCCGAGCACGCCCGCTTCAAGCAGACCGATGCCGACGTCGGGAGCTTCGACGGCGGCTTCGGATCGGCGTACCTGGCCCGCCAGGTCGGACAGAAGTTCGCCCGCGAGATCTTCTTCCTCGCCGACGAGTACTCCGCCGAGGACGGCGTTCGCATGGGCACGGTCAACCGGGCCGTCCCTCACGACGAGCTCGAGGCGACCGCCCTGGAGTGGGGGCGCAAGATCAATGCGAAGAGCCCCACCGCGCAGCGCATGCTCAAGTACTCCTTCAACCTCATCGACGACGGACTCGTCGGCCAGCAGGTCCTCATGGGCGAGACCACCCGCCTGGCCTACATGACCGACGAGGCGCAGGAGGGTCGCGACCAGTTCCTGGAGAAGCGCGATCCCGACTGGTCGCAGTTCCCTTGGTACTACTGAGGGCCCAGCCTGGCGCGCCCGTGCGACGCCACCGACTAAGGTGGACGGGTGCTGGCGGTGCCCGGTGCTAGAGTTGACGACCTGGGCTGGCCGAGAGGCCCTGGTCCAACCTTTAGGCGGGGATATCCCCCGCCACCCTCTTGAGGCGGGTTCTTCCCGCCTCAAGACGTTTCCAGGGGTGTCGTCGTGCGCGAGCTGAGCATCTTCGTCGACGAGTCCGGCGACTTCGGCCCATTCGAGAAGCACTCGCCTTTCTACGTGCTGAGCCTCGTCTTCCACGATCAGAGCGACGACATCGCGCAGCACCTGGAGAAGATCCGCGACGCCCTGGTGGCGCGTGGCTTGCCGGCAGACCATGCGATCCACACCGGTCCCCTCGTGCGCCGGGAGCAGGACTATCGACTGCTCGACATGCCGTCCCGCCGTTCGATCTTCCGCGTGCTCGTCGACTTCGTCAGGACGTCCGAGGTCACGCACCACTCGTGGGTGTTCAGCAAACGCGAGCCGGGTGACACAGATCGGCTCGTCAGCGCGATGTCACGTGAGCTCGGTGAGCTGATCCGGTCGAGCTACGAGTTCTTCAGCTCGTGGGAGCGCATCGTCATCTACTACGACAATGGTCAGAAGGAGATCACGAATCTTGTCAACAGCGTCTTCAACGCTCACCTGAGTGTCGAGGTGCGCAAGGTGATCCCGGCCGACTACAGCCTGTTCCAGGCAGCCGACCTGTGCTGCACGCTCTCGCTGCTCCGGCGAAAGATCGAGACCTCAGGCTTGTCGGCGTCCGAGCGCGGCTTCTTCTCGACGTCGAAGGACAGCGCCGAGCGCGCGCTGCGAAAGGGCTACTTCAAGAGCTTGGATCGTCAGCGGTTCGGTGGGTGAAGCCCCTCCCGTCCATCGACCCGGCGGAGACCGGTCCGCCCGCCGCGCTTCGCCGAGTATCTCCAAGCGGCCGAAAGTGGCTGGGTCGCCCGCCGTGTCCTGCGGCAGGATGACGGGATGGACACGACGACGCTCTGGAGGCCGACCGGGCCGCAGGAGCTCGCCCTGGTCGAGGCATCGGGGTGGAGCGCGTGGCGGCCGCGGCTGCCCGACCAGCCGATCTTCTACCCCGTCCTGAACGAGGACTACGCCGTGCGGATCGCGCGCGACTGGAACGTGAAGGCGAGCGGCGTGGGCTACGTGACGCGCTTCGAGGTCGAGACGTCGTTCCTCGACGCCTACGACGTCCACCAGGTCGGCGGGGACTCCATCCTCGAGTACTGGATACCTGCCGCGGACCTCGCCGACCTGAACGAGCACATCGTCGGCACGATCGACGTGGTGCAGGTGTTCCGCTGACCCTGGATCCGGCACCGACGCGACGCTAGGGTCGTGCCCACCGGGAACCGAGGGACGGAGGGCTCGTGTTCGGACGCAGGCGCGCGCGGCGTCGGGAGCATCCGACGACCATCCGTCACCAGGAGCGGGAGCGGCCGTTCGAGCCAGCAGGTCTCGGGTGCTCGGAGACGGTGGACGCCGTCGACCGACACCTGGAGCAGTGGGTCGGGCCCGTCGAGACGGTCTTCCACGAGATCGTGTCCGACCTCGTGCACGTCGACGTGCACCTCGTGCCGGCCGGCGAGGGTCGGCCGTTCCACACGCTGGCGACGTCGGGCATGTCCGACCGCAGGATGAGCGTGCCGCAGGACCTCCGCGGGCAGGTGCCCGACCGGATCGAGGTCATGGTCATGCTCCCGCCGGACTGGCCGGTCGACGAGGCCTCCTGGGTCGACGAGCGCTCCTACTGGCCCGTGCGCGCGCTGAAGGTGCTCGCCCGCTTCCCCCACGAGTACGAGACCTGGCTGGGTGCCTGGCACTCGCTGCCGAACGGCGACCCGGCCGAGCCGTACGCCGACGACACCCGCTTCTGCGGCCTCATGCTCGCCCCGCCGCTCCGGCTGCCGCAGGGGGCGCGGACCTTCCGCACCGACGACGGTCGTGAGGTCGCCCTGCTCGCGATGCTGCCGCTCCTGCCCGACGAGCTCGAGATGAAGCTGACCGAGGGGGTCGACGGCCTCCTCGACGGACTCGACGCGCACGGCGTGACGGAGCTGCTGGACCCCGACCGCCCGAGCGTCCTCGGTCCTCCACGGTGAGGTGGTCTCGGGGTCGCGCCGCCAGCCGTGGGCACGGTGACGCTGCCGCAGAGGCACGCCGCCGCAGCCTCGCGGCGCTGCCCGGTCTCGGCTTCCCGCAGCCCCCGTCGCACCTGCCCCCGGTGGCCGACGCTGCCGATCCCCTCGTGCTCGTGGACGAGGAGCAGGTGATGCAGCGTGCGCTGGTGCTGACGGTGCGCGTGAACCTGGCCCTGCGCATGCCGCCGGAGCTCGCGCGCGCCTGGTTGGCGGAGCAGGGACTGCTCGCGTCGCTCAGCCCGCGCGAGCGCGCTCTCCTGTCGGGCGAGGTCGAGCCGGACTACTCGGACGAGGCGCAGGTCGAGGCCCTGTGGGCGCTGGCCTGGGTGCTCGGGCTCGTGCCCGAGCTCGACGCGAGCGCGCCGTGCGGCGACCAGCTCGCGTCGCTCATGCCCGACCTGCGCACCAGCGAGCCGGTGGCGGCGTGGCGCTCCCGCACCGGGCCTCGGCGCAGGGACGTCGAGGACGTGCTCCCCGTGCTCGACCTGCACCTCGCCCTGACGTGGGGGATCACCGACGCACGGCTCGCGGGCCGACCCCACCCCGGGCGTGTCGATCCGTCCGTCCTCTGGGAGCGACGTCGGGCCCTGGAGTGGACCGCCGGCGACGGCGTCCACGACAGCTGGGACGACGTGGACCTGTCCACCTGAGCAAGGCGTCCAGGACCGATCCCTACCCGGGTGGCCTCACCGAGGTCTACGCTTCTCCGCAGGTGGAACGTCGGGAGGGGACTGCCTGAGATGGAGCGGCTGCTCGGCCTCGAGAGCAGCGCCCCGCGCACGCGGACGCGATCCGCGGCGCTGGCGCTGGGCTTCGCCGTGCTCTTCGCCCTGGCGTTCCTCGCCGGCCGTGCGACCCGCGTGCCCCCGGCGCAGCTGGCGCTCGCCTGGCCGGCTGCCGGCGTGGTCATCCTCTGGCTGCTCGCGGCCCGCAGCTCGCTCGAGCGGATCGTCGCGTGCGTCGTCGTGGTGGTGGTCAGCGGTGTGCTCAACCAGCTCACCGGCACCGAGCCGCTGGGAGCCTGGCTCTTCGGCCTGGTCAACCTGTCGCACGGTGCCGTGGGTGCGGTCCTGCTGCATCGCTGGCGTCCGGCCTGGCTCCGCTCGACGTGGACGACGCTCGGCGACGTCGGCGTGCTGCTCGGCGTGGCAGCCGCGGCCGCCACCACCAGCACTGCGCTGCGGCGCGCAGGCGACGTCGGTGCTGGTGGCGCTGCAGGGCGTGCTCGTCGTCGCCGCGACGGTAGCCGGCAACGGACAGTTCGCGTCGCTCGACGACCCCCAGGCGAGGGTCGTCGCGGCGCAGGCCTTCGTCCTCGTGCTGGCCGTCGTGGGCGTGGTGCTGGCGACGCTCGAGGACGCCCGCGACGCCGCGCTCGTGCAGAGCCGGCGCGACCGCGACCAGCTGCAGGACCACATGGAGGCGGCGCTGCTGGCGTCGGCGCACGTGGTGGTCGACCCCGACGGCTTCGTGCACGTCGACGCCGTGAACGCGGCGCTCGTGACGCTCACCGGCCGACCCCGGCACGCGCTCCTCGGGGTCGATCCGCGCACCTGGTTCGTCGACGACGACGTCGAGGCCTTCCGCCAGGGCGTCTGCGAGCTGACGCTGGGCCGCGCGCTCGGCTGGCGCACCCAGCTGCGGCTCGACGACGCGTGGGGCGGCGGATGGGTCGACGTGGCGCTGGCGCTCGTCGACCCCGACCTCGACCCGAGCCTCTCGCTCGGGGGGTCGGGTGCGTCGTCGGCGGCCATCACGCTGCAGATGATCGACGTGACCGCGCAGAAGGAGGCCGAGCAGGCGCTCGCCCACGCGGCCCTCCACGACGACCTCACGGGCCTGGCCAACCGGGCCCTCTGGGCGGACTCGCTGGAGCGCGCCGCGCAGGTGGTCGGGTCCGAGCGGCCGGCCCTCGCGGTGATGTTCATCGACGTCGACCGCTTCAAGCAGGTCAACGACGGCCGTGGTCACGCGGTCGGCGACGCGGTGCTCGTCGAGCTCGCCGAGCGGCTCTCCGCCCTCGTCGGCGACGGCCTGCAGGACGGCACGACGGTCTCCGTGACCGTCAGCATCGGCATCGCCGCCGCCGACGAGCAGGCCGAGGCGCCTCTGCTCCTGCGCCACGCCGACCAGGCGCTCTACGCGGCGAAGGACCGTGGTCGCGGCCGGGCGGAGTTCTACGACCCGACCGTGCACGCCGGCATCGAGTCGTCGGCGCGGCTGCTCGTCGACCTCGAGCGGGCGCAGGCCTCGGGGGAGTTCTCGCTCGTCTTCCAGCCCATCGTCGACGTCGCCACCGGCTACCTCCACGCGGTCGAGGCCCTGCTGCGCTGGGACCACCCGATCCGGGGCCAGCTGCGTCCGGGCGACTTCATGCCCGTGCTCGAGGTCAGCGACCTGATGCACCAGGTGGGCGACGGGGTGCTCCGCGGGGCGTGTGCGCACGCGGCCGCGCTGGCTGCCCAGGGCACGCCGGTGCCGGTGCACGTGAACGTCTCGGCCGTCGAGCTGGGGCGGGCGGGCCTGGTGGCACGGGTGCTGTCGGTGCTCGACGAGGTCGGGCTGCCGCCGTCGATGCTCGTCCTCGAGATCACCGAGACGCAGCTGCTCGACGTGACGGGCGGTCTGGTCGTCGACCTCTTCGCCCTGCGCGACCACGGGGTGCGGATCGCGGTGGATGACTTCGGGACGGGCTACAGCACCCTGGCGCACCTCGTCGACCTGCCCGTCGACGTCGTCAAGCTCGACGGGTCGTTCGTCGCTCGGCGGCGGCGGCCTGGGCCGGCCGGCTCCCGCCACGCCACCGACGGCCGGCGTGGGCGCGCAGGGACGCGGTTGATGACGTTCGGGTGAACGTCTGGTTCCGAGCCTTCCGGACGGGCGACGGCGCAGCCTAGGGTCCTCTCGACCTGACCAGTGACTTCGGGGGGAGTCCCGCCATGCCGCTTCGTGCTGCCTCGTCCACCGTCCACGTCCGTCCCGCCGTCGGGCGGCGACGGCGCCGCCTCACCCACGTCGTCGGCCTGCTGGTCGCGACGCTCGTCGCGACCGTCCTCGTCGCACCAGCCGCGTCGGCGTCGCCGGAGTCGCAGCTCGCCGAGCTGACCGTGCGGGCGGAGGCCAACGGCACGACCTACGACCGCGACGCGTTCCGGCACTGGATCGACGCCGACGGCGACGGCTGCAACACACGCGCCGAGGTGCTGATCGACGAGTCGTCGTCGGCGACGGGGCGCACCGGCACGTGCACGATCACGTCGGGCTCCTGGCTGTCGCGTTACGACAACGTGCGCTTCACCGACGCGGGAAGCCTCGACATCGACCACATGGTGCCGTTGAAGGAGGCGTGGATCTCCGGTGCTTCGGGCTGGACGGCGAGTCGACGCGAGTCGTTCGCCAACGACCTCGGCGACGCCCGCAGCCTGATCGCGGTGTCGGCGTCGACGAACCGGTCCAAGAGCGACCAGGATCCGGACTCCTGGCTCCCGCCCGCCACCGGCTACCGCTGCACGTACGTGTCGGACTGGATCGCCGTGAAGTACCGGTGGGGTCTCAGCGTCGACTCCGCCGAGAAGGCCGCCCTGCAGGACGTCCTGGCCGGCTGCTGACGCCCGGCTCGACCCGTCGCCGTCGATGCTGATTCCCATCAATGGATGGGAATCCCTCGCTCACCTGGGGTTGCATCCGCAGGTGAGTGAGGGAGAACCATGGTGGGCTGCTGGTTCCCATGAACTGATGGGAACCAGCAGCCAGGTGGCCATTGAGGGCGGAACGCGTGAACTTGTCGTCCGGATGGCCGGAAGTTTCAGATACCGCCAGTACCTGAGACACCGGTCTCATCCAGTGGTCGGTTCCCGAGGCCTCCGCTAGTGTCCGCGGAATGAGGATCGGAGTGGTCGCCGAGTCGCGTGCCGGGGAGACCCGGGTCGCTGCGACTCCCGCGACGGTCGCACGTCTGCTGAAGCTCGGGTACGACGTGAGCGTCGAGTCCGGGGCCGGGGCGAAGGCCGCGTTCGCCGACGAGGCGTTCGCGGAGGCCGGTGCCTCCGTCGTCACGGGGGAGGAGGCATGGACGGCCGACGTCGTCCTCAAGGTCAACCCGCCGAGCACCGCCGAGATCGACCGGCTCAACGACCATGCGACGCTGGTCAGCCTGATCGCGCCGGCCACCAGCCCCGAGCTGCTCGAGGCGCTGTCGGCCCGCCCGCTGACCGTCCTCGCGATGGATGCCGTGCCGCGCATCTCGCGGGCGCAGTCGATGGACGTGCTGTCGTCGATGGCCAACATCGCGGGCTACCGCGCCGTCGTCGAGGCGGCGCACGAGTTCGGCCGCTTCTTCACCGGGCAGGTCACGGACGCCGGGAAGGTGCCGCCCGCCAAGGTGCTCGTCGCCGGCGCCGGCGTGGCCGGGCTCGCGGCGATCGGTGCCGCGTCCAGCCTCGGCGCCATCGTGCGCGCCACCGACCCGCGCCCCGAGGTCGCCGACCAGGTGAAGTCGATCGGCGGCGAGTACCTCGCGGTCGACGTCGAGGTCGAGAAGTCCACCGACGGCTACGCGAAGGCCACCAGCGAGGAGTACGACCGCCGCGCCGCGGAGATCTACTCCGAGCAGGCCGCCGACGTCGACATCGTGGTCACCACGGCGCTGATCCCGGGACGTCAGGCCCCGCGGCTGCTCACCGAGGCCGACGTCGCCTCGATGAAGCCCGGCAGCGTCATCGTCGACATGGCCGCGGCCCAGGGTGGCAACGTCGCGGGCTCGGTGGCGGGCGAGAAGGTCGTCACCGCGAACGGCGTGACGATCCTCGGCTACACCGACCTCGCCGGTCGCCTGCCCACGCAGGCCTCCCAGCTGTACGGGCAGAACCTCGTCAACCTGCTGACGCTGCTCACGCCGGGCAAGGACGGTCAGCTCGTCCTCGACCACTCCGACGTGGTGCAGCGTGGCGTGACCGTGGTGCACGACGGCGACGTCCTCTGGCCGCCGCCGCCCGTGCAGGTCTCGGCGGCCCCCGCCCCGACGGCCGAGATGCCGGCCGTGCAGGAGAAGCCGGAGCCGCGCCCCGGCCTCACCCAGCGCGGCAAGTACCTTCTCATCGCCGCGGGCATCGCCGCCCTCTTCCTCGTCAACGCGTACGCGCCGCCGCCGCTGCCCGAGCACTTCTTCGTGCTCACGCTGTCGGTCGTCATCGGCTACTACGTGATCGGCAAGGTCCACCACGCCCTGCACACACCGCTCATGAGCGTCACCAACGCCATCAGCGGCATCATCGTCGTGGGTGCGCTGCTGCAGATCGGCGTCGGCGACGGGGCCGACAACGCGTGGGCGATCCGCCTGCTCGCGTTCGTCGCGGTGCTGCTGGCCTCCATCAACATCTTCGGCGGCTTCGCCGTGACCCGCCGCATGCTGAGCATGTTCTCGAAGGGCTGATCAGAGTGACTGCACAGAGCATCGCGACCGCGGCGTACATCGTCGCCGCCCTGCTGTTCATCCTCAGCCTCGCCGGGCTGAGCAAGCACGAGACCGCGCGCTCGGGTGTCGCCTAGCGGGCATCGGCATCTGGCGGGCCCGCGAGGTCGAGATGACCGGCATGCCGGAGCTGATCGCGCTCCTGCACTCCTTCGTCGGCATGGCGGCCGTGCTCGTCGGCTGGAACGGCTACCTCCAGCACCCGGTGTACCCGTTGGTGTCGCTCGAGCGGATCCACTCGGCCGAGGTCTTCGTGGGCGTGTTCATCGGCGCCGTGACGTTCACCGGGTCGATCGTCGCGTACCTGAAGCTGAGCGCACGGATCAAGTCGTCGCCGCTCGTGCTGCCGGGCAAGAACTACCTCAACATCGGCGCGCTGGTGCTGTTCTTCGTGCTCACCGTCGTGTTCGTGGCGAGCCCGAACATCTGGCTGCTGATCCTGGTGACGGCCCTCGCCCTCGCCCTGGGCTGGCACCTCGTCGCCTCGATCGGCGGTGGCGACATGCCCGTCGTCGTGTCGATGCTCAACAGCTACTCGGGCTGGGCCGCGGCCGCGGCCGGCTTCCTGCTGAGCAACAACCTGCTGATCGTCACCGGCGCGCTCGTGGGCTCCTCGGGTGCGTACCTGAGCTACATCATGTGCCAGGCGATGAACCGCTCGTTCATCTCCGTGATCGCGGGCGGCTTCGGCATCGAGGCGCCGGCCGGCGAGGCGACGGACTACGGCGAGCACCGCGAGGTCGACGCCGAGGGCGTGGCCGAGCTGCTGAAGGACGCGTCGAGCGTCGTCATCACCCCGGGCTACGGCATGGCGGTGGCACAGGCGCAGTACCCGGTCGCCGACCTGACCCGCAAGCTGCGCGAGCGCGGCGTCGACGTGCGGTTCGGCATCCACCCGGTCGCCGGTCGCCTGCCCGGGCACATGAACGTGCTCCTCGCCGAGGCGAAGGTCCCGTACGACATCGTGCTCGAGATGGACGAGATCAACGACGACCTCGCCGACACCGACGTGGTGCTCGTCATCGGCGCCAACGACACCGTGAACCCGGCCGCGGCGGAGGACCCGACCAGCCCGATCGCCGGCATGCCGGTGCTGCGGGTGTGGGAGGCGTCGAACGTGGTGGTGTTCAAGCGCTCGATGGCCGCCGGGTACGCGGGGGTGCAGAACCCGCTGTTCTTCCGGGAGAACAGCCAGATGCTGTTCGGTGACGCGAAGGACCGCGTGGAGGACATCCTGCGCGCGCTGTGAGTCGGAGGTGCACGGTCGGCCGGTCGCCCGAGGGGTGGCCGGCCGTCGTGCTTCGTGGGAGAAGGGACGACGGATCGTGTTGACATGCACGGATTGCTATATAAGGATGTGTGCATGAGTGAGCGGGGTGACGCCGGGCGGGGGGACATCGACGCCTACGCGTCCGTCGCTGCACTCTTCGACGCCATGTCGACGCCGTTGCGCGCCGCTCTCGTGCACCGTCTGTGCGCGGGGGAGCAGACGGTCGGAGACCTCGTCGAGTGGACCGGGCGGTCGCAGCCGCTCGTGTCGCAGCACCTGAGGATCCTGCGCACCGCACGTCTCGTCTCGGGCGAGCGACGCGGACGCGAGGTCGTCTACTCCCTCACCGACGAGCACGTGGCCCACGTGCTCCTCGACGCCTTCCAGCACACCCAGGAGAACCACCCATGACCGTCATCGACCACCGCGAGGCCGAGAAGCACGACCACACGCACGGCCCGGGCTGCGGCCACGACGCCGTCGTCCACGAGGACCACGTCGACTACCTCCACGACGGCCACGTGCACCGTGAGCACGACGGCCACTACGACGAGTGCGCCACCTGTTCCTGTGCGCACTGCTCCGACAGCTGTGCGACCTGCACCTGCACCGACTGCACGTGCGAGACCTGCAACCACAACGTCTGCTCCTGCGCGCACTGCTCCGACAGCTGCGCCAACTGCGTGTGCAGCGACTGCACCTGCAGCACCTGCAAGCACGCCGCCTGAGTCGGGCTCACCCCTCGACCCGCGCCCACTCCGGGCGCAGGTCGTCGGGCACCCAGCGCATGAGCGCCGCGTGGTCGTCGGGCGCGACCTCCTCCTGGGGGTCGCGCCCGACGTGCGTCAGCGCGACCTCCGCCGCGCGCTCGTCGAGCGTCGGACCGAGGGCCACGAGCCGGCTCGTCGGCGCGGGCCTCGGTGCGGGAGTCACCCTCGGGAGCCCGCCGACCCGGTGCACCGTCCACCAGCGTGCACCCCATGGCACGTCGAGCCGGACCACGCCCTTCAGCCGGTAGGCCTCCGGCAGTCCACCGTCGAGCAGCTCGGCGAGGCGTCGCGGGTGCACCAGCCCGTCGTGCTCCCAGGTGCTCGCGTGGACGTGCTGGTGTCCGCCGGGGAGTGGGAGGGCCTCGGCGAGGGACAGCTGACGGGGTCCGTCGTTCAGCGGAGCCGAGGCGTCGGCGAAGAGCTCGGGGTCGAGTGCGCCGTGCGGCGCGTCGACCACGGGCACCCCGGTGCGCAGCAGCGGCTCGAGCCGGCGTCGCGCCTCGGCGACGGGGACGGAACCGGGCAGGTCGGTCTTCGTGAGCGCCACGAGGTCGGCGCGAGCCAGCGCGGCGGGGTCGAGCAGCGTGTCGTCGTCGGCCCAGGCGCGCGCGTCGAGGACGTGCAGCAGCCCGCCTGCCTGCCCGGGGTGCCGCACCGCGCGGTGGAGACGGGCGGCGAGCGTCGCCGGGTCGGCCACCCCGCTGGACTCCACCAGCACCAGGTCGAGTCCGGCGCGCGTCGACGTCAGCTGCTCCAGCGTCGAGTCGAGCGTGTCGTCGTCGACCCGGCAGCAGACGCACCCGCCGGCCAGCGAGAGCGTGGCCGCCGACCCGGCGTCGACGAGCAGCGCGTCGACGTCGACGGCGCCG
>LUMS01000515.1_pt1 | contig 20253 bp, 19 predicted proteins | sample 729711 | NCBI WGS metagenome assembly LUMS01 (sample SAMN03860298, study PRJNA289734) | marine metagenome | biome: seawater column; feature: ocean; material: water; isolation source: Red Sea water column Station 192 - depth 25m | place: Saudi Arabia: Red Sea | collected 2011-10-15 | depth 25 m | reverse complement strand
TCGTCGCCCACGTGGGGTACGGTAAAGGCACCATCAAAGAAACCCTCGGTTTGATATCCTCCAAAACAGACAAACCTTCTCATGCCAAGAGCGCTGCGTAATGTTGTGGGTTGGAGGAGTCTAGAGGAATTTATACTGGCTCTGGAACAGAGAGGCGAGCTGCTAAGGGTGAGCCATCCGGTCGATGTTGAACTAGAAGCAGGTTGTATCGCAGACCTGTTGGTAAAGAGGAACGGCCCAGCAGTTATCTTCGATCAGCCCAGGTTGGGAGATGGAAGTATCAGCAGGTACCCTCTTGCCATGAACCTCTTCGGGACCCGTGATAGGACCAATCTTGCGCTAGGTGTGGTGGAGCCTAAGGAGATCGGTGAAATGATGACTGGGCTCATGAAGCCGGATATAGGGGGAATTCTAAGGAGGCCATGGACAGGTCTTGGGTTGCTTAGACAAGGAATTTCAATGGCTCCTAGGAAGGTCTCAAGGGGGAATTGTCAGCAGGTTAGGATGGACAATCCTGATGTGACTAGGCTGCCCATCCCAACGAGTTGGCCCCAGGATGGCGGGCCCTTCATGACGCTTCCACTTGTTGTCACATCGGATCCAGAAACCGGAGTTCACAACCTAGGGATGTACAGGAGCCAGGTTTTCGGCCCTGATGAAGTCGGCCTTCACTGGCAGAAACATAAGCACGGGGCGGACCATGCTGAGGCATCAGATGATAGGATGCCAGTTGCGATTTGTCTTGGAGGCCCCCCTCAGGTAATCTTCAGCGCTATATCCCCCCTTCCGGACAATCTCTCAGAGTACGAGTTTGCAGGCCTGCTTAGTGGGAGGCGTCTCAAGATTACAAAATGCCTGACCAATGATTTGTGGGTTCCAGCAGACTGTGATTTCGTGATTGAAGGATACACCATTCCCTCTGAGAAAAGAATCGAGGGACCATTCGGAGATCACTTCGGCCACTACTCGTTGGAAGATGAGTATCCAGTGATGCACGTTACAGCAATCACTCACAAGAAGGATCCAACTATTCCCATGACCATAGTGGGCATACCACCAATGGAGGATGGTTATCTTGGGGAGGCGATTGGCGATGCCCTACTGCCAGTATTGAAGTTCCAGCACAGAGATGTGATCGATACTTTTCTACCACTTGAGACGGGTTTCCACAACCTGGCTATTGTTTCCTCCAAGCAGAGGTTTCCTCGTCAGGCCCGCAAGACAGCTCTGGGACTTCTGGGTGCAGGACAGATGATGTTCCTAAAAGTGGTCATAGTGGTCGATGAAGGGCATCCCGTGAAAGATCTCGAAGAGCTCTTAGATGCGCTCGATAGCAAAGTGAAGATTCCCGAGGACCTAGTGGTATTGAGAGGCATGGTCGCTGACTCATTAGCTCACACTTCACCCTGGGATAACATACATGACAAGTTGATTATCGATGCAACGACACCATCAGAAGGAGATCCTATTGGCCTTCCTGCAGAGACTAGTGCGAGTGAGTCGCTCGCTATCTCCGCATCTGCGATTGCCGGTGTGGTGCAGGCAAGGATGATGCGCCCTTCTATGATGGTAATTACCACTGAAGTAGAAGGTAGTCCTAATCCTGAAGAGAGCATGGAGGAGGCTGATGATCATTTGGCGCGTCTTCAGAGAGAGAAGATTGCGAGAATAAGAGATTCTATCTGGAACCTTGGGGCTGCGAAAGGCCTGAAGTGGCTATTCATCACAGACTCTGATGCGAATCTAGAAAATGAAGATTGGAAGAGAAGGCTTCTTTGGCAGCTTTTCTGTAGATTCGATGTGGGCAGGGATCTACACTTTGATGAGTCGAGGGGCAGAGTAGCTTGGGATGCAACCGTTCCAATCCCCTCTACTGAAGGACCTCTTCCGGTTCGAAGATGGCCTGCTGTCACCTTGCATGATCCTGAGATGGTTAGTCGAGTTGATGCATGGCTCTCTAAGAGGATTTGATATGGGCGCTAGAGAGATTCTTGAGTTCGTAAAAATCGAGCATACACTATTCTCACTCCCGTTCGTTCTGATTGGTTTCGTACTGGCAGACAATGAGTTTGGTAGTGAGATGTCAGATGGGTTTTGGATTATTTTTGCAGCAGTTGGAGCCAGAGGGCTAGCAATGGCACTTAATCGAATAATAGACAGGGAAATAGATGCAGAGAACCCTAGAACTTCCTCGAGGCACCTACCGTCTGGAACAATGTCAATTAAAGCAGCCTGGGTACTCTCTGGAATATTTCTTTCTATGCTACTGTTCTCTGCATGGATGCTGAATGAAGTAGCGCTGAAGATGTCTTGGCTTCCTGTGACAGCCTTTGTGATATACCCCTATACGAAGAGGTTCTCATGGTTGTGTCACTTCTGGATTGGTTTCTGTCTTGCCCTTGCACCAGCGGGTGCATGGGTTGCAATCGCTGCTGATCACCATGGATGGGAGGCAATTTTCGGAATAGGCCAAGAGCAACTGGAGTTTCTCTGGTTCCCGGAAGTATTCTTCATTTCTCTGGGCGTTGCTCTTTGGATTACTGCATTCGATGTTAACTACGCACTAATGGACAAGGAAGTTGACAGGCAACAGGGGATCAAGTCTTTCCCAGCAATCTTCGGAAGCATCGCTACTAGGAATCTAAGTATATTTCTGACAATCGGATGGGTGATCTGCTTCCTCCTTGCTGGGATGCATGAATTCACCGAATCAGGTAGATTTAGTTCACCGGTTTGGATCATTTCTGCCCTCCTTATGGGTTTAGTTAACCTGTATGTCATGACTAAGCTTGCCGAATCATCTTCTAATTCCGTAGAAGAAATGGGAAGCTATCAGAATATACTGTTCCTTTCTTCTATGCTAACTGGCTGGGTCCTTCTAGGGAGTATGATTTACGTAGGTTAATCCCTTGACATTGAAAATATCGAGGTATAACGATGTTCATCCTTCAGTCAGAATATGATAGCGCGGGTGATCAGCAGCAGGCGATCGACACACTGGTAAAACAAATCGAAGATGGGCAGGAAAGATGCGTTCTTCTTGGCGTCACTGGGTCCGGGAAGACCTTCGCTATGGCGAAGATAATTGAGAGGATGCAGTTGCCTACGCTAATCCTATCACACAACAAAACACTAGCACGTCAAATCTGGCAGGAGATGTCTGGATTGTTCCCAGATAACTCAGTTGAGTACTTCGTTAGCTATTACGACTACTATCAGCCTGAGGCATACATCCCTGGACGAGACCTCTATATCGACAAGGAGCTGCAAATGAATGAGAGAATAGAGCAAGAGCGGTTCTCGACGGTAGCTTCTCTTGTTTCTCGTCCAGATGTGATTGCAATAGGAACGGTTTCCACAATCTACGGTCTAAACCCTCCAGAGGTCTTCCAGCAGAATCACTTGAGGCTACATGTGGGACAAACTGCTGATCCTCAGGATGTAGTGAGGAGTCTCGTGGAGCTACAGTATCGAAGAACCACTAGAGAGATTACCAGAGGAGACGTTCGACTCAGAGGAGAGGTTCTCGACGTGTGGATGCCAAGCAGAGATGACCCAATAAGAGTCAAATTCGGATGGGAGGGGATTGAGAGGATACAAGTCTGCGAGGCAGTGTCTTGGGAGCCTCTGGACGAGTTCGAAGAGGCTTGGATACATCCAAGAGAGTTCTACATGACAAGTGAGGATAGATTCAACCAAGCCCTTGAGGATATTGAGAAAGAGTTGGATGAAAGATTGGACTGGTTCGAATCGAAAGATGGAGGCCTTGAGGCTCATAGACTGGAGCAGAGAACTAGATTCGATCTAGAGATGCTGGATGAAGTTGGCTCTTGCAAGGGGGTCGAGAACTATTCGATGCACTTCGATGGGCGAAGTAGGGGCGAGAGGTCGTACTGCCTTCTGGACTTCTTCGCCAGCAATGCAGAGCAATTCCATGGAGGGTCGGACCGATATCTGGTAATCATGGATGAGTCTCACGTGACACTCCCCCAAGTGGGAGGGATGTTCGGAGGGGATTTCTCAAGAAAGAAGAACCTAGTCGACCATGGATTCAGACTTCCGTCCGCGTACGATAACCGCCCACTTAGGATAGACGAGTTCCAAACTCTAGTACCTCAGATGGTCTACGTTAGTGCCACTCCGGGGGAGAGGGAGCTGAGGCACCTTGCAGAGGTGACAGGGCAAAACATCCCCTCGGGACTGATGCATGTGGACGGCGGGGGCGGTGTCAGAAAGTCCGAAGCCGGGAAGACGGAGACTAAGCAGAGTATGGAGGAGTTACTGGAAAATATAGATGGGATAGCTAAAATGGAAATTAGGCCTACTGGACTTCTAGATCCGGAGATAGAGGTTAGAAGTACAGAGGGACAGGTACAGGATCTGCTTAGCGAAATCGGAGATAGGGTTAGTCGTGATGAACGGGTCCTGGTTACAGTGATGACCATCAAGTTCGCGGAGGAAGTTGCCGAGTACCTTGAAGGGATGGGAGTCAAGGCACACTACCTCCACAGTGAGATAGATACATTGGAGAGAACCGAGATAATCAAGGCACTCAGATTGGGCCTGATTGATGTGATTGTGGGAATTAATCTACTTAGAGAAGGTCTGGATATTCCCGAGGTTTCGCTTGTAGCAATTTTTGATGCTGACAAGCAGGGCTTCCTACGTAACGAAAGATCCCTTCTCCAGACCATTGGAAGAGCTTCCAGGAACGTCAATGGCTCTGTAATTCTGTATGCTGATTCCGTCTCTGCCTCAATGGAAGCGGCCATCAGTCAGACGGTGAGGAGGAGAGCTATGCAAGGAGAGCATAACGAAAAGAATGGAATAGTCCCTAAGACCATCGAAAAGGCCTTGCCCGTAATGGGGTCTGAGATGGAGGACCTAGTCTCTGGAGTTGCTGGTAGGGGGAGTGAAGGCGGTAGGAGAATGGTCGCCAAGCCTCCGGGTAAGAAGGGTCTGGAGGGACTAGCAAAGAGATTTGGACTAGGTGCTGGTGTCTGGAATAACTCTGATTCGGTTCTAGAAAACGTAAGTCAGCCCGAGTGGACCGGTGAGGAGGATATCGATATCAATGATGATGGGGAGGCGGATATTGTCTCAAGACTCGAGATGGAGATGAGGCAGGCTGCAGATAGGCTGGACTTCGAGAGAGCAGCAGAACTGAGAGACAGAATATACAGAATTCGGAATACCACCAATTGAAGCCCAGAGGGTTGTGCGGGTACCATGGTTGGATACTCCCGTGACGATTTCGAAGTCCCTGTAGAGGACTATGATTTTTCGCGAGTTTCTGATGTTGCATCTTTGATAGATCAGATGTCACGAGCTGGTGGTTTCACTGCATCGAAGTTGGCTAGAGCCAGGGACATCTTGAGAGAAGCAATTTCAAGATCCGATGGAGAGGGAGTCCTCAACTGGCTATCATTCCCTGCCTGTCTATGCGCTACAGGAACCAGGGGATTCTTCATTGAGGCACTGAAGAGGAGAGCATACAACGTAGTCATAACCACATGTGGAACTCTCGACCATGACATAGCCAGAGTATACAGGAGTTACTTCCATGGAGACTTCAGTCTAGATGACGTTGCCTTGGCTGAGGAGGGCCTGAACAGGCTTGGCAATGTGGTGATTCCGAATGAGTGCTACGGCGAGATTCTAGAGAGGGTCCTACTACCTTGGCTGGAGGAGATTGAGGATGAGAGGAAGTCTGCAGACGATGCAAACCCCTGGAGAGGCTTTGGTTCAGTGGAACTATGTTGGGCGATAGGTGACAGGATTGATGACCCTAGTTCTCTTCTTTACTGGGTTGCTAAGAATAGGATCCCGATGGTTATTCCAGGAATTACCGATGGCTCGATAGGTTCGCAATTATTCATGCATAGACAAAAGAGCCCGGATTTCATGATTGATGTTCTAGCAGACGAACAGATTCTCTCCGACTTGATTTGGACAGCAGATGAAAGCCATGGCCTGATGGTAGGAGGAGGGATTTCCAAGCATCACGTGATCTGGTGGAACCAGTTCAGACAAGAGGCAGGCATGGATTCAGCAGTTTCGATAACCACCGCCCCAGAGTTCGACGGATCCCTCTCTGGGGCTAGACTGAAGGAGGCTATTTCTTGGGGCAAGATTCGTCCCAATGCGGACCAGATTGTCGTTGAGGGCGAGGCAAGCCTGATTCTTCCCATCCTCGGTTCTGACTTATTTGCTAGCAAGTGAGATATGTGCCGGAGAAACGGCTATTAGCCCACATTTTCCGGATTAAATTATGACAGTAAGAGAGATGATTCAGGACATGATAAATGAATTGACGGAAGCTATTGCAGATGCTGAGAAGCACGACTCTGGGAACAATGCTGCAGGAACCAGAGTTAGGAAAGTAATGCAAACTTGCAAGAGCCTTGCTCAGGATGTGAGAGTGAAGGTTCAGGGAGACAAGAATTCTCGCTAATCGGTATGGGCAATCATTTACCGCACATTCTGAAGTTCCCGGATAGATTGGATTCCTTCTCGTTCATGCATAAACAGGAAATTGCGTCAGTTACATCCCTGACATTGACCCAGAACCTGTCCCTAGGTTCGGTTTTTGGTTCTCCTCCACCCTTAATTTGTCGTATCCAATCTATCATTATCTCATTTCCCCAGTTCCTCCCACCATTCGGAATGACTACATCCTTCAGCTCTAGAACAATCGTTGATTTCGGAGGATTTGAGCCCATAGGAATAATCGCAATATCGCAATCCTCTTGTTGATCGATTCCCACAACCAGTTCAGAGTCAGAAGGATCTTCCACTATCGAGGCTCCGGCTCTTTGTAGCCTCTGTTCCAGTGCTTCCCTAAGACCATCCGATTTTCCGGAAACATGCACGTTTCTGAGCATGATAACGCATCAATTAGTTTGCCTCAATAGACTTGGAGGTGAATGCGATGAGTGCGTCCCTAAGAATTCCAATTATCATATCTATCTCCTCGGTTGTAATTGCAAAGTGAGGGGTGAACCTCAGAGCATTCTGGCCTCCATGAATGACTCCGAGTCCATTCTTTCTACACCATTCCTCAACGCAGCCAAACCCGACTACTGGAAGCTTCTGCGGATCGAGTTCAGCACAAAGCAATAGCCCAGTTCCCTGAACTTCAGTGATTGTTCCCGGTAGTTCTTGAGATAGATCTCTCAACTTCGAGACGAATTCTTCGCCTCTATCCTTGATGTTCTTTCTTAGCTCAGGAGTGACTCTATCTAGAGTAGAAATTGCAGTCTCCAAAGCTCTTGGATTCGTAGTCATTGTATTCCCATAGATTCCTACCACGTACAATTCGGCCGCTCTGTCTGAGAGCCCCACAACAGATAGGGGGTACTGTCCTGCATTCAGAGCCTTGGACCAAGTCTCCATATCCGGTACGAGACAGTCCTGGAATCCCTCATAATCAACAATACTCAGGCATCCTTGCCCTCTCAATCCTGCTTGAATTGAGTCGACTATGAGCATGCTACCATGTTGTGTACATAGAGATCTCGCCAAATCGTAGAACTCACGAGTTACGCATAATCCGGGGTTTCCTTCGCCCATCACTGGCTCCATAGCCATTAGTTCGATGAAGAAGCCTTCTTCTTCTGCACTCTTGAAGGCCTGTCTTAGAGAATCGAGATCATTGCTAGGTACGAATATCACATTATCCCTTTCTCTGAAAGAGGCTAGATTCTTCTCGTATTTCTCACTACATGAGTCGGAAATCTGGGCCGGTCTGTGGGTTCTCCCGTGGAATGCCTCCACCAGAGCTAGCATCTTGGTTGGTTTTCCTTCATGAATCCCTCCCTTCCCAGTAAGTTTGAGGGTGTTTGCGTCTGCTATTCTTATCGAGATAGTAACCGACTCTGATCCACTATTCAGACAAACGAACTTAGAAAATGGACACTTGCCTCTAGTATGTCCAACTTCCTTCTTGAGTCTGTCAGAGAGTCTCTTTTGACTAAACGAGGGAGTCATGACGTTTGCCATCACCCAATTCTGCTGCATTGAATGAATCACATCATCTGGGCCATGTCCCATCCCGAGCATCCCATATCCCCCATTATCGTGAATTACAGCTCCATGTGAGGTGACAATCCAAGGACCTCTGGCCGCTATTGCAACGTAAGGATTGACTGTTGCAGCAGAGTAGAAATTCACGTAGTCCGATTGCAGAAGAGAAGATAACTCGCCCTCATTCATGGAAAGTAAATTATCTCCCATTTCGTTGATTAGGCTTTGAAAATTGACAGAGGCCTCCTCAATTGCCCTACTGAGAGAGGGGTCGATCTGTAGAAACTCAGAGATTGTTGAGTCGGGGAGCCCATCTGTCTCAGCTTTGCCCGTAGAAGATCGGATTTCGTACAATGCCTGGAGACTTCCCACCATCACTCATGGGGCACGAGAGCACACACATCAATCTTCTCCGAAGTTGGTCTGGGTAGACATCAGAAATTCGTGGAAAAGGAACTGAGCATCTTTTCTGATAATCACTAAAAAAATTAAACTAAAATTAATTTTCCAATTGGAATTTTAATAATTGTTTAAATTTTTCAATTGAATTATCAGTCTTGATTTGCGAATAATATAAGTGCCACTCCGGCCTCTGGAGCTCAGGAGAGGCAAGGGGGATGCGCTCCACCCTGAGGGAGAACAATGGTAGAGGACTACGAAATACAGGAAATGATACACAGAGACGTATACGTTGGAGACAAGCACGTTGGAGTGGTGGTTGGAGAGAGATTCCACCCAAGAGATGAGTTTGTCAGATCTCTAAGAATTAAGGTCGAGGGGGAGGTTGCTAGTGAATTCATGAGAAAGCCAGCAGATCTAGCACCACTGGCAAAAGAGTTGGTACACAGCATCAGGCCCGATGGCGGTATCAAACTATCAAAATCTATGAGAGAGTTACAGAGGAGATGGAGAAATACGGTCAGAATTCAAGAGGATCTTTATGCTCCTGATGAGCTTCTAGATAGGGCTGTACTTGACAATGACGGAATGGATATTGGTAACGTAGTTGAGTTAATCAAAATCAAGAGGACCTACAAGGGCCTGTTAGTCAAACCGCATTTCATGGTGAGAGCCAGGCATGGCCTTCCAGAGACGATAGCAGTGCCCTGCGGACAACTAGCAAAGACTACTTCCAGACTGGATGAAGTCATTCTGAAGTGTACCTTTTCGAGACTGATTACGCTACCCAGTTACATGAAGTTGAACTTTGAGGACTACGAGGAAGAGTGATTTCTCCTTGAGTAGCCTTCAAATCACAATCCCATGTGCCGTTGACGCTCAAGGGCGCGTAGCTTAGTTTGGCTGGAGCACCCGGCTGATAACCGGGAGGTCACAGGTTCAAATCCTGTCGTGCCCACCAATATTGACCAAGATTAGGCCACCAGCACGACAAGAAGCATCATGAAGGGACTGCCTGTCCCTGTGTTCAAATGCCAGTTCTGAGCGGGGCCTCAGGAGTAGATATCGCATCTGGACTTGCACCTATTCTTGGCATGGAATATGTTGCACTAGAAAGCAGAAGATTCCCCGATGGTGAGGCTTACGTGAGGGTTCCTCCCGAATCTATAGAGTCAGTGAGATCGGAGAGTGTGGTTCTTGTTTCCAATACTTTCCCTGATTCAGGCATTATGCAAACTCTATTCCTACTTGGTGCTATTAGAGACGTGAGGAGGGGCGATCTTTCTAGTTTGAAGGGAGAGTGGGAGGGTGAAACACACGATGTTGGGCCTGGTATTTTCCTAGCGATTCCGTACTATGGATACGCTAGGCAGGACAAGAGGTTCGGTTTCGGAGAGTCAGTTTCTGCCAAGCTAGTGGCTGATTTGCTATCGGAGCTATGTGATGGGATTGCAATTCTAGATCTTCATGCACCAGAAGTACTTGGAGACATGGAGACCGATATTGAGTTTGTGAGCTCTATGCCAGAGATAGCAGAGAGCCTCCAGAGGGACGTGTCCCCTGATTTCATTCTGAGTCCGGACAAGGGTGCAATCTCAAGGGCAACTGAAGTTGCTGAGCTAATTGGTTGTGACTTCTCATACCTGGAAAAGAAGCGGATAGACGCGCATACGATAGAGCATACCCCGAAGGATCTTGATGTCTCAGGCAAGGTGGTAGCCATCGTCGATGACATGATTAGTACGGGAGGTACCATCTGTAGGGCTAGTGATGCTCTCAGAAGACAGGGGGCTGTAGAGGTCCATGCTGCCTGTACTCATGGACTATTCACAGGTGGAGCACTATCTCGTCTAGCCAATCACGTTGATGGAGTATACACTACTGATTCTCTTCCAAATCCAAGGGCTAGTGTTTCTGCGGCTCCGGCATTGGCCAGGGGATTGAGTAAAATGATGGGCAGAGCGCCTGATAACGGCTGACTGGATACAATACGCTGCGTTTATATCGGTCATGCCGTGCGGCGGCTTACTAACACGAGGAGATGTTCCAATGAGTGTGCATATTGTTTTCGAAACACCCCAAGACGTACAAGAGCAAGTTTACGAGATGGTCAAGAGCCTAGGAAAGGACGGCAAAGGGCGCCTAAAGAAGGGTGCCAATGAGGTCACCAAATCTGCAGAGAGAGGAACGGCGCAGATGGTAGTTATGGCGGAGAACGTCAACCCAGGCGAGCTTCTGGCCCATATCCCGATGATTTGCAAAGAGAAGGAGATTCCTTTCATCTACGTGGAGGACCAGGCATACCTGGCAGAGGCTGCGGGGATGAGCACAGGCACCAGAACAGCGGCGATTGCGGTAATGCAAGTGGAGAAGGATGGCATGGATCGATTCAACGAGGTCAAGTCTCACTTCGAGACACTCTCGTCATGATTTTGGAGGTTTGATGTATGGCAACAGAGGCATGGCCTGCTGAAGTTGTTGAGATAGTAGGCAGAACAGGGCTCACTGGCGAGGCTATGCAAGTCAAGGTTCGTGTTCTCGATTCAGACAATCCTCGTGACGTTGGCCGAATCATCACCAGAAATGTGCTCGGCCCGGTTAGAGGACCAGATCCAGTGACAGGAGAGGGCGGAGATATTCTGATGCTCAGAGATACAGGGAGAGAAGCCCGAAGGATAGGTTCGAGGTGATTTTGTGCCAGAGCAGAGGATTTGCAGCTTCACAAACGAGGAGATAGAGCCCGGGACAGGAATGATGTACATCAAGAGGGACGGTTCTGTCTACTGGTTCAGGGACAGCAAGTCCAGGAAGAACATGCTCAAGCTGAAGAGGAACGCGAGGAGGCTCAAGTGGACTCGTCGCTACGAGAAGGGCGGAATAAAGTGATCTCGTAGGTCACTCTTCTTTATTCTCCCACCAGAAAGAATCACCAGCATTTGGCTTCCAAGGACCATCAGACTCGTGGGGTTTTCCCTCCTGATGCTTCCAACAGTAATTAGTCGATCTAAATGTCAGGGAACGGCAATCGGCAAATTGGCACTTCTGACTTCTGTGTTTCATAGTCTGAGAATTATCGAAGGAGACAGGCGAGTTAGATCCTCCCGCAGACAATCCTGCACCAGCCCCAGTGAAGAAAATAATATCGAACAAGCAGCAAACGAGTTCTAGTAACGGGGCTACCACAAATATCGTACATTAGAAAGGTATCATAATGATGTCTACGTCACTGAGCAGTCATCCTGTAATCTACTCTGGCTCTGTCATTCTCGTCACTAGAGAATAGCCCGCTCTGATCCGGGGGCTGCGCATCTCCACAGTCGGTATTGTCAATCACTGTGACGTAAGTGCCGGCATCAATGGTCGCCTCTAGGTTTGATGCAGCGGTATTTGGATCGCTGAGATCGGCAAGATACACGAAGCTGTCGCATTCTTCGTACTTTTCATAATTCAACTCGGTCATCGTGTAGAGGTCTATGTTCGGTCCCTCCTGCCTGTCCAAGTCTATCCTGCTCGTGGATGCAGATTCGATGGTCCAAGTCAGCTTGATGTGCTCGTCCTCATTTACGAATGTGTTGTCGTCAAAAAGCTCCTGTTCCGGGTTGACGGCGTCATTTACATCATCCATACATCCTGGAAGAACGACGCAAAGTGAAATCAGTAGTGCCAGTTGACCCCTCATGCCATTACGTAAGAGGGTGAGTGAATTAACCATTGCATGTGATTATCAGACAGAAAACGGCAAAGGATAGTTCTCCTTTTGCTACCAACCAATACTGCTCTCGTTGAAATAGGGGAGGGGTTTCGGCCGGAATATGGGAGAAATGCAGACGACCTTCGTGATGATCAAGCCTGACGGTGTTCAAAGGGGCCTGGTGGCCGACATAATCGGTAGATTCGAGAACAAGGGTCTACGACTAGTAGGACTGAGGCAATTGACTCCCCCTATGGAGCTAGCAGAGGCTCACTATGAGGTTCACAACGAGAGGCCCTTCTACAGTGGCCTAATCGAGTTCATCACATCTGGCCCAGTAGTGGCTATGGCGTGGACCGGAGTCGACGCGATTAGCGTGGCTCGAAACATAATCGGGCCTACTGACGGTAGAACTGCCGCTCCTGGTACCATCAGAGGGGACTTCGCTATGGATATCGGCCACAATGTTATCCACGGCTCTGACGGTGAGGACACGGCCTCCTTCGGGTTCCCAGACGGTCTAGTAGAATGGGCCCGTGATGCAGAAGTGCACATCTACGAATGAGTGAATCAATTCTGAAGGGGAAGGAGCATGAGGTGGGTGGAATGTCGGAACGTAGACAACCCATCGTCGCTGTCCTAGGCCATGTTGACCATGGCAAGACATCCCTGTTGGACCACGTTAGGTCTCTAGGGGAGCAAAGTCGTTCTTCTGTGATGGACAGAGAGGCCGGAGGGATAACTCAGCATATCGGGGCAACCGAGGTACCTTCAGAGGTTCTGAACCAGCTTTGCGCCCCCCTTCTTGGTGGGAAGACATTCGACTCACCGGGACTTCTATTCATCGATACTCCGGGACACCACTCATTCTCGTCCCTCCGCTCAAGAGGAGGGTCTCTGGCTGATATTGCGATTCTGATGGTGGACATTATGGAGGGATGCAGGCCACAGACCAAGGAGTCGCTACGGATTCTCAAGCAATCCAAGACCCCTTTCGTAGTTGCCGGGAACAAGGTGGACAGGATCCACGGATGGGATGCCGAAGAGGGCAGGTCCATGGCGATCTCGATGAGGGGGCAGTCAAAGGAATCCCTGGGACTTTTCGACCAGAGATACTGGGAACTAGTCGGTCAGTTCGCTGAAGAAGGGTTCAATCTAGAGAGGTATGAGAAGATCAAGGATTTCACCAAAGAGATAGCCATGGTGCCAATATCTGCTAGGGAAGGAGAGGGTATCCAAGATCTTCTGGCGGTCGTGATAGGGCTTGCAGAAAGATATCTTTCCGACCAGTTGACAGATGTGGATGGATCTGGAGAGGCCACAGTTCTAGAGATGAAGGAGGAGAGGGGTCTTGGAAAGACCCTGGACCTGATCCTACACAGGGGGTCAATCAGGAAGGGCGATGAGATTGTCCTAGTAAGCGACAGAGGGGGAATAAGCACCCATGTGAAGGGACTATTCTCTCCTAGAGGTATGAGCGAGATGAGAGATGCGGGGGATCGCTGGGACAACACCGAGGCTGCATATGCTGCAGCAGGTGTCAAGATTAGTGCGCCATCATTGGATGGGGTCCTGGTAGGGACTACTCTCAGGGTTGTGAATTCGGATGAGGAGCGGAGCGCTGCCATTGCATCAGCAGACGAAGAGGCGAACCTCTCTATTGAGCTCGATGAAGAGGGAGTGTGCATCAAATCCGATACAGTGGGCGGTCTCGAGGCCCTTGCAAAAGAGCTGAGAGAAGTAGACGTTCCCATCCGAGAGGCTTCGATAGGTAAAGTAAGCAGAAGGGACGTTCGTAGTGCAGAGGCATCCTCTGATCCTCTTCATAGAATAATCATGGCATTCAGTACTGAAATCCTAGAGGAGGCGGAAGATGAGATTTCCTCTTCTGAAGCAGGAGTCAAGCACATAGGCTCGGATATCATCTACCGAATCCTAGAGGAGAGAGAGGAATGGGTGGAGACCAGGAAGAACGAGCTTGAAGAGGAGAGCAGAGAAATCGTGGTTTACCCCGGACGGATCATGCTCCTACCAGACCACACTTTCAGAGTCTCTAAACCGGCTGTTGTAGGAGTGAGAGTTTTGGCTGGGAGGGTCCACATTGGTCAAGGATTGCTGAAAGACGGAAATCGAGTAGGCAGGATCAAGTCAATTAGATCTGGGCAAGAGAGCCTCAAGGAGGCAAGACAGGGTGCTGAAGTTGCAATCTCAGTAGATGGTGTTACTGTCGGTAGGCAGATCGAGGAGGGGGATATCCTACTAGTGGACATTCCGGAATCGCATGCCAGGAAGCTTAGGAAGCTGGAGATGACTCCTGTAGAGGAGGAAGTATACGAGGAGTTACTGTCCATACACAGGAAGAATGACCACTTCTGGGGCAGATAAGACGGGAGCCTCAATTGTTCAAGGGCACCTAACACTCAAGTAGTCATGGAATCGGCATCGGGCTCAGAGGGTTCAGTGTGACGATTGCTCAAGGTGGTGGCTCTAGCTCTAAAGACCTGATTAGGTCAGTCTCGGGACATGCTAACAACCTGATGAGCGAGGTAGCCAAGGTCATCATCGGAAAGCCCGAGAACATTAGAAAGGTAGCCATTGGGATCCTAGCAAATGGTAACATCCTGATCGAGGACAACCCTGGTCTGGCCAAGACCCTGATGTCGAACACATTCGCTGAGGCACTCGGATGCAAGTTCAAGAGGGTGCAGTTCACTCCCGACCTGCTGCCTGCTGACATTATCGGGACATACATGTACGACCAGAAGACAGGTGAGTTCAGACCAAGGTTCGGACCTCTATTCACCAATATTCTGCTAGCAGACGAGATAAACAGGGCCCCTCCTAAGACTCAGGCTGCATTGCTAGAGGCTATGGAGGAGAAGCAAGTAACGATTGAAGGAATCACTCACAAGCTACCGGCTCCGTTCGTGACAATGGCTACCCAGAACCCAATCGAGCAGGAAGGGACATACCCGCTTCCAGAGGCTCAAATGGACAGATTCCTCATGAAAATGAGCATGGGATACCCATCAATGGACGAGGAGAAGGCAATCCTACAGAGGAGGAAGCTTCGTGGAAAGGATAACTACGACGTGGAGCAGATAGTCGAGCCTAGGAAGGTGGTTGCGATGCAGAAGGCCCTGGAGACGGTCCACATCGATCCAGCAATCCTTGGTTACATCGTTCAAGTGGCTGTTCAAGGCTTCAAGAGCGTCAGCAGCGATAGATGGAAGGGACTACGTAATTCCTGACGATGTCAAGGGAGTTGCTCTTGACGTGGTCAGCCATAGAATCGTACTGAAGCCGGAGTCGAAGATCCGTGGAGTAACTGGAAGGAGGGTCGTGAACAAGATCCTCAGCGAAGTGAACGTCCCTGTCATCCAATAATCGGGCAATCCCAATTAACCGGATTGTACACACAGATGCGTGGCCATTGTGATCGCTTGTGTCAATCATAAGGGAGGATGCGCCAGGACGACTACTTCTGTGAATCTGGCATCTGCCCTTTCCCTGGGCAGCGAGGAGTACGGGATTAGTAGCAGGAGGGTTCTCCTGGTGGACATGGATCCGAAGGGGAACGTGGCAACGACATTCGGAGTTGACAAGAGAACCGTCGGACCGACTATGAACGAGTTATTCTCGAGAGGTGTCGATAGCTCCTCACTTAAACTGGAGGACTGCACTCTTGGCCCTGACTTTCTGACTAGATCGATGAGGGCATCATGGAGGAAGAGTAATCCAGGGAAGTCAAGGGGTCCGCCTAATCATATCGCAGTCCGAAACCTATGGGTTCTCCCTGCCGACTTGGATCTATCTGGAATAGAAGTGGATCTTGCGACAAGGGTTGGTAGGGAGAACAGGCTCAAACTGGCTCTGAGTGAAGCAATGGAAAGTTTCGATGTTATCATTATCGATACGCCAGCATCACTTGGTCTACTCACAGTAAATGCGCTGTGCGCTGCAGAGTGGGTCCTAATCCCAATCCAAGCAGAGTTCTATGCCCTAGAAGGAATGGGACAGTTGATATCTGCAGTCAGAGGATGGTACAGACAAGGAGCAAACTATGCGAAACGGTCACTGAGCAAGCTAGGAAACACTTCGGAGACAGGGTATTCGATTCTCAGATTCCAAGGTCTGTATCTATCGCGGAGTCCCCCCTTGAAGGTGCACCCATTGTAATAGCACAGAAACCCAACAAGACTAACTCTGCAAGCAGATCATACTGGGAATTCGCGAAGGAGGCGGACAGGAGAATTAGTACTATTTCTGAGGATTGAGACTAGGACTCATAGTGCTCCATCGCACTATGCCTTGCATCCAGAAGGGCTGCTTCCATCTTCACACGAATCTCAGACTCCAGAGTCTTGATGATCTCAGAAACTTCCTTCTTCGAAAGCTCCCCTCTCTTCGCTAACTGCTTCTCAAGATTCGAAAGCATCTCTGACTCCCGCTCATTAACGAAATCAGCTACTCTCTGCTCCATCTCAACCTCGCTCTCAAGCGCCAGTTCTTGTCTCCTGAGGGCTAGTGCAGCCTCCATGCTGTTCCTCTCTGCTCTGAATCTCCGATCGAGATCGGAAAGAGAGGCTCTCTCCGCCTCTTCCCTGAGTGATTTAGTCCTCACTTCTATGTCGGACTTCATTTCCTTCTCAAGAGACTCGCGCTCGTTCTCAAGTTGCTTCTCCAACTTCGACTCGTGTTTGCGTCTCTTCTTGGCGATGTTATCCCTCATCTTGATTTCCTGCTCTAGACGGAATGCCTCAGCCTTCCTATGGACCTCTGACTCCATTGCTTCTCTGAGGTCCATCTCAACCCTTCTTTCCATCCTCTCGATTCCCTGGTTAGCCTCAAGCTCGAGTCTCTCGGCAAGGAAAGCCTTCCTACGAGAAAACTCGAGCTCCATCTCTTCCCTCAGACGGTCCCTTAATCTCGATGTATGAGCCTCTATCCTCCGGTCCCTCTCCAGATCCAACTGGTCTCTGAGTCTGTTCTCCTCTCTTCTGAGCCTGTGTAGCATCTCCTCGCGAAGTAGTCTTTCCTCTCTCTCCAGAGACTCCTTTTCCAGCCTCTCTAGTTCATCTTCCAATTCGTCTCTAAGATCTGCCTCTATCTGCTGTAGTTGCTCTTCGAAAAGTATCTCATTTGCCTTTCTCATTGCACCCTGCATTCCGGAGACCCGATCTGTCATCTCAGAAATTCTCATTCTTCTCTCTCTTCTGATTGCTGAGCGAAGAGTCGATTCCTCGTCGAGTCTCTCACGAGCTCTGGCAGCGGCCCCCATGGCAGAGGAGGAAAGTGCGTGTTCCGCCCTCAAGGCATCGAGCTCGTCTAGGCTATCTTGCTCAACAGATTCATCCGGCTTGCTCTCACTCACGCCCCCATCCCCATTTCGACGCCCTTTCATGGGTATTTGAGACAAGAGGGTGGAAAACAGTGTCAAATGCTGGTTTCTCTGTATTAATTACTTCACGATATCTAGAATGTTACAAAGAAGGGGCTCTGACAGCCAGGACAGGTTAGCTCCCTCTTTCCTGGTCTGGGTCTGATCCTAAGGTTGGATTCACAAGAGGGGCATTCAATCTCGACTTTTACTATCTTCCTAGTCAGGGCGAATACCTTAGAGCATGCTGCACAAGTCAAGTCCACTGGCCTCTTGTCCGTGCCAGCCTCAACTACAGTCATGCAATGTGGGCATTGCACCTTCTCCTCCTTCAGAGCTGCCACTGTTGGTGCATGGGAGACTCGGCAAACCGCCCCACAAAGAAGGCACTCTATCTCTCCCAATCCCTGAGGCAACATAGAATCGCACTCCGGGCAGTTCACCAATGGAGGGGACCCTCGACTCGACTTCGGGAGGCACCATGGTACCATGATACTGGGATATACCTCGAGTTAATCAAGCGGTCGCAGAATTGTCTCCTGATTCTTTGTTAGTGATTATGCCCCAAATTTCCCTGGTATCTTGAATAATGTCTCTACCTATATCCGCCAAAGTAGAGAGTCTCCTAGTTTCGGAACCAGATACCCACATCCCATTCAAGATAATCATCAGAGCACTTGCCTCGTGGAGAGCAATCCCCGCTGCTAAATTCATCCTATATCCCATTAACACACTAATTACCAACAGAGAAGTCACCAAAACGGAAATTGCGATGTTTGCGTATACCACTCTCCTAGTCCTCTTTGCGAGGACGATCATTCGAGAAAGAGCCCTGGGATCCTCTCCCGGGATTAGGACATCGGCTGCATCAAGATTGACTTGATCGCCACTACCAATCGCAATTCCGATGTCTGCTGCTGCAAGGGCGCCTGCATCATTGAATCCGTCCCCCGCCATCATAGTACAGTATTCACTAGATTTGTTAGTTACGTACAATGCCTTCTCTTCAGGATCGACCCCTCCCTTACACATTCCAGGATCAATACCGATTGATTTTGCGAATGCCTCTACACTGTTCTGTTCGTCTCCACTCAATATTTCCACTCTGACTCCCTGGGAATTCAATTCATTGATTGCCTCGCCAACTCCGAATCTTGCATCGTCATGAGCGAAACCCATGAGTGCGATCGCCGAACCGTCTACTGAGAGCAGACTAGATCCCATCCCTGCCTGTCTTGATTTCTCTAGAGCCTGTACTAATGATTCTGGGATGATGACTCCCTCAGAAGCAACCCAATCTGCTCTACCAAGGATTATATTTTTTCCATCTAATTTCCCTGAAACACCTGCCTCACCATCATTGATTGACTCCATCTTGATTGGAATCAGGGTCCTTTTCTCAGCCTCATGTAGAATTGTCCTGGCATAGGGATGATTCGAGCGTGCCTCCAAACCAGCAGCAATTCCGAGCACTCTCTCCTCAGTCTCTCCTTCTACCACAGTTATGCTAGATATTGTTGGATTTCCAGTTGTCAGAGTCCCTGTCTTATCCAACAGAGCTAATTGTACATCGGCTGCAGATTCTAGAATATCTCCACCTCTCGCGATTAGTCCGAACGATGATGCTGAGGTTAGAGCTACTGCGTGTGGAACAGGCGAGGCAAGGAGGAGTGAGCATGGACAAGATACTACCCACAGTAAAAGAGTTGTAAGAATGGCTTGTTCTATCGACTCGGGATGAGCCAGCAAGCCAATTACCGGAGCGACAAGGACCACTATTGGCGTCCACAACAGGGTGAATCTCTCTATAGTGCTCTGAGTACGGGTTGGTTGATCCTTGTAATGCCTGACTAAATCAATTAGGCTGGAAAGTCTAGTTCCCTGACCTATTGCTTCAGACTTAATTACCAATGGTCCTCTGGTTAAGGTCAGTCCAGCTTCAACTCTGTCCCCCTTTTTCACAGGGACCGGGATAGGTTCTCCAGTCAAGGGAGCTCTATCTATGGAGCCACTGCCCTCCACAATTTTTCCATCAACTGGAATCTTTTCTCCTGATCTGACCTCTACTAATTCTCCTATCTCCAAAGCCTCAACTGGGATTAGTTCTTCAACGGAACAATTTGATGGAGTTGGTTCCTGGTTGGCAATCTGAATCACCATCATTCTCCTTTCCCCGTCACTCATGCCGGAGGGTTTTTGTTTGGCTATTCTAGCCATCCTAGGGAGTCTGTCCAAACCTCCCTGCATCGACTCTCTGGCCTTGATGAGAGCTCTGTTTTCTAGATGGGAAGCGAATGCAACAAGGGCCACAACAAGGAGAGCTTCGATAAATTCTCCAAGTGCCACAGCTCCAATAATAGCTAGAGAAATCAAAACCTGGAATCCGATTACTCTGTTTCTTAGACTGGCAATTGCCTCTTGGAAAATATTCTGTCCGATGAAAATGATTCCACCAAGAGCTAGTATAGAAGGAACTAGTCTTGGAATTGCGGAGCTTGTCTCGATGAATGAGACAATTAGGATCAGTGGTATTGAGAGAATAAAAGAAAGTAGTTGGATTTGGTCCTTCCTGAACCCAGACTCTCTTGAAGGCTCGAGTCGGTGATTTGGGCCGAGGATTTCGCGAAGTTTTTGATCCGCTGCTTGTCTGAGATCGGAATCCAGAATCCAGACCTCCCTGCATCGACTCTCTGGCCTTGATGAGAGCTCTGTTTTCAAGATGGGAAGCGAATGAAACAAGGGCCACAACAAGGAGAGC
>LUMS01000199.1_pt1 | contig 20395 bp, 23 predicted proteins | sample 729711 | NCBI WGS metagenome assembly LUMS01 (sample SAMN03860298, study PRJNA289734) | marine metagenome | biome: seawater column; feature: ocean; material: water; isolation source: Red Sea water column Station 192 - depth 25m | place: Saudi Arabia: Red Sea | collected 2011-10-15 | depth 25 m | reverse complement strand
TAAAAAGAAAACAATAGGAGAAGTAGCTTTTGCTTGTTATTTACCGGGTGTAAGAGATGAAATGAAATCTCCATTGCCAGAGGGTGATGAGCCTGGTTTAAAAGAAACTTCTTTTTTTGATCCTTCAAACTTTTCTTTTCCAGCAGGAACACATATTGCTGAAGTTGAGATAGATCCAGAAACAGGTCATGTGAAGCTAGAAAAATATACAGCTTGTGATGATTTTGGAAGAATAATTAATCCAATGGTTGTCGAAGGACAAGTTCATGGTGGTCTTGCTCAAGGTATTGGTCAAGCATTGTATGAAAATGCAGAGTATGATGAAACAGGTCAGTTGATGACTGGATCTTATATGGATTATACGATGCCACGTGCAGATAATTTTCCTGAGTTCAACATTGGTTATACTTGTACACATGCAACCACAAATCCTTTAGGAGTTAAAGGTTGTGGAGAAGCGGGAGCAATAGCAGCACCACCTACTGTGATGAATGCTGTAATTGATGCCTTAGGTGGACAAGAGGTTACTATGCCAGCTACAGCTGAAAAAGTGTGGAAGGCTTGTAAAAATCTAAAAAAATCTAACGCAAAAGCAGCATAGGAGGTTTATGAAAGATTTTAATTATCATTCAGCAAAAGATAGTAAAGAGGCATCTAAACTTGCTTCATCTAGTTCTGCTTTTTTAGCAGGAGGAATGACTACTATTCCTTCAATGAAATTAGGATTGGCTACTTACAAAGATTTAATTGATATAAAAAATATTAAAAAATTAAGTGGTATAAAAGTAAGTGGGAAGTCAGTTACAATAGGAGCTGCAACTAAACATGTTGAAGTTTCAAATTCTAAAGATGTAAAAAAAGCAATTCCATCATTATCTAGTTTGGCTGAAGGAATTGGAGATCCTCAAGTTAGAAATAGAGGAACAATAGGTGGGTCAATAGCAAATAATGATCCATCAGCAGATTATCCATCAGCCTGTATTGCTTTAAACGCGACAATACATACGAACGAAAGAAAAATTGAAGCTGCTAAGTTTTTTAAAGGAATGTTCGAGACAGCTTTAAAAAAGGGTGAGTTAATTGAAGCAATAGAATTTCAAATACCAGAAAAATCTAGCTATCAAAAACATCCTAATCCTGCATCTAGATATGCAATCGTTGGAGTATATGTGGCTAAACATAAAGGAGATGTAAACGTTGCAGTTACTGGTGCAAAATCATGTGTTTATAATGATAAAGAAATGTCGAAAGCTCTAGCGGGTAATTTTTCATCTTCTTCAATAGATGGAATGGATCTAGATAGTTCAGAAATGAACTCTGATATGCATGCTTCTGCAGATTTTAGAGCTAGTTTAGTTGTCACTCAGGCTAAAAAAGCCGTTGATGCTTGTTAGTTAAAAACTATATTTTATCAGATGAAAAATTCATTTGATGAGAAAATATTAGACGAAGCTAAAGATTGGATCAAAGCTAATCAAAAAGTAGTTTTAGCAACTGTAATTCAAACCTGGGGATCATCACCTAGACAAGTTGGTAGCAGAATGATTGTGAACGAAAAAGGAGATTTTTCAGGATCAGTTTCTGGAGGATGTGTGGAGTCTGCAGTTGTAAGCGAATGTCTATCATTAATTAAAAACAATAAGCCTTGTAAAAAAATAGAATTTAAAGTTTCGAACGAGAGCGCCTGGGAAGTGGGTCTAGCATGTGGTGGAGAAATAGCGGTATATATTGAGCAAATACACTAATGAAAATTAAAACACTCGAAGAAATATTAAAAAAAAAATCATCAAAAACTGAGTTTGCAATACTTACAAATTTAGAAAATGGTGATAGTGAAATTTATTTACCTGGTACTTCTCCAAAAGGAGAATTTTCAAAATATGCTAACGAAATAGAAAATTTTTTTAAATCAAAAAAAAACGGGGTTATAGAAAATTCAGAGATATTTGTTGAAACTTATATAAAACCAATAAAAGTAATTATTGTTGGTGCTGTACATATTGCACAATATTTAGTTGATTTTGCAAAAAGTTTAAATTTTGAGATTAGTATTATAGATCCAAGAGGATATTTTGCATCTGAGCAAAGATTTCCTGATATTAAAGTTATTAACAAGTGGCCAAAAGAAGCTTTTGAAGAAATTGAAACAAATTCAAGTACAGCCTTAATAGCTTTAACACATGATCCAAAAATAGATGATCCTGCTTTACAATACGCATTAAAAAATAAATTTTATTATATTGGAGCACTTGGCAGTAAAAAAACTCATGAAAACAGATGCCAAAGATTAGCTGAAGCTGGATTTACTAATGATGAAATTAATTCAATTCACGGCCCAATTGGTATTAAGCTTGGTGGTAAATCTGCTCCAGAAATTGCTTTATCTATTATAGCTCAATTAGTATCAGAAACTTATAAAAAGTGATTAAAGCAATATTACTTGCAGCTGGCCAATCAAAAAGAATGAAATCTGAAAATAAACTGATTAAGCTATATAAAAATAAACCGTTAATAAACTATTCATTAAATGTATTAAAAAAAAGTAAAGTTAATAAAATTATCATAGTTCTTGGCCATCAACAAAAAGAATTGAAAAAAATAATAAAAAAAAATAAAAAAATTATTTTTACCTACAATAAAAATTATAAACGAGGGATGGCCTCTTCTATAAAAACAGGATTAAAAAAAATATCTAAAAATGATAAGGGCTTTATTGTAGCTCAGTCGGACATGCCATTTGTTAAACAATCAGATATAAATAAAATTTGTAGATCTATAAATTCTAAAAAATTTTTAATACATGCGTTAAAATATAAAACTAGAGTAGGTAATCCTATTGGTTTTGACAGTTCTTTAATAAAAAAATTTAAAAATATTAAAGGTCAGTTTGGGGCAAAATTTATGGTTAAAAGGCTCAAAAATAGAACAAATTTTATTAAAACTATGAGTATTAAATCTTTTAAAGATTTTGATAAAGCCTCAGATTTTAGAAGCTGATCTAGTAATTTTAATTCTAAAAAGTAAAAGAATTACTAAAATAATTAAAAATATAAGTGGTTTGAAAAATATTGTTTTTGACAGCCAAATATAATGAAGTACGCCAAAAATCCCAATTATATAAATTAATCTATGAATTTTTTTCCAATTTTGTTTTAACAGTCTAACCATTCTCTCAGATGAAGTTACAGCAAGTGGAATTAATAATAGCCAAGCTGAAAATCCTATAAAGATAAACTTCTTTTTTAAAACATCGTTTATCAGTGGCTCAAAATCAAATCTGTAATCAAGACCAACATAACTTAACATATGAATAGATGCATAAAAAAAAGTAAACAAACCAAGCATCCTTCTAAACTTGATCCATTCTGCTGATTTTGTGATTTTCTTAAGCGGTGTCATTGAAAGAGTTAAAAGAATAAATATCAAAGTCCATTCTCCAAAGTGATTTATGATTCTATCAACAGGCTCTGGACCTAATTGATTAAAAATTATTTGATAAGAAATCACATAAATTGGCCAAAGAGAGAGAAAAAAAACTAGAGTTTTAGAATATCTACTCAATTTAATTTAGAAATTTTTTTTTAAATCCATACCGCTATAGAGACTTGCAACTTCATCTCCATAACCATTAAACATTAAGGTCTTTACTCTAGGTGCCCAAACACCTTCGCCTATTATTCTTTCAGTTGCTTGTGACCATCTCGGGTGATCAACATTAGGATTAACATTTGAGTAAAATCCATATTCTCTAGGTGAAGCCCACATCCATGATGAGGTAGGCATGTTTTCGACAAATTTAATTTTAACAATAGCTTTTGCACTTTTAAAACCATATTTCCATGGAATAAAAATTCTTAGTGGTGCTCCGTTTTGATTAGGTAGTTTTTTACCATATAAACCTGTCACAACTGTTGTCAAAGGATGCATGGCTTCATCAATTCTTAAACCTTCATTGTAAGGCCAGTTTAAAACAGGGTATCTTTGACCTTTCATTTGTGCAGGGTCATATACACTTTCAAATTCAACAAATTTTGCTTTATTAGTTGGATTTACTTTTGATAGTAATTTACTTAAAGAAAAACCCATCCATGGAATAACCATAGACCAACCCTCAACACATCTTAATCGATATATTCTTTCCTCAGAAATAAACGTTTCTGAGATTTCTTCCATAGATAATTTTATCGGTTTTTCAACTTCACCCTCAATTGCTATATCCCAAGGAGTTGTTTTAAATATTTGAGAATTTCTATAAGGATCACTCTTTGATGTTCCAAACTCATAATAATTATTATAAGTCGTAATATCTTTATAACTCGTTAATTTAACTCTCTCACTTGCTAAAGATTTATTTACAAAGGGTATAGTAGACATTGCTAATGTGCCTGCACCAAGACCTATAGATTTAATGAAAGATCTTCTTTTTTTATAAATATTTTCTGGTGTAATTTCTGAATTTTTAAATTTTATCATTTTAATTATTTAGAGATATTCCTTTTAACCACTCACTGTCCTTATTTTCATAATGTTCTTTTTTCCAAATAGGAGATCTTTTTTTAATTTCTTCAATTATATATCTAGATAACACAAAAGCTTGATCTCTATGTTTACAAGCTACACCAATAATAATGCTTTTTTCTTTTAAACCCACATATCCTTTAACGTGCTCAATAAATACTGCTTTTTCTTTAATATTTAGCTTGTTATCGGCTTCTTCATAAATTTCTTCAAAACTTTTGATAACCATACTTTCTTTGGCATCATAGGTAATACCAGTAACTGATTTGTTTTCATTTAAATCTCTTACAGTTCCAACAAAATATATTACAGCGCCAAATTTCGATTGATTTAAAAAACTTTCTGCTTTTGAAATTTCTATCTTCTCTTTTTTTGAAGCATCAATAATTTTAGTATGTAGCATTAACCGCCTCCTATAGGAGGTATAATGCTAAAGTTTTGTTTTTTAACTATTTTATAATTGTCTGAGACAATTTTATCATCAGACGAACAAAAAGCTGATGATTTAATAATTTTTTTAAAAGTTTCATTTCCTTTAAATTTCATATCAATAAACTCTATCATTTGGTTTCTAAGATCTTTTATTGAGGAATTTTCAATTAATTCAAAGTCTAAATGGGATTTAGTACTAAATTCTCTAGCTGCGCCAAATAGTTCAACTGATATTTTCATTAAAAAATATTTTTTAAAAAATCTGGGAGACCATCAGGGTTTTTCCATAATCCACTTTTCCCACCTTCTTTAATTAATAATTTTACATTATCAATTTTAAGATGTGGATTTACTATTTTGCTTAAATCATAAATTGTGATTAAGGCAGAGTTAACACCCATTATAGCTTCCATTTCAACACCTGTTTTTGCTACTGCAGAAACTACGCAAAACACTTCTAATGAACTGTCTAATTCATTCATAATTATTTTAGTAGCCGTATGGTCAATTGGAAGTGGGTGACATAGAGGAATAAGTTCACTTGTTTTTTTTACACCCAACACAGCTGATACCTCAGCTAAGGTAATAGGGTCTCCTTTAGGCATCTTCTTATTTTGAATTAGATCAAAAACTTTTTTTCCAACATAAATTTTACCTGATGCTAAAGCTCTTCTAAAGGTTTCTTTTTTTGAAGAAACATCAACCATATTAAAAGAATTTTTTTGAAATATTTCTTTCGCCCAATCTTTAAGATCTTCTTTATTTATAATTTTTAATTTTGACATTAGCCACCTGTAGTAGATAAATTTTTAGTTAAACCAGTTTCACCAAGTTCCAAATAATGTGACTCTTTTTTAAATTTCATTTGTCCCATTATAAGATCTTGCAATTCATCTATTTGATCATCTTTTTGTAATAAATGTCTTATACTTATTCCAGTATTTCCAAATAAGCATAATCTAAGATCTCCTCTTGATGTAATTCTTAATCTGTTACAGCTTCTACAAAAATCTTTAGAGTAGGGCGCTATAATTCCAAATTTCCCTTTGTATTCTGGATTGATATAATTTAGTGACGGCCCAGCATCTTTACCTAAGGTTTGATAAATCCAATTATTTTTATTTAAATATTCTTTGAAAATTTTTGAAGATACATGATATTTTTTAAAATAATCTAGGTTATCACCTGTTTGCATTAGTTCTATATATCGAAAATCCACTTTGTTCTTTTTTATAAATTCTCCCCAAGACTCAAAATCTTTTTCTGATGCATTTATTCCATTTAAAAGAACTGCATTAATCTTAATATTTTCAAAATTTAAATCTTGTAGGATGTTAATTCCTTTTAAAATCTCTGGTAATCGATCATGACCTGTAACATTTTTGAATGTATTTCTATCTAGACTATCAATGCTAATATTAATGCCGTTTAAGCCACTATCTACTAACATCTTTGCTTTTTCATCTAAATGATAACCGTTTGTGGTAATTACAACTTTTTTTATTCCAGCTTCATTTTTTAAGATCTTGATTATATCAAAAAAATCTTTTCTTACCGTTGGTTCACCTCCAGTAAGTCTAATTTTGCATACACCCAATTTTGAAAAAACTTTTGCTAGACGTCTAATTTCCTCTAAGTGAAGAAATTTTCTATTATCGCTCTTATCAACTTGATAACCATTAGGTAGACAATACCCACACTTAAAATTACATACATCGGTAATCGAAAGTCTTATATATGGAAAAGACCTACCAAAACTATCTCTTAACATTTTCATTTAAGTTAAAGCTATCATAATTAATAAAATTAATCATGATAGAATTAACTTAAAAATCTAGCTTTAACCTGCTGGTTTATAATTAGCCATAGCTTTTGATGCCATGCCAGCAGCTTTACCCATATCCATTTCTTCTAATATGGTAAAATTTGTTATAGCTCCAGAAGCTTCAACTGCTAGCTTAACTGCTGCTGCGCCTTCAAATCCAATATTACCACTCACAACTCCTACAAAATCATAAGCTCCTCTTGTGATCATAAAAGATTCCATCTTTCCTCCTACTGCCTCTGATAAAGCAGTAGCTGCTGCAGCTCTGTCTTGGTCCGGATTACCTATAAATCCTTTAAAAGCTTGAGCTGTATAATTGCCCATTACTATAAATTTAGCCATAGTTACCTCCTTCTTATAAAGTAACATTATAGAAGAAAAATAATTAATGAAATAATCAAATATTAGTTATGTGGATTTTAAATATAATAATTTCAACTATTACTAGACACTTAAATGCATTAAAATACTATAAAACTTAACTTTTATTATTATGAACAAAATTCTTACCGAAAATGAAATAAAAAAATTTAAAGAAGATGGCGCAGTATTTCTAGAAAACAAGTTCGATATTAATTGGATTAATAAACTTAAGACAGGTATAGAAAAAGATATTGCTAACCCTAGTCCTAGATTTAAATCTCATACAACTAAAAAAAATGTTCCAGCTTACCTAGAGGATTACTGGACTTGGCATCTAATTCCTGAATTTAAAGAATTTGTTTATAAATCACCATATGCACAGATAGCTGCAGAATTAATGTCTGCGAAAAAAATTAATTTAGTAATGGATAATTGGTTTTTAAGAGAGGCAGGATCAAAATCTTCAACGCCTTTTCATCACGATATTAGTTATTTCGATATGGATGGAACAATGTGTGTTTTGTGGCTTCCACTTCAACCAACAAAAAAAAATGAGGGAGTTGTTTGGGTGAGGGGCTCACATTTATGGAATAAATTTTTTTTGAGAGTTTTGTTTAAGGATGGGCACAAAATTGAAGGAAATGAATGTTTAGTTAATGGAAAAAAATATGAATTACCTCCTGATATATTAGGAAATAAAGATAAATATGAGTTTTTACAGTGGGATTGTGAATTAGGTGATGCAGTAGTTTTTGATATGAGAACACTGCATGGAAGTTTGAATGAGAGTATTCCTGATAAAACTTTAAGCCGATATACCTTAAGAGTTTCCAAAGAGGATGCAAAAATAAGTTATGATGGAGATTGGACAAGTTTTAATTATAGAAAAGCGATGCAAGAGGCAGGTTATAAAAATGGAGACCCTGTCGAAGGTGAAATGTTTCCTACACTTTATGAAAAAATTTAGCTATTAAGTCTCTTAATCTCTTCTAATTCGACCTCAAAAGGAATACAGAACTTCTGATTTAATTATTTAACTCAATAAAAACTCTAATATCAACCACAAGTAGAACTTGTTATGCATTTCTTTTCTTAGAGATATTCGTTATCAAATACTTTAAAGTAATTCTAAAAAACAATAAGATTAATATTTAATTTTTAACTTAAGGGGGGGGAAAAATGAAAATATTTAAAATAATAATAATGGTTGCTATTGCAAATCTATTTGCATTAAGCAACGCAATTTCTGGAAACTATAAAGGACCAGATTTAAGTGGAGAGAAAGTTGTAATCTCTGGACCTTGGTTGGCACCTCAAGATGAGCAGTTTAGAAAAGTCATCAAGGCATTTACAGATGCAACAGGCGCAACAGTTGAATATGGAGGGGAAGTCCGCCAAATTTAGCAATATTTCCACAACCTGGCTTAGCTGCAAACGTAGCTGCACTTGGAGGATTAACTCCTCTAGGTAATGATATGAAAAATTGGGTCTTAAAAAATTATGCTGCTGGTCAGTCATGGGTTGATCTAGGAACCTATCCAGACAAAAATGGTAAAAAAGATTTTTTTGGTTTTTTTTACAGAGTGAATGTTAAAAGCTTAGTTTGGTATTCTCCAGATAATTTTTCTGATAATGGTTATGAAGTTCCGAAAACAATGGAAGAGCTTATATCTTTAACAGAAAAAATGGCTTCAGATGGTAATACGCCTTGGTGCATTGGATTAGGATCTGGTGATGCAACTGGATGGCCTGCTACTGACTGGATGGAAGATATAATGTTAAGAACACATAAACCTGCAGTTTATGATCAGTGGGTTACTAATGAAATGCCTTTCAATGACAAAAGGGTAATTGAAGCAATGGACTTTTTTGGATCATTTGCAAAAAATGATAAATATGTTAATGGAGGATCAAAAGCAGTAGCTACTACTGACTTTAGAGACTCTCCAAAAGGTTTATTTACTTCTCCACCTGAATGTATGATGCATAGACAAGCAAGTTTTATCCCTGCATTTTTTCCTGAAGGTGTAAAAGCTGGAGATGACTACGACTTCTTTTACTTTCCAGCGTATTCTACTAAAGATTTAGGAAATCCTGTATTAGGTGGTGGAACTCTTTTTGCAGTAACAAAAGATAGTAAAGCTACAAGAGAGTTTTTAAACTATTTAAAACATCCTCAATCAAATCATATTTGGATGGAAATTGATGGATCAGGTTTCTTAAACCCACATAAAGGAATTGATTTAAGCAAACATTCAAGTGATACTTTTAGAGGATTGAATCAAATTCTTTTAAACGCAACTACCTTTAGATTCGATGGATCTGATTTAATGCCTGGTGCAATTGGAGCAGGATCATTTTGGACAGGTATGGTTGACTATACTAGTGGAAAATCTGCGAAAGAGGTTGCAGATAAAATACAAGCTAGTTGGGATGCTATAAAATAATCTTACTTAGTACAGGCGAAAGAAAAAATTTCACTTTCGCCTGTATTTTAATTAACATACCCTGTGACTTTAACTTCGTTATTTTTATATGTTTTTGTTGCTGTAATTGTCTGTTTTTCTTACTTTCATATTGCAAACTTCGCATATGATAATTTAAATAAAAAAAAATCAAAAAAATTTTTTCTAAATAGCAACGCAAGAGCATACATATTTATTGCACCTGCTTTACTGGTATTAATTATTTTCATAATTTATCCAGTTTTGGAAACTTTAAGACTTAGTTTTTATAACAATACTGGTTTTGAATTTGTTGGGTTTAAAAATTATTTATGGGCTGCTCAAGATCCAGAATTTAAAAGAGCAATATTGAATAATTTAGGGTGGCTTATAGTGGTACCAACTTTAAGTACTTTTTTTGGATTAGTGATTGCTCATTTAGCAGACAGAATTTGGTGGGGTACAATAGCAAAATCTATAATTTTTATGCCAATGGCAATATCTTTTGTTGGTGCAGGAGTGATATGGAAATTTGTTTATGATTATCGTGGACCAGGTGATGATCAGATCGGATTATTAAACTCTATTATTGTTTCTTTGGGTTATGAGCCTCAAGCATGGATAACAATTCCAATTTGGAATAATCTTTTTTTGATGGCAATTATGATTTGGATACAAACTGGTTTAGCAATGGTAATTTTCAGTGCTGCATTAAGAGGCATTCCTAACGATATGATTGAGGCAGCTAGACTAGACGGTGCGAGTGATTTAAAAATATTTACAGCAATTATTATTCCATACTTAGAAAAGACAATTTTAGTAATTTGGACAATAATTACGATTTTAGTTTTAAAAATTTTTGACATTATTTTAGCTATGACTAATGGACAATGGAATACAGAGGTTCTAGCAAATTTAATGTTTGATTGGATGTTTAGAGGTGGTGGAGACTCGGGCAGAGGAAGTTTAATGGCAATTGTAATAATGTTAGGAGTAATACCAATTATGATTTGGAATATACGAAGACACAAAGAGGAAGAAAAAGTTTAATGAAAAAAAGTTTTTTTTCTACTTTATTTGTTCATACATTGTTACTTTTGTTTGTTATCGCGTGGGTTTTGCCAACATTTGGATTATTCGTAAGCTCTTTTAGAGATAAAGACTTGTTAGCAACAAGTGGTTGGTGGACTTCATTTAAAACTAATCAAGTTAATGAAATATATAGAACGAAGAAACATACTGACCAATATCAAGAAAATGGAATTTATCTTTTAAAAGGTAATTTCTTTGAAGAAAATTCTAAAAAAAAAATAACTTCTTATGGAATTACTTCAAGAGATATTAATAGGTATAAAGTAGGTGAGATAGCACAATTAAATAATGGTACTCAAATAGAAGTCAAAGAAAATGGAGATTATGTTTGGAAATCATCTGAACCATTTAATAACAAAAGAGGTAAAAGGATTTTTATAACAGCCTTAAGTCCACCAAAGTTTACTTTAGATAATTATAAGGAAGTTTTATTCAAGGAAGGACTTGGCGAAGCATTTTTAAATACTTTAACAGTAGCTATTCCTTCAGCAGTGATCCCTCTAATAATTTGCTCATTTTTTGCTTACGCACTTTCTTGGATGAAGTTTTGGGGAAGAGATACACTTTTCGCAATAGTTGTAGCTTCTTTAGTAGTACCACTGCAAATGAGTTTAATTCCGTTGCTGAGTATTTATAATGATTTTGGAGCTTTGTTTAATGTAGGAGCAAAATCTTACCCAGGGATATGGCTGGCCCATACAGGTTTTGGATTGGCTTCAACAACTTTTTTGTTAAGAAACTTTATTAAATCACTTCCTGCTGAGATGATTGAAGCAGCTAGAGTGGATGGAGCAACGCATTATGATATATTTTTAAGAATTATTTTACCTTTATCTATTCCTGCTTTTGCATCTGTTTTTATTCTTCAATTTTTATGGGTATGGAATGATTTATTGGTAGGACTAATATTTTTAGATCAAGTTCCAAGTGAAATAATTTTAACAGCAAAATTAAGAGAACTTTTGGGATCAAGAGGAGAAAATTGGGAAATATTAACAACAGGAGCATTTGTATCTATGACTGTACCATTATTTATATTTTTTGCCTTGCAAAGATATTTTATAAGAGGTTTAGTAGCAGGATCAGTGAAAGGATAAACTATGAAAAAAATTGTATTAATTGGAGCAGGAAGTACTCAGTTTGGATTGGGTACTATAGCTGATATATTTAAGTCAAAAGTTCTCGAGGGCTCAACAATATCTCTTCATGATATTAATTCAGAGGCTTTAAAGAATACAAAAGAAATTGCGGATAAATATAAAGAGGAGTTAAATGCAAAATACAAAATTGAGGCCACTACAAATCTCAATGATGCACTTAAAGGTGCAAATTTTTGTATAATCTCAATTGAAATAGGAGATAGATTTAAACTTTGGGAGCAAGATTGGAAAATACCTCTTGACTATGGTTTAAATCAAATTTTTGGTGAAAATGGGGGTCCTGGAGGATTATTTCATAGTTTAAGAATTGCCCCAGAAATTGTTAAAATTTGTGATGAGATTGTTAAAGTATGTCCTGATGCTTTTGTATTTAATTATTCAAATCCAATGCAAAGAATTTGTCATGCGGTAACAACAAAACATAAAGACTTAAAATTTACTGGTCTTTGCCATGAAATTGCATCTATGGAAAGACAACTTCCAAAACTTATGGAAACAGATTATTCAAACATTGAAATAAAAGCAGGAGGGTTAAACCATTTTAGCATCTTGGTAGATGTTAAATACAAAGATTCACAAAAGGATGGCTATCCTATAATTAGAGAAAAATTTAATTCTTATTTTAAAAACCTGGTGAACGAACACGAGGGTTTTCAGTCTGAACCTGGGGCAGAGAGAGGACTATTTTTTGAGCTTTATAGAAAATATGGATATTTACCAATCACTACCGATAGTCACTTAGGAGAGTATATCCAATGGGCCTATAAAGTTGTAGATCAAGAAGGTATAGATGATTTCTACAAAAATTATAAACATAGATGCTTAACATTTTACGAAAATGTTTCTTATTCTCAATTTTTTGATAAATCAAACAACGAGATGAATGAGAGAATAGTACCAATTATCGAAGCAATAATTGAAGATAGCAACATAGAGGAAGAAGCAGTTAATGTCCCAAACAAAAACTTTATAGAACAAGTTCCAAAAAATATTGTTGTAGAAGTTCCGGGTATTTTGAATAAAAATGGAGTTAGTGGTTTAAAGTTAGAAAATTATCCATCTACTTTTGGAACATTGTTAAATAATCAAGCAGGTGTTATCGAATTGACCACCGACGCAGTCTTAAAAAAATCAAAAAATAGCGCATATTTGGCACTTTTAGCTGATCCTGTAGTTGATGATGCATTTGCTGCAGAAAAATTATTAGATAGAATGATCGACGAACAAAAGGATTATTTAGGATATCTAAATTAAAATTAATCTATGGCAAATATAAATATACAAAATATAAATAAATATTTTGGCAAAGTCCATGTAATCAAAGACATTTCTTTAGATATTAAAAGTGAATCATTTACAGTTTTAGTCGGACCTAGCGGATGTGGAAAATCAACTATGTTAAGAATGATTGCGGGACTTGAGGAAATTAATTCTGGTACTATTTCTATAGATGGGCAAATTGTAAACAACTTACCACCAAAAGAAAGAGATATTGCAATGGTGTTTCAATCATATGCATTGTATCCACATATGACAGTTTTTGATAATATGGCTTTTGGGCTAAAGTTAGAAAAAAGATCTAATGATGAAATTAATGAACGTGTTAATGATGCTGCAAAAATTTTACAAATACAAGATTATTTAGATCGAAAACCAAAACAATTATCAGGTGGTCAACGACAAAGAGTAGCAATTGGAAGAGCAATAACCAGAAAACCAAAAGTTTTTTTATTTGATGAGCCTTTGTCCAACTTAGATGCTGCCCTTAGAGTTCAAATGAGAGTTGAATTAGCAAAGCTTCATGATCAGTTAAACGCAACTATGATTTATGTTACCCACGATCAAACAGAAGCAATGACATTGGCGAATGATATAGTTGTCTTGGATCAAGGAATAGTATCTCAAAAAGGAACACCCATGGATCTTTATAATTCTCCTAAAAATCTTTTTGTTGCTGGTTTTATTGGATCTCCGAAAATGAATTTTATCGAAAGTACTGTTATTTCAAAAAATTCTAATTCTTCAGAGGTAGATATTTTAGGTTCAGGAAAATTAAGTATCCCAAAGGTACTAAGTAATGTTTCTGAGGGAGATAAAATTAAAATTGGAATAAGACCAGAACATCTTGAAATTAATCAAATCTCAGACGTTGTCTGGGAAGGAAAAGTATTTGTTGCTGAAAAACTTGGATCAGGAACTTTTCTGTATTTAGAAAAAGATGGTGAACCATTAGTTGTACAAACCGATGGAGATACAAAGATTAAAGTTGGAGATACAATTAAAGTAGGAATTAACTCCTCACGTTGCCATATATTTAATGAAAAAGGTTCCTCAATCATTTAACATATTTTTTTAAATGATATTAGTATCTGGAGAAAATTTAATTGATGTTTTTCAGAATAAATTTAAAAAAACATATAAAAATATACGTGGTGGGGCAGGTTATAATACAGCTATTGCGCTAGGGCGTTTTAACTCAAACGTTTATTATTTTTCTAATCTATCAAACGATAAATATGGTAAATCAATATTCAAAGAATTGAAAAAGAATAAAATTAAAACTAACTTTATATCAAAATCTTCTCATTTAACCGCAAAGGCAGTTGTGATAGGAAGAGAAAAACCAAAATATAATTTTAAATTACAAGATAGTTCATTTAGATTTGTTAAAATAAAAAAAATTTCCAGTGCCAATCAAAATAAATTAAATTTAGCTTACTTTACTTGTCTTTCGTTATATTTAGAACCAGTAGCTTCAGAAAATCTTAAGCTGATTAAAAAAATACATAAATCAACAACAATTTTTATTGATCCTAATATTAGAACTAAAATTATTACAAGTAAAAAAAAATATCTAAAAAGTTTTAATAATATTTTAAACTATACAAATATTATAAAGCTATCAGATGAAGATTTAAAATATTTATCAAGTTATAAAGATAAAAAAAAATTAATTTATAGATGGTTAAGTAAAAAATCTTTAAGTGCTGTAATTTTAACAAAAGGGAAAAATGGAGCAAAAGTTTATACTAATAAACTTGAAGTTTCTAACAAACCAAAAATAGTAAAAGTAAAAGATACTGTAGGTGCTGGTGATACTTTTAGTGCTGGCATTATAAAATATTTTGAGAAAAACAAAAAATTGAATAAAAAAAATCTTAAATTTATTTCTGAACAAGATTGGTTAAATGCTTTAGTTTTTGCGAATTCTGTTGCTTCAAAAACTTGCGAAAGAATTGGTTGTGACCCACCAAAAATTAATCTGGTATAGAATTATTTTCTACTAAATCTTTAAAGAAAAAATATGATTTTTTTGGAGTTCTTTTTAATGTTTCAAAATCTACATGAACAATTCCAAATCTTTTTTCAAATCCTAAAGCCCATTCAAAATTATCCATAAATGTCCATGCAAAGTAACTTTTTACTTTTGCCCCATCATTTATCGCCTTGTGAACAGCATCGAGGTATTTTTTAAAATAATCAATTCTATCATCATCATTAATTTCTCCATTTTCATCTATTTTATCTGGATAAGCTGCCCCATTTTCGGTTAGATAAATATTTGGATTTCCATAATTGTTTTTTAAATCCATGATTTGATCATAGTAAGCCTCAGGTACTATTTCCCAACCCATTAAAGTTAATTTAATATTTTTATCCTCTAACCCAAAAGGTAACTCATCATTAAAAGCACCTCTTGCTTTAAGAAGATTATTATCATCTGCTTTAATTCTATAATGTTGATAATGATTAAGACCAATAAAATCATTTTTTTGATTTATAATTTCCATATCTTTCTGCTGAATATATTTCGATACATCTTTAATTAAGAGATCAGGATATTTTCCAAGATACATTGGGTCGGCAAATGATCTATTCCAGTATGTATCAAATAATTTAGTAGCATGTTTGTCTTCTTCAGATTTCGTAGCTGGAATACATGGAGCCATATTTAGTGTACATCCCAAGTTAAGATCTTTATTTATTGATCTCATCGATTTCAAAGCTTTTCCGTGAGCAAGATTTACATGATGAACTGAAGCAAAATATTTATTTAGATCCTTATAACCAGGGGCCATGTAACCATCGACATAACCAAATATTGTAAATACAGCAGGTTCATTAAAAGTGATAAAGTTTTTACACCTATCTCCATAATTTTTGATAACTACTTCAGAATAATCAGCAAAAATATCTGATAAGTCTCTATTGGCCCATCCACCTTTGTCCTGCAAAGTTTGTGGAAGATCCCAATGGTATAAAGTAATAAATGGTTCTATATTTTTATCTAAACACTCATCAATAACTTTAGAGTAAAAATCAATACCTTTTTGATTAACAGTTCCAGTACCTTCAGGAATTAACCTGGTCCAAGCTAAAGAAAATCTATATGAATTTAACTTTATATCACTCATAAGACCAATATCCTCTTTATATCTATGGTAATGATCAACTGCAGTATCACCATTCTCGTTATTTTTTATTTTTCCTGGAGTATGAGTAAAAGTATCCCAAATACTTTTTCCTTTTCCATCTTTATCAAAAGCTCCTTCAATTTGGTAACTAGCTGTTGCTGTACCCCATAGAAAATCTTTAGGAAAATTTTTTGCCATTCTATCCTTTACTTGCTCCTAAAGTTAAACCAGCAATAAAATGTTTTTGCATCAAAAAAAACATCACAACTGGAGGTATAGCTGCAACTATAGATCCTGTAGAGAGTAAATGATAGGCTGTAATCCATTGACCATTTAAAGACTTAAGACCTGCAGTAATAGGCATTGCATGATCACCTTGAATTAAAACTGTAGCCCAAAAATAGTCATTCCATATGAATGTAAAAATTAATACACACAGCGCAGCAATGGCAGGCCTTGTTAGAGGTAAAATTATTTTCCAGAAAATTCGAAATTCAGAAGCACCTTCTATTCTGGCAGCTTCAATTATTTCGTTAGGTAAAGCTTTTATAAAATTTCTCATAAATAAGGTACAAAAACCCGTTTGAAATGCTACATGAAATAAAACAAGACCAGTAATTGTATTATATAATCCAATCTTAAAAGTCAAATCTCTTACAGGTATCATCAAAATTTGAAAAGGAACAAAATTACCTGCTATAAAAATAAAAAATATTAATAGATTTGTTTTAAATTTATAATTAGCTAAAGCAAAGCCTGTCATACAACTTAAAGCAACTGCACCTAACATTGTTGGTATGGTTACTTTAAAACTATTTAAGGTGTATTTAACCATTGGAGTGTTAGTGAAAACATCGTGTAAATTTGAAAAAAATAAAAACTCATTTGGCATTCCCCACATATTCCCAGATGTAATATCTCCTAAACCTCTTATTGATGTTATTAAAATACCAAAAATCGGTATTAACCAAATAATTAATGAGACAGGTAAAAATATTTTATAAATATATTGATTTATGATTGGTCTTTGATGAATAGGTGTAGGGAACATTTAGTTATTATCCTCCCTCTCATTTCGATACATTCTGTATATGAAAAATAGAATGTAAATCATCATTATCGTGAACAAAACAGTAGCTATTGCAGACCCATACCCCATTCTGTAACCGTATTCACTTAAAGCTTGCTCAAACATGTAATATGCCAAGACATTTGAATAGCCATATGGTCCACCTTGAGTCATTATTGCTACCATATCGAAACTTCTTAGTGCACCAATTACAGTTACTACAATTGCTAAAAAAGTTGCAGGCCTTAATTGTGGAAGTACAATGTTCCAAAATAAACTAAATCCTCTGGCACCATCCATTCTTCCAGCTTCGATTTGTTCAGGGTTAATATTGTTAAGTCCTGTTAAATATAAAATTAAACAATAAGCAATTTGTGGATATAGACCTGCAAATATTATCCCATAAGTTGCAGTATTTTCATTTGCAAGAATTGAAAATCCTTCTAATCCAATTAAATTTAGAAAGGGTGCAATAACCCCATAATTTGGTTGGTAAAACCAAGTAAAAATAAGTCCAATGACTACTTGAGAAATAACAAATGGAAAAAAAAATAGAGATTTAATTAATCTAATTCCAAAAACAATTTGATTTAAAAATATTGCTAGTCCTAAGCCAATAGGAACTGCTAACATAAAAAATATTAACCATTTAAGATTATTCCAAAGTGAAATATAAAAATATTCATCATCTAAAAGTTCAATGTAATTTTGAAGACCAACATATATAGATGGAGATAATCCATCCCATTGATAAAAGGAAATGCCAATAGATACAAATATCGGGGCTATTACATAAATGGAAAAAAATATTAATCCTGGAGCTAGAAAAATCCATGGGCTTATTTTAACTTGATTTTTTTGCCACCAAGTAATTCTTTTAACTTTTGAATTATTTAGTTCCATATAATTATATTTTAAAAATTGATGAAATCGAATTTTTAACTGAGGAGCTAGTAAGCCCCTCAGTTAAGTTAAAAGTTTATTTATAAACTCTTTGACGTACTTTTTCTAATCTTTCTAAGATTTTTTGTCTTCTGTCAGGATTAGACATATATTCTTGAAAGCCTTTCATACCCTCTGATGCCATTTGAGCTGGAGCATCTCTATCGTAGAATTGCGCCATTGCATAAGCATTATTTAGCATATTCAATCCTGCTTTTAAGAATGGATCCCCCTTTTTAACACTAGAGTTCTTGTTAATAGGAAGCTGACCTAATATTTTATTGATCTCTTCTTGCACATCTGCTCGAGACATAAATATTAAGAAACGCTTAGCATCAGTTTTATTTTTAGCTTTAGAAGGTATATGCACAGTGTCCGTAGGTGCTTCTTCAGCCATTGGGATACCTGGTGTGATTTCAGGGAACTGGAAGAAACCTAAATTAGAATCTCTTAAGCCAGCCTCTTTTAAAGGAGCAACAGCAAAGTTACCCATTACATACATTGCTGCTTCACCGTTCACCATAGGAGTTAAAGCTTCTTGCCAACTAAGTGCTGCATGATTTTCTAAGAAGTAACCAGGCTTTACAAGCTCATCCCATTTATCAAATACTGCTTGCACTTTTGGATCTGTGTAAGGAACCTTACCTAGTGTTAAATCCATATGGAACTCATAGCCATTTGTTCTAAGATTTAAATAATCAAAAACACCAGCTGTTGTCCAAAGATACTTTGATCCAATTGTAATAGGTGTAATACCTGCAGCTTTTAAAGTAGCGCATGCAGCTACAAAATCATCCCATGTTTTTGGTACAGATATTCCGTTTGCTGTAAATAAATCTTTCCTGTAATACACACCCCACTGATAATAAGTGTAAGGAATACCCCATTGCTTACCACCAATCGTCATAGATTTTTTAGCATGCTCCATATTTTCAGAAAGGTTTCCGTCTACCCAACCTGAGTCTTTCCAAATATCAGAGACATCTTCAAACAAACCTGCTCTTACAAATGGTAACATTCTATTTCCAGCATACCAGTTTGCAACATCAGGTGGATCAGTGTTTAAAAAATTTCTTATGGATTGTTTGTAACCTTCATGATCAAAAACATTCCATTTTACTGTAACGTCTGGGTTCTCTTCTTCAAATTTTTTAATAATATATTCAAAAGCTTCTTTTGGTGCTGCATCAGATGTATCTGTATTAATCACCAAAGTACCAGCAAATGAAGTTGAAGAGATTATTCCAAACATCATTATTAATGAGATAATAACCTTTTTCATTTATGCTCCTTTTTTAATTTATGTTTGATAGATTATGTATTTTTAAAATTGATTACAATTAAAAATTATCCCCAGAAATTGTTGATAATTAAATTAACAAAATAAATATATAATTATCTTATTTATAATTTTTTTAAAATTTAACCAGGTGTATATTTTCTTTCAGATTCTGGATCTTTGCTTGAGTAAGGTAATTTTAAAACTTCGTTCCAAAATTCTTCTGGGATATTTGTTTTAGCCCAAGACAGGTTTTTTTCAATACTCTGAATACTAGTAACACCACATAGAGTAGAGGTAATTCTTTTATCTTTCATTGAAAACTGTAAGGCAGCTGCACCCATTTCAACATTATACTTTTTACAAACTTTTTCTATTTCTCTAGCAGGTGCAAGTTTTTCTTCTGTAACATCTTGATAAGTTATTTTTTTAAAGTTACTTGGACCTTTTGCTAAAACACCACCAGCGTAAGGAGCAGCATTAAAAATAGATATATTTTTACTGTGAGCATAGCTATACATTTCATCCGCTTCTCTGTTTAATAAAGTATATCTGTTATGATTAATTATCACATCAAAGTCCCAATTTTTTAAAAGAGGAAACATTATATTTATTTTTCCCATAGCTAAACCAACTGCCTTAGCTAAACCCTCTTCTTTTATTTTAAATAACTCATCCAAGGCCCCATCTTTTTTAGTGATATCATTTACATCTTTTACGTATTCTGGATCATGAAGAAATAAAATATCCACAGAGTCTACATTTAAAGTTTTTAAACTTTCTTCAATAGATTCTCTTGTTCTTTTTTTATCAAGAACTAGCGTTTCCATGTTTCTATCAATTTTTGTTGATAAGA
>LUMS01000683.1_pt1 | contig 20560 bp, 22 predicted proteins | sample 729711 | NCBI WGS metagenome assembly LUMS01 (sample SAMN03860298, study PRJNA289734) | marine metagenome | biome: seawater column; feature: ocean; material: water; isolation source: Red Sea water column Station 192 - depth 25m | place: Saudi Arabia: Red Sea | collected 2011-10-15 | depth 25 m | reverse complement strand
GGTGTGGAGGGCGGCCTGAACCTGCTGGCCGCCCTGGGTGCCGTCTTCCTGCTGATCGGTGGCGTCCTGCTGCGCCGGCCGTACTCGGCCCGCCACCGTCTCGTCTGACGGATGGCGAGCAAGCGTGACCTGGTCGAGGCGCACTCCTTCAACCGCCGTCGCCTCGTCACGGCGTTCCTGAGCGGTGCCCCGGGCGGACGGGAGGTCGAACCCGTCCGCTACGGGCGCACGCTCGCCGGCGGCATCGTGCTGGCAGCCCTGCTGGTGGCCGGTGCCGCCGTCGCCGGTGTGCTCAAGCCCGCCGTCGGCGACGGCTGGCGCGAGAACGGCCTGGTCATCGCGAAGGACAGCGGCTCACGGTTCGTGCAGTACGAGGGCACGCTGTTCCCCGTCATCAACATCACCTCGGCCCGGCTCGCCCTGGCGGGCCAGGACCAGGTGAAGGTCTCCTACGTCCCCGACGACGTGCTCGTCGACGAGCCGAAGTCGCAGCCCGTCGGCATCCCCGGCGCGCCCGACTACCTGACCCCCGCGTCGCTGCTCGTGCAAGACCGGTGGAGCGCGTGCACCAACGAGCAGGGCGGGCTGACGGTCGACGTCAGCGACACCCCGGGAACCCGGCGCTCGAGCCAGGACTCGCTGCTCGCCCGCGACACGAAGGACCGGCTCTGGCTCGTGTCGGGCTCACGACGCTACGCCGTGCCGGCCGGCCGGCTGGGCCAGTCGGTGCTGCGCGGTGTCGGGGTCGGGCAGGACGACCCGTTCCCGGCGTCGGACGCCTGGCTGCAGCTCGTGCCCGAGGGGACGTCGCTGGCCCCGCTGACCGTGCCCGGTTCCGGCAGCCGCTTCAGCGGGAGCACCGGGGTCGCCGGCCTCGACGTCGTCGGAACCCCCGTCTCCGTCGACGGCACGGGCTACGTGCTCGGCCGCCGGGGCCTGGTGCAGCTCAGCGACTTCGCGTACGCCGTCTACACCGCGACGAGCCGCCTGCCGGAGCAGCAGGTCGACGTCGGCGACGTGCAGTCCGTCCCGGCGCAGAGCGCGTCGGGCGTCGTGCCCGGCGACTGGCCCACCGAGCTGCCCGACCAGAGCGACGACCGTCGTCCGTGCCTGCAGCTGGTGGCCGGCGAGGACGGCGCCACCAGCACGCCGGTGCTGGCCGAGGCCACCCGCGACGAGGCGCGCGCCACGGGCGCCCAGCGTCTGGTGCGTGTCGAGCAGGGTCGCGGTGCGCTGGTCCGCTCGACGACCCGCTCCCGCGCGAGCACGAACGACACCACCTTCCTCGTCGACTCCCGCGGGACCCGGTTCGCGATCGGGCCGAAGGACCAGGTGCCGACCGTCCTGCGGGCGCTCGGCTACGAGTCGGTCGAGCCGATCGCGACGCCGCGCGCGTGGGTCGAGCTGTTCTCCAGCGGCCCCGAGCTCTCGCTGGCCGCGGCCGTGCAGGCGGCTGACGGGGCGAAGCAGTGACGTTGCGTCTCGCGCACGTCGTCGCCGGCGCGGCCCTGCTGCTGCCCACCTTGACGCCGCTCGCACCGGCCGTGGCCGTCGACCAGCCGCCCAACGCGCAGGAGGGGCGCTGCGAGGTGGGCCGCACGCAGCTCGTCTCCGACCCGACCGCGATGACGAACGTGCGCGACGCCGGCTTCCCCGACGCCTGGCGCGAGGGCACCGGCAAGGGTGTCCGGGTGGCCGTGGTCGACACCGGGGTCGACACCCGCAACCAGCACCTGCGGTCGGGCGTGGAGCCCGGTCGGTCCTTCATCGGCGGCCAGGCCACCGAGGACCCCTACGCCCACGGCACGGCCCTCGCGGGCATCATCGCCGCCCGCCGCGCGACGGGTTCGGTGCTCATCGGGGCCGCGCCCGAGGCCACGATCGTGCCGGTCCGTGTGCTCGGCGAGGGCAGCACGACGGCCGACGTCGCCGCCGGCATCCGGTGGGCGGCCCAGCAGGGCGTCGACGTCATCAACGTCTCGCTCACGACGGGCTCCTCCGACAAGGACCTCCCGGCGCTGCGTCGCGCCACCGAGGTCGCCCTGCGCAGCGGTGCCATCGTGGTGGCGGCGTCGGGCAACACGCAGGAGGACGCCCCCTTCACCCAGGTGCAGTACCCGGCCGGCTTCGACGGCGTGGTCGGGGTCGCGGCGACGAACGCCGCGGGTGCCGTCGACGACTGGAGCGTGCACGGCCCGCACGTCGACGTCGCCGCCCCGGGGGCCAACGTGCTCACCGCGTTCCGCTCCAACGGCGACTGCCTCGTGGGCCTGGACCACCCGTACACGAGCTACGCCACGGGCTACGTGAGTGCCCTGGCCGCGATGCTCGTCCAGCGCTTCCCGGACGACTCGCCCCGCCAGGTCGTCAACCGGCTGCTGGCCACGGCGGACCGACCCGTCGAGGACCAGCGCGACGACACCCGGGGCTGGGGCACGATCCAGCCCGTCGCCGCCATGACGAGCACCTCGAACGCGGCACCGGGCACGTCCCAGGCGGCGTCGGCGCCGCAGGAATCCACGATCCTGCCGACCGTGGCCGGACGCGACCCGCTCGACAGCACGCGGCACCAGCTGGCCTGGTGGCTGCTCGGCGCCGCCGGTGCGACGGCGGTGGCGCTCGTCCTGGCCCCGTGGGCCCGACGTCGACGCCGCCTCACCCCGCGCTGACTCCTCCCTCGGGCGTCGCGCCGGCGCCGCGACGGGTGACCAGCAGCACCACCGCCGCCGCGAGCGCCGACAGGGAGCACACCGCCCAGACCGTCAGGTAGCCCGACAGCGGCGCGTGCCCGAGCGCGGGGTCGTCGATCGAGCCGGTCGAGGCGAGGGCGATGGCGAACACCGCGGAGGCGATCGCGCCGCCCACCGTCTTCGTCGCGTTGGTCATGCCGGTGGCGAAGCCCGTCGCGTGGGCCGGTGCTGCTGCCGCCGCGGCGGCCGGGAGGGCCGCCACCAGCAGGCCCGACCCGACTCCGGCGACGCCCATGTTCGTGAGGGTCTGCCCCGCGCTGTCGTGCAGCGGGAGGAACAGGCCGTAGCCGACACCGACGAGCGTGCAACCGACGACCATCGCGACGCGGGGGCCGAGCAGGCCGGCGAGCAGCGGCAGCGACAGCGCGCCGACCACCATGGTGACGACGTAGACGCCGATGAGCGTCGAGACGAACGCCGCGGACGCACCGAGGCCGAAGCCCGCGACGTCGGGGTCCGTCCGCGCGAACGTCGAGAGCGGGATCTGCGCGCCGAGCACCGACATCCCGAACAGGAACGCCGTGAGCTGGACAGGCCACTGGGCGCGCAGGGCGAACGTGCGCACGTCGATCAACGGCGCGACCGTGCCATCGACCCTCGCCCCCAGCGCCGCCTCGAACCGCACGAGTCCGGCGAGCGCCGCCAGCGAGAGCGCGACCAGGAGCCACGGGACCGGCGACCCGGCCCCGAGCAGGCGGATGGCGATGAGGCCACCCATCAGCAGGCCGAGCGTGACCGTGAGCCAGCCGAGTCCCGCGTAGTCGTAGCCGCCCGAGGCCTGGCCGCGGTCGCGCTCGACGCCGAACCAGACGACGAGCAGGCAGGCCGTCACCGCGACGGCCGGGAGGCACAGCAGCACCGTCATCGACGTCGCCTCCACGAGGGCGCCCGACGTGAGCGCACCGACGATGACACCGGTCTCGAGCGCGGCCACGAGGAACGCCGCGGCGCGGCGCGTCGTCCGGTGCTGGTCGGCCCGGCCGGCGGTGCGACGGTGGATGATCGCCACCTCGACGGGCAGCCACACGACGTAGGCGCCCTGGAGCGCCCAGCCGACGAGGAACGTCGAGAAGCCCGGCGCGAGGGCGAGCGTCCACGACCCGGCCGCGGTCACGGCCGTGGACAGCAGCAGCACGTTGCGGTGCCCCCAGAGGTCGCCGAGCCGAGCCAGCAACGGCACGGCGAGCGCCGACAGCACGAGCTGCGCGGCCTCGAACCAGTTGACGTCGGCGTCGCGGATGCCGAGATGGCGGGCGATGTCGGAGAAGATCGGGGTGTAGAAGCCCTGCAGGACGCCGCTCACGACCTCGACGGCCACGAGGAACCCGACGACGGACCAGAGCGAGCGGTGCAGCGTCGCGGTCGTGGTCACGTCACAGCCCCCTCAGGAGCGCCACGTACCAGTCGACGCCCTCCAGCCAGGCCGCCACGTGCACGTGCTCGTCGTAGGAGTGGATCGACGCCCGCTGCTCCTTGCTCATCCGCAGCGGCGCGAAGCGGTACACGCGGGAGCAGATCGCGGTGAAGGTGCGGCTGTCGGTGCCGGCCATCATGACGTAGGGCGTGACGACGGCGTCCGGGAACACGGCGCCGACCGTCCGTTCGAGCAGGGCGAACGCACCCTGCGCCTCCGGCTCGGTGGTGGGCGACAGCGGGCTCGGCTCGTTGGCCTCGACGACGTCGACGACCACCTCGTCGTCGTCCACCGCGGCGCGCACGTGCTCCACCGCGGCGGCGACGCTCTCGCCGGGCATGATCCTGAGGTTCACCTCGGCGCGCGCCCGGGCCGGGATGACGTTGTGCGCCGGAGCCCCCACGAGCGTGGTCGCGACCATCGTGGTGCGCGCCATCGCCGCCGTCTCCGGACCGGCAGCCACGAGCACGCGACCGAGCACGGCCGGCGGGGTCCGCGTGGCGCCTGCGAGCAGCGCGCGCAGCGGCAGGGGCAGGTGGCCGGCGAGCCGGCGGAGCAGGTCGACGGTGGGACCGGGCACGTTGACCCCGAACTGCTCACGGTCGAGCCGCCAGAGCGCGCGACCGAGCCGCGCGGCGGGGGCGCGGGTCGGGGGCGTGGAGGAGTGGCCACCTCGTCCGGTGACCGTGAGCGAGAGGGTGGTCGTGCCCTTCTCGGTCGAGCCGATGACCGCGACGGGTGCCGACACGCCGGGGAACGCCTGCCCGGCGACCGCGCCGCCCTCGTCGAGCACGAACCACGGCTCCACCCCACGACGGGCCAGCTCGGCGACGGCAGCCGGCGCCGAGGGGCCCGACACCTCCTCGTCGGCCCCGAAGGACAGCCAGACGTCCTGCGCCGGCTCGAAGCCGTCGGCGAGGAGCCGTTCGACGGCCGTGCAGATCGCGACGAGCTGGCCCTTGTCGTCGAGCGTGCCGCGTCCCCAGACGGCCGGCCCCTCGGCCGTCTCGACGACGTCGGCGGCGAACGCGTCGTGCGTCCACGGGTCGTCGGGCGTCACAGGGACGACGTCCTGGTGGGCCATGAGCACCACGGGACGGTCGGGCGACGCGCCGGCCCAGCGCCACAGCAGCGCCCGAGGGGCGGCGTCGCCGAGGTCGACGCGCTCGAGCTGCGCGTGCAGGAGCGGGAAGTGCTCGGCGAGCAGCGCGTGCAGGCGCGCGAACGGCTCGGGGTCGGTGAGTGCCGGGTCGCGGTCGGCCACGGTGGGCACGCGGATCGCCGCGCGCAGGATCTCGACGTCGGGGTGCACTCCCCGACGCTAGCCCCTCCCCGGGTCCATCCCGCTCCCCCGAACCGCCCCCACCCCTCTGAGCGTGACGTTCGCGGGGCGACGACGCCCACATCGCCCCGCGAACGTCACGCTCAGCGGGGTCGAGGGGTCAGAGGGTGAGGACGCGTCCGGCGACGACGAGGAGCACCTGGTCGCACTCGGCCGAGAACCGCTGGTTCACGACGCCGAGCAGGTCGTCTACGTGGCCCCCGGACCGCCGGCCGACCCCGACGACGACCCCGAGTGGGCCCACCGGGTGGCGCTGCACCAGGAGACGGACGACGCTCCTGGTGCAGCGCCACCCGGTGGGCCCACTCGGGGTCGTCGTCGGGGTCGGCCGGCGGTCCGGGGGCCACGTAGACGACCTGCTCGTGCGCCACCACCAGTGACTCCGCGTGGAACGACTTGCCCGACCTGACCCCGCCGGTGACCAACGCCTTCATGGTTCGACGATACGCCCGCCGTCGAGCCACTCGAAGCCGCCGACGGCCGCCCGCTGCGCAGTCCCGTAGCGGGCGGCCGTCACGCTCAGGAGCACCGCGGCGGCAGGACGCTGCCCGACGTGTAGACGGCGCTGTAGCTCGCCCAGCCCGCCTTCCCCGTGCTGGTGTTGCGGGCGTACACCCACCAGACGCCGTTGTCGTTCTGCCGGCTGCAGTGCACGTCGATCCCCTGGTTGGGGTACCCGCGGCCGACGATGGTGCAGTCGTTGTAGCCGGCGGTGCGGATGGCGGGGCCGTCGCCCCAGCTGAACGTGCCGGTGCTGATCAGGTCCGGGTGGACGTCCCAGCGCGGGGCGGTGCAGTCGTTGGCGGCGACTGCAGGTCCGGCCGTCGTCGGTCCGACGGCGACGAGTGCTCCCACCGCCATGGCCGCTGCGCCTGCAAGTCTCATCGAACGCTTCATGGTGATCCCTTTCTCCTGGGACGCCCACAGGCGACCCCCCGACGAGACGGTCGGTGTGACCTGCCTCACAGCGCACCGTACGCTCGACCTGCCCGTCCGTCGAGTGCTCGAGCCGCTGGGTGGTGCAGGCGTCCCGCCCACGGTCCGCAGACGGTCGACGCGCGCCCGGCGACGGGAGCCGCACGCCGCTCGCCGACGGACCGGCACCGCTCGGCGCGACGCAACGTACGCAACTGGCGTGACCCGGGTCACGCGTGGTCGGATGGATCGGCGCGCCGGCTCGTCCCGCCGCCCCGCGCCCGAGTCCTGTCCTGCTGCACCACCCCGGGAGACCCATGAGCACCCGCACCCCGACCGCCCCGCAGCCCACCGGCACCGGTGGCGGGAGCAGCCGGATCCGCACCATCGTCGTCTGGTCGGCGGTCGCCCTCGTCGGCGCCGTCTGCTGGGCCGTCCTCGCGCTCTCGCGCGGCGAGGACGTGTCGGCGCTGTGGATCCTGTTCGCCGCCCTGTCGTCGTACGCCATCGCGTACCGCTTCTACTCGCGGTTCATCGCGCGCAAGGTCCTCGAGGTCGACGACACGCGCGCGACCCCGGCCGAGCGCCTGGAGAACGGCGTCGACTACGAGGTGACCGACCGTCGGGGGCTGTTCGGCCACCACTTCGCCGCCATCGCCGGCGCCGGTCCGCTCGTCGGTCCCGTGCTCGCGGCGCAGATGGGCTACCTGCCCGGCACCATCTGGATCATCGTCGGCGTCATCCTCGCCGGCGCCGTCCAGGACATGGTCGTGCTGTTCCTGTCGATGCGCCGCGACGGCAAGAGCCTCGGCCAGATGGTGCGCGACGAGATCGGTGTCGTCGGCGGCACCGCTGCCCTGATCGCCGTCTTCGCGATCATGATCATCATCCTCGCGGTGCTGGCGCTGGTGGTCGTGAACGCGCTCGCGGAGTCGCCGTGGGGCGTCTTCTCGATCGGCCTGACCATCCCCATCGCGCTCTTCATCCGACGCTGCAGGCCGACGCGGTCACGAGCTTCGCCGTCGACGGAGACGGCCCGGTGTTCGCGGGCAAGCTGTTCCCGTTCGTCTTCATCACCATCGCCTGCGGTGCGCTGTCGGGCTTCCACGCCCTCATCGCCTCGGGCACGACGCCGAAGATGATCGCCAAGGAGAGCCACGTCCGGATGATCGGGTACGGCGGCATGCTGATGGAGTCGTTCGTGGCGATCAGCGCCCTCATCGCGGCCGTCGTCATCGACCAGGGCCTCTACTACGCGATGAACGCCCCCGCCGGCGCGACCGGCGGCACGCCCGAGGGCGCGGCGGCGTTCGTCAGCCAGCTCGGGTTCACGATCACGCCCGGCGACCTCACCGCCGCCGCGGCGTCGATCGAGGAGTCGACGCTGGTGTCGCGCACGGGCGGCGCGCCGACCCTCGCCTTCGGTCTCTCGCAGGTCTTCCACCAGGCGTTCGGCGGCAACCTGCAGGCCTTCTGGTACCACTTCGCGATCATGTTCGAGGCGCTGTTCATCCTCACCGCCGTCGACGCCGGCACCCGCGTCGGCCGGTTCATGCTGCAGGACACGATCGGCAACGTCTGGACCCGCTTCGGCGACGTCTCGTGGCGGCCCGCCGCGTGGAGCGCGAGCGCCGTCACGGTGGGCGCGTGGGGCTACTTCCTCTACATCGGCATCAGCGACCCCCTCGGCGGCATCAACCAGCTCTTCCCGCTGTTCGGCATCGCCAACCAGCTGCTCGCGGCCATCGCCCTGACGCTGTGCGTGACCCTGCTGCTCAAGCACGGCAAGCTGAGGTGGGTGTGGGTGCCCGGCATCCCGCTCGCGTGGGACCTCGTCGTGACGATGACGGCGAGCTGGCAGAAGGTGTTCAGCGACAACCCCGCCATCGGCTACTTCGCGCAGGCCGACCGGTACCGCGAGGCGCGCGACGCCGGCGACGTGCTGGCGCCGGCGGCCGACCCGGGCCAGATGGACCAGATCATCCGCAACTCCACGACGAACGGCGTCATCCAGGCGGTGTTCGCGCTGCTCGTCATCGTCGTCGTCGCCAACGCCGTGGTGATCTGGGTGCGCGCGGTCCGGGTCGGGTCGCTGCCCACCACCGAGGTGCCTCACACGCCGTCGCAGATCGTCGCGCCGGCCGACTTCGTCGCGACCCGCGAGGAGAAGGAGGCGGTCGCCGCGTGGGAGGCCGAGCGAGGCGAGCTCACCGGCCAGCGGGGTCACCGATGAGCCGCTTCGCGCGCTTTCGTCGCCTCGTCCGGGAGTTCACGGGCGAGGCGGCGTGGGACGACTACCTCGCGGCCTGCGAGCGCGACGGCGTCGAGCCGACGACCCGCCGCGCCTTCGAGCGCCACCGCGCCGACCGGATCGAGCACGCCCCCATGGCGCGCTGCTGCTGACCCGCCCGCACGTGCGCGTTTGCGTGGGGCCCCACGCAAACGCGCAGATCGGGCGCATGTTTGCGGTGGGCGGAGCCTGCTTGCGTGGGGCCCCACGCAAGCAGGCCGGCCGGGCGAGGGTGCGCGACGCGGGACTGCGGCCGACGATGGACGCATGAGCGAGCGCTACCCCGACGAACGCATCGAGACCGGCCGCGTGGTGAAGGCGCCCGCCGACACGATCTTCGCGGTGCTGCGCGACCCGTGGGGGCACGTCGCGATCGACGCCTCCGGCATGCTGCAGTCGGTCGAGGGCGACGTCGTCGCCGCGGTCGGCGACCGGTTCCTCGTGCACATGGACCGTGAGTCCTACGGCGACATCCCCGACCTCAAGGAGTACGACGTCACGGTCGTCATCGAGGAGTACGAGCCCGACCGGCTGATCACCTGGTCGATCATCGGCCGGGTGCGCCCACCGATCGGGCACCGCTGGGGGTACCGACTCGAACCCGTCGACGGCGGCACGCAGGTCACGTCGGTGCTCGACTGGAGCCACGCGCGGGACGACTGGAAGGACCAGTTCCCGATCGTCGACGAGGACGGTCTCAAGGCCACCCTCGGGATCCTGGAGCGGGCGGCGCGGCTCGGGTACGTCCGCGGCTCGTAACCGCGCTGCAACCCGCCTGGGCTTGCGCGCACCCGTCCCTGCCACCACGATCGACGGAACACGCGATCGGGAGGGACCGCATGAGCGACCAGACCACGAGCGCAGCCGGGGGTGCCGGGCAGCAGGAGGAGCTGAAGCGGTCCATCACCGGCCGGCTGCTGTTCTTCTACGTGCTGGGCGACGTGCTCGGCTCCGGCATCTACGCCCTCATCGGCGTCATGGCGTTCACGGTGGGCGGCGCGTTCTGGCTGTCGTTCGTCATCGGCGTCACCGTCGCACTGCTCACCGGCTTCGCCTACGCCGAGCTCATCACCAAGTACCCCCAGGCCGCGGGGGCCGCGCTGTACACGCACAAGGCGTTCGGCAACCGGTTCCTGACCTTCATGGTCACGTTCTGCCTGCTCGCCGCCACCATCGCCGCCGCCGGCACCTTGGCGCGGGTCTTCGGCGGCACCTACTTCCAGTCCTTCGTCGAGGGTGCGTCGGTCACGCTCGTCGCCATCGTCTTCATCGTCGCACTCTCGCTGCTGAACTTCCGCGGCATCACCGAGTCGGTGTGGACCAACATGGTCATGACGCTGATCGAGACGACCGGCCTGCTGATCATCCTCGCGGTCGGCGTGGTCGTCCTGGCCGAGGGCGACGCGAACCTGCAGCAGCCGTTCGAGCTCAACGAGGGCAACCCGACGCTCGTCGTCCTCGGCGGGGTGGCGCTCGCGTTCTTCGCGATGACGGGCTTCGAGAACGCCGCGAACATCGCCGAGGAGACGCAGGACCCGAGCCGGACGTTCCCGCGGGCGCTGCTCGGCGGCATGACCCTCGCCGGCATCCTCTACATGGTCATCGCGTTCATCGCGTCGATGGTCGCGCCGCTCGACCAGCTCACCGCGAACAAGGGCGAGGACGGCAGCCTGCTGACCGTCGTGCAGAACGGCCCCATCCCCGTGCCCGAGCTCGTGTTCTCCGCGATCGCGCTCGTGGCCGTCACCAACACGACACTCGTCTCCCTCGTGGCGCAGTCGCGCATCATGTACGGCATGGCGCGCCAGGGCATCGTGCCGCGGATCTTCGCCCGCACCCACGCCACCCGCCGCACCCCGTGGGTCTCGATCGTCTTCACGGCCCTGCTGCTCGCCGTGGCCGACGGCGACCGGCTGGCCACGGTGACCGTCCTGTTCCTCATCGTCGTGTACGGCATGGTCTGTCTCGCGGCGCTCACGCTGCGCGGGACGCCCGTCGAGCACGAGCACTACTCCGCGCCCATCGTCATCCTCGTCGTCGGCGTGGTCGCCAACGTGGCGATCCTGGTGCACACGATGATCAACGACCGGGGCTCGATCCTGTGGTGCGGTGCGATCGTCGCCATCGGCGTCGTGATGTACGGCGTCAACGCCTTCGCGATGCGTCACCAGCCGCACGCCCTCGACCCCACCGACCTGTCCGGCTAGCCTCACCCGCAACGACCCACCCAGGAGAAGCCCATGCACGTGCTCGTCGCCACGGACGGCTCGAAGCAGTCGCTCCAGTCCGCCACGTACCTGCGCCACGTCGTCGACGCCGACAGCGTCACCAAGGTCAGCGTCGTCGCCGTCGTCAGCCCGCTCGCCGCGGTGCCGTTCGCGGCAGAGGGCAGCGCCGACGGCGGTGTCGAGCTGTCGTTCCGCCGCGAGGCCGAGCAGGCCACGCTCAAGGTCGCCGAGGCGCTCGACGGCTGGGGCCCGCCCGTCACCACGCACGTCTACAGCGGCGCGCCGGCGAACGAGATCATCAAGGCGGCCAAGCGGTTCGACTCCGGCCTCATCGTGCTCGCCAGCCAGAGCACCCGCACCCAGGCGGTGCTCATGGGCTCGGTCTCGCACAAGGTCCTGAACCAGGCCACCTGCCCCGTGCTCGTGCACCGTCCGGGCCCCAAGCCGGCGCGGAAGCCGGTGCGCCGGGCCGCGAAGAAGGCCTGACCCTCGCTGAGCCGGGTGGTCGCGCGCGGCTCAGCGCGACCGGGGCTGACGGTGCAGCCACGGCCCGAGCAGCCGGGTGACCCACGGCAGCAGCACGTACGTCATGAGCGGCGTCATGACGCAGACCGTGACGAGCACGCGCAGGGGCAGCCACACGTCGGCCAGGTAGTGCACGCCGATCTCGTTGGTCACCACGCTCAGCGGGAAGAAGACGATGAAGATCGAGATCATCTGCTTCCACCGTGGCGGTGCGACCGGGACCGAGCGCAGGTCCTCCAGGTCGACGCGCGACGGGTCGTCGAACCAGCCCTCGATGCCGGTGCGACGCTCGAGCCGGGTCTCGTCGGCGATGCCCTGGGCGCTGTCGAGCCACCAGCGGCGCTGCCGCGACGACATCCACACGTCGAGGTCGGCGTCGCTCGCGAAGCGGAACAGCATGTGCCACTCCCCCGACGTCGGCGACGTGCGCACCCACCCCGAGCCGAGGAAGCCGTCGAAGCGCTCCGCCAGCTCCGAGCCGGCCCGCAGCCACGCGACCATCTGGTCCTCGTGCGCAGGGTCGACGTGGCGCGTCACCGACACGGTCACGGGGACGGGAGACGGGGCGTGCTCGCTCATGCCCCCCAGACTAGGAAGTCGGTGCCGCCGCCGTCGCGTCCGCCGGTGCCCGCCGCTGGGTGACGATCTCCACACCGGCCCACGCGACGGCCACGACGGCCCAGCCGCCGACGACGTCGAGCAGCCAGTGGTTGCCGGTCCCGACCACGACGAACGCCGTGACGAGGGCGTGCGCCCAGCCCAGGGTGCGCCAGACCCGACCGACCCCGGCCGCGGTGAGGGCGAGCGCGACCCACAGCGCCCAGCCAGCGTGCAGCGACGGGAAGGCCGCGAGCTCGTTGGTCAGGTCGCCCATGCCGCGCGGGGCGGACGCGTCGGACCCCCACCAGCCCGCGGCCGAGTGCAGGGCGAGCACGTCGGTGTAGCCCTCCACGAAGCGCGGCGGGGCCATCGGCACGGTCAGGTAGCAGGCCAGACCGGCCAACGAGGCCACGACGAGCGACGTGCGCGCGCGCCCGTACAGCCAGCGGCGACGCACGAACAACCACACGAGGACGACGGCGGTGACCACGTAGTGCGCCGTGGCGTACCAGTAGCTCGACGCGACCGCCACGAGGTCGTGGTGCACCACCCAGGTGTTGAGGGCCTGCTCGACGTCCAGGTGCCAGGCCTTCTCGAGACCCAGCAGGTCCTTCGCACGGTCGAGAGCGGCGCCGCGGTCGTCGGAGGCGAGCATCCGCGAGGCGCTGTAGCCGACGTAGAGCACGGCGATCAGCGCCACCTCCAGCACCACGGCGCGGACCCCGAGGCGCGTTCGGGTGCCGACAGGAGTGAGGCTCATGGCTTCACTATGGCGTGAACGGCACCGTGTGCACCTCGGGGACGTCACCCATCGGTCACCCGCACGTCACCCTGAGGCCACCCGGGCGACGTCGCCCGGCGCCGTCGGCGCCCGCGACAGCCAGGGTCAGCGACGTCGACGGAACGTCGCGAACAGCGTGCGCAGCAGGTGCAGGAGGAAGGTCGAGAAGAGCGTCGGCCGGTCCACCACCGACGGCACCTCCAGCAACGACACGACGCCGCGACGAGTCCCGCGACGACGTCGGCCGGTGCGGGAGCCATCGACCCCTGCGGCGCCCGCAGCCGGGTCCACGCGACGGGGGTGGGGGCACCCCGCTCGTCCATCACCGTGACGACGGCCTCGCCGATCGCGAGCCGGGTGAGCAGCTCGCCCAGGTCGTACCCCGACGTCGGGTACGTCGAGACGGTCGCGCGGAGGGCCTTGGCGTCGTCGGGCGTGTGGGCGCGCAGCTGGTGCTGGACCCGCGACCCGAGCTGGGCGAGCACGTCCGACGGCACGTCCTTCGGCGTCTGCGTGACGAACACGATGCCGACGCCCTTGGAGCGGATGAGCCGCACGGTCTGGGTCACCTGCGCCAGGAAGTCCTTCGACGCGTCGCGAACAGCGTGCGCAGCAGGTGCAGGAGGAAGGTCGAGAAGAGCGTCGGCCGGTCCACCACCGACGGCACCTCCAGCAACGACACGACGCCGCGGCCGTCGGGGGCCAGGCGGAGCAGGTCGGCGACGTCGAGCTCGGGCTCGCCGAAGAAGACGTCGGCGCCCTGGTCGGCGAACGCGACGAGCTCGCGCAGGATCACGCCGACGGTGGCCGACGAGAGCCCGCCGAGCTCCTTCAGCTCGGCCTTGCCGTCGCCGACGAGCCAGGTGAGCACCGAGCGCAGGTCGCCGAGGTCGACGAGCCGGTGTCCCTGCTCGCGCGCGTGGTGGAAGACGAGTCCGAGCGACGACTCCTGGGTCTCGTTCAGGCCCAGCACCTTCGCGAGCAGGAGCGGACCGAACGACTCCAGGCTCGCGCGGACCGGCACGCCCGTGCCGAGGCCGCCGAGGGTCAGGAGCTCCGTGGGCGAGCCGAGCGGCTGCCACGTCTGCCCGACGTCGGCGCACCGCTGCGTGAGGCGCTCGCTCGGGGTGCCGGGGACGGCGATGCCGGAGAGGTCGCCCTTCACGTCGGCCGCGAACACGGGCACGCCGTGCGCCGAGACCTGCTCCGCGAGCAGCTGCAGCGTCCGCGTCTTGCCGGTGCCGGTCGCGCCGGCCACCAGCCCGTGCCGGTTGAGCATGCCGAGCGGGATGCGCACGGGCGCCGACGGCACGGCGACGTCGTCGACGACGAGGGCGCCGATCTCCACCACCGGACCGTCGAAGGCGTAGCCCGCACGGACCTCCTCGACCACCGGATCCTGGGGCCCAGAGTGGTCCGGCACAGGATCGGACGGCACCGCCACGCCCGCCTGCTGCTCGGCAGCGGCGGCGCGTGCCAGCTCGTCGGCGCGACGTCGGGCCTCGACGGCTGCCGCCTCCGCCGCAGCGGCAGCCTGCGCGGCCTGCGCGGCGAGGTCGGACGCGCTCGCGTCGCCGTCGGTGGGTCGACCGTCCCCGTCAGCCGTGCTCATGGCGGTCAGGCTACCGCTGCGCGGCGGTCGTGCTGTCTACACTGACGTCGTGATCTTTCGGAGGGTGAGCGACGGTCGGCCGTACCCCGACCACGGACTGTCGCAGCGCGAGTGGGCCGACCTGTCGCCCACGCAGGTGCACCTCTCCGACCTCACGACCACCAAGACGCAGCTCGACCTGGCCAACCTGCTCGACGAGGACTCGACGTACTTCGGCGACCTGTTCGCGCACGTCGTCGCCTGGAACGGCGAGCTGTTCCTCGAGGACGGGCTGCACCGCGCCGTCCGCGCCGCCCTGCAGCAGCGGTCCATGCTGCACGCCCGCGTCCTGACGATCGGAGCCCGTCGATGAACCCCCGCAGCGGAGCCGTCGGCCCCCTCGTCCTGCTCGGCTGTGCACTGCTGCTCGTGCTGGGGCTGTTCGTCGGCTTCCGGCTCGTCACCGCCGAGGCCGACACCGGTGAGGCTGCACCCACCTGCGAACGCCGCGTCGTGGAGAAGGACGACCGTGTGACCAGCAGCCTCGTGAGCGTCGACGTCTACAACGCGAGCAGCCGGGCCGGTCTGGCGAACCGCGTCTCCATCAACCTGCAGCGTCGCGGGTTCCTCGCCGGCCAGATCGGGAACTCCGACAGCAAGGTCAGGCCACGGGTGGCCGCCGTGCTCACGGACGACCCGAAGGACCCGCGCGTCCGGCTCGTCGGTGCGCAGTTCGGCTCCCGCGTGCAGTACGTCGAGCCCGACATCCCGGTCGACGAGGGGTCGGTGACGGTCGTCGTCGGCGACGGGTTCCGCCAGCTCGGGCGCGAGGCAGGGTCGGCCGCGTCCCAGCCGGCGAGCCGTCCGTGGCGGCCGACGTCGAGCAGACGCTGCTCGGTGAGCTCGCGGACGTCGCGCGTGGCCACGACGAGCACGTCGTCGCCCCGCACGAGCCGCGTGGTGCGGTGCGGCACGAACGGCGTGCCGTCGCGCACGACGAGCGACACCGACGCCCCTGTGGGCAGGCGCAGCTCGCCCACCTCGACGCCCGCCAGGCGCGATCCGCGCGGCACGTGGACCTGGAGCAGGTCGGCCGAGACCCGTTCGAGCGGCGCGGCCTCGACCTCGAGGTCGCGCACGTCGTCGCGCAGCACCCCGCACCAGCGCGCCAGGCGCGCGAGTGGCGCGGCCTGCACGAGCGTGTAGACGACGACCGCCACGAAGACGATGTCGAAGAGGTCGCGCGAGCCGGGCACGTCTGCGGCCAGCGGGATCGTGGCGAGGATGATCGGCACGGCACCCCGTAGGCCCGCCCAGCCGACGAACAGCTGCTCGCGCCAGCCGACCCGGAACCAGGTGGCGCAGACCAGGACCGACAGCGGCCGGGCGACGAAGGTCAGCACAGCGCCCGCGACCAGTCCCGTCCACAGGTGCCAGAGCGTGAACTCCGAGGGGCTCGCGAGCAGGCCCAGCATGACGAACAGGCCGATCTGCGCGAGCCAGCCGATGCCCTCCACGAACGAGCGGGTGGCGACGCGGTGCGGGAGCTCGGTGTTGCCGAGCACGAGCGCGCACAGGTACACGGCCGCGAAGCCGCTGGCGTGGCCGAGCACGGCGAGGCCGTACGCGAGCACCGTGAACGCCAGCACGATCAGTGGGTAGAGGCCCGACGCCGGCAGCGCGAGCTGGCGCAGCAGCCTCGCGGCACCGAACCCGACCGCCAGGCCGACGACCGCGCCGACGACGATCTCGAAGACGATCAGCCCGATGAAGGAGAGGGCACCGCCGTCGGCGATCTCACCGGCGCTCACGCGGTGACGAGCACGACGATCGGCGCGTCGTTGAGCCCCGACTCCGCCTCCAGCACGCCCTTCACCCGGGGTGCGATGGGCACGGCGCGCAGCACGGAGAACACCGCCGCCGCGTCGGTGGGCGTGAGCACGGCGGCGAGCAGGACCGCGATCTCCCACCGCAGGTCGAGCGCGTAGTGGGCCGCGCCGGCGACGACGAGCACGCTGACCACCGACCCGAGGGTCGCGAGCAGCAGGCCGAGGCCGATCGCCGGGCGCACGTGCTCCCACCGGGTCGTCAGACCGCCCTCGGCCAGGATCAGCACGAGTGCGCCGAAGCCGACCGCGAGCGCGAGGTCGGCGTCGTCGAACTGCACACCCAGGCCCTCCTCGCCGAGCACGAGTCCGAGACCGAGTTAGACGAGCAGCGACGGCAGCCCCACGCTGACGGAGAGCCGGACCGCGAGGATCGCCGCGATGAGGACGCCCGAGCCGACCAGGAGGAACACGTCGAGGTCGTGGACGTCCATGCACCCACCTCCCACCCTCGCCGAGACCCGATCCTATCGAGCGTCGACCGTGCATCGACCTGCAGGGACGCACGCCGTGCGGTGGGATGGACGGGTGCACCGTCGTCGATTTCTCTCGCTCGGGGCCGCGGCGGTCGGCACGGCTGCGCTCGCCGCCTGCTCCGGCCCCAGTGCACCCACGTCGGGCGGTGGCAGCATGGGCGACATGGAACGCATCGCCTACGGCTCCGACCCGTCGCAGTTCGCCGAGCTGACCCGTCCGTCGGGAGCCTCACGCGGGGTGGTCGTCGTCATCCACGGCGGGTTCTGGCGCGCGCAGTACGACCTCTCGCTCGGCCGTCCGCTCGCCGCGTCGCTCGCGGAGGAGGGCTGGACCGCCTGGAACCTCGAGTACCGCAGGGTCGGGAACGGTGGCGGGTGGCCGCAGACGCCCGACGACGTCAGCGCGGGCATCGACAAGCTCGCGGAGGTCGACGGCCTCGACCTCTCGCGCGTGGTGACGCTCGGCCACTCGGCCGGCGGCCACCTCGCGGTGTGGGCGGCGGGACGTCAACGCCTGCAGCCGTGGACGGATGCGAAGGTCCCCGTGACGGCCGCGGTCTCCCAGGCGGGCGTGCTCGACCTCGCGGGGGCTGCCTCGTTGGGCGCCGGGGCCGTGGAGGCGTTCCTCGGCCGGCCCGTCGACCAGGTGCCCGACGCCGACCCGACCGGCCAGGTCCCGCTCGACGTGCCGGTGCGCTGCGTCCACGGACGCGACGACTCGACCGTGCCGATCAGCCAGTCGGAGGCCTACGTCGCCGCAGCCACCGACGCCGGTGCCGACGCGACGCTCACGCCCGTCGACGGCGACCACTTCGTCGTCATCGACCCACGGAGCGAGGCGTGGGCGACGACGGTGCGGCTGCTCGCGGACCTGTAGCGACGACGAGCCAGGTCCAGCCCGCGGCGAGCAGGACCATCGAAAGCACGCCCCACGGCCGGTAGACGTGCTCCTGCCAGAACATCACGGAGCCGACCAGCGTGAGCACGGCGCCGGGCAGCGCCCGCATCACGCCGGCGCGGCTCGCGACGCCGACGGCGAGCGCGGTCGCGGCGATGTAGGCGTAGGACCCGATGGCGCCGAGGTCGCCCGCGACGGGGAAGACGATCCCGAGGCCGCCCGCCTCGGCGTCCTTGATGGCCCCGCCGGCGATCCCGGCGAGGATGTCGAGGCTGGTGTAGAAGCAGGCGTACACGTACGCCAGGACACCGACCACGACGCCGACGGCGCGGTCGTGCTGGCGGGCGACGAGCCACGGGCCCAGCGCGAGGAGCGGGAAGACGGGCAGCAGGACGGTGTGCATCATCTGCCAGTGCGCCGCGTCCTCGACGGTCAGCACCGCCGGGTGCGTCAGCCCGAGCGCGGCGGTGAACAGCGGCGGGAGCGCCACGGCGCAGATCGTGAGGTAGCGGGTCATGGCCTCACCGTAGGCACGATCCCCCCTGCCCGCCGACCACCGCCAGTCGAGCAGCGGCACGCGCGACGAAGGAGCGCCGTGGCTGCGTATCGAGACCACCCGGCAACGGCTCAGCGCGAACCGACCCCCAGCGACAGCACAGAGTGGTCTCGATACGCCCGAAGCACGCTCGTCCCTCGCGGCTCCGCGCTACTCGACCAGCGGCAGGTTCCGCTGGTCGAGTAGCAGGGACGAGCTTGCGAGGTCCCTGCATATCGAGACCACCCGGCAACGGCTCAGCGTGGACCAAGCCCCAGCGTCGGCGTGGAGTGGTCTCGATACGTCTCCGTCAGCTCCTTCGTCGCAACGTCGACTACTCGACCAGCGAAATCCACCGCTGGTCGAGTAGCGGCGACGGCGAGCGCCAGCGAGCACGTCGCTGCGTATCGAGACNNNNCTGGTCGAGTAGTCCGAGCGAGCTTGCGAGGCTCGGACGTATCGAGACCACCCGGCAACAGCCCAGCGCGGACCAACCCCCAGCGAACGCTTGGGATGGTCTCGATACATCTCCGCCAGCTCCTTCGTCGCGGCGTCGACTACTCGACCAGCGGAACACTCCGCTGGTCGAGTAGTCCGAACGAGCTTGCGAGGCTCGGACGTATCGAGACCACCCGGCAACAGCCCAGCGCGGGCCAACCCCCAGCGAACGCCCAGAGTGGTCTCGACCTCCGCCTGCTCCTTCGTCGCGGCGTCGACTACTCGACCAGCGAAGCCATCCGCTCGGCGGAGGGTCAGGTGGCGTCCTCGACCCAGCCGTGGGTGCGGGTGTGCAGCTCCTCGCAGACGGCGCGGTAGAAGCGCTCGACCTCGGGGCTGGAGAAGTCGGAGGCGCCGGCGAAGGTGTCCGACCTGGCCTGGAACCACAGGGCTGCGCGCAGCAGGGTGATGCCCAGGTCGCCACCCAGGTGCTCTCCGCGCTCGACGGCCTCGAACGCGGGCCGGTAGGCGAGCTGCACGATCGTCGCCGTGGACGACGACAGGAAGAAGGCCGCGTCGAAGGTCTGCGCGAAGGCGTGCAGCGCCGCCCAGTCGGCGTCGGGCCCGGGCACGCGCACGCGTCGGGAGACGGCGAGCTGCTTCTTGTGCGGGACGTTGCGGGGTCCGTCGCTCACGAGGCGTCCTCCTCGGTGGCCAGGGCGGCGACGAGCTCGCGGACCGCGCGACCGTAGCCCGCGACACCCTCCCCGACGACGGTGACCGCGGCGACGTCGCTCAGGTAGGAGAAGTGGCGGAACTCCTCGCGGGCGTGCACGTCGGACACGTGCACCTCCGCGAACGGCAGCGCCACGCCGGTGAGGGCGTCGCGCAACGCCACCGACGTGTGCGTGAGCCCACCCGGGTTGATGACGACCCCCGCACAGTCCTCGCGGGCCTCGTGGATCGCGTCGATGAGCACGCCCTCGTGGTTGCTCTGCAGCGCCCGCACCGCGTAGCCGAGCTCGTCGGCGGTCCGCTCGACGAGCGCGACGACGTCGTCGAGCGTCTCGTGCCCGTACACGGCGGGCTCGCGCGTGCCGAGCAGGTTCAGGTTGGGGCCGTTGACCAGCAGCAGCCGGCGCGGGGGCGAGTCGCTCACGGGGTCACGCTACCGACCTCGTGCAGCCGCCCCCACCGCCCCGTCACTGCCAGGCGCGCACCCAGTCGACCTGCAGCGTGGCGGGGAAGGTCGTGCCCGACGTCGGCTTGTTGCCGTCGACGCCCAGCATCTGGGTGAGGTTGATCGTGTAGTCCTGGTCGAACGGCCGGCCTTGCTCGACCGAGGTGTCCGACGTGCGGATGGCGTGGTCGAGGCAGACCTGCCCGTCGTACTCGACGCGGATGCGCTCGCGGTCCCACTCCAGCGCGTAGGTGTGCCAGGCGGTCGGGTCGTCGACCATGCAGAAGTAGTTCGTGTAGTCGCGGGTCGACGTCGCGTAGTGGACGGTCGGGATCAGGCGGTCCGGGTACTGGGAGTAGAACTCCGCGATGTCCATCTCGCCGGTGCCGAGGCCGTCGCCCCAGTACTTCAGCGTCTGCGGGAACAGCCAGAGGGCGCTGTGGACGCCGGGGCCGGAGCTCGCGGGCATCTTCGCGCGGATCTCGACCCGTCCCCGGCTCATCGTGTAGTGGCCCCAGGTGGTCACGGACGCCGACGTGTAGGGCGTCGTGACGGTGGAGCCGTTGGCGGTGCAGGTGACGGGCTCGGACTCCTTGCGCGTCGTCAGGCGCAGGGCGCCGCCCTTCACCTCGAGGTTCTGCGGCCGGTCGACCCAGCAGTCCCCGTAGGTCAGGCCCGTGGCCTCGGTGGTCGCGGGGCTCCACTTGCTGC
>LUMS01000024.1_pt1 | contig 20622 bp, 26 predicted proteins | sample 729711 | NCBI WGS metagenome assembly LUMS01 (sample SAMN03860298, study PRJNA289734) | marine metagenome | biome: seawater column; feature: ocean; material: water; isolation source: Red Sea water column Station 192 - depth 25m | place: Saudi Arabia: Red Sea | collected 2011-10-15 | depth 25 m | reverse complement strand
CCGCACCCGCCACGCGGCGCCACAGCCTCGTGGTGCTGGCCGTCGGCGTGGTGCTGTGGATGGCGCCGGTGCTCGGGTTCGTGGTGCTGCTCGGGCGCGACACCGTCTTCGTCGACCAGGCGGTCTTCTTCTCCGGGGCGGCGCTGGTGACCTTCGGCGGTGCCTACGCGGTGCTGGCCTTCGTCGCGCAGCAGGCTGTCGACGTCTACGGCTGGCTCGCGCCGGGGGAGATGGTGCGCGGGCTGGCGCTGGCCGAGTCCACGCCCGGGCCGCTCATCATGGTGGTGCAGTTCGTGGCGTTCCTCGGGGCCTACCGCGACCCCGGCTCGCTCGACCCCTGGGTCGCCGGCGTGCTCGCCTCGCTGCTCACCGTGTGGGTGACATTCGTGCCGTGCTTCGTCTTCATCTTCCTCGGCGCCCCCTACGTCGAGCGGCTGCGCGGGCACGAGGGGCTCTCGGCGGCGCTGACCGGCATCACCGCCGCCGTGGTCGGCGTCATCGCCAACCTCGCGGTGCTCTTCGCGCTGGCGACGCTCTTCGGCCGGACCCGGGAGGTCGGCGCGGGGCCGGTCGCAATCGACCTGCCCGTCCTCGGCTCCATCGACCCGGTCGCGGTCGGGCTGCTCGCGCTGGCTGCCCTGCTGCTCGGGCGCGGGTGGTCGGTGCTGCGGGTGCTGGGGGCGTGTGCCGCGGCCGGCGTGGTGCTGGGTCTGCTCGGCGCGCCGGTCTGAGGTCCCTGCGGAGAGGTGGTCTCGACGCCCGCTCCTCGCTGGCGCTCGTCGCTGCTCGACCACCTGGGGTCCTGGGGCTCGAGACGGCGCTGGCGCGCCTCCTCGACCGGCGGACGGCGGCTACAGGGTCGCCAGGAAGGCCAGGACGCGCTCGTCGACGAGGGCGGCGGCGTCGGGGTCGTGGGACGGGAGCGAGCTGTCGACGAACAGGTGCGCGTCGCCGGGGTAGGTGAAGACGTCCACGTCGTCGCGGCCCGCGGCGAACTCGCGCGCGGGCTCGAGGTCCTCCAGGCCGAAGAACTCATCGCGCTCCATGCCGTGGATCTGCACCGGAGCGCCCGCCGGCCACTCGCCGACGTGCTCGGGCGCCACGAACGACTCCAGGAACACCCCCGCCACCGCGCCCGGGCGCTGCGCCGCGACGTGCTGGGCCGCGACGACACCCATCGAGATGCCGGCGTAGACCACCGCCTCGGGCAGGTCGGTGACCGCGGCCAGCGCCCGCGAGCGGACCTCGTCGAAGCCGCCGATCGACTGCACGAACGCGAACCCCTCCTCCACCGAGCCGAAGGTGCGTCCCCCGAACAGGTCGGGAGTGGTGACCTCGTGACCGGCGGCGCGCCACCGGTCGGCGATCGCGGCCACGCCCGCAGTGAGGCCGGCGACGTGGTGGAAGAGGACGACGGGTGTCATGCGCGTCACGCTAGGGGTGAGTACCGACAACGCGGAAGGTGACCTAGCGTCGCTCCGTGCGACCACGCCGGCCCCGGCTGTTCCGACACCCCGCTCAGGTGGTCGTCGGCGGCTTCGGCCTCGCCGTGCTCGTCGGGACGCTGCTGCTGATGCTCCCGGTGGCGCAGACCGGCATCGACTGGACCGACCCGGTCACCGCGCTCTTCACCGCCACCAGCGCGGTGTGCGTGACCGGCCTGGTCGTCGTCGACACCGGCACCTACTGGTCGACCTTCGGCGAGGTCGTGATCCTGGCGCTGATCCAGGTCGGCGGGCTCGGCACCATGACCCTGGCCAGCCTGCTCGGCCTCGCCATCTCCCGCAAGCTCGGCCTGCGGGCCCGGGTCACCGCCGCCACCGAGACCAAGGCGGTCGGCCTGGGCGACGTCCGCGGCGTCGTGCTCGGCGTCGCACGCACCAGCCTGGTCGTCGAGCTCGCGGTGGCCGTCGTGCTCGCGCTGCGCTTCTGGGCGGCGTACGACGTCTCGCCCGGACGTGCGGCCTACCTCGGTGTCTTCCACTCGGTCTCGGCGTTCAACAACGCCGGCTTCGCCCTGTGGCCCGACAGTCTCGTCCGGTTCGCGACCGACCCGTGGATCTGCCTGCCGATCGCGGCGTCGGTGATCGTCGGCGGGATCGGCTTCCCGGTGATCCTCGAGCTCCGCAAGCGGCTGCGCACCCCGCGGGCCTGGTCGATGCACACCAAGATGACCCTGTGGGCCACCGCGGTCCTGCTGGTGCTCGGCACCCTGGTCATCACCGCCAACGAGTGGCGCAACCCCGCGACCCTCGGCCAGCTCGACACCCCGGGTCGACTGCTCGCCGGGTTCTTCCAGGCCGTGATGCCGCGCACCGCCGGCTTCAACTCCGTCGACACCGGCGCCATGCTGGAGGGCTCGCTCCTGGTCACCGTGGTGCTGATGTTCATCGGCGGGGGCTCGGCGGGCACCGCGGGCGGCATCAAGGTCACCACGTTCGTGCTGCTGCTCCTCGTCATCTGGGCCGAGGTCCGAGGCGAGCGGGACGTGCAGGCCTTCGACCGCCGGATCGGGGAACGGGTGGTGCGCCAGGCGCTCACCATCGCCCTGCTCTCGGTGGGGCTGGTGACGGCCGCGACGGTCGTCCTGGTCGAGATCACCCGGATGTCCACGCACCTGGTGCTCTTCGAGGTCGTCTCGGCCTTCGGCACCGTCGGGCTCTCGACCGGCATCACCGCCGACGTCGGCACGGCCGGGCACCTCGTGCTCGCCGTCCTGATGTTCGTGGGCAGGCTCGGCCCCATCACGCTGGTCTCGGCGCTCGCGCTGCGCGAGCGGCAACGGCTCTACCACCACCCGGAAGGCAGGCCCCTCATTGGCTAGGCAGCAGCACTCCCGTCCCAAGGGCGCCGTCGCCGTCATCGGCCTAGGCCGCTTCGGCAAGTCCCTCGCCCTGGAGCTGATGGCCGGCGGCACCGAGGTGCTCGGCGTCGACGCCGACCCCCGCACCGTCCAGTCGCTGGCCGGCCGGCTCACCCACGTCGTCGAGGCCGACTCCACCAACGAGGAGGCGATGCGCCAGCTCGGCGTGCACGAGCTCGAGCGGGCCGTCATCGGTGTCGGCACCGACCTCGAGGCGAGCATCCTGTCGACGTCGGTGGCGGTGAACCTCGGCGTTCACGAGGTGTGGGCCAAGGCGATCAGCCAGGCGCACGCACGGATCCTCGCCCAGGTCGGTGCGCACCACGTCGTACGCCCCGAGCACGACATGGGCAAGCGCGTCGCGCACCTGGTGGGCGGGCGGATGCTCGACTACATCGAGCTCGACGACGGCTACGCGTTCGTCAAGACCAAGCCGCCCAAGGTCATCCTCAACAAGTCGCTGCGCGACAGCGACGTGCGCCAGGCCTTCGGCATCACCGTCGTCGGCATCAAGCGCGGCACCCGTGCCTTCACCTACGCCACGCCCGACACCGTGGTCGTCCCGGGCGATGTCATCATCGTCTCCGGCGAGCGCGCGGCCGTGGAGGGGTTCAGCGACCTGCCCTGACGGCCGCTGTGACCACCGTGACGGGTGGGGCGTGACCGCCGTGCTAGTGGGCATGGTGGGGCGGTGGTCCTCGGGAAGTCTCTGGTCGTCGTCTGCACCCTCCTCGCGCTCGCGCTCGGCGTGCTGCCCGCGGCGGCCGCCCCGGCCGAGCGGCCGGCGTCGCGAGAGGTGCCACCCGGCCTCACGCTGAGCGCGCCACCGACGTACGCCGGCCAGGACGCCCCGGTCATCGTCACCCTCGCCGACGAGGCGGGGGAGCCGGTGGCGGGGGCGTCGCTGCTCGTCGAGCGACGCATCGGCGACACCTGGGCCGAGGTCGCTGTCCTCGCGGGCCGGTGACGCTGCCGCTGCGGCGCCGCAACGCCCGGCTGCGGGTGAAGGGACCCGACGAGGTCGTCGACGAGACCAGCGTGCGCGTGGCGGTGCGGTGGACCACCGGCTCCGGCGACCCGGTCGTCGGGGAGGTCGCCCTGCAGCGCAAGCGCAACGGTCGCTGGCGCGAGGTCGAGGTGCTGACCACCGACGAGCGCGGCCGCGCCCACACCCGGATCGCCCCGCGGGACGACTCGCGCTGGCGCTTCCGCACCGCGAGGCAGCCGTGGCTGGAGCGGGGGAGGAGCCCCGTGCACCGGGTCGACAACGTGCCGCCCGGCAGCGTCGTACGACTCGGTGGGCCGGACCCGCGCCGCAGCCTGCCGCGGGCACCACGCGCCCAGGGCGACGGAGCGGCCGCGAGCATCACGCGCATACCCGGCAAGGTCTGGCGCTCGATGAAGGGCCGCACCTGGCACCGCGGCTGCCCCGTGGGCCGCCCGCAGCTGCGGCTGCTGCGCATCAACTACTGGGGCTACGACGGCTACCGCTACCGAGGCGAGCTGGTGGCCGCCGCGTCGGTCGTCGGCCAGATGGCCGGTGCCCTGCGCGACATGTACGACGCCGGGCTGCCGATCCGCTCGATGGTCCGCGCCGACCGATTCGGGTGGTCCTCCCGGCTCAAGGGCGCCGACGACTACGCCTCCATGGCCGCGGGCAACACCAGCGCCTTCAACTGCCGCCAGGTCGTGGGGCGCCCCGGGGTCCGCTCGCCGCACTCCTGGGGGAGGTCGCTGGACATCAACACCTGGGAGAACCCCTACCGCTCCTCCCACGGCCTGGTCCCGAACTCCTGGTGGGCCTCGCGCAGCCACCCGCGGGTGGCGTGGCGCTCGAGCCAGCACCGGGTCGTGTCGATCATGCGCAGGCACGGCCTGCGCTGGACCTACGGCACCGCCGACAACCACCACTTCGACGCGGTGCCGCGCTCGGCGAAGCGCGGCGGGCACGAGCACGACGAGCACGCGCCCGTCCTGCCGCCCGAGTGCGCCACCGAGGTGTGCGACTGACCCGGTCGCGCTGGCTACGGTGAGCAGGTGACCTCGGCCGACTGCGTCTTCTGCTCGATCGTCGCCGGCGACGTGCACGCCGACGTCGTGCTCGAGACCGACACGCTCCTCGCGTTCCTCGACCAGCGGCCGGTCTTCAAGGGCCACGTGCTGCTGGTCCCTCGCGAGCACGTCGTGACCCTGCCCGACCTGCCGGCCGACCTGCGCGACCCCTTCCTGGCGGCGGCCCAGCGCATCGCCACCGCCGTCGTGTCCGAGCTGGGGGCGCAGGGCTCCTTCGTGGCGATCAACAACACCGTCAGCCAGTCGGTGCCCCACCTGCACCTGCACGTCGTGCCCCGCACCAAGGGCGACGGCCTGCGCGGCTTCTTCTGGCCCCGGCACAAGTACGCCGACGGCGAGCGCGCGGCGTACGCCGCTCGTCTCCGCGGCGCACTGGCCTGACACCCAGTCCACGCGCCACCGATCACGACGTTCTGCAGGAGATCCGGCCCCTCAGCCTGCAGAACGTCGTGATCCGAGCCAGATCTCGCGCTCGACCCCCTGGAGGGCGCGTCGCCGCTCGACGGTGGAGGTGTCCACCCACCAGCCCGGTGGGTCGAGGCTCCACCGCCGCGGGCCGGTCGCGCGCTGCGCCCGGGACAGCGCAGAGGTCAACCTGCCGCTGAACGCCGCGCCCAGGTCGCCGCCGACCACCACGAACGTCTGCAGCCCGTGGTCGAGCAGGAGCTGCTCGCGGGCGAGGTCGCGGCGGCGTTGCCGGCGGGTGAGGTGATGGTCCCCGTCGTACTCCCCGCACACCCCGGTGACCGGGTCGACGAGGTCGGGCGTGCCGAGGTGGCGTCCGGCGAGGTCGAAGACCGGCCGGTTGGTCAGCGGGCGCGCGCCGGTGACCCGTTCCCAGGCGAGCCGGGCGTGGGTCTCCTGTGGCGACCAGGAGTTCTCGTCGCCGAGGCCCAGGGCCGCGCGGGCCCGAGGCATGCCCCGGCGCGCAGGGTGCTTCTCCATCCACGCGGCGACCTCGGCGAGGGAGACCAGGTCGGCGCGGTACGCCATGTCCAGGACCTCCACGGCCTCGGCCAGCGACTCGGCGTACCGCATCGCGAAGCACACGGCGGACACGGCGCTCGTCACGCGCAGCCCGTCCACCACCTCGACGGGGCCGCCACCGGTGCGTTCCTGGCACAGCCGCGTCCCCGACGGCGGTCGCAGCACCTGCGACTCCGCCACGAGGTCGACCGGGCGCAGGCTGCCGTGGCGCCGTACGCCGGTCGCCCACCGCGAGCCGCGCCAGCACAGCGCCGCCCACCCGGTGACGGCGACCCGGTCCGAGGTGAGGGCCGCACCCGCCTCGGCGGCCCGCTGAGCGGGGGTGCGTACGACGTCGGCCGGCACGAACAACCCGCGACTGCTCCGCCGCCACGGCGCGGTGGTGGTGTCGTGCCGGGTGGGACCGGCCTTCCCCGTGGGGTCGACCGGCACGGGCCACGTGACCCCGTGAGCACCCCGTCCGACGTCCATGCCTCGACCCTGCCCACTGTGGCCGGAGCACGCTCGGCCTCATCCACAGGCTCGACCACGACGTTCTGCAGGAAAAGGCGCCCGATTTCCTGCACAACGTCGTGAAGCGCGCCGAGCCGCGGGGGCGGACTCCCGGCAGCGGGCTCAGCCGGCCCGTCTAAGGTGCTGGAGGCCCTGCCGGGCCTCCACAGTCCCCTCCACGAAGGAGCACCACCACCATGGGTCGTTTCGACGGTCGCGTCGTCATCGTCACCGGAGCCGCGCGCGGCATCGGCTTCGGCACCGCCAACCGCTTCGCCGAGGAGGGTGCCTCGGTCGCGATCATCGACCTCGACGAGGCCGCCGCCGCCGAGGCCGCCGGCAAGCTGTCGCTGGTCGACGGTGCGAAGTCCGTGGGCGTGGGCTGCGACGTCAGCAACCCGGAGAGCGTCGACGCCGCCGTCGAGCGGGTCGTCAGCGAGCTCGGCGGCCTGCACGTGCTGGTCAACAACGCCGGCATCACCCGCGACAACCTGCTGTTCAAGATGACCGAGCAGGACTGGGACATGGTGATGGGCGTCCACCTCAAGGGCGCGTTCCTGATGACCAAGGCCGCGCAGAAGCACTTCGTCGAGCAGCGCTACGGCAAGGTCGTCAACATCTCCTCGACCTCGGCGCTGGGCAACCGCGGCCAGGCCAACTACTCCGCCGCCAAGATGGGCGTGCAGGGCTTCACCCGCACCCTCGGCATCGAGCTCGGCCCCTTCGGCATCAACGCCAACGCCGTCGCCCCCGGCTTCATCGCCACCGAGATGACCGACGCCACCGCGGCGCGCCTCAAGCTCGACGTCGAGGAGTTCCGGAAGATGAACGCGGACGCCAACCCGGTCAAGCGGGTGGGGTACCCCGAGGACATCGCCGCCGCGGTGACGTTCCTGGCCTCCGACGAGTCGTCGTACATCACCGGCCAGACCCTGTACGTCGACGGCGGCATCAGCCTCGGCGTCTGACCGCCCCCGATCGACCCAGCACCACCTCTGGAGGACCCTTCCGTGCCGATCCGTCACCGTCGCCGGGCCGGCGTGGCCACCGCCGCGCTGCTCACCGCCTCGCTCGCCCTGAGCGCCTGCAGCGGAGACGGTGACGGGCCGGCGCCGGAGGCCGCGCCCTCCTCGACGCCGACCCAGCAGGTGAGCAAGGGCGCCGAGGTGACGCCCGAGACCTGGCCGCTGACCGGGCTGCCCGTCAAGGGCGGCCGGTCGGCGGCCTCACGGTTCCCCGTGATGGTGCTGAAGATGGACAACACCTCCTCCAGCGCCCCGCAGCGCGGCCTCGGCAGCGCCGACCTGGTCGTCGAGGAGCTGGTCGAGGGCGGCCTGACCCGGCTGGCGGCGTTCTTCTACTCCGACATCCCCGGCACCGTCGGGCCGGTGCGCTCGATGCGCGCCAGCGACATCGGGATCGTCAAGCCGGTCGACGCCGCGGTGGTGACCAGCGGCGCCGCCCCGATCACGATCCGGCGCATCCAGCAGGCCGGGATCCGGTTCTTCGGGGAGGGGGCCAAGGGGTTCTTCCGGGACTCCTCCCGCTCCGCGCCGTACAACCTGATGACCGACCTGGCCGAGACCGCCACGTTGGTCAAGCGGGCCGCCACCCGGCCCGACGACTACCTGCCGTGGGGCGACGCGGCCGACCTGCCCAAGGGCCGGCCGGGCCGCAGCCTGCAGGCGCGCTTCTCCTACGGCCACACCACGACGTGGGCCTTCGAGAACGGCAGGTACCGCAACGTCAACACCTTCGCCGCCGCCGACGACCAGTTCCTCGCCGACTCGGTGCTGGTGCTCCGGGTGCGCGTCGGCGACGCCGGCTACAAGGACCCAGCCGGCAACCCGGTCCCCGAGACCTTCCTCGAGGGTCGCGGGCAGGCGCTGCTGCTGCACGGTGGCCGCGCGATCTCCGGCACCTGGTCCAAGTCCGACGTCGGTGCGCCGCTGGAGCTGCGCAACCGCTTCGGCACCCTGCGCGTCCCGGCCGGGCGGACCTGGATCGAGCTGGTCCCCGAGGCGACCGGCTCGGTCACCGTCGGCTGAGTCCTGCGCCCGGGACGCTCCTACTCGTCGACCGCGGTGGGGACCTCGAGGATCGCGGCACCCGGGTCGGGGAGGGGTACGCCGGCGTCGGCGAGCGACTGGAAGCCGGCGATGATGAACCCGATCGCGGCCTCGACCCGTGTCGCGGCGACGATCGCGTCGTCGGCGGAGGCCACCGACTCGCCGGCGGCGGACATGGCGCCGAAGAAGATCCGCGCGAAGGTCTGGATCATCGGCTCGTCGAGCTCCCAGGTGCCGGCGCTGAGCACCGCCCGGACGATGTCGACCACGTTGGCGAAGGTCGAGCGCTCCTCCTGCTCCCGGAAGCGCTCGTAGCCCAGCACCGAGGGGCCCTCCTGGACCACGATCCGCCGGTAGCGCGGCTCCTGCACCACGGCGAGGAACGCCTCCAGGCCGGCGCGGGCCTTCTCCCAGGGGTCCCTCTTGCCCTTCAGTGCCTTCTGGATCGCGCGTGCGGCGTCGGACTCCACCCGCTCGAAGACGGCCTCGAAGAGCGCCTGCTTGCCGCTGAAGTGGTGGTAGAGCGCGCCCTTGGTCACCCGGGCGCCGCTGACGATGGCGTCCAGGGAGGTGGCGGCGTAGCCGTGCTCGGTGAAGAGCTCCTCGGCGACGTCGACGAGACCGCGCTTGGTCGAGGCGGAGTACTGCTGGCGCAGGGACGCTCCGGGGACGCCAGGGACCCCAGGCACCTTGGGCACCAGCTTGGACACGCTCGACCTGGCCATACCGGCAGTCTAGTGACCTGGGTCTCAGCCTCTCGGAGGTGTCCGTCGCGCCGCGCCCGGGCACCCACCGTGCGGCGGCTCCGAAGGGGCAGGCAGCCGTCGCGAGAGCGGCGTCACAGGCGGTCGGAGGGCTGCTCAGGGACCGTGTGCGGGATCACCTGACGGACCACCCCGAGGTGTTTGCATACCGCGAGTATGGCTCCGTACTCTCGGTACGTACTCGCGGTATGCGAATGCCGTGACCTGGCCGGACCCCCGGCTGGACCCGAGCTGGACCTACGAGAAGGGCGCCCCCCATGACCTGGACCTCGTACCGCAACCGTGGAGAGATCCTCCGCACCGTGATCGCCACGGCCGACGCCCGCCGCGACGGCCTGCTCCCGTGGGACGTCGAGGGCGTGGCCGAGTCCTTCGGCGACGAGCTCACCCTGCTCGGCGCCCTGCAGCTGCGCTGGCACACCCGGCTCGCCGGCCGCATCGAGCGCGAGCTGATGGCCCGTCCGATGGCCTTCGAGGCCGCCGTCGTCGACGCCTGGCGCGCCACCGCCGCCGAGCTGCCCGGCATCCGGGCGATCGTCGACCACTACCGCGCCGAGCCGCTCGACGAGCAGATGGCCGCCGCGATGGACAAGGCCACCGCCAAGGAGCGCATCCTGTTGGCCGTCATGGCCGGCCAGGCCAGTGCCCACGACTCCGGCGCCGCCGCCGTCGGCGCGCGCATCGAGGAGAAGGCCCGTGCCGGCTGGGTGCTGGCGCCCGTCCCGGAGACGACCGCCCACACCGGGCTCCACGCGCAGATCCTCGGCCGTCTCAAGGCCGTGAAGGCGGCCTTCGCCGCCTGAGCCGCCCCCGGCTGCTCGCCGGTCACGGCGGCCCCCGACCCGGCCCGACCCCGCCCCGACGCTCCCTCCCTCGCGGTCCCCACGACCGCACCCTCCCCGCGTCGGGTCGGGGTCGTGCCGCATCATGGGGCCATGAGCGGTACGACGGCAGCCGGGCTCCCGCCGGCCCCGGGCATGCTCCTGGTGGCCGCTCCCACGCTGCTCGACCCGAACTTCGTCGACACCGTCGTGCTGCTGCTCGACGCCGACGACGAGGGCGCCATCGGCGTCGTGCTCAACCGTCCCACCCCGGTCCCGGTCGAGGAGGTCCTCCCGGACTGGGGGCCGGTCGTGGCCGAGCCCGAGGTGCTCTTCCAGGGCGGCCCGGTCTCCACCGAGGGGGCGCTCGCGGTCGCACTGCTCGAGGACGGCGTGGTCGTCCCCGATGCCGGGTTCCGCCCGGTCGCCGGGCCCTTCGGGCTGGTCGACCTCGACACGCCGGTCGACGCGCTGGCCGGCCGGCTCGCCGGCGTACGCATCTTCGCCGGGTACGCCGGGTGGGGAGCCGGTCAGCTGGAGGAGGAGATCGAGGAGGGCGCCTGGTACGTCGTGCCCGCCGAGGCCGGCGACCTGACCCGCGAGGACGCCGTCGACCTCGCCCGCGACGTGCTGCGCCGCCAGCCGGGCGAGCTGGCGTGGCACTCCACACGTCCGGCCGATCCGGACCTGAACTGACGGCCCGACTCACGTAGAGTCACGCCCCGTGAGTGGATTCGGATTCGGCAGCGGCACGGCTCTCGACGAGCGGGTCGAGCAGGACCGTCGGACCGTCCCGACCGACGAGGGCGACCACGAGCGGTTCAGCCACTACGTCGACAAGGACAAGCTCACCGAGGCGATGGTCATGGGCACGCCGGTCGTGGCCCTGTGCGGCAAGGTCTGGGTGCCCAGCCGCACCCCGGAGAAGTACCCCGTCTGCCCGGAGTGCAAAGAGGTCTGGGAGTCCCTGAACGACGACAGCGGCTCCGACGCGTGAGCGCCGCCCCGCGACCCGACGACGAGTCGGGGCCCTCGCTCACGCCTGCGCTCACCCCGGCCTTCCCGCACCGTGCGGCCTGGGGCACCGCGCCGTCGCTGCGTGCCTGGCAGCAGGCGGCGATGGAGAAGTACTTCGCCGACCTGCCGCGTGACTTCCTCGCCGTCGCCACGCCCGGCGCCGGCAAGACCACCTTCGCGCTGTCGGTGGCCTCCGAGCTGCTCGGTCGCCGGCTGATCGACCGCGTCATCGTCGTCGCGCCCACCGAGCACCTCAAGCTGCAGTGGGCCGAGGCCGCCGCACGCGCCGGCATCCCGATCGACCCGACCTTCTCGGCCGGCAAGGGCCGCACCTCCGGCGACTTCGTGGGCGTCGCGGTGACGTACGCCGGCGTCGCGGTCAACCCGCTGGCGATGCGCATCCGCACCGAGCGCTTCAAGACCCTGGTGATCCTCGACGAGGTCCACCACGCCGGTGACGCGCTGTCGTGGGGCGAGGGCGTGCGCGAGGCCTTCGAGCCCGCGGCTCGGCGGCTGTGCCTGACCGGCACGCCGTTCCGCTCCGACGTCAACCCGATCCCCTTCGTCACCTACGAGCCGGGGCCCGACGGCATCCCGCGCTCGGCGGCCGACTACACCTACGGCTACTCCCACGCGCTGGCCGACCACGTCGTCCGTCCCGTGCTCTTCCTGGCCTACTCCGGCGAGATGAGCTGGCGCACCCGCGCCGGCGACGAGGTCGCGGCCCGGCTGGGCGAGCCGCTGACCAAGGACCTCACCAACCAGGCCCTGCGCACCGCGCTCGACCCGACCGGCTCGTGGATCCCCTCGGTGCTGGCCGCGGCCGACAAGCGTCTCTCCGAGGTGCGCCGCCACGTCCCGGACGCCGGGGGACTGGTGATCGCCACCGACCAGGACTCCGCCCGCGCGTACGCCAAGATCCTGCGCCAGGTCAGCGGCGAGGCCGCGACCGTGGTGCTCTCGGACGAGAAGGCGGCGTCGAAGAAGATCAGCACCTTCGCCGAGGACACCTCGCGCTGGATGGTCGCGGTGCGGATGGTCTCCGAGGGCGTCGACGTGCCCCGCCTGGCCGTCGGCGTGTGGGCCACGACCACCTCGACGCCGCTGTTCTTCGCCCAGGCAGTCGGCCGCTTCGTGCGGGCCCGCAACCGCGGCGAGGTCGCGTCCGTCTTCCTGCCGTCTGTGCCCAACCTGCTCGGCTTCGCCTCGGAGATGGAGGTGCAGCGCGACCACGTGCTGGGCCGCAAGGTGCAGGACGAGGACGACATCTTCGCCGCCGAGAACGACCTGCTCGCCGCGGCCAACGCCGAGGACGGCGCCTCCGACGACCTGCTCGGCACGTTCGAGGCGATCGGCTCCGAGGCCCGCTTCGACCACGTGCTCTACGACGGGGCGACCTTCGGTCACGAGGGGGAGGTGCAGGTCGGCTCGGAGGAGGAGATGGACTTCCTCGGCATCCCCGGCCTGCTCGAGCCCGACCAGATGCGCGACCTGCTGCGCCAGCGCCAGGCCGACCGGGCGAAGTCCTCGAAGCGGCCGACGGTTGATGCCGCGTCCGAGCCGGCCCGGGAGACGGTGCAGGAGACGGCCACCCACGAGCAGCTCGCGGTCCTGCGTCGTGAGCTCAACGGCCTCGTCGGCGCGTGGTACCACCGCACCGGCCAGCCGCACGGCGTCACGCACGCCGCGCTGCGCAAGGAGTGCGGCGGCCCGGCGGCCGCCGTCGCCAACGCCGACCAGCTGCGCGCCCGGATCGACCGGGTCCGCGACTGGGCGGCGCGCAAGACCTCCTGACCCGGGGCCCTACCCCTCGAACGGCTTGGCGCCCGGGCCCGGGCGACCGACCACGTCGCGGGGCGTGTCGATCCGGTGCCCGGCGGCGCACTCGACGACGGGGTGCACCTGCTCGCCGCAGTCGCGGTGCACGAACTCCACCGGCGGGCCCTCGGGATCGGCCAGGTAGGTGTCGCCCCACTCGGCCACGGCGACCAGGACGAGGTAGAGGTCCAGGCCCTTGGCGGTGGGGCGGTACTCGTGGCGCGTGCGGCCGCCGCTCTCGGGGCGGTAGGGCTCCCGGCGCAGGATGTCCTGCTCGACCAACGAGGCGAGCCGGTTGCTGAGCACCTGCCGGGGGATGCCGCTGTGGCGCCGGATGTCGTCGAAGCGGCGTACGCCGTTGAAGACCTCGCGCAGGACCACGACCGTCCACCGCTCGCCGAGGATCGCCATCGTGCGGCCGACGGTGCAGTTGTCGGTGCTCCAGGCCATCGCCGGCGGACCCGCGGGGTGGGTGGGGGATGTGGGCATGCCCACAGGATAGCGACGCTGAGTCTCGTTGACAGACCCAGATCGTCGACCCAAGCTGGGTCCATGACCGAGACCCAGATGCCCGACCTCGCCTCCATGACCGGGATGGAGCAGCTGCAGGCCATGGTCGACGGCCTGATCCCACCGGCCCCGATCGCCGAGACGCTGGGCATGGTCAACTTCGGCGGCGAGGAGGGCTCGATCTCCGTCGAGCTCGTGCCCGAGCTGCGGCACTACAACCCGCTCGGCACCGTCCACGGCGGCGTGCTGTCCACGCTGCTGGACACTGCCGCCGCCTGCTCGGTCCACTCCACCCTGGCGCCGGGGGAGGGCTACACCTCCCTCGACCTGACCGTGAAGTTCCTGCGGCCCGCCACCGAGGCGTCGGGTCGGCTCCGGGCGGTCGGGCGTGTGGTGTCGCGCGGTCGGCGTACGGCGCTGGCCGAGGCCCAGCTCGTCGACGAGGCCGGCAGGCTGGTCGCCCACGCCACGTCGAGCTGCATGATCTTCGCGGCCTGAGATTCGCCACCGGGAAACGTGCCTGACACGCCGCGTCCCTAGACTGCGGCCCATGTCCGCCGAGACCTCCCAGACCCTCGACCGCGGCCTCCGCGTGCTCGAGGTGCTGGCCGGGTCCCCCGGGGGGCTCACCGTCACCGAGCTCGCCGGACGGCTCGGGGTCAACCGCACCGTCGTCTACCGGCTGGTGAGCACGCTCGAGCAGCACGCGCTCCTGCGACGCGACGCCAAGGGGCGGCTCCACATCGGCCTCGGCATCCTGCACCTGGCAGGAGCCGTCCAGCCGGTGCTGCGCGACCTGGCGCAGCCGGTGCTGCGGCGACTGGCCGAGAAGGTCGGCTGCACCGCGCACCTGACCGTCGTGGAGGGCGCCGAGGCGCTCGCCCTGGCGGTCGTCGAGCCGTCGTGGACCGACTTCCACGTCTCCTACCGTGTCGGCACCCGCCACCCGCTCGCCCAGGGCGCGGCCGGGAAGGCCGTGCTGCTCGGGCGCTCCGCGGGCGGCCGGGCTCCGGCGTACGTCACGACCACGGGGGAGCTGCAGACCGGCGCCCGTGGCCTCGCCGCGCCCGTGCGCAAGGTCGACGGCCTCGAGGCCTCGGTCGGCATCGTCACCCTCGGGGTGCTCGACGAGTCCGTCGTGGCCCCTCAGGTGGTCGCTGCCGCCGACGAGGTGGCCGCGCTGCTGGCGTCGACGGGGACGGCGGGCGTCGCGGGGTAGTCCGCACGAGTTCTCACCCTCAGCTCGAGCTGAGGGTGAGATTGCGTGCGGACTATCCCGATCCCACGCTCGCCCGCGCCAGCGGCAGCACGCGGTACGGCACCTGCGTAGCGAGCGCGATGACCGTCGAGGACCGGGTGATCAGCGGGTGGGCCAGGACCCGGTCGATGACGCGCTGCAGGTCGTCGTTGGAGCGGGCGACGACGCGGGCGAGCAGGTCGCCGGCGCCGGTGATGGTGTGGACCTCGAGCACCTCGGCGATCTCGGCCAAGTGGGAGCCGACGACGTCGTGGCCACGCTCGCCGGCGTCGGCCGCGGCCTGACGGATCTCCAGCGTCAGGAACGCGGTCACCGGGTGTCCCAGCGCCTCGGGTGAGAGGTCGGGCCCCCACCCGGTCACGACCCCGCGCTCAGCGAGGCGGTCGAGCCGCGCCTGCACCGTCCCGCGGGCCACGCCGAGCCGCCGCGAGGCCTCCAGGACCCCCACCCGCGGCTCGGCGGTGAACAGGTCGATCAACCTGACGTCCAGCTCGTCCATGCGCCCACCTTCGACTGTGCAGGTTGTCCAGTGTCTCGGGCGACTGTTGCACACTCTGTGTGACCGCGGCCACCATGCGCGCATGACGCTGACCCCAGACGAGCTCAAGGCCGACCTCTCCCTCGAGCAGCTCAAGGAGCTGGTCGGACTCGTGGAGTACGACGCCAGCCGCGACCCGTTCCCCGTGACCGCGATGGACGCGATCGTCTTTGTCGTCGGCAACGCCACCCAGACCGCCGGCTACTACCAGCTCGCGCTCGGCATGGAGCTGGAGGCCTACCGCGGCCCCGAGACCGGTCACCGCGAGGACAAGACCTACGTCCTGCGCTCGGGCAGCGCCCGCTTCGTCTTCACCGGCGGCGTCACCCCCGACAGCCCGGTCCTCGACCACCACCGCAAGCACGGCGACGGCGTCGTCGACCTGGCGCTCGAGGTCCCCGACGTCGACCGCTGCATCGACCACGCCCGCGCCATGGGCGCCACGATCCTCGAGGAGCCGCACGACGTCTCCGACGAGCACGGCACCGTGCGCACCGCCGCCATCGCGACGTACGGCGAGACCCGGCACACCCTCGTCGACCGCAGCCGCTACTCCGGCCCCTACCTCCCCGGCTTCGAGGCCCGCTCCACCACCGTGACCCGCCGCGAGGGCCACCCGAAGCGGCTCTTCCAGGCCGTCGACCACTGCGTCACAACAAGGTCATGGGCTTCACGAACATGGCCGAGTTCATCGGCGACGACATCGCCACCGACTACTCCGCGCTGATGAGCAAGGTGGTCGCGAGCGGCAACCACCGGGTGAAGTTCCCCCTCAACGAGCCCGCGATCGCGAAGAAGAAGTCGCAGATCGACGAGTACCTCGAGTTCTACGACGGCGCCGGCTGCCAGCACATCGCGCTGGCCACCGGCGACATCCTGCGCACCGTCGACGTGCTGCGCGACAACGGTGTGGAGTTCCTCGAGACCCCCGACTCCTACTACGACGACCCCGAGCTGCGCGCACGCATCGGCCAGGTGCGGGTGCCGATCGAGGAGCTGAAGAAGCGCAAGATCCTCGTCGACCGCGATGAGGACGGCTACCTGCTGCAGATCTTCACCAAGCCGATGGGGGACCGGCCGACCGTCTTCTTCGAGTTCATCGAGCGGCACGGGTCGCTGGGCTTCGGCAAGGGCAACTTCAAGGCGCTCTTCGAGGCGATCGAGCGCGAGCAGGAGCGCCGCGGCAACCTGTGATGGGAGTCGTGCCCCTCAGCGGGCGCCATGGCGCCCGCTGAGGGGCACGACTGTCCCCGGGGTGGGGCAGGATCGGGCCCATGGCGACCTACGTGGCGTTCCTGCGCGCGATCAACCTCGGCGCGAAGCGGAAGTTCCCCAAGGACGACATCGTCGCGGCGACCGAGGCAGCCGGGTTCGAGGACGTCGCCACCCACATCAACACCGGCAACGTCCGCCTCAGCACGCGCATGCGCTCCCGTGCGCGCATCGAGCGGGCGCTGGAGGAGGCCTACCTCGCCGACCGCGGCTTCGAGGTCCCCACGATCGTGTACGCCGGGAGCGAGCTGCGCGAGGTCCACACGCACGCCTCCGCGGTCGACCACGACGGCCAGCACTACGTCGCGCTGCTGCGGGACGAGCCGACCGCCGAGGGCGTCGAGTGGCTGCGGGAGAAGGCGCAGCCGGGGGAGCGGATCGAGGTCGGCGGTCGTGCGCTGCACCTGCTGGTCAGCGCGGACGGCGTCCACGGGACCAAGCTGACCAACCCGCTGGTCGAGAAGTGCCTCGGCACCACCTCGACCTGGCGCAACCCGACGGTCGTCGCCGCCCTGGTCGACAAGTGGTGCTGAGTCGGGCGCGCGGTCAGGCCGGCGCCGGGGCCGGGTCGGCCTGCGGGGCGCGCGCCAAGCGGCGTACCTCGGGGGAGAGCAGGACCAGCCCGCACACCGCGACGTAGACGATGCCGCTGACCACCAGCACGTCGGTGAACCCGAACGCGACCGCGAGCGGCCCGAACAGCACCTGCCCGACCGGCATCGCGGCGAAGGAGCCGAGCGCGTCGTAGGAGTAGGCGCGCGAGAGCATCTCGTCGGGGACCTGCTCCTGCATGGCGAGGTTCCAGCCCATGTTGAACAGCTCGGTGCCGGCCCCGGCGATGAAGGTGGCGAGGCCCCAGCCCTGCTCGCCGATCGTCTCCTTCGCGCGCGCCGGACCGAGGGTGAACCAGGCGCCGGCGTGGATGGCGTTGAGCACCGAGAAGCCCAGGACCACGACCCACAGCCACTGCGTGCGGCGCACGTAGGACCAGCCCTCGCGCAGCTCGGTGAACGTGCTGGCGCCGGTGCTGCGGCGTACGACGGCGGGCAGCCGGACCAGGCCCAGCAGCAGCCCGCTGACGAGCCAGGTGGTCGCGTCGACCGCCAGCGCCCAGCCGGGGCCGACGCTGACGACGAGCAGAGCGGCCAGGGTCGGGCCGATGATGACGATGCCGGAGCGGGCGAGGGAGACCAGCGCGTTGGCCGGCTGCAGGTGCTCCTTGGCGACGACCGAGGGGAGCATGCTGGCCATCGCGGGGAACCCGACGCCCGACACGATGCCGTGGACCAGGCTCAGCACGACCAGCGACCAGAGCTCGGCGGTGCCGGTGATGACGAGGGCGGCGATGATGCCCTGGCTCACCGCCGAGGCGATGTTGGAGAACTGCAGCACCGCCACCCGGCCGAACCGGTCAGCCACGACCCCGCCCCACAGGAGCAGCAGCACCATGGGCACGGTGTGGGCGGCCAGGACGTAGCCGACGGCGGCCGGGTCGTCGTCGGTCACCTGCAGCACCGCGAAGGCCAGCGCGAGGGAGGCCATCGCGTTGCCGATCATGTTCACCAGGCGCGAGAGGAAGTAGTAGCGGAAGTTGGGCTCCCGCAGGGGCGCCAGGCTGGCGGACCAGGTCATCGTGGTTCCTCGGTGTGCTCGGGCTCCTCGTCGGGGGTGGCGGGGGGCTGGGTGTGGCTCTGGGTGGGCGGCTGCATCGCGAACGCGAAGGCCGTGAAGCTGACGTGGACGGTGCCCTCGGTGCGGGGCGGGCGGTTGGCGTCGTGGAGCAGCCGGGAGGCGGCGTACATGTGCTCGCGGGCCTGCTCCCAGACCTCCGGGTCGACCCAGCCCTCGAGGTCGGACATCCAGGTGCGGGGGGTGCTGGTGGTCATGCGGCGCTCGAGCTCGGTGAAGGTGGCGCGCAGGTGCAGCGCTTCGTCGTCGCGATTGCGCTCGGTCGGCGGGGCGACGTGGCGGCCCTCGTGCTCGTGCGGGTAGCGGTAGCGCTTGGCCAGTCCGCCGCGCACCTTCTCCTCGCCGTCGACCACCAGCTCCCCGGCGTCGGCGAGGACCCGCAGGTGGTAGCTGGCGTTGGCGTGGGTCAGGTCGAGCTCGCGCGCCACCTCGGCGGCACTCATCGCCGTGCCCGTCAGCAGCGAGAGCATCCGCAGCCGCACCGGGTGCGCGAGGGCGCGCATCTCGCCGATCTTCTCGCCCTGCCCGGGCTGGGTGTCCGCCATTGACCCTCCAAGAGTTCTTGGGGAGTAGTGGACACCCTGGCGGCAGGGACTGTCAAACAGTTCTTTGGGGGTTGGACCTGTGAGCTTCATCGGGGCCCCGACGAGCCTTTCGGTACGCCGCTGCAGCTGCATCGGGGGAGCGTGAGTTTCATCGGGGCGCCGATGAACCTTCCGGCCCGCCGACCGCCGCGGGCTACTCCCCGCGGAACACCGGCTTGCGTCGTTCGGAGAAGGCGCGCATCCCCTCGGCGACGTCGGCGGTGCGCATGAGCACGACCTGCCCGGTGCGCTCGCGCTCGAGGGCGTCCTCGAGGGGGATCAGGGTGGCGGCGTTGACGGCCTTCTTGGTGGCAGCGAAGGCCAGCGGGGGACCGGAGGCCATGCGTCGCACGAGGGTGTCGACCAGCGTCGGGAACTCCTCGTCGGAGGCCACATGCGTGACCAGCCCGGCGGCGTACGCCTCCTGCGCCGACAGCGGCTCGGCGAGCAGGGCCATCCGCATCGCGCGGGCCCGTCCGATCGAGGCCGCGACGGTCGCGGACGTGCCGCCGTCGGGCATGAAGCCGATGCGGGTGAAGGCCAGGAGGTACGACGAGGACTCGGCCGCCACGACGATGTCGCAGGCCAGGGCGATCCCGCAGCCGACGCCGGCCGCCACGCCGTTGACCGCGGCGAGCACCGGCCGGTCGCACGCCACGATGGCCCGGATGATCCGGTTGGTGACGTCCATCGCCCGCACGTCGAACTTCTCGTGCGCGTCCTCGCCGGAGATGTCGGCGCCGGCGTTGAAGGCGGCGCCGACGCCGGTCAGCACCACCACGCGCACGTCGTCGCGCGACGGCACGGACTCCAGCAGGTCCGCCAGCGCGAGGGCGATCTCGCCGGAGAGCGCGTTGAAGACCTCCGGACGGTTGAAGGTCAGGCGCAGCACGCCCTGCTCGAGCGAGACGTCGAGGCCGGGCACGGAGTCAGGGCTGCGGGTCATGCCCCGACCCTAGGAGACGCGCACCGTCGGCAGCACCGGCTCGCCGCGCAGGAGAGCCCGCGACGCCAGCGGCAGCGCGTCGCGCGAGCGGGCGTGCCGCTCCCGCGCGGCGTCCAGCGGCTCCCGTCCGACGACCTCCCCTCCGCGCACCAGCGGCACCAGCAGGTCGCGCTCACCGTCGGCGAGCGGCGGAGTGGCGCCGGTCCCGACCAGCTCCTCGGTCGCGACGCCGTGCGCGTCGTGCCGGCGCCGGGCCCAGTGCCGCCCCGGCCACGACTCCTTGGCGCTGCTGCGCTTCGCGACCCCCACCAGCTCGCCGTCCGCGCCCTCCCGGGCGACCAGCTTGTAGACCAGACCCACCGTGGGGTGGCCGCTGCCGACGACCAGCTGCGTGCCGACGCCGTACCCGTCCACCGGCGCCGACCGCAGCGCGGCGATCGCGTGCTCGTCGAGGTCGGAGGTCACCAGGGCCATCTCGCCCGTGCGGGTGCCCTCGGCATCACGCACCGTGATGGTGTTGCCGGTCTTGGCATGTTCGGCCACGTCGCCCTCGCTCCGGCGCCACAGGCGGACGTCATGCCCCGCCAGCGCAAAATCACCGGCCGCTGCCAGCGAGCCGTTTCCGCCGCCGAGTACCGCAATCTTCATGATGAACCTCTCCTGTAGAATTCGTGTCCAGCCCGTCCGGCGGGCAACCTGAGGCGAGCCTAGAAGAGCCCGAAACGCTGCGTCAACACATTTTATAAAACAATCTGAAATTTCGTAATTTTTGAATGAAACCGCTCCAATGCTGGGCAACAACATGATTTCATAAGTTAATTCATATATTTACCCATCTCCCCACCTCTCCCTGCGCATTGATCAGCATTCGGGTCGCCCAACCACGTCCGTCCATGCGACCAAGGCGCAGATCACTGAAGG
>LUMS01000112.1_pt1 | contig 20740 bp, 22 predicted proteins | sample 729711 | NCBI WGS metagenome assembly LUMS01 (sample SAMN03860298, study PRJNA289734) | marine metagenome | biome: seawater column; feature: ocean; material: water; isolation source: Red Sea water column Station 192 - depth 25m | place: Saudi Arabia: Red Sea | collected 2011-10-15 | depth 25 m | reverse complement strand
AACATATTATTATTATCTGTAATGGCGATTGCAGGCATGTCATTTTTTTTAGCAAGATCTACTAAATTAGTAATTTTTAGAGTACTTTCAGATAAAGAATATGAAGATAAAGATCGTAAATGAATAAAAGGATTATTCATTTGTCAAATGTATTTTCTTATTTTTAAAATAATAAATTTCATCAGCTAATAAAGAATAAGTTTTGTTATGAGTAACATATACTAAAGTTTTTTTATTTTGTTCGATATAATTTATAAAAAATTTAAAAATGTTGTTAGCAGTATCTTCATCAAGATTACCAGTCATCTCATCAGCTAAAATTAAATCTGGATTATTTACTAAAGATCTTGCAATAGCGACTCTTTGTTGCTCTCCTCCTGATAATTTTAAAGGTTTATAATTTATTCTTTCATCTAAACCGAATTCAATAAGTAGTTTTTTTGAAATTTCATAACTTTTCTTTTCATTTTTATTTATTGATGAATAAAACCAATTGATAATCCTCTAATTTTATTTGTTTCATCTTTAGAGCATAATGAAATATCTTTATTCTTAAAATAAACTTTTCCATTATATTCAGAGTCAAGTAAACCAATAATATTAAGAAAAGTAGTTTTGCCTGAACCTGAAGGCCCAACAATCGCAACTTTAGTGTTTTGCATTAATTTAAAATTCAGATTTTTAATTATCTCAATTTTTAAATTATTTTCATTAGAATAATGTTTACCTAAACTAGATATCTCTAATAAATATTTGTTATTCACTTCTTAAACTCTTAATAGGATCTATTCTGGCTGAACTTAAAGCTGGAAAAATAGTTGAGATAATTGATATGATTATAGCCACACAAAGTACGTAAACAACCTCATTTATACTAATCTTTGAAGGTAAAGATGATAAATAATAGACTTCTTCAGAAAAGAGCTTTGTCCCAAGTAAATATTCTAAAAAACTTTGAATTGATTTAATATTTATTGTGAAAAGTATTCCAATTATTAATCCTATTAATGAGCCAATCAAGCCAATTGAGATTCCAATAGTAAAAAATATTTTTATAATACTTTTATTACTCATTCCAATAGTTTTTAAAATACCAATATCCTTATTTTTTTCTTTTACAAAAATAATTAAACCTGAAATAATATTTAATGATGCAACTAAGATGATTAAAGAAAGGATAATAAACATAACATTCTTTTCTACTTTAAGTGCATTTATTAAAGTTTTGTTTTGATCCTTCCAAGATATTGAATAAAAATTTAATAAAAGATTAGATGTTTCTAATTCTACTTTATTTTTAAATAATTCAATTTCATTAGGAGATGATGTAAAGAATTCAATTTTGTTATATATATCTTCATCATATAAGAGTAATTTTCTAACAAGTTCTGAAGATAAAAAAATTAAATTTGAATCATATTCATATAAACCTAGATCAAATACACCTACTACCTCCAATGTTTTAAATCTTGGAATATTTCCTAATATTGTTTTATCAGTCTTTGGAATTGCAATTTTAACCTTATCTCCCACACTTAAATTCATTTCATTCGCTAAGGAGTCTCCAATTAATATTTCACTTTTTGGATTTTGAATTAATGCACCCATATTAATTGAATTAAACAAATAATGATTTTTATCATATTCGTCATAGCCTTTGATCATAACACCTTTTGAGTTATTTGATTTTATAATTAATCCATTTGTTTCAATAGATTTGTAGTGTTGGTAAAAAAAAGAATTATCAATATTCAATATGAGTTCATCAGCTTGCTTATTTGTTATCTCATTATCAAAACTATAAATATTAAGGTGTGAATTAAGTCCAATTATTCTGTTAGTTAGATCAATTCTAAAACCATTCATAACAGACATAACTATAATAATTGCTGCTACTCCTAAACTAATACCTATTATTGAAAACCAAGCGAAAATAGACACATAGCCATCAGATTTCTTAGAGAATAAAAACCTAAAAATCAGTAATCGTTCTGATTTAGAAATCATCTATTTTTTTAACTTATTATTAATAAAATCAATTACACTACTGGATGAAATTTTTTCACTTTCATTATTTTGGCGATTTTTTATTTCTACTAAATTATCTTTTAAATCTCTTTTGCCAATAATAATTTGATATGGTGTCCCAATTAACTCATTATCAGATAATTTTTTTCCTATACTGCAGATTCTATCATCTAAAATGACTTCAATATTATTTTTCATAAAATATTCATAATATTCTGATGATTTTGTGGCACAATCTTGATCTTCTGGCATTAAATTAACTATGGAAACCTTAAATGGAGCAACTTCTAAAGGCCACCTAATTCCTTTTTCATCATGATAAGCTTCTATAATTGCACCCACAAGTCTTGAAACACCAATGCCATATGATCCCATATGCACTGGAACATTTTTCCCACTTTTATCTTGAACAAATGCGTTTAATTTCTCAGAATATTTTGTTCCAAAATAAAATATATGACCCACTTCAATGCCCTTAGAAATTTTTAAATCTTCATTTGAAATTGGGCAATTTTTTTCATCATGTTGATCATCAACTGCAGCATAAAATGACTGCAACTCATTTGGGTCTATAGTTTCAGGGTTTAGTGTTTCTAATTTTTTATCATAATAAAGTGTACTTTCACCAGTCTTAGCTAGTATTTGAAATTCATGACTTAAGTTACCTCCAATTGGTCCTGTTTCTGCTCTTAAAGAAATTGGTGTTAAACCCATTCTAATAAAAGTTTTTATGTATGCTTTAAACATATTGTCATAAGATTTTTTTGCTTCGTTTTCATCAAGATCAAATGAATAATTATCCTTCATTAAGAATTCTCTTCCTCGCATTACTCCAAACCTAGGCCTAACTTCATCTCGGAATTTCCATTGAATATGATAAAGATTTTTTGGAAGATCTTTGTAAGAATTTATATGTGATTGAAATATATCTGTAATTAATTCTTCATTTGTTGGGCCGTAAAGCATTTCCCTTCCACTTCTATCTGTAATCCTTAACATTTCTTTTCCATAATCATCGTATCTTCCTGATTTAATCCATAAATCAGAAGATTGAATCGTAGGCATAAGCAGTTCTACTGCTCCTGCATTATTTTGTTCCTCTCTAACAATCTGTTCAATTTTTTTTAATACAAGTAGACCTAGAGGTAACCACGAATAAATACCGGCGCTAGATTGTTTAATCATGCCAGCTCTGATCATTAATTTATGTGAAATTATTTCAGCATCTGATGGCGCATCTTTAATAGTGGGAAGAAAAAAGTTAGAATATTTCATTTATTAAATATATTTGATAAATCAAATCCAAATAAAATCAAAAAAAATAAAATTAAAGCTGATATTAATGAAGTTGCTATAAATTTTATTAGAAGATATGGCTTACTTGGAGCGCTTTTTGCATGTCCAGATTCTACTTTTTGGGGTACTTTTATCTTAATCGGTAGGAGTATGAAAAATAAAATCCACCAAACAAGGATAAAAATTAGAACATGAGTAAATAGTGCCATTAAGATCGTATTAAATGAACTTCAATTTCTGGTTTTTTTTGAATTGAATTTTTTATAATCTTTCTAAAACTACTTTTAACTAAGTCAGATACTATAAGATCTGATGATTTTTGATCTTTGTTAAGTTTTGTATAGTTTTCTATAAAAAGTATTTTAAAATCATTTTTAATATTTTCTTCATCTATTCCCGGCAATCCTTTTAAAGTAAGTAACATATTTTTATTAATTGAATAGTCATCATCATTGATAATTAAAGAAATTAAAACTAGCCCCTCAAATGAATATTTCCTTCTCTCTTTAATAAATGCAGATTCAGAGTCGTAAAGATTTTTACCCTCAACAATTAACTTTCCAGTTTCAAATTTTTCTACAATTTTAGGTTCACCTGGTGCAATTTTGAGACATTTTCCATTTTCTAAAATTTTAGTAAATGGTACTTGAGATGAGTAAGATAATTGTTTATGTGCCTCTAGATGCATAGGTTCACCATGCACAGGAATAGATAAGTAAGGTTTTGTCCAATTATACATTTGTTTTATTTCATCTGCATAACCATGACCTGAAACATGTACTAAATCATCATCAGCAGTTACTATCTCAACTCTTTGTCTAATAAGTAAGTTCTTTAAATTATTTATTGATTTTTCATTACCAGGAATATCTCTAGAGCTAAAAATTACTACATCTTCAGGCTCTAAATGTAAATGTTGATGAGAATTATAAGCTATTCTGAAAAGCGCAGATCTTTTTTCACCCTGACTTCCAGTACAAATTATGACTAAATTTTCTCTTGGTATATAAGAAGCTTCATCTTCACTGATAAAAATTTCATCATCTGCAACATAACCACATTTTCTTGCTACTTCGATATTTTTTTTCATACTCCTACCAACAAGAGCGACCTTTCTTTTATTTTTTTTTGCTGCTTGAATAATATTTTTCATTCTTGCAATATTTGAAGAAAAACAGGTAACAACAATTCTATTAGAAAATCTTGAAAATATACTTGTCAATTCATCTCTAACATCACTTTCAGATTCTGATTTACCAGGCACATTTGCGTTAGTAGAGTCACCTATTAAGGCAAGTAATCCATCATTTCCTAATTTTTCAAATTTTTCTTTTGAAAATGAGTCTCCTAAAGTAGGTGAATGATCTATTTTCCAATCAGCAGTATGAAGTAATGATCCATATGTTGTTTTAATTACAATTGCAGTTGGTTCAGGAATTGAGTGTGTAGTTGGAATAAAACTTATATCAAAATTATTGAGTATTAATTTCTTTTCTAGATTTATCTCTTCTAAAGTAAATCCTTCTACTTTATTGAATTCTTTTAGCCTATTTTCGATAAGAAATTTTGCAAATTTACTTGCATATACAGGACATTTAATTTTATTTGCTAAGAACGCAACAGCTCCTGCATGATCTTCATGACCATGGCTGATAATAATAGCCTCGAGATTATCTTCTAAACTTTCAATATGATCTATTTTTGGTACCAATAAATCTACACCAGGAAACTTTTCATCTGCAAATGAAAGGCCTAAATCTATCATTATCCATTTTCCATCACATCCGTAAAGATAACAATTTGCACCTATTTCTCCAATACCTCCAAGAGATAAAAAGTGTAGTCCTTCATTAAAATCATTTAGTTGTAAATTATTACTCATAAAAATGTTTGTTACCGATTTCTTTTATTCCTTCTAATGTCAAATGTTCCATATATATAGGTTTATAAATAATTTTATCCCTAAATATTTTACCTAGACCACCCGTAATATAGACTTTGGGCTTAAAGTTATTCTCCTTAATAATTTGCTTTAATATGCCATTAACTGCATGCAAATAACCAAAATAGAAACCTGATTGAATAGAAGCTGATGTATTATTATTAACAATTTTATTTGATTTTGAGATTTTTGAAGTTTTTATTAACTCAGCATTTTTTAAAAGTGTCTCCATTGAAAGATTTATACCTGGAAAAATTAATCCACCTAAATATTGATTATTTTTAATGACATCAAAAGTAGTAGCTGTACCAAAGTCGAGAATTATACAGTCTTTGATTTTCTTACTATATACATAGGCATAGTTTGCTATTCGATCACTTCCAATTTGATTTAAATTATAATTGATACTATTTCTAAATGATATTTTTTTTGGATTAATTACATAAAATTTGAATTTATTTTTTTGAAAAATATTTTTTAAAATTAAATTTAAAGAAGGTACAACAGAGGACAAGATACAAAATCTATCTTTAAGATTATTAATCAACTTTTTGTTAGATTTAAAAAATTTATTTATTTCTTTTTTTGTAATATTGATTTTTTTTTCTGTTTTTAATCTAATAATTTTAATTAATTTATTTTTTGTATAAAAACCTATAACTATATTCGTATTACCTGCATCTATAACAATCATTAAATTATTCTAGCATTATATATATTTTCAAAATTAATATTATTTTTTAAAGTGATTGAACCATCTGGGTTAAGATTATGAAATATTCCTTGTTTTACATTTTGTTCATCAATTTTTAAATTAATATTGCCTCCTAAATATAATAATCTACTTTTATATTCAGTCATAATTTTTTCGTGATTATTTAACAGTTGTTTAAAATTGTTAAAATACTCTTCCATAATTTCATATACAAAATAAAAATTGTTAATTTCTTTATTGTATTTATTAATATTAGTTGTTGGATAATTTTCAATTTTTGGAGAAGATACTATATTAACTCCAAAACCAGTATTTATATATTTATCACTTTTGATACTAAATATTTCAGAAATTATTCCAGAAATTTTTTCTTTATTAATTAAAATGTCATTTGGCCATTTAATTTGAGTTTTAACATTACAAATATTTTCAATCACAGAACAGATCATATTAGTAATAAAAGCATTATTTAAAAAATGATTTTCTATTGGCAATATATTTTTAGATAAAATAGAAATATAGACATTATTTTTTGGACTTTCCCAAGTTGTTCCTCGTCTTCCAAATCCTTTTTTTTGTTCATTTGCCATCAAACATATATCTCTATTATAAATAAGTTTTTTAACCTCTGACATTGTAGAGTCTACAGATTCAATAAAATGAAAATCAAAATTGTTTTTATCTAATAGATTTTTAATTTTATCTAATGACATTAATCAAATGGTCAAACTTGCTGATATATTAATCAATAAAGACGGGTAAAATATAAAACAAATAATTAAAAATAAACTTAAGGATAAAATAATTTTTGATTGAAAAGAAATTTGAAAATTAATTATTCCTTCACTTTTACTTTCATCAAAATACATTATCTTAATAATTCTTAAATAATAAAAAGCAGAAATAACACTAGCTAGGACGCCAAGAACTGAAAGCACATATAATTCTTGTTCAATTGCAGCAATGAAAACATAAAACTTTCCAAAAAATCCTATAAAGGGTGGGATGCCAGCCATAGATAGCATTATTATTGAAATAGAAAGACTAACGATTGGATTACTTTTACTTAACCCTTTTAAATCACTTATATTAATTAAATATTCATTTTTAACTTTTAATGAAAGTAAAATAGCAAAAATAGCAACATTCATTATCATGTATGAAAACATATAAATTGATGCTGCTTTAATTCCATCATCATTTGCGGCAACTAAAGCGATTAAGATATAGCCTATATGTCCGATAGAACTATAAGCTAATAATCTTTTAATATTTGACTGTGCTATAGCCGCTATAGCTCCAAGAAACATTGAGGCTATTGATAAAAATAAAATTATTTGACTCCATTCTAAGTAAAAATTTTCAAATGGAACTAAGCAAAAACGATAAATTAAAGCTACTGCAGCAATCTTAGGGACAATAGCAAAAAAACCTGTAATTGAGTTTGGAGCTCCTTCATAAACATCGGGAGTCCACATATGGAAAGGTACGGCTGAAACCTTAAAAGCCAAGCCTACCATCACAAATACAAGCCCAAATATTAGACCTAAATTTAAATTATCATATTTTGATAAATAGAAACTTATATCATCAAAATTCATTGAACCAGTAAATCCATAAATTAAGGAGAAACCATACAAAAGTATACCAGATGATAATGCTCCTAAAATAAAGTATTTTACTCCTGACTCAGCTGATGAGATTGAATCTCTTTTTATTGCTGCAGCAACATATAGAGATAAACTTTGTAGTTCTATTGCTAGATACATGGACATAAGATTATTTGAAGCAATCATTAACATCATCCCAAGTGTAGAAAATAAAAATAAAACAGGAATTTCAAAATTTTTAAGCTTAATGCCTAAGAAATAATCTTTAGAAATGATGATACTAGCTATAGATCCTAATAGAGCTAAAATTTTAAAAAAATTTATAAAAGAAGAGTGGCTAAATAAACTTTTATAATTTGCAAAATTTGATTCACTATCATAGTAAACAAGCAAAATGGTTAATAATAAAACGAAAACTGCTAGATTGGAAGTTTGTCTAAATGCATTCTTTTTTAAAAAAAGCCCAAAAAGTAAGCAAACAAAAGAAGAGCATGCTAAAAAAATTTCGGGTATAAAAAAAATATTGTAAATATTATTTAGCATTGGCTATTTCATAGTTTGTTATAATTAGTTCAAGTGATAATCTCATAGGATCTAAAAATAGATTTGGAAATATACCTAGTAATATTACTGAAATTGCTAAAGGAATTAATATGATTTTCTCTCTTGTGTTTATATCTAAAATATCTGCAAGTTTATTATTAGTTATGGTGCCAAAAATAATTCTTTTATAAAGGTATAGCATGTAAACAGCGGATAATATTATTCCAAAAGCCGCGCCAATAACAACGTAACTTGAAAATTTAAATGCGCCAACAATAACTAAAAATTCTCCAATAAAACCACTAGTTCCAGGCAATCCAACTGATCCCAGCATAAAAATCATGAATACTGTTGCATAAAGTGGCATTCTTTGAACTAATCCTCCGTAAAATTCAATTTCTCTAGTATGCATTCGATCATAAATAACACCAACACATAAAAATAAAGCTGCTGAAACTAGTCCATGACTAATCATTTGCATCATTGCTCCTTCTAAACCTTGTTGATTCACTAAGAAAATTCCAATTGTTACAATTCCCATATGAGCAACAGATGAATATGCAATTAGTTTTTTAATATCAGTTTGTGCTAGTGCTACTAAGGAAGTGTATACTATGGCAACTATACTTAATGTCATAATTAAAGGAATAAAAAACTCTGTTGCTTCTGGAAGCATACCTAAAGAGAAACGGATAAAACCATATCCACCCATTTTTAAAAGTACTCCGGCTAAAATAACAGATCCAGCCGTTGGAGCTTCAACATGGGCATCGGGCAACCATGTATGAAAAGGCCACATAGGAATTTTAACTGCAAAGGAAGCAAAGAAGGCAAGCCAAAGAAACAACTGAGTATTATAGGAAAAATAATTACCTTGTAAGAACTCAATACTCATTGAACTTGTATTTCTATACATCACAATAATAGCAATCAACATGAGTACTGACCCCAAAAGAGTGTAGAGAAAGAATTTAAAAGAAGCATAGATTCTTCTATTACCTCCCCATATACCTATGATTAGATACATTGGTATTAATACTGCTTCAAAAAAAATATAAAATAAAAGTATGTCTATAGAAGCAAACATTCCAATCATTACAGTCTCTAAAAATAAAAAAGAAAGCATGTATTCCTTGACTCTTTTTTTTATATTATTCCAACTAGCTAAAATACAAAGTGGGGTCAAAAATGTACTTAATAAAATCATAAAAAGTGAAATACCGTCAACTCCAACATGGTAGAAGAAATTAAAATCATCAAACCATCTAAATTTTTCTTCATATTGATAAGACGGATTGGAATAATCAAATTGTAACCAGAGTATTAAACTTAAAATAAATGTTCCTAATGTCGCTAGTAAAGCAGCCCATTTAATATTAATTGATGTTAATTCATCTTCTTTAATAAAAAGAATAATTAAAGCACCAATTAAAGGTAAAAAAATTATTACTGATACTAATGGCCAGTCAATCATTTAGTAATATAAAAACCATGTTAAAATTATTACTAAGCCTCCAAGCATAGCAAAAGCATAATGAAACAAATACCCTGATTGAAATAAACTTACATAAGATGAAGATTTTGAAATAATCCAGGAGACCCCGTTTGGTCCTAAACCATCAATAGTTTTTTCATCTCCTTTTTTCCAGAAAAAGTTTGCTAATTTGAAAAAAGTTAAAACAAATACTTTATGATATAGCTCATCCACATACCATTTATTTTTAGAAAGAGAATATAAAGGATCTAAGTTATAGGAAAGATTTTTTGCTCTGTTTAAATTATTTGAATATATCAACACACAGACAAGAATTCCAATTGCAACAGCCGATTTTGATATTAATGATTGTGTAAGAGGAAGATATTTATGAGAACTTTCTGTTAATAATATTGCATTATCCCAAAATTCTTTTTTGTAATATCCAATAAAATAATCAGCAAAGAATATTCCAGAAAAAATAGAACCAATTGCAAGAATAAATAATGGAGCTGTCATTACTAAAGGTGATTCATGGGCGTGATCATATGTTTTATTATTTGATCTATTTTCACCATGAAATGTTAGGAATAATAATCTCCATGAATAAAAAGCAGTAAGTAAAGCAGTTAAAATACCTACTAAATATGCAAAGTATGCTATTCCATTTGAAGCATAGAAAGCATTTTCTAAAATACTTTCTTTTGAATAGTAACCAGATAGATATGGGAAACCAATAATTGCAAGAGATCCAATCCACATCATTGTAGCAGTAAAAGGTATTTTTTTGAAAAGTCCCCCCATTTTTCTCATATCCTGTTCATGATGCATTGCGTGAATTACAGAACCTGCAGAAAGAAATAGAAGAGCTTTAAAAAAGGCATGGGTTGTTAAGTGAAATATTGATGCATTATAAGCTCCTACACCTGCTGCAAAAAACATATATCCTAATTGACTGCATGTTGAATATGCAATGACTCTTTTAATATCATTTTGCGTTAAGGCTATAGAGGCAGCAAAAATAGCTGTGGCTGCACCAATAAAAGTAATGAATAAATTAGTAAATGTAGCAAATTCATAAAGAGGACTCATTCTTGCAACTAAAAATACACCAGCTGTTACCATTGTTGCAGCATGTATTAGTGCAGATACAGGAGTAGGTCCCTCCATAGCATCTGGCAACCAGGTGTGTAAACCTAATTGGGCAGATTTACCCATTGCGCCTATGAATAAAAGAAAACATAAAAAATCTAAAGTTGGAAAACTGAATGAAAGAAATTGAATTTGATGATCACTAAATTGATCCACTTGTAAAAATATACTGTCGAAACTTACCGTGCCAAAAATATAAAAAATTCCAGCAATTCCTATTGCGTATCCAAAATCTCCAACTCTGTTTACAACAAATGCTTTTATAGCAGCTTTATTTGCTGAATCTTTATGGTGCCAAAAACCAATTAATAAATATGAGGCTAGCCCAACACCTTCCCAACCAAAAAACATTTGCAGCAAGTTATTACTTGATACAAGAACAAGCATAAAAAAAGTAAATAAGCTTAGATAACCCATAAATCTTATTTTTGATGGATCTTCTTCCATATAGCCTATTGAATATAAATGAACACAAGCAGAAACAGTTGTAACCACAATGAACATCACAGCAGTTAAAGTGTCTAATCTAATTGACCAATCAACAATAAAGTTTCCAGAAGTGATCCAGTTAAGAATAAAAATTATTTCAGTTTCCTTATTATTAATAAACTGAATGAATATTATCCAAGAAAATAAAGTACAAAGAAAAAGGATTGAAGTTGTTGATATTTGATAAACCTTATAGTTAAACTGTTTACCGAGTAAAAAACAAAAAAGAAAACCAAGTAGAGGTAAAAATATAATTGAGGTTGCCATCTACTATCCCTTAAGCTGATTAATTTTATTTACTTCTATTGATCCTAAATTTCTAAAAAATACTACAAGTATGGCGAGTCCAATTGCTGCTTCAGCGGCTGCAACAGTAAGTGTAAGCATTGCAAAGATTTGCCCTGAGATATCATTAATATACGCTGAGAAAGCAATAAAATTAATATTTACCGACAACAAGATGAGTTCTATAGACATTAAAATTATAATTAAATTTTTCTTATTTAAAAATATTCCTAAAACACCTAAGGTAAAAATAATTGCGCCGAGAAAAAGATAGTGTTCAAGAGTAATCATTAATTAAATTCCTTCGCCTATTTTTACTTTTTTCTTTTCTATAGCTGTTGATGCATCAACTGTATTTTGAGAATCTATATTTTGCCTTTTAACACCACCTTTATCTCTTAATGTAAGTGTAATAGAGCCAATCATTGCGACTAATAAAATTATCCCACATATTTGAAATAAATAAAAATATTCAGTGTAGAGTATTTGCCCAATCATTTTTGTATTTTCCACTTCATTAACTATAGGTTGTAGTGGTGTTTGATTGTTATAAATATTAGACGATCTATCTGTTAAAAAAAGTATTCCAAGTTCAATTACTAGAACTATCCCTAATAATGCTCCAAAAGGTAAATATTGCAAAAAACCTTCTCTCAACTTTACAAAATTTATATCAAGCATCATTACAACAAATAGAAAAAGGACGGCAACAGCTCCAACATATACAACGACAAGGATCATTGCCAAAAATTCAGCACCTAATAAAACAAAGAGTCCTGATGCGTTAACAAAGCTTAAAATTAAGAACAAAACTGAATGAACTGGATTTTTTGCACTTATAACCATTAGAGCAGAAAGAACTGCAACAGATGAAAAAAGATAAAATGTTAATGAATAAAGAACCATTCTTATCTATATTTTCTATCGAGATGAATATTTTGAGCAATTTCTTGCTCCCATCTATCTCCATTTTCTAAAAGTTTATCTTTATTATAAATTAATTCTTCTCTTGTTTCAGTGGCAAATTCAAAATTTGGTCCTTCTACTATCGCATCAACTGGGCAAGATTCTTGACATAAACCACAGTAAATACATTTAGTCATATCTATATCATATCTTGTTGTTCTTCTGCTTCCATCCTCTCTTGGCTCTGCTTCAATTGTAATTGCCTGAGCAGGACATACTGCTTCACAAAGTTTACATGCGATACATCTCTCTTCCCCACTTGGATATCTTCTCAAAGCATGCTCGCCTCTAAAACGTGGGCTTAATGGACCTTTTTCGTGAGGATAATTTATTGTAACTTTAGATTTAAATATGTATTTGAAAGTTAAAAATAGTCCTTGAAATAATTCAAATAAAGTAAAAGATTTAATTAATTTATACATATTAATTTGGCAGCATGTCAAAATATACTAAAAAACCAGAAGTTGCCACAACCCAAAACAAAGAAAACGGTAGAAAAACTTTCCATCCAAGTCTCATTAACTGATCATATCTATATCTTGGGAAAGTTCCTCTAACCCAAATAAATAAAAATAATATAAATATTACTTTCACAGTAAACCAGATTACTCCAGGAACAACATTTAATGGGTATACATCAAATGGAGGAAGCCATCCGCCTAAAAAAAGAATGACAGTCATAGAAGACATTAAAATCATACTCGCGTATTCACCTAAAAAAAATAATACAAATGAAGCAGATGAATATTCAGTAAAAAATCCTGCAACAAGTGTTGATTCATCTTCAGGAAGATCAAAAGGTAATCTATTTGTTTCAGCTAACGCAGAAATAAAAAAAATAATGAACATAGGTAATAATGGAATTGCAAACCATACAGTCTGCTGAGCTAAAACTATCTTTGATAAATTTAAAGAACCTACACATAATAATACTGTAATTATTACAAATCCAATAGATACTTCATATGAAACCATTTGAGCAGCTGATCTTAATGCTCCTAGAAAAGGATATTGAGAGTTACTAGCCCATCCAGCCATTATTATTCCGTATACTCCAAGAGATGATACTGCAAACAGATACATGATACCTACGTTAATATCAGAGACTACCCATCCTGGAGCAAAAGGTATTACTGCCCAACCTGCTAAGCTAAGTACCATTGTTATTATGGGTGCTAAAATAAAAACAATTTTATTTGATCCACTAGGTATAATATTTTCTTTAGTAATAAGTTTTAATGCATCAGCAAAGCTTTGTAATATACCAAAAGGCCCTACTATATTTGGACCTCTTCTTAATTGAATTAATGCTAAAACTTTTCTTTCAGCATAAACTAAAAAAGCTACAGATATTAAAACTGGCACAACAACAGCAAGTATTTGGGCAATGATTATTAACCCTGTAATTAATATATCATAAGTCATCTAATTATTATGCTGCCTTATTTAAAATATCTTTAGTACATTTTGCCATTGTTTCAGAAGATCTAGAAATAGAATCATTCATATAAAAATTTTCAATGTTATATTTAATTTTAATATTCTCAATTTTATTATTTTTAGCAAAAGTTATTTCGCCAATAGAATTAACTTCATTTAAGAGAGCAAATTGACCATAGGTACTTGTAAGCTCATTTCGAAGCTCCCCAAGATTATTAAAATTTAAATTTTTTTCAAATAAGTCACTTAAAACTCTAAAAATTTTCCACTCCTCTTTTGCTTCACCTATTGGATTATGACACTTAGTTGTTTGAATAACTCTACCTTCTATATTCATATAAGTAGAACTTTTCTCAGTATATGCAGGGGTTGGTAAAATTATATCAGCTATAGATGCTGAAACATCTCCATGATGACCAAGATAAACAACAAAAGCATTTTCAAATGTTGAAAAATTTATCTCATCTAACCCCATTAAGAAAACTACAGGCTTTGTTTTATCAATATGTTTTTTTAATTGTTTATTGTAATCATTATCAAATTTTTTATTATAAAATTTCAAATCTAATGCTCCTACTCTAGAAATATCTTGGTTAAGAATATTTAATGGATTTATATTTTTATTTTTTTGAATTTTTTTCGCAATTAATCCTGCAGTTTCTAATATTTTTTTTCCATGATCATTATTTATTGCTGAAGTACCTAATATTATAAGTGGGTTTTTTGCAGATTTTAAAACTTTATTGAATTCAGATTTATTATTAGATAATTTATTAAGGTAATCTAAAGAATCAGATAAATGATGATAATCGTAAGTAAGATCTAATTTAGGACCTATAAGACCAATTTTGCAGTTATTTTCAATATATGCCTTTCTAATTCTAGCGTTTAGTACCGCTGCTTCCCATCTAGGGTTTGATCCGATTAAAAGAATAGCATCAGCCTTTTCAATTTCTTGAATTGTTGAATTAAATTTATAACTTGAAGATGAATTATCGATAATTTGTGTATTATCAAATCTGCAATCATAGTTTTTTGATTTTAGTGAATTGCTAAATTTTTGTGCGGAATATAAAGTTTCAATATCGGTAAACTTACCAGATAGGAATACAGTATTTTCTTTACCTCTTTTTGTAATTTCTTTTTTTATTAATTCAAATGCATTATCCCATGAAGATTTTTGGAGTTTTTTATTTGATTTAGAATATACATTATCCAATCTTTGACTTGAGAGTCCATCAACTGCAAATCTAGATTTATCACTTATCCATTCTTCATTGGTTTCTTCATTTATTCTAGGAAGAGCTCTTAAAACTTTTTTTCCTCTTGTATCAATCCTTATACTTGAACCTATACCATCGAACACATCAAATGTTTCTGTCTTGGTTAGCTCCCATGGTCTAGATTTAAATGCATATGGTTTACTTGTTAAAGCACCTACGGGGCATAAATCAATTACATTTCCAGATAATTCTGACTCAATAGTTTTTTCTAAGTACGTCGTGATCTCAGCATTTTCACCTCTGCCAAGTAATCCTATATCATCAACACCCGCAACTTCTGTAGAAAACCTTACGCATCTTGTACAATGTATACATCTTGTCATAATTGTTTTGACAAGTGGTCCCATATTTTTATTTTGAACTGCTCTTTTGTTTTCTTCATATCTAGTTTTATCAAAACCATAATACATCGCTTGATCTTGAAGATCACATTCTCCTCCTTGATCACAAATAGGGCAATCCAATGGATGATTAATAAGAAGAAACTCCATTACACCTTTTCGAGCTTTTTTAACTGTTTCTGTTTTTGTTTTTATAACCATTCCATCTGCAGCTGGCATGGCACATGATGCAATAGGTTTTGGAGCTTTTTCCATTTCTACTAAACACATTCTACAGTTTCCTGCTATTGAGAGTTTTTCATGATAACAAAATCTTGGAATTTCAGTTCCTGCTTGTTCACAAGCTTGCATTACGGTCATGCCGTTTTCAAATTCGTATTCTTTATTATCAATTGTTATCTTTGGCACTAGGCTACTCTTCTATTTCTTTCTTGAATTCTTTTTTCAATTTCAGGTCTAAAGTGTCTAAACAAACCTTGAATAGGCCAAGCAGCAGCATCACCTAAGGCACAAATAGTATGACCTTCAATTTGCTTAGTCACATCTAAAATTTTATCAATATCTTGATGTTCAACATTTCCATGAATCATTTTTTCCATCATTCTGTACATCCATCCAGTACCTTCTCTGCAAGGTGTACATTGACCGCAGCTTTCATGTTTATAAAAATGTGATAATCTAGCTATTGCTTCAACAATATCTGTTGATTTATTCATTACAATAACAGCAGCAGTTCCTAATCCACTTTGAACTTCTTTTAGGCTATCAAAATCCATTTTAACTGTATCGCAAATAGACTTAGGTAATAAAGGCACACTTGCACCTCCAGGAATTACAGCTAATAAATTTTCCCAACCACCAATTACACCACCTGCATGTTTTTCAATATATAAACCTGCGCCAGCGGGAAACGGAGGTTTTAATCGAGGTTGGCCTTTTTTACCCTCTAAACTTTCAAGTAAAGCAGTTTCTTCACCACAAATATATGCTCCTGCTCCTCTGTGAAGATAAATATCAAAATCCCACCCTGTACCACATGCATTTTTACCAATTAAATTATTTGCGTAGGCTTCATCTATTGCTTTTTGTAAATTAGAAGATTCAGAATAATATTCACCCCTTATATAAATATAACAAGTATGTGCATGCATAGCAAAGGCAGCAACTAAACAACCTTCTAAAAGAAGATGTGGGTCGTTTCTCATAATCTCTCGATCTTTACATGTGCCTGGCTCTGACTCATCTGCATTAACAACTAGGTAATGATCTTTTCCAGAGTCTTTTGGCATAAATGACCACTTAAGTCCCGCAGGGAAACCTGCTCCTCCCCTTCCTCTTAATTGACTATTTTTAATTTCCTCAACAATTTTTTCGCTACCCATTTTAATAAGTTCTTTAGTATTTGACCAAATACCTCTTTTTTTGGCACCTTCTAATTTCCAGTCTTCAAAACCGTATAAATTTTTAAAAATTTTATCTTTTTCCTTAAGCATCAAATTTTCTTTCAGGTTGTGATGATTTTCTACCAATTTGTGAACCTACTTTTATTGATTTATTATCTTTTAAATCTTGAAGTATTTTTTTAAAACTCTCTTCATCTAAATCTTCATAATAATCATCATTGATCTGGACCATAGGAGCATTGCAACATGCGCCTAAGCATTCAACTTCAACAACTGTAAATATTTCATCATCACTTGTCTCGCCAATATTAGTTTCGCAAACTTCTTGTGCAACTTTAGACAGTTTATCACTCCCTCTTAACCAACAAGGTGTCGTTCTACAAATTTGGACAAAATTTTTACCAATAGGTTCTAAATTAAACATCGAATAAAAAGTGGCAACTTCCAACACTCTTATATAAGACATACTTAGAGTTTCAGCTACTTTTTCCATTGAGTTTTTACTTAGCCATCCATTATTTTGTCTTTGTGCTAAATCAAGTAAAGGAATAACTGCGCTTTGAATACGGTTTGATGGATATTTTTTTATTATTTCAGAAATTTTTTTAAAATTTTCTGATGACCATTCAAAATTATCATTAATTTTTTTATATACTTTATTATTTGTACCAGGATGATGCATTATCTATCTATCTCTCCAAAAACAATATCTAAGCTACCTAGTATAGCGGCTATGTCAGCCATTAAGTGGCCTTTAGATAAATGATCCAATGTTTGAAGGTGTGCAAAACCTGGTGCTCTTATTTTACATCTATATGGTTTACTAGATCCATCAGAAACAAGGTAAACGCCAAATTCACCTTTTGGAGCTTCTACTGCACTATAAACTTGGCCAGCTGGAACACGGTAACCTTCAGTGAAAAGTTTAAAATGATGAATTAAAGCTTCCATTGATTTTTTCATTTGATTTCTTTTAGGAGGTGTAATTTTATTATCCTCAATTGATATTGGACCTGGTTTGATTTTATTTAAACATTGGTTAATAATACTAATGCTTTGTCTCATTTCCTCTATGCGAACCAAATATCGATCAAAACAATCACCTTTTTTTCCAACAGGAACTTCAAAATCAACTTGATCATAGGCGTCATAAGGTTGAGATCTTCTTAAATCCCATGCTACACCTGCACTTCTTAATACAGGACCCGAACACCCCCATTCAATTGCTTCTGACTTTGAAATTATTCCTATATCAACTGATCTTTGTCTTAATATTCTGTTATTAGTCAGCAAGCTTTCAAGATCATCAATAAATTTTGGAAGAGTTTTAAAATGTTCAAATAATTTTTCTTCCATTCCTTCTGGCATATCCTGATGAACGCCACCAGGTCTAAAATAGGCTGCATGAAATCTTGCCCCAGATACTGCTTCATGAAACTCCAAAAGCTTTTCCCTTTCTTCAAAACACCATAAAAAAGGTGTCACTGCACCAATGTCAGCAGCATAGGCAGGTATATTTAATAAATGATTTAGTATTCTAGTAATTTCAGCAAAAATAACACGAATATATTTAGCTCTTTCAGGAACATTGATACCTAGGAGATTTTCAGTTGCCAATGCAAAAGCATGTTCTTGACACATTGGTGAAACGTAATCAAGTCTATCAAAATAAGGGACAGCCTGAAGATAAGTTTTATATTCAATTAATTTTTCTGTCCCCCTATGTAACAATCCGATGTGTGGTTCTGCTCTTTGAACTACTTCACCTTCAAGCTCAACTACTAAACGTAAAACACCATGCGCAGCTGGATGTTGGGGACCAAAGTTAATTGTAGTTGTATTAAGCTCTACTTCTTTCATTTAATTTTCACCAGTAGATTTCTCATCACCAAAAAGTTTGTTTTCCATTCCTTCCCAAGGAGATTCACTATCGAAATTTCTAAATTCTTGAGTTAACTTAACAGGCTCATATATTACTTTTTTTTCAAGGTCATCGTAGCGAACTTCTGTGTGTCCAGTTAAAGGAAAATCTTTGCGCAATGGATAACCTTCAAAATTGTAATCCGTCATTATCCTTCTTAAATCAGGATGGTTAATGAATTCAATTCCAAATAAATCATAACATTCTCTTTCATACCAATCCGCAGATTTGTGAATATTGGATATTGATTCTATTTTTTCATTTTCTTTAATAAAAGTTTTAAGAATAATTTTTTTATTTTTTGTTAAACTTTGCAAAATATAAATCAAATCAAATCTAAATTCTCTTGAAGGATAGTCTACAGCTGTAATATCTAATAATTGATTAAAATTAAGCTCAGTATTATCTCTTAATTCGTTAAAAATTTTTATAATATTATTTTTTTCAAATTCTATTTCTAACAAATTATTATTCTCTAAAACATTATTTATGCCATCTATTTTAGTAAGAAATTTAATCATATAAAATTATCTTTTAAATTTATTTTCTCTTCTAATTTTTTTCTGTAATTGCAATATACCGTAAACTAATGCTTCTGCTGTTGGGGGGCATCCTGGTACGTAAACATCAACGGGAACTATCCTATCACACCCTCTAACTACTGAATACGAGTAGTGATAATATCCACCACCATTTGCACATGAACCCATTGATATTACCCACCGAGGTTCAGGCATTTGATCATAAACTTTTCTTAAAGCCGGTGCCATTTTATTTGTTAGTGTTCCAGCAACAATCATTACATCAGATTGTCTAGGACTACCTCTTGGTATAACTCCATAACGATCTAGATCATATCTTGCCATGTAAGAATGTATCATTTCTACTCCACAACATGCCAATCCGAATGTCATAGGCCATAAGGAACCAGTTCTAGCCCAGGTAAGAATTTTATCATAGCTAGCAACTAAGAAACCCTTAGAGGATAATTCTGTGTTTAGAGTATCATCAACAATTTTTTTTGCTTCATCTACTCCCATTCTAAAGCTCCTTTTTTCCATTCATAAATAAAACCAATAGTTAAAACAGTCAGGAAAATCATCATTGACCAAAAACCAAACAATCCAATTTTACCAAGTGTTATTGCCCATGGAAACAAGAAAGCAACTTCTAAATCAAAGATAATAAATAAAATTGCTACTAAATAAAATCTTACATCAAATCTTCCACGAGCATCGTCAAAAGCCTCAAATCCACACTCATAAGCAGATAATTTTTCTTGATCTGGCTGAGAGTCTCCAACTACAAAAGATAATAAAGTCATTCCAACAGCCAATGCCAAAGCTATGAAAATAAAAATTAATATTGGTAAATATTCAAATAGAAACTCTGACACTATAATCTCACAATTAAATTAGTAATGTATTTAACGATTTATTCAATAATAACAACGTGTCTCGTTGCGACTTTAGTACACAAAAAAACGCTGAAATAAGTGGCGCGAGAGACGGGATTCGAACCCGCGGCCTCTGCCGTGACAGGGCAGCGTTCTAACCAGCTGAACTACTCCCGCGCATGGTGGGTGTTGAGAGACTTGAACTCCCGACCCTCTCGGTGTAAACGAGATGCTCTACCAACTGAGCTAAACACCCAAATAAAAACGGCTGTTAAATTTATTTAACAGCCGGTGCAAGAAAAAAAGATAATTAATTGTTTACTGAGTCTTTTAAAGCTTTTCCTACAGTAAATTTAGGTCTTTTAGATGCTGGAATTTGAATTGATTCACCTGTTCTAGGGTTTCTTCCAGTGGTTGCCTTTCTATGGCTCACACTAAAATTACCAAATCCTACAA
>LUMS01000117.1_pt1 | contig 20947 bp, 20 predicted proteins | sample 729711 | NCBI WGS metagenome assembly LUMS01 (sample SAMN03860298, study PRJNA289734) | marine metagenome | biome: seawater column; feature: ocean; material: water; isolation source: Red Sea water column Station 192 - depth 25m | place: Saudi Arabia: Red Sea | collected 2011-10-15 | depth 25 m | reverse complement strand
GCCCCGACACGGTCGCCCACCTCGTCGCCGCCGGCCGGGCCGACGACCAGGACGGCCTGGTCGCGGTGCTCGGCTACGTCTTCACCATGGTCACCGGCGGCAACGACACCACCACCGGGCTGCTCGGCGGCGCGGTGCAGCTGCTGGCCGCCGACCCGGCCCAGCGGGCGCGGCTGACCTCCGGCGAGGTGCCGGTCGAGGTGGCGCTCGAGGAGCTGCTCCGCCTGACCTCCCCCGTCCAGGGCCTCGCCCGGACCACCACCCGTGACGTCGAGCTGCACGGGGTGGAGGTCCCGGCCGGCCGCAAGGTCCTCCTGCTGTACGCCGCCGGTAACCGCGACCCGGAGCGCTACGGCCCCGACGCCGACTCGCTGGACGTCGGGCGGCGCCCCTCCCAGATCCTCACCTTCTCCCAGGGCAGCCACCACTGCCTCGGCGCTGCCGCCGCCCGGCTCCAGGGACGGGTCGCGCTGGAGGAGCTGCTGGCGGCGTACCCGGACTTCGAGGTCGACCCCGCCGGTGTCCGGTGGGCGCCCGGGCCCTACGTCCGGCGGCCCGCGGCGGTGCCGTTCGTGGGCCGCCCGTGACGCTTCCCACCGTGGTGGGACTGGAGTAGCATCGCGGCATGAAGATCAGCGTCAGCCTCCCCGACGAGGACGTCGCCGCGCTCGACGAGTTTGCGCAGCGAACAGGCCTGCCGTCCCGTTCGGCGGCAGTGCTGCACGCGGTCCGGCTCCTGCGTCACCCCGATCTGGAGAGCCACTACGCCGAGGCATGGGAGGACTTCGAGTCCTCGGGCGAGGCGGCGGCCTGGGCAGCGGCGACGGCCGACGGGCTCGATCGTGCGCAGGGGTGAGATCCGTCTGGTCGACCTCGACCCGGCTCGTGGCAACGAGGCCGACAAGCGTCGCCCGGCGATCCTTGTCAGCAACGACCGGGCCAACCTCACGGCGGCGCGGCTCGGCCGCGGGGTGGTGACGGTGGTGCCGGTGACCAGCAACACCGATCGGATCCTCGCCTTCCAGGCCCTCCTGCCGGCGTCCGACACGGGGTTGCGCCTGGACTCCAAGGCCCAGGCCGAGCAGGTCCGCTCGGTCTCGGTGGAGCGCATCGGGCCGCTGCTCGGCCGGGCCTCGGCCGAGGTGTTGAGCGCCGTCGACGACGCCCTACGCCTCCACCTCGACCTGTGAGCCGGCCACTCGCCGACCGGGTGGTGGTCGTGGGCGGCATCAACGCCGACCTCAAGGCCCGCACGACAGCGCCGCTGGTCCCCGGGACCTCCAACCCCGGCACCGCCACGCTCACCCCGGGCGGGGTGGGACGCAACGTCGCCGAGAACCTCGCACACCTGGGCCGCCCGGTCGCCCTCGTCGGCGTGGTCGGCGACGACGACCTGGGCCGGCTGGTGCTGGACGCGACCGCCGCGGCCGGGGTCGACGTGTCCCACGTCCGCACCCACCCCGGGCCGACCGGGTCCTACACCGCCCTGCTCGACCACCGCGGCGAGCTGGTCGCGGGCGTCGCCGACATGGCGGCCGCCGACGCGACGTCGCCCGAGGACGTCCTGCGCGCCGCCGACGTCGTGGCCGGTGCCGGGATGGTCGTGCTCGACGGCAACCTGCCCGTCGCGACCTTCACGGCCGCCCGCGCCCTCGCGGCCGAGCACGGCGTGCCGGTCGTCGTCGACCCGGTGAGCGTCCCCAAGGCGGCCCGACTGGCCGAGGAGGTGCGGGACCTGCTGGCGGTCACACCCAGCCAGGGGGAGCTCGAGGCGCTCGGCGGGGTCGCCGCCCTGCTCGCCCGGGGGGTCGCGCTGGTGTGGGAGAGGCGTGGGGCGTCCGGGTCGGTGCTGCACGCGGGGTCCGGCGCTGGCGCGGTCGAGCTGGCGGCCCCGGTGACCGAGGTCGTCGACGTCACCGGCGCGGGCGACGCGATGCTCGCGGCGTGGTGCCACGCGGTGCTGTCGGGCCGCGGCCACACTGAGGCGGCGGCGTACGCCCACGAGGCGGCGGCGCTCACCGTCGCCTCCCCGCTGACCGTCCGTCCCGACCTGGAGGAGATGCTGGCCCGATGACCGTGCACCCGATGCTGACCCTGACCGACGAGGTCGCCACCGCGCTGCGCGAGGGACGCCCGGTCGTCGCGCTGGAGTCGACGATCATCAGCCACGGCATGCCCTACCCCGACAACGTCGCGATGGCGCTCGAGGTCGAGTCGATCGTGCGAGCCGGTGGTGCCGTGCCGGCGACCGTCGCGGTGCTCGACGGGCGGCCGCGGGTCGGGCTGTCGGCCGAGGACCTCGAGCTGCTGGCCAGCCACCCCGACGTGGTCAAGGCCAGCGTGAGGGACCTGCCGTACGTCGCCGCGCGCGGCCTGCACGGCGCCACCACCGTCGCCGCCACGATGCGACTGGCGTCGATGGCCGGCATCGAGGTGTTCGTGACCGGCGGCCTCGGTGGCGTGCACCGGGGCGCCGAGACCTCGATGGACCTCTCCGCCGACCTCACCGAGCTCTCGCGCACCCCGGTCGCGGTGATCAGCGCGGGGGTGAAGTCGATCCTCGACATCGGCCTGACCCTCGAGGTGCTCGAGACGCTGGGGGTGCCGGTGCTGGTGGAGGGGAGCGACGAGTTCCCGTCGTTCTACTCGCGGGCCAGCGGGTTCGCCGCGCCGATGCGCGTGGACGGTGCGGCCGAGGCCGCCGCGGTGGCGCGCGCGACGTGGGACCTCGGGCTGGAGTGCGGTGTCGCGCTCGCCCACCCCGTGCCCGTCGAGGAGGAGATCCCGGCCGAGGAGATCGGCGTCGTCATCGACCGCGCCCTTGCCGACATGCACGCGCTCGGCATCACCGGCAAGGCGACCACGCCCTACCTGCTCGGACGCATCGTCGAGCTGACCGGCGGGTCGTCGCTGGCCACCAACATCGCGCTGGTGCGGGCCAATGCGGCGTACGGCGCGGCCGTGGCCGTCGCGCTGGCCGGCTGACGCCGGGGGCGGTGCGTGGTCAACCGTTCTGCTCGGACTGTCGGTCGATGACTCACCGCTCGACGCGGCACCGGCCGGGGCGGTGAGTGGTGAACCGATCCGGGTGGGCCGTCGGTTGATCGCCCACCGCCGGTCGCGGCCTGCCCCGAGGGCGGGTGCGTGGTCAACCGTCCCAGTTGGGCAAAGCGTTGAGGACTCACCGCCCACCCCGGGTCAGCGGGCCGCGGCCGTGACCCGGTAGCGCACGAACGACGGCACGACCAGCGCCGCGACCACGACGCCGACCACCACCAGCACGCCGCCACCCGCAGCGGCCGCACCGGCGCCGACGGCCGCGGCGGTGGCACCGTGCGCGACGTCGGCGACCCGGGGTCCACCGGCGACCACGACGATGAACACGCCCTGCAGGAGACCCCGCACCTCGTCGGCCGCGGCGCTCTGCAGCATCGAGGAGCGGAACGCCGCCGACGCCATGTCGGCCGCGCCGCCCACCACGAGCAACAGGTTCGGGAAGCCGGTCATCGCCACGCCCCACACCACGATGCACACGACGACCGCCAGGCCCTGCCTCACGATCCGCGACACCCAGCCGCTCAGCACGCCGCCGACCACCGCACCGGCCGGGATGCCGGCGAAGAGCAGCGCGAAGGTCAGGCCGCCCTCCTCGGGGCCGCCGAAGTCCAGGTGGGCGATCTCGGGGAACAGCGCGCGCGGCATCCCGAAGACCATCGCGATGATGTCGACCACGAACGACATCAGCAGCACCGGCTGGTGCCGCAGATAGGCGAAGCCGTCCACGACCGCCCGGACGCCGGGCACCGCGGCCGCCACGCCCTCGATGCGCAGCGATGGCAGCCGCACCACCGCCCACAGCGTGGTGAGCAGCGAGACGGTGTCGAGCGCGTAGAGCCAGCCGAACCCGGTGAACGGGATGAGGATGCCGGCGACCAGCGGACCGGCGATCGCACCGGCCTGCATCACGGTCATGTTGAGGGAGTTCGCGGCGGGCAGCTGCTCGGGCGGCACCAGCCGGGGGAGCAGCGCGCTGCGGGTCGGCTGGTTGACCGCGAAGAACGCCTGCTGGAGCGCGAACAGCCCCAGGAGCAGCCACACGTCGCCCACGCCCGCGAAGGCCTGCACGGCGAAGAGGCCGCTGGTGACGATGAGCCCGATCGTGGTGACCAGCAGGATCGTGCGGCGGTCGAAGACGTCGGCCAGCGCACCGCCGTACAGGCCGAAGACGACGAGGGGCACCAGTCCGAAGACGCCGGTGAGCCCGACGTACGCCGAGGAGCCGGTCATCGCGTAGATCTGCGCCGGCACCGCGACGACCGTGAGCTGCGCGCCGATGACCGTCACGATGTTGGCGGTCCACAGGCGTCGGAAGTGCGGCTCCTTCAGGGGCCGGGTGTCCGCGGTCAGCCCGCGCCACCGTCCGGCCGGCCCCCCGGCCGTCGACCTGCCCGCCCTCGCCACGCGCCAGAACCTACGCCTGCCGGTCACCAATCCTGCGCCGAGGGTCACGAGCCCACAACGAACCGGCGCCGACCGTTGCCCCGGCCGCACCCTTTACTGTCTGCTGGCCCACGGACAGGAGGTCATCAGGTGACGGTCGTCGATGCCGACGTCGACTTCGGGGAGCTGGACAGGCAGGGCGGCCTGGGCGTGCGCTGCCTGGGGGTCGTGCACCTCTACCGCACCTTCGAGGGCCACGACGTCGTCGCGCTGCAGGGGGTCGACCTGTCGATCCGGCCCGGCGAGCGGGTGGCGTTCCTCGGGCCGTCGGGCTCGGGCAAGTCCACGCTGCTGACGCTGCTCGGCGGCATCCAGCGCCCCAGCGCGGGCCGGATCCTCCTCGGCGACGCCGAGATCTCCCGGCTCCCGGAGCCCGAGCTCGCCCGGCTGCGCTCCCGCCGCGTCAGCACCATGCTGCAGGGCGCGACGCGCAACCTGCTCCCCTACGCCACCGCCCGGCAGAACATCGCCTTCGCCCGGCTCGCCCTCTCCGGCGCCGAGCGCAAGCAGGCCGTGCCCGACCGCGACCTGCTCGCCCGGGTCGGCCTCTCCGGGGTCGCCGACCAGGTCGTCTCCACCATGTCGGGCGGCCAGCGGCAGCGGCTCGCGCTCGCGTGCGCGGTCTCGACCGGCCCGCAGCTGCTGCTCGCCGACGAGCCGACCAGCCAGCTCTCCCACGAGGACCGCGACGCCGTCATCGGCCTGATCCACGAGCTCGGGGACGAGCTCGGCACCACCATCGTCGTCGTGACCCACCAGCCCGAGGTCGCCGCGACCTTCCCGCGCACCATCACGATGAAGGGCGGCCGGGTCGGCCTCGAGGGCCGCGACGGGGCGGAGTACGTCGTCATCGGCGCCGAGGGCGTCGTCCACCTGCCCACCCACCTCGCCGAGCAGTGGCCGCAGGGCACGCTGGTGCGCATCGAGCCCGAGGACGCCGACCGGCTGCTGGTCTCCCGCTCGGCTGAAGCTGTCACGGGAGCGGTCGACGGAGAGGCCCCCACCGCGTGAGCGACCTGAGACTGAGCGGGGTGCGCTACGAGCTGACCCGCACGCTGCTGCACGACCTCGACCTGACCTTCGCGGCCGGCCGGATGACCGCGCTGTCCGGGCCGTCCGGCTCCGGCAAGACCACGCTGCTCTCCATCGCAGGCGGTCTCCTCCGTCCGACCGCCGGCGAGGCGACGTACGCTGGAGCGCCGATGTGGCGCGGCACCGGCGACCCGCGCCCGGAGGTCTCGTTCGTCCTGCAGGTCTACGGCCTGGTGCCGATCCTGTCGGCCCGAGAGAACGTCTCGGTCGCGCTGCGCGCCCGTGGCGTCGACCCCGACGAGGCCGACGAGCGGGCCGCGCAGGCGCTGGCCCGCTTCCACATCGCCGACCTCGCCGACCGTCAGGTCGAGGAGCTCTCCGGAGGTCAGATGCAACGTGTGGCACTGGCCCGCGGCCTCTGCGTCGAGGCCGGGGTGCTGCTCGCCGACGAGCCGACCTCCGAGCTCGACGAGGGCAACCGCGGGCTGGTGCTGGCCGAGCTGCGCCGCGAGGCCGACCGTGGCGCCGTCGTCGTGGTCGCCACCCACGACCCCGCCGTGGTCGACGCCTGCGACGACCACCACGCCCTCGACGAGGGGCGCCTGGTCGACCACACCGAGCCGGTGCACCTGCCCGTCACGCGGTCGTACCCCGACCCGGGGAACGGCTCGACCGGAGGGTCTCCCGTGACCCCCTCTCACGACACACCCTCCGATCCGGCCCCGGTGGTCGAGCAGGGAGGAGCGCCAGCGACGAGCGGGCGTCGAGACCACCCGGCGGAGACGTCCGATCCGGTGCGCTCGGACCTCGACCAGCCCGGGGACGACGACCCGTACGAGCTGTTCCGCCGACCCCCGGGGAGCCCGTGAGCGGCACGCGGCCGCGGCTGCGGTCCCGCACCCTGCGGGGGGCGTGGGCGCGCCGGGGCACGCTGCTGCCCCTGTTCCTGCTGACCGTCGTGGTCGTCGGTGGTGTCGTGGCCGTGGTCGGGTTCGCCGCCGCCGCGGGGACCTCGCGCCTGCTGGCCGTGCCGCTGCTGCTCGTGGGGGCCGTCGCAGTGCCCGCCACCGGTCGCGAGCTGGCCGCCGCCCGGCGTACCGAGATCGCCCTGGCCCGCCTCCGCGGCCTCGAGGGCGGCGAGCTGTTCACGCTGCTGCTCGTCGAGCCGCTGCTGGTGCTCCTGCTCGGCGCCGCAGCCGGCACCGGAGCCGGCCTCGTCGTCGCCGACCTGGCCGCCCGGGCCTGGGTCGGCGACCCGATGGGGACCCCGGGTGCCGACGTCGCCGCCGCCGTCGCGGTGGTGCTGGTCGTCGCGCTGGTCGCGGTGCTCGTCGGCATGGCCGCCGCGCTGCGCGAGCCGCTGGTCGCCCAGGTCCGCGGCGCCGCCCGCCCCCGGTCCTCGGGAGTGGCCTCGGTCTTCGCCCAGGTGCTCGCGGTGGTCGGTGCGGTGGTCGCGGTCTACCGCGCCCGGGTCGTCGACGGCACCCAGTCCGACCTGCTCGTCCTCGCCGGCCCGGCCCTCATCGGGCTCGCCGCCGGGCACGTCGCGCTGTGGCTGATGGGCACCCTCGCCCGCGTCGGGGTACGCCGGACCGGCCGGCGTGGTCTGCCGGCCTACCTCGCCACGCGGCGACTGGCCCGCTCGGCCGATGCCGCAGCGCCCCTGCGGGTGCTGGTCGCGGCGGGCGTCGTGGCCGGGCTGGCGGTCACGGGCGCGGTGCAGGTGGCGGCCTGGGCCGACGAGACGGCTCGGCTGCAGGCCGGTGCCCCGCTGCGCTATGACCTCGAGCGGGGCGCCGGTGGCGACGCGGCCTCGGTGCTGGCGCTGACCGAGCGGCTCGACCCCGAGGGCGCGTGGCTGATGGGCGCGGTGCTGGTGCCGGGCGAGGGCTCGGTGCCCGCCCGGCGCGCCTTCGTCGACGTGGACCGCTTCGACCGGGTGGTGGGCGACTTCTACGCCGGCACGAGCGCGGCGCGGATCGGGGGGCTGGCCGACCGGCTGGTCGACCCGGCCTCCGCGGCCGGCGTGCCGACGCCCGCGTCCCGGGTGCTGGTCGAGGTCGCGGGGTTGAGCCCCCGGGAGGAGGGCCGGCTGCGGCCGCGGGTCGAGGTGGCGCTGCGCCGTACCTCGGGGCAGGAGATGCGCGTGCGGGTGGACAGCGAGGTCGGGCTCGACGGTGCGTCCCGGACGGTCTCGACCCCGGTGGACTGCGTCGAGGGCTGCACGGTCGTCTCGATCACCCTCGCGCGCGCCGACGACGACCGCGCGCTGCCGTTCCTGGTGACCGACCTGCGGCTCGGGTCGACCTCGGTGCTCGACCGGCCCTGGTCGCCTGCCGACGCACCCAGCGCCGCCGGGCCGGGCGGACCCGTCGAGGTCGCCGAGGGACTGCTCGCGCCCGCGTCGGACGAGCCGCTCACCGCCGTGCCCTCCCGGGGCGAGGGTGCCATCCCGGTCCTGGTCACCCGCACCGCCACCTGGGACGGCGACCCGGTGCTGGAGTCCCCTGGAGGCGAGGACCTGGCGGCCCGCGTGCTGGCACGCTTCCCGGCGCTGCCGCTGGTCGAGGCCGACGGCGTCTACGCCGACCTGCCGCGGGCCGCGGCCGGGGCCCCGCCCACGATCCCGGCGGCGGAGGTGATGGTGCTGGCCCGCGACAACGCGCCGGACGCCCTCCTGGCCGCGCTGGAGGAGGAGACCGGGGCGCAGGGCCGGCCGTTGGCGCGCGTGACCGAGCAGGTGCGCGACGCGACCGGGGCTGCGCAGGCGCAGGCGTACCTGATGACCGCGATCTGCTGCCTCCTGGTCGCGCTGCTGGTGCTCGTCACCGCGGTCGCCCGGCAGCGCGAGGCCTGGGTGCGCGACGTGGCGGCCCTGCGGGCCGTCGGTGTCGACCGGGCGACGCTGCGACGCAGCACGGTCGTCGAGGCCGTGCTGCTGCTGGTGGCGACCGGGGCGGCGGTCGTGACCGGTGTCTACCTCGCGGTGGCGCTGCTGCTCGGCAGGCTCGGCCTGGTGCTGGTCCCCGAGCACGCGGTCGCCCTGCGCACCGCCGTCGCGCCGCTGCCGCTCGTGCTCCCCGCGCTGCTCGCCTCGCTGGTGGTGGTCGTCGTGCTGTGGCGAGGCCGCGAGGTCGGTGGCCGGGAGTCCGCCCCGGCGGTGCTGCGCGAGGAGGCCCGATGAGGGGGCCGGCGCTGCTGTCCACGGTGCTGCGCGGCCTGCGCTCGCGGCTGCTGCTCTCGATCGGGTCGGTCGTCCTCACCGCGCTCGCGGTCGGCTCGGCGGTGCTCGGACCCGCCTTCCAGAGCGCGGTGACCGGGTCGTTCCTGGTCTCGCGCCTCGCGGAGGCCCCGAACAACCTCACCGGGCTGTCCTGGGTCTGGACGCCCGACGGTGGGGCCGCCTCCGACCTCGACGGCGTGCTGGACGACGCGCGGGCGGCCGCCCGCGAGGCGACCGAGGAGGGCGGCGACGGCGCGGCGCTCTACGTCGAGCCCCAGGTCTTCGTGCGGACCCAGCAGACGGAGGGGCTCGGCGGCCTGGCGCGACTCGGCTGGGCACCCGGCTACTGCGACCACCTCGTGGTGGAGGGCCGCTGCCCGCAGGCGGCCGACGAGGTCCTGCTGCTCGCCCTGGACTCCACGATCACCGGCCTGTCGATCGGCGACACCTCGCCGGTGGAGGGCATCGGCACCGTCGAGGTGGTCGGCACCTACTCCGCCCCCGGGCCGGAGGAGGCCGACTACTGGTTCGAGTCCGGCCGGCTGAGCACCCGTCCGCCCACGCCGCCGCCGGCCAACATGCCCTACCAGCCGGCCCCGATGCTGGCGACCGCCGAGGCGGTCGAGCGGGCCGCGGCCACGGTGGGCTACGAGGTGCTGGTCGACCGACGGCTCGCGGTGCCCGCGGACCTCGAGGTCGCCGACCTCGAGCGCGTCGCCGAGGTCGCCCGGGCCCAGGAGGACCTCAGCGCCGCCCTGCCCGGCGGACAGCTCGTCGAGCGCTCCATCAACGACATCGACGGGGTCGTGGACGAGGTCCGCGACCAGCAGGCCACCGCCCGGGCCTCGGTCTCGCCGGCCGTCATCAGCCTCGTGCTGGTGGCGCTGGCGCTGCTGCTGCGCCTGCTCACCGCCGCCGCGGACCTGCGGATGCCCGAGCTCGCGCTCGCCTCGCTGCGCGGCCTGCCGCGCCGCCGGATGTGGTCGCTGGGGATGTCCGAGCCACTGACGCTGCTCGCGCTCGCGGTCCCGGTCGGGGGCCTGGTCGGCGTCGGCACGGTGCTGCTGCTGATCGAGGCCTGGTTGGTGCCGGGACTGCCGCTGCGGGTGCCGTGGACGTCGCTGGCGGCCGGCGGGCTGGTCGGGCTCGGCGCCGCCACGGTCGCCGTGGCGGCAGTCGGGCTCGTGGTGCGGATCCCCCTGGAGGACCAGCTCAGCGGCGTACGACGTCCCAGGCGGGCGCGCCGCGCCGCGGTCGTCGCGCAGCTGGCCCTGGTCGCCGCGGCGCTCGCGGTGCTGCTGAGCAAGCTCAGCTCCACCGAGCGCGGCCGTCCCGACGTCACCGACCTGGTCCTCCCGGTCCTGCTGGCCGTCGTCGCCGGTCTCGGCGCGACCCGGCTGACCTCGTCGCTGGCGACGTGGTGGACCCGCGCGGTGCCGCACACCCGCTCGCTCGGCTCGTTCGTGGCGGTGCGCGCGCTGTCGCGGCGCCAGGAGGGGACGCTGGTGATCCTGCCGGTGACGGCGGCGATCGCGATCTGCGTGTTCGGGGCGGGGGTCTACGACTCCTCCTCGGCCTGGCGCGCCTCCGTGGCGGCCACCCGTGCCCCGGCCGCGGTGCTGTGGACCTCCGAGCAGAGCCTCGACGACACCGTGGGCCTGACCCGCGGGATCGACCCCGACGGGGAGTGGCTGATGGCGGGCAGCACCATCGCCACCCCGCAGCCGGGGCCGGTCTTCTCCGTCCTCGACACCACCCGCCTGGCCCGCGTGGGCCTCTGGAACGAGCAGTGGACGCCCGGCACCTCGGCGTCCGAGGTCGCCGGCCTGCTGGCCACCGGGCCCGTCCCCGTGGTGACGGGCAAGCGGGTGGGCCTCGACCTCGACAACCGGCTCACCACCGAGGAGCCGTTGGTCGTCCGGCTGCGGCTGGTGCCGCCGACGGACCGGCCGCGCACCGTCTTCCTCGGCCCGGTCGGTGAGGGACGCTCGGTCGTCTCGGAGCGCACGCCGTTCTGCCGCGACGGGTGCCGCCTCGAGCAGATCACCCTCGGGTCGGCCGCCGCGCTGCCGACCGCCATGGACGGCTCGCTCACGATCGAGTCGGTCACCGTCGACCGGCAGCCCGTCGCCGACGCGCTCACCGGCGGCGCCTGGGCGCTGGTGCCGGGCGCGACCGGCAACGACGCCGTCGACTCCCTCCGGCTCGACGGGGCCGGGCTGGCCGTGTCGGTCTCCAGCCGGAGCCCGGTGATCGTCCAGATCGGCGCGGGGGACCCGCCCGCGCGGCTACCGGTCGTCGCGGGGGTCGACGCCCGCACGGAGTCCTCGGCCGACGCCTACAACGCCGGCACGCCGCTCAGCTTCGACGTCGACCCGGTGCTGGAGGCGGGCAGCGTGCCGCTGCTCGGCCCCCGGGGACTGCTCATCGACTACGACACCTTCGCCACCGGCCGGAAGGTCTACGACCAGAACACCGAGGTCTACGTCATGGCCCGCGCCGACACCCCGCCGTCGGTCGTGGGGGCGCTGCGCGACGCCGGACTCACCGAGGAGACGACGTACGCCGAGGTGAAGGCGAGCCTGGACAACACGGCGTACGCCCTGGCGCTGCGGCTCTACGCCGTCGTCGCCGCCCTCGTGCTGCTGATGGCCGTCGCCTCGTTGGCGGTCTCCACGGCGGTGCAGCTGCCCGCGCGTCGTCGCGACGCCGCCGCGCTGCGGGTGGTGGGCGTGCCGCGGCGGCAGGTGATGGGGGCGGTGCTGCGCGAGCTGGTGCTGGTGCTCGGAGGCACGGCCGTGGCCGGGCTGGCCGCCGGGTCGCTGGCGCAGTACGTCGTCCTGCGCACCGTCACGCTCGGCTACGCCGAGACCCTCTCCACCCCGGCCCTCGTCGCCGCCATCGACCCGTGGCGGCTGGCGCTCCTGGCGCTGGTCACCGCGTTGCTCTTCGGCGCCGTCGCCCTGGTCTCCGCGACCCTCACCGTCCGGGGTGCTCGGGGGTCGACGCTGCGGGAGTCGGCGCGGTAGTCGGCTGGTGTTGGGCAAGGTTCATCGGCCAGCCGATGAACCCGTCCACGGGACGACAGAACTTCGTCGTCCAGCTTCCGGGTATGTCGGCCGGCCGATGAACCTTGCCGGTCCCACCGGCACCCTGCGTCACACCCTTCACTCCCGGCACAGCCTCCACCCACCCGGCGGCAGGTCCAGCGCGGCGTCGGGGCCCCACGAGCCCCGGGGGTAGGACTGCACCGCGGGCGGGGAGTCCAGCAGCGGCTGGCAGACCTGCCAGATCCGGTCCACCTCGTCGGCGCGGGTGAACAGCGACCGGTCCCCGCGCAGCACGTCGAGGATCAGCCGCTCGTAGGCCTCCAGCGGGTCGGCGTCGGGCACGTCGCCCAGGTCCAGGCACATGGTGGCCCCGGTCAGCTCCATGTCCGGGCCGGGCAGCTTGCCCTGCAGGTGCAGCGTCACCACGGGGGAGTCGGTCAGCTCCAGCACCAGCTCGTTGCAGGCGACCGAGCGCTCGAAGATCCCCGACTGCGGTGTGCGGAAGCGGATGGTGACCGTGCGTCGGGTGGCGGCCATCGCCTTGCCGGTGCGCAGCAGGAACGGCACGCCGCGCCAGCGGTCGTTGTCGACCCAGGCCTCGAGCGCCACGAAGGTCTCGACGTCGGAGTCCGGGTCGACGTCGTCCTCCTCGCGGTAGCCCTCGAACTGGCCGAAGACGCTGCGCTCGGGGTCCAGCGGACGCATCGCCTCGAAGACCGCGGCCTTGGCGTCGCGCAGCGCGCGGGCCTCGAAGGAGCCGGGGTCCTCCAGCGCCACGAAGCCGAGGATCTGGGTGAGGTGGGTGGAGATCATGTCGCGCAGCGCGCCGGTGGACTCGTAGAACGAGCCGCGCCCCTCCAGCCCGAGCTCCTCGGGTACGTCGATCTGGACCGACTCCACCGAGCGCGCGTCCCACGCCGGCTCGAAGAGGCCGTTGGCGAAGCGGAGCGCGAGGATGTTCTGCACCGCCTCCTTGCCCAGGAAGTGGTCGATGCGGAACACCTGGTCCTCCTCGACGACGCCCTTGAGGGCGGCGTCCAGGTCGCGCGAGGACTCCAGGTCCAGGCCGAACGGCTTCTCCACGACCAGACGGGCCCGGTCCGTGAGCCCATCCTTGCCGAGCATCGCGATCATCGGCTCCATCGCGCCCGGGGGGATGGAGAGGTAGAGCAGCCGCCGGACCTCGGAGGCGTCGGCCGACATCGACTCCTCGGCCTCGCGGACGGCCTCGGCCAGGTCGGAGCCGTCCTCGGCGTCGGAGGTCTGGAAGCGCAGCCGCGAGAGCAGGTCGTCGGCGAGGTCGCCGTCGAGGTCGTCGATGCTGTCGTCGAGGGCCGAGCGGATCCGCTCGCGGAACTCCTCGTCGGTGCCGGGGGAGTGCCGCCCGGTGCCGATGACGGCGTACTCCTCGGGCAGCCGACCGGCGGCCGCGAGGTGGTAGAGCCCGGGGAGAAGCTTGCGGGAGGCCAGGTCGCCGGTCGCGCCGAAGAGGACCAGGACGTGCGGGGGCAGGGTCGAGCCGGTGGAGTCGCTCACGACCTCGAGGCTGCCCGGCGTCGCCCGCGCGGACACCACCCGCCCGGGGAGGGGCCCGTCGGGAGCCCGCGTGGGCGACCCTCACCCGTTCGAGCCAGAAAACGAGCGGGTGACCCCGTCAGGGGTTCTGACCTGGCATATTGCGGGGCATGAGTCTCGACAACGACACCGCCACCCGGGCCATCAGCGCCTACTTCGGGAGCTGTGTCTTCTCCGAGGAGCCCACGTGGTGCAGCGTCCTGCTTGACGAGGTCACCGACGCGTTCGACTCCCCGGACGACCTGCACACCGCCCTGGACCTGATGAACCTACGGGTGGAGGTACCCGCCACCAGCGCCTGAGGCGCAGGGCAGCAGCACCGACGAGCCAGGGGGGCCCGGCAGCAGGTCCCGGTCGGTGTGGACCTACGGCTGGAGCAGCTGGTCCCCGGTCCCGGGGTCGAGCACGCGGACGTACTCGGCGCTGCCGTGGATCTCGCAGTAGCTGGTGAAGGCGATCCTGACCTCGACCAGCCCCAGGTCGTCGGGACAGGAGGTCCCCCACTGCTCGACAGGAGCGGCCACGCTACGACCAGCCCCGACCTAGGCTGGCACCGTGCGACGACCTCGGCCCGAGCGGCCCGGACCCGGCCAGGAGTCGGTGTGGGACTACCCCCGACCACCCGCCCTGGAGGAGACCCACGAGCTGGTCGAGGTCGAGCTCGGCGGCGTGGTGATCGCCCGCAGCACACGCGGCTGGCGGGTCCTGGAGACCAGCCACCCGCCCACCTACTACCTGCCGCGCGAGGCCTTCGTCGACGGCGCGCTCGTCCCCACCCAGGGCAGCTCGCACTGCGAGTGGAAGGGGCAGGCGGCGTACGCCGACCTCCACGGCGGTGACCGCGTGGCGCCCCGGGCCGCCTGGACCTACCCCGACCCCACGCCGACCTTCCTCGAGCTGGCCGATGCGTGGGCGGTCATGCCCGGACTCGTCGACGCCTGCCGGGTCGACGGCGAGGTGGTGCGTCCGCAGGACGGCGGGTTCTACGGCGGCTGGATCACCGACCGTGTGGTCGGGCCCTTCAAGGGGAGCCAGGGCTCTTGGGGCTGGTAGCGAGGACGCGACCCGCGTGTCGAGACCCGGTGAGGTGGAAGACCACCCCAGCCCCCGTCAGCACCCGTTCTGGGACTTCTCGTCGCCCAGCAGCCGGTCGGCGAGCAGGTCGCACCACTGGCCCGACGCCGGGCCGCCGTTGACGGTGCCGTCGGACTCGCCGGGGTGCTTGACCCACAGGGTGCCGTCGAAGGCCTTGTCGAAGCGCAGCCGGGGCTTCTGGCCGATGCGCGCCCACGTGGGGTTGATGACGTCGCCGTCGACGGGGTTCTTGGCGCCGTTGCGCGAGGTGTCGACGACGTACTTCACGCCCTTGATGCCGAGCTTCCTCAGCTGACGCACCATCCACGCGGCGTAGTGCTTCTCGTCCTTCATCCGGCGGAAGTTGGAGACGTTGGTGCTGAAGCCGCGGGCGCCGGCGACGCCGGCCTTCTTCAGCAGCTCCGCGCGACCGTCCCAGGGCGTGTCGTCCTTGGAGGTGTCCCCGGTGGTCCAGCCGGAGTGGCCCGCGTCGATGTAGACCCAGGCGCCGGCCTTGGAGAGCTTGCGCACCGCCGAGCGGAGCGCCTTGATGCGGTTGTTCGCGTTGCCGCAGGTGCCCTGGTGGTAGAACGGCAGCGCGTCGGGCTCGAGCACCAGCATCGGCTTGCTGCTGCCGATGCCCTTGGCCACCTGGGCCACCCACTTCTTGTAGGCGTCGACCCCGGGCAGGCCACCGGAGGAGTACTGCCCGCAGTCGCGGTCGGGGATCGAGTACACGACGAGCATCGGGGTCTTGCCGGCGCTCTCGGCGAGGTCCACGTAGGTGGAGACCACGCCCGCGACCTGGTCGGTGGGGTAGTACTCCGAGCCGAGCCAGAGCGCCTGGGGCCGCTTGGCGATCTTCGAGTACGCCGGGCCCTGCTGGTGCGCGGGCATGCGCGTGTCGACGTACAGCCCGCGCGTCTTGCGTGGGTCCTTGGCCTTGCGGGCGGCGCTCGTCACGGCCCCCCTGTCGGCCCCCGTGTCCGCCCCGTCGGCGGCGCTGGAGGGCGGTCCGACCACCGCGGACGACCCCGCCACCAGGGCGAGGGCGGGGAGCGCGAGGAGCGCGCGGCGCAGCGTCAGGGCGAGGGGCACGACACCAGGGTGCGGGACGCGACCGCCTCCTGTCCCGGCAATCCCGAGGGCTTCACGCGCCGGTGGGGTCACCGAGGGGGTCGAGGAACAGGCAGAACGGGTGCCCGGCCGGGTCGAGCATGACCCGCACGTCGTCCTGCGGTTGCGTGGCGGCCTGGACCGCCCCCAGCTCCTCGGCCCGCGCGACACCCGCCGGCAGGTCGGGTACGCCGATGTCGAGGTGCGCCTGCATCTGCTGGTCACCCCCCGTGGCCGGCCAGCGCGGGGGCACGTGGTCGGCCTCGCGCTGGAAGGCCAGGCCGGTGGCGGCCCCGTGACCGGTGCCGCGCGGCTTCAGCACCACCCAGTCGGGTTCGTCGTCGCGGGTCTCCCAGTCCAGGAGCGCCCGGTAGAACGCGGCCAGCGCCCTGGGGTCGGGGGCGGCGAGCACGGTGCTGGAGAGGCGGAACCCGGTCATCGCGGACCCCTCAACGCGAGGCGCGGCGCTCGTACTCCGCGCGGGCCTCGGTGTCGACGGCGCTCAGCGAGCTGTCGGCCCGCAGGGCGTGGCTGATCGCGTCGCGGACCCGGCGCGGGAAGGTGTTGGTCCCGTAGAACAGGCCCTTGGCGTAGCCCGGGACCCAGGTCTCGAACTGCGGGCGGCGCACGGTCGCCAGCACTGCGTCCGCGACCTCCTCGGGCCGGCACGGTCGCATCCCGCGGGTCGCGGAGACGCCGGCGCCGAGCTCGGTGGCCACCACGGTCGGGAGCACCACGGAGACGTCGACGCCGACCGGGCGCAGCTCGCCGGCCATCGCCTCGGAGAAGCCGACCACGCCGAACTTGCTGGCGGAGTAGACCGCGCCGCCGGCCATCCCGATCCGTCCGACTGCCGAGGCGACGTTGACGACGTGACCGTGACCGCGGGCGCCCATCGCGCGGGCCGCCAGCCGGGTGCCGGTGATGACGCCGCGCAGGTTGATGTCGAGGACCTTGTCGATCGAGGCGTCGGACTGGTCGACCAGCGGGGAGAGCGGCATGATCCCCGCGTTGTTGACCAGCACCTCCACGGGGCCGAGCGCCTCGGCGCGGTCGAGGAAGGCGGCGAAGGACTCCCGGTCGGCCACGTCGACGACGTACCCCTCGGCTCCGCCGCCGACCTGCGCCGCTGCCTTGGCGGCGACGTCGTCGTCGAGGTCGCCGATGACCACGATCGCGCCGGCGTCGGCGAAGCGGGCGGCCGTCGCCAGACCGATGCCGCGGCCGGCGCCGGTGATGGCGACGACCTTGCCGCGCACGTCGCGGTCGGGGGTGCGGGAGAGCAGACGTGGGGCTGTGGTCCGGGTCACAGCCGGAGCGTAAACTGACAGCGGAGGCTGTCACCAGCCTCCGCCCGTGATCCGGCACGCCTCGGCGTGATTCATTCCACCGCCCGCGACGGGTAAAGAAGTGGGATGCTGTGAGCCGTGGCCGTCAAGCAGGGTGTCTACCGCGGGCAGAGCGCCGAGGAGCGCTCCACCGAACGCCGCGCCCGCCTGCTCGAGGCCACGCTCGAGGTCTGGGGGAGCCTCGACGGGCCGCCGGTGACGATGACCCGGATCTGCCAGCAGGCCGGCCTCACCGAGCGCTACTTCTACGAGCAGTTCACCGGCCTCGAGGCCGCGCTGAGCGCGGTGCTGGAGTCGATCTACGAGGAGATCCTCGACCTCACCGCCCGGGCCGTGGAGGAGACCGAGGGCGGCCCGGCCGAGCGGGCGCACGCCGCCGTCGCCGCGTTCGTCGGCATCTTCGTCGACGACCCGCGCAAGGGCCGCGCCGCGATGATCCTCGCCCCCAGCCGCCCCACCCTGCGCGCCCGCCGGCAGGCGATGCTCAAGGGCCTCGCCGACTTCGCCGAGGTCGAGGCGCTGGAGCTGTACGGCGACGAGGCCGAGCGCGGCAGCACCGGCGTGCTCGCCGCGATGCTGTTCGTCGGCGGTCTCTCCGAGCTGGTGGTGGCCTGGCTCGACGGCACCGTCGACACCACGCCCGCCGAGATCGCCGACGCCGCGACGTGGGCGTTCACGCGGCTCGCGCACCGATGAGTCGGGATAGTCCGCACGACTTCTCACCCTCAGCGCGCGCTGAGGGTGAGATCGGATGCGGACTATCCCGAGCCGACCCACTGACAGCGACACCGTGTCGCGGTTACTCTCCAGTACGTGACGGACGCACCCGTGCCGAGCTTCGGCCCCTCCCCCGACCACGTCGAGCTGCAGCAGTGGCTGCACACCTTCTCCGCCGAGGTCATCCGACCCGCGGCTGCTGAGTGGGACGAGAAGGAGGAGTTCCCCTGGCCGGTGGTCGAGGAGGCCGCCAAGGTCGGGATCTACTCCCTGGACTTCTTCGCCACCCAGTCCTTCGACCCCACCGGCCTGGGCATCCCGATCTTCATGGAGGAGGTGTTCTGGGGTGACGCCGGCATCGGCCTGTCCATCGTCGGCACGGCCCTGGCCGCCGCCGGCCTGGCCAGCAACGGCACCCCCGAGCAGCTGGCCGAGTGGGCGCCGGAGATGTTCGGCGAGCCCGGCGACCTCAAGATCGCCGCCTTCTGCTCCTCCGAGCCCGACGCCGGCAGCGACGTCGGCGCGATGCGCACCCGGGCGACGTACGACGAGGCGACCGACGAGTGGGTCATCAACGGCACCAAGACCTGGGCGACCAACGGCGGCCTGGCCGACGTGCACCTGGTGACCGCCGTGGTCGACCCCGACCTGCGCACGCGCGGCCAGGCCTCGTTCATCGTCCCGCCGGGCACCAAGGGCCTCTCCCAGGGGCAGAAGTTCCACAAGCACGGCATCCGCGCCTCGCACACCGCCGAGGTCGTCCTCGACCAGGTGCGCGTGCCGGGCCGCTGCCTGCTCGGGGGCAAGGATAAGCTCGACGCCCGGCTCGCCCGGGCCCGCGAGGGCGCGTCGACCGGCGGCTCGAACGCCAGCATGGCGACCTTCGAGCGCACCCGCCCCGCGGTGGGCGCGCAGGCGGTCGGCATCGCGCGAGCGGCGTACGAGACCGCGCTGGACTACGCCAAGACCCGCGAGCAGTTCGGCAAGCCGATCATCGAGAACCAGGGCGTCGCCTTCCAGCTCGCCGACATGGCCACCCAGATCGACGCCGCGCGGCTGATGGTGTGGCGCGCGTCGTGGAAGGCCGCGACGGGCGGGTCCTTCGACAAGGCCGAGGGGTCGATGTCGAAGCTCTTCGCCGGCGAGACCGCGATCAAGGTGACCGGCCAGGCGATGCAGATCCTCGGCGGCAACGGCTTCACGCGGGAGTACCCCGTCGAGCGCTGGGCGCGCGACGCCCGGATCTACACCATCTTCGAGGGGACCTCGGAGATCCAGCGGCTCGTCATCGCCCGCACGGTGTCGGGGGCCCCGATCAGGTGAGCAGCCAGGCCAGGCGGCCCGACACGATGGCTGCATGAAGCTGCTGCTCGCCCTGGTGATCATCGTGGCCCTTGCCTATCTCGGCTACCGGATGTTCTTCGTCAACGCGCACAAGAAGTGAGGCCACGGCGTCGATGACCCGGCAGCGGTTCGAGGGCCGGATCGCCGGGGTGGGCTCGACGTCGGGCGTGAGGGTCGTCGTCGGCCGGTGGGAGCGCGGCCCCCTGGGGGCCTTCGCCGACGCCATGGTCGCCACGCCCGAGGGGCGCCGGATCCTCCTCGCACCGAGCCAGGAGGTCGCGGACTTCGTGGCAGCGACGTACTCCTTCGACGAGGTGCGGATCGAGCCGTTCGACGTCACGGGGGACGCCACCTGGCAGGTGCGGTCCCCCTCCCTCACGCTCGCTCTCGCGGTGGGTCGTCGCACCGTGCTCGGGCGGCTGCTGCGGCTACGGGACCCCGCTCGGCGCGCTGGCGCCGGTCAGCCCCGAGCCCGGATTCGGGTTCTCCTCCACGCCGCCGCGGCCCTCTGTCACGAGCCTCGTGACGACCGTCGAGCTCCCGGCGTAGCGGTCGCGGCGGGGCGGTCGCGGCGGGGAGGCCTCAGGCCAGCGCCGGCATGACCCGCTCGCACAGCAGCCGCACGTGGTCCCACGACGGCTCGGCGGGCAGCCCGCCGCAGCCGGGGTGGCTGGTCACGAGCTGCACCTCTCCCGCGCGGCAGCGGTCGACGAGGTCCTCGGGAGTCGTGACGAGGTAGACGCCCGCCGCGCGCATCTCCTCGACGGTCCGCGAGGCGTCCAGGACGTACGACGCATTCTCGCCGTGCCACTCCTGGTACGCCGTCGCGTCGGCCAGCAGGTGGTGGCCCCATCGCTCCCAGAACGCATAGACGTCCTCGGTGACGAACACGTTGGCCGGGCCGGGCGGCGCCAGCAGCACGAACCCTGGGTCCCGACCGGCCTCGCGGCAGGCGGCGTCGTAGGCCTCCTTCAACGCCGGGTCGCCGTGCTGCGGCTGGAAGCCGAGCCCCAGCCGGCCGGCCCGGCGCGCTGCGGCGACCGACCCGCCGCCGTACATCAGGAAGGGGTGGGGGCGCGAGAGCGGTCTCGGCGTCACCCGCACCGTGCGGCCCTCGTGCTCGAAGGGCTCGCCGGTCCATGCCTGCAGCAGCACCTCGAGCCGCGCCTCGAGATCGCGTCCGCGGGTCTCCCACGGGCGGCCGAATAGGTCGTACTCCTCGCGCCGGTAGCCGAGCCCCACCGTGCACGAGACCCGGCCACCGGAGAGGTGGTCGAGGACGGCGAGGTCCTCGGCGAGCCGGATCGGGTCGTAGAAGTTCACCAGCAGCGCGGAGATCGTGATCGGGACGTCGGTGGTCACCGCGGCGATCGCTGCGGCGAACGGGATCGGGCTGGGCAGGTACCCGTCGTCCGAGGCGTGGTGCTCGCTGACCATGATCGGCTGCCGGCCGCGCGCCTGGAGGTACGCCGCCTGCTCGATCGAGCGGCGGTAGAGCTCGGACCGCTCCCGGCCGGTGGCGCCGGGGGCACGCAGGTCGAAGCGGGTGACGAAGGTGACCATGCGCCATACTAGAACGTGTTCTAGTCCTTGTCCTGGATCGCGATCCGGAAGCGGCGCATCGCCAGGGCGCCGAGCAGCGGGCCGGGCGCGAGGAGCCAGAAGGCGAACTGCCACCCCACCGCCTCCGCCATCGCCGGCAGCGCCTGGATGGTCAGCACGGTCAGCGTGAAACCGACGGCGGTCTGGACCGTGAGCGCCGTCCCGACGAAGCGCTGGTCGGCGGTCTCGCTCAGCGCCGTGGAGAAGACGCCGGAGTCCGCGATCACCGAGGCTCCCCACACCGCCAGGAAGACCGCCAGCACTGCGGCCGGGACGTCGAAGACCAACGGCGAGAGCAGGCAGCTGGCACCGCTGACCAGCATCGCGCCGGAGGCGGCCGGGGCGGCCGTGACCTCTACCGTGCC
>LUMS01000086.1_pt1 | contig 21131 bp, 23 predicted proteins | sample 729711 | NCBI WGS metagenome assembly LUMS01 (sample SAMN03860298, study PRJNA289734) | marine metagenome | biome: seawater column; feature: ocean; material: water; isolation source: Red Sea water column Station 192 - depth 25m | place: Saudi Arabia: Red Sea | collected 2011-10-15 | depth 25 m | reverse complement strand
CTGTGATGCAGACGATACCGACGCGCGCCGCTGCTGACCCTGGCACATGCCCCAACATGGGCAACCGGGTCAGCCGTCTTTTCCCCGATGGATCGCGCCCCGCCCCGGCGCGATACGAGTGGAAAAGACAGCCCGGCTGAAGCGAGCCTCTGGCTCTCTGAGGCACGGGCTTGCCAGTGATCTGCCCCCAGATCCCCAGCCTCATGGGGGGCGGGATATGGGGACAGATCACTGGCGGTTTGCCGAGGGCAAACCCGGTTCGTGTAGGCACCGCTAGGTCCGACGACGCGAACCTCCCGCAAGGGAGACGCCAGCGGCAGACCGGCCCCCACCGTGGGGCATCGGGCGAGACGTTGGCGCGACATTGCGGGACGCGATCCAACTGCCAAAGTTGGCCCTGGTGAGTTTGAGAGGCCGGGAGGGCCTTTCATTCCGACGCGCATCGCGTCGGACGGAGTTGGCCATCGGCTGAGGCTTTGCCTCAAGGAGATCGCACGCAAAGCTCGAAACCGCAGGTGGAGAGTTTGCATAAGTGCGCCCTTGTCCTTTACAGGACTACGGGTAAGCGCTATCGCTCAATCTGACAAGACCAACCTGTCCACCTGCTCTTTTCAAAGATGGAGACGCGCATTGGCAGACACCGAACTCGAACGGGCCGAGAAACGATACGCCCAGGCCAAGGCCCGTCTTCAGGCGCTGAAGAACCGAGAAGCCACCAGACAGCGCAAACTCGACACCCGGCGCAAGGTGATCCTGGGCGGTGCGCTTATCGATCTGGCGGAGCGGGATTCCGGGGCCGCTGCGATGCTCGACCGGCTGATCCGCAACCTGCCCCGCGAACAGGACCGCAAGGCCTTCGCGGACTGGGGGACGCCCTCCCCTGCACCGTCCAGTTCTGATCCGGAAACGCCGTCCTGATGCGGGGCGTGATGCGCGTCTTCGGAGGGCTGTTCCGGTTCTTCGGTCGTTTGATCTTCACGCCCATCATGTTGGGCTGGATGATCGGCGCTGTCCTGTTCGGCGCGATGATCGGCACACTTGTCGCCACGCCGTTCGTCTTCGCCTTCTTTGACCAGCCGCCCGGTGAAAGTGCATGGCAGTGGTTGGTCTTCGGGCCGTGCATTCTTGTCGGTGCTGTCTTTGGGTTCCAATACTGGCGCATGGCCTCCGGAGCCGATGCCTTCTTNCAGCCACGGCTCGGCCCGGTTTGCGAACCGCAAGGAGCTGAAGAAGCTCCAGCGCGAAGACGGCCTTCTGATCGGGCGCAACCCGCACACCGGGCAGCTACTGCGCTATGACGGCCCGGCCCATCTGATCACCCTCGCCCCGACGCGGGCCGGCAAAGGCGTCGGCACCGTGATCCCGAACCTGCTGGCGGCGGAACGCTCGGTCCTGGTCATTGACCCCAAGGGCGAGAACGCCCGGATCGCCGGGGAAGCCCGGCTGCGGTTCGGAACGGTCCATATTCTCGATCCCTTCGAAGTCTCCGGGATGCCGTCTGCCGCCTACAATCCGCTTGACCGGCTGACACCCGACAGCCTCGATCTGGGTGAGGATGCCGCCTCCCTGACAGAGGCGCTGGTCATGGACCCGCCGGGACAGGTCACGGAAGCGCATTGGAACGAGGAGGCCAAAGCCATCCTCGGCGGTCTGATCATGTTCTGCGTCTGCCACGAGGACCGCGACCGCCGGACACTTGCCACCGTCCGGGAATATCTCACCCTGCCCCCGGAAAAGCTTCGTGCTCTGCTGGAGCTGATGCAGGACAGCGATGCGGCGGATGGGCTGATCGCCCGCGCCGCCAACCGCTTCCTCGGTAAGGCGGATCGTGAAGCCGCCTCGGTGCTATCCAACGCACAGCGCCACACGCATTTCCTGGACAGCCCACGCATCGCGAAAGTTCTTTCGCGGTCGGATTTCCATTTCTCCGATCTGCGCCATCGGATCGCTTCGGTGTTTCTGGTACTGCCACCAAACCGGATGGACGCCTACAGCCGCTGGCTGCGCCTTCTGGTGTCTCAGGCCCTGCAAGACATTGCACGGGACGCTGAGGCGTCCGTGAGGCCCCTGAGCAGCCCTGCAGGCGCACAGGGGGGCACACAGCGCCTCAAGACGCCCACACTGTTCCTGCTGGATGAGTTTGCGGCCCTGGGCCGTCTGGAGGCCGTGGAGCGCGCCATGGGGCTGATGGCGGGCTACGGGCTGCAGCTCTGGCCGATCCTGCAGGACATGAGCCAGCTCAAGGACCTCTACGGCGAACGCGCGGGCACATTCATTGCCAATGCCGGGGTGCAGCAGGTCTTCGGGGTGAATGATTTCGAGACGGCCAAGTGGCTGAGCCAGATGATGGGTCAGGAGACAGCCGGATTCCAGACCGACAGTTTCAAGCCTGGTGACGGCCCCAGCTTCAGCAACAACATCACGGGCCGCGATCTGCTGACCCCAGATGAAATCATGCAGCTCCGCCCGGAAAACCAGCTCCTGCGCGTGCAGGGTCAAGCCACCGCCGTCGCGGAGAAGCTGCGGTACTATGCCGATCCCGAGTTCAAGGGGCTGTTCGTCCCTCAGGACCAGTAACACCAAGGACGCCTCACGATGCCAGACCAGCCCGACCTCCCTGCCCTCTCCGACGATGATCTGCGCGAAACGCTCGATCTCATGGCCACGGCTGTCGCCAGCATGTCCGACAGGATCGACGATCTGACCGCCGTGGCGGACAAGCAGATCAAGGTTGCAACGGAAGCGCGGATCGCGGCCTTTGCCGCACGGGACCAGACCAATCCGAAAAAATACGGGGATCTTCTGGGCCAGACCCTCGACAGCCACCTGGGCGCAACCGCTGACGCGATGACAGAGATTGTCAGACGCCTTGGCGTCCAGACGGACAAGACCATCGGGGCCTTGGCCAAATCGGAAGATGACAGGTCCACAGCCTATCGAGCGGTGTTCGAACGGGAACAGAAAGCGGATCGCCTCAAAAGCCGCCTGCCCTGGTTTGGTCTGGGCGCATTGGTTGTGGCCCTGGCGCTGACGGTGACGCTTCCTCGTTTCTTGGCCAGCAACGCTTCCACATGTGCTATCCTTGGGGCCTCCTGGACGACGACAACCACGGGTGTTGATGCGTGCGTGTTCTATCAGCGGTGATGGGTGAAGCGCTGTCAGTGACTGTCTCAACTTGACAGGCTGGGTGTTATATATGTGTTAGAATCTGTGTTACGGGTGAGAAGATTACTCTTAGTCGTTTGAAATTTAATGACTTCCTCTAATCCTCGGTAACTGATAACACGAATCTTGGTAACTGAAATCCTGCTTTGGGTAACTGATAACACGAATCTTGACTGTGGTAACTAAAACCACGAATGTGGGCCCATGGTAACTGATAACACGAACGCCCTCGCCCCGCTCCTCCCGGATCGTCACCCGCAGCATGACCTCTTCATCTGCGATGTGGCTGACGCTGTGTTGAAGGACGTGATGCAACATATGGAGCATCCGTTCTACTCGCTTTCAAAGAAGCCGGAAACGACGATCAAGCGATACGAGAATGGCAATAAGTGGCTGCAGATCACGCCTAGTGTGAAGGGTCTCGCAACGATCTACGACAAAGATATTTTGATCTACTGCATCAGCCAGATCATGGCGAAACTGAAAGAGGGCCTTCCAGTTTCGCCCCGTGTTCGGATCAATTCCAGAGAGCTTCTTATCTTCACAAATCGCGGTACAAGTGGCCGAGAGTATCAGTCCCTTCTCGATGCCCTGGACCGTCTTGAAGGAACCCGTATCAGGACGAACATTGTGACCGGGGACGAAGAACAGGTCGATGGGTTCGGCCTGATCGACGCTTCCTCAATCCGCCGCAAGCATGGTCTCGATGGTCGTCTGCTCTGGTGTGAGGTGAAGCTGTCGGATTGGGTCTTTAACGCGATACGCAACGAAGAAGTTCTGACTCTGCATAGGGACTACTTCCGTCTGCGCAAGCCCATTGAACGGCGGGTGTATGAAATTGCTCGTAAACACTGTGGCCAACAGAAATACTGGCGCATCACACTGGCTAAACTGCTTCTCAAGACTGGTTCTCAAAGCCCTCAGAAGCGCTTCCGGCAGATGATCCGGCAGCTTGTAGAGCATGACCACTTGCCGGACTACCACGTCACCTTCGAGGATGAAGCCGACATGGTGGTTTTCACCAATCGTGGCACGATGTCACCTACCTCGATCGTAGAGGGCAGCATTCCGCCTTTGCAGTCCGATACCTACGAAGAAGCGCGCCATGCTGCTCCTGGATGGGATGTACGTTTTCTTGAACAGGAATGGCGCAGCTGGTGCGTAGAGCCCCCTCGCAATGCTGATCGCGCTTTTGTCGGGTTTTGCCGGAAGTGGTTTGAGAAACGCGGGAGGCCATGAGGTTAAAAACCGGTATGAGAAATAAAACCGGTTATAGATTAAATTCAGGTATTGGAATTTTTTCTGGTAAGAGATATAAATCCGGTAACATAAAAATAGCAGGATCGAGCAATGCCCGTCATCGTCATGGCAAGCCCCAAAGGGGGGGTCGGCAAATCCACATGCGCCGTACTGCTGGCGTCAGAATTCGCGCGCATGAGAGCGGATGTCACAGTGTTGGACTGCGACCCGAACAAATCTCTGACCAGATGGGCTTCGCATGGATTGCCCGCTGGCGTGACGCTCAAGAGCGAGATCGGCCGTTCAGAGATCGTTCCCACTATTCGGAGTGCTGATGGCGACGGCAAGATCGTCATTGTGGACTTGGAAGGCGTCGCATCACAGCTGGTCAGCCGTGCGATTTCACAAGCCGACTTGGTTATTGTTCCGATGCAGCCGACAGCTCTCGACGCAGAGATCGGTTCCGAAGCCCTGGCATTGGTGCGAGAGGAAGAAGAGGCGCTCGGACGTTCGATCCGACATGCCGTGGTTTTGACCAAAACCAGCGCTGCAGTCAAAAGCCGCGTCCAAAAGGAATTGGAGGAACAGCTCAGAGGAGCTGGGATCGACGTGATCGAGCCATCCTTGGTAGCACGCGCGGCATTCTCGGAATTGTTTGCCTATGGCGGCGATCTGACCGCGATGATGAACGACCCTGAGATGATGACAGGCGGAAAAGTGGATAAGGCGTTGATCAACGCCCAAGCATTCGCGGAGGCTGTTTATGAGCGGCTCAAATAGACTTGCAGGATTGAAGGCACGCCCCAAGGATACGACTGTTGAAGAAGTCCGGCGCGTGGATGAGGTCGGAGAGGCGAGGGGGTTTCTAGACAGGACACCTCGCAAGAAGCCTGGCCGCAAGCCCAGTCCCCGGACGCATCAACTACACCCCAAGGTTTTTCCTTGGGTAGGGGAAGCCATTGCAGCAGAAGCTGAAAGACTCGGTGTCACGCAAGGCCAGTTGATCGAGCTGATGTGGGAAAAATATGAAGGATCGCATTAACCAAAGGGTGTGATGCTAGGCAAATGTTGAGAAAGATAAGCGCAATGCGACCAATCGGAATTGATCTTTTTGCAGGGGCAGGGGGGCTGAGCCTCGGCTTCGAGCAAGCAGGCTTTGATGTGAGGGCCGCGATCGAGATCGATCCCGTGCATTGTGCCGTTCACGAGTTCAACTTCCCCGAAACCACTGTGATCCCCGCTTCGGTCGCTGAGCTTACCGGCGAAGAAATTAGACAACGTGCTGGCCTTGAGGGAAATAAGATCGATTGTGTCTTCGGCGGTGCGCCATGCCAGGGCTTTTCCCTGATTGGTCACAGAGCGCTCGACGACCCTCGCAACAAGCTAGTTCTCGATTTTGTACGTCTCGTGGATGAGCTCGACGCGGAAAGCTTCGTCTTCGAAAATGTCAAAGGACTCACGGTTGGTAGGCACAAGACCTTCCTGAAGGAGCTGGTGGAGGCCTTCGAGCGGGTTGGTTACGAGTGCCGCCTGCCGTGGAAGGTGCTTAATGCCGGTCACTATGGCACACCACAGTCGCGCGAGCGCTTCATCCTCATGGGTGTAAAGAAGGGTGGGGTGCTTCCCGACTATCCTACCCCTATGACGAACATTGCCGGTCGGCCAAAGCTCTTTCCTGAGTTGGTTTATGGGCCGTCTTGCGCCGAGGCGATCGGGGATCTTCCTGATGCCGACTCCTTCGAAACGCTGAATGTTAGTGATGCGGTCAAAACAAACCGTTTTGGTGAACCATCCGTCTACGCGGCTGGCCTTCGCGGGCTGAAGAACGACGCGTGGCATTTTGGCTATATGCGCGAGTGGAGTCCCGAGATTCTGACATCGAGCGCGCGTACTAAACACACGGAAATTTCACGGCGGCGATTTGGCCAAACAGAAGAAGGGGCTGTTGAGCCAATCAGCCGGTTCTTCAAGCTCCCGCAAGGCGGAGTTTCCAACACGCTTCGTGCGGGAACAGACGGAGCGAGGGGGGCCTTCACCAGCCCGCGACCTATCCATTATCGCCATGCGCGCTGCATCACCGTTCGCGAGATGGCTCGCTTACATGGTTTCCCTGACTGGTTCCGGCTTCATGCTACCAAGTGGCATGGTGCGCGCCAGATCGGCAACGCGGTCCCGCCGCCTTTAGCCAGGGCGATAGCCGCGAAGATGATCGAAGCTCTGGGTATCGAGCCCACTAGGCCTGAAGAAGTTTTATCACTAGGTGACCAAAAGCTTTTGACGCTCGACCTTTCACAAGCCTCGCGCCGCTTCGGGATCACACCACCGCCAAGCAAGCGCGACCGAAAGAGCGGGGCGAAGAAGCGCACGCAGGAACAGATCGAGGAAGAGATCAATGCGGGGAGGGTAGCCTATGGCTAAGTCGCCCAATCGTTATGGCGCTCTCGTCGAGAAGATTTTCTTCGACCGCTACAGTGACAGAACAACCGAACTCGAATTCGCCCGCACCGATATCGAAGATGCGGCTGAAGCCTTGGACATCAAGCTCCCGAAGAACTTGGGCGACGTGCTCTACTCTTTTCGGTTTCGGTCGGCATTGCCCGAGCGCATCGTTGATACCCAGCCCGAGGGTATGGAATGGGTGATCGAACTCGCAGGGCGTGCCGTTTATAAGTTTCGCCTGGTCAAGATCAATCGCGTCCTACCCCGCGAAGACTTGGTGACGATCAACATTCCCGATGCTACGCCCGAGCTGATCCGGGCCTATGCGCTCGACGACGAGCAGGCGCTTTTGGCTATCGTGCGCTACAACCGGCTGATCGACACGTTCTTGAGCCTCACGACCTACAGCCTTCAGAACCACCTTCGTACAACGGTCAAAGGGATTGGGCAGATCGAGATCGACGAGCTCTATGTCGGGCTCGACAAGCGTGGCTGCCACTATGTCATCCCCGTGCAGGCCAAAGGTGGCAAGGATCAGATTGGCATCGTACAGACGAGCCAAGACATTCGCTTCGTCGAAGAGAAGTTCCCAGGCATGCGGTGCAGAGCGATCGCCGCGCAATTCATGGAAGCACAGGTGGTTGCGCTGTTCGAGCTCACCTTGCAGGACGATGAGGTAAAGGTTGTCGAAGAGCGGCACTATCGGCTTGTCCCGGCGAAAAAGCTCAACCCTGACGCGATACGGGACTATCGAGACTGATAGATTGCCCTTATCGTGATTTCTATATCATTGGTTTTGGGGAGTTTTACATGATACCAGGTGACAAATCCAAAGCGAGTGCAAACCCGACCAAGGCATTCTTTGTCAGGATGATCACACGGGACATTACTTTAGAAGACTGTATTTTTGATCTGATCGACAACAGCATCGACGGGGCTTGGGAGCTGGCTGGTGGTCGACCAATGAGTTTGGCCGATGATACTGATCTCTCAGCATACAAGATAAGCATCGAAATTAAGCCAGATAGATTCTCAATTCATGATAATTGCGGAGGCATCTCGCTAGACGATGCTGCCAATTACGCGTTCACTTTTGGCCGCAAGGACGACGCAGAAACCGAAAACTTCAGCATCGGCGTATACGGCATCGGAATGAAGCGAGCCGTTTTCAAAATAGGCTCTAAAATTGGTATTAAAAGCACATTCACTGATAATGGCGGCTTGATGTCGTTTCGTGTTCCTGTCGACGTGAATGCTTGGCTGGCGGCTGGCGATGGCAACTGGGATTTTGACATCGAAGGAGCAGACAATCTAGCCGCGCCTGGTGTCCAAATAGATGTGACAGACCTCAACGAAGCGGCAGCCCAATCTTTTGAAAGTCCACGATTCATCCAAGATCTTCGCAGGGCGATTGCACGCGATTACGCCCTTCATCTACATCGCGGCCTGACTATTGAGGTAGAAGGAAAATCGATAAACGGCTGGGCAATCGAGCTACGACAGGGCGGAGAGTTTTCGCCCATGAGAGCCAGCTTCGAAGAGAACATAGAAGGCGAAAAGGTCTATGTAGAAGTTCTTGCTGGTATGGAGGCCATTCCCCCGGAGGACAGTGATCCAGATGGCGACTGGGACGAGGACCAAAACCGCTCTGGTTGGTATGTCGTCTGTAACGGCAGGATTGTTCTGGCTGCGGACAAGACCACGCTAACCGGATGGGGTACGGAGAGTTGGCCTATATGGCATCCCCAATACACTGGATTTATGGGGTTGATCATTTTTTCCTCGCGGCGAGCCGATCTTCTTCCATTGACCACAACGAAAAGAAGTGTTGACGCGACTTCCCAACTCTATCGACGCTATCGCCCTAACATGCGCGAACCTTCGAAGGCTTGGATCGCCTACACCAATGCCCGAAGGCAAAGAGAAAGAGACGAGGTTGTAGGGCAGGAGCAGGAAGCCAAATCAGTGCCCATCTATGAAGTCGCCGCACAACCGGCAGTGGTTTTGCCGCAGGTTGCGACGAAGAAACGGGTTCCAGAAGCGAATGTTTTATACAGCGTACCAAAACCAAGGTTGCTCAAGCTGGCTACCGCAATGGGGAATATCCGGATGCCCTACAAAGAGGTTGGGCTTCAGTCTTTCGAATATGCCTACGCTGATTTGGTCGGGGAAGACTAATGGCATCCTTCGACTCGATTAACTACAGCCTTCGGCCGAGTAAAAGTGTGCAACGCGGCATTGTTTTTCATGGGCTAAAAGCTCTTAGCGACGCCATGGCCCTGCAAAACTCATTATATATAGGGTTCGGGTCGATATGGTTCACTGACTTTGTGATGGCTCACAAAGCACTGGAAATTGATGAGATGATATCGATCGAGGCCAACGACGTTGGCTTTCGGCGCGCAGAATTTAACAAGGTGTACCGGTCAATAAGTGTTGTCGAAGGACGATCCGAAGACAAACTTCCAGAACTTCTGAACCAAGGGGAATACCAAGCCAGGCCATGGATCGTGTGGCTCGACTATGATGGCGCTTTGGATGAGGAAAAGGTGGAAGAAATGCGGTGGCTATTGCTCAACGCACCACCAAACAGCATCGTCTTGTTTACGTTTAGTGCCACACAAAATGCTTATGGAAAGCCTGCGCAGCGTCCCGGGCGCGTGGCTGACATCTTGGGTCCAGTAGTTCCTGACGAACTCAGTCGCGAGGATTGCAACCAAGAGAACCTGCCGCAAACGCTAGCATCTTTGACAATGGATTTTCTAAGCTCGGTCGTCGCCGACAACGCTCGTCCTGGGGGGTTCATTCGTTCCTTTAAGATTCCATACTTCGACTCAGTTGGAATGGTAACTGTCGGCGGTGTCTTACCAGCTCTTGGCACAGCACCAGCAGCACGAGCTGTCATCGCGGATCATAAGTGGCAGGGTATCGTCGATGAGATGATCCAGGCTCCGCCGATGACGCTAAAGGAAGTTGCCACCCTTCAAGCCGAGTTGCCATGCTTGGAGGATTTGACCCGCGCTAGAGTACAGGAGCTTGGCTTCGATCTCCTGGAGCATCAAATACGTTCTTTTCAACGATATTACAAATACTTACCAAACTTCGCCGAAATCGTTTCTTAAACTCGTCGCACTGTTCGTTCGCTGACTTTGAACAAGCGGGCAATCTCTGAGATGGCACGGTGGTCTTCATCTCGCATACGACGCACCTCGTCCTTTTGAGCGGGCGACAGGGCAGGGGGCCTTCCTCCGATCCGGCCCCGCTTGCGGGCGGATGCCAGACCTTCTCTGGTCCGCTCTGAAATCCGTTCCCGCTCGAACTGGGCAATGGAAGCAAAAACATGGAACACAAGACGGCCAGCCGGCGTCGTCGTGTCGATGTCCTCAGCCAGGGACCGGAAGCCGGCTCCGCGCGCGCGGATCGTCTCGACAATCTCCAGCAGGTCTTTCATCGAGCGCGCCAGGCGGTCATACTTCGTGACGGTCACAACGTCGCCGTCCCGGAGCTGCTCCAGCATTCTGTCCAGTTCCAGGCGGGCGCGCCTTGATCCGCTGATCTTATCTGCGAAGACTCTCTCGGCACCGGCTGCCGAGAGGGCATCAGTCTGTGAATCTAGGCTCTGGTCGTCAGTGCTGACGCGGGCATATCCGATGATCATGCCTCAGTGTGACAAAAACCTGCCAAAACCGCAAAGGTTTTGCCGGAGGTTTTTGTCCCAGCTAAGCGGTTGATCCTAGGCAGGGCAGTGCGCGCGGTCAAAAACGACCGTTTTTGTCCAAGACTTACGACAAATACCGCACGAACACGCGCAACCTCCACTATTCAAAATTTATTCTAAGATAGAACTAAATAGAAAGCGGCAAGTATCACTACTAAGTTCATACCTACAAACAACATTCGAGCTCTAAAGTTTTTGAATAGCGACTTTGTAGTATTGAGGTCGTATTTGAGCTTTACAAAAATTCTGCGTATGTGGTTACGCTCTCTTGTATAGAAATCAGAAGATATATCGCCCTGTTCAAGAAAAAATCTGAACCTCCTCAAGTGACTTTTTGAGGCTATAGCTTCTTTTCGGCAATAATCAAAAAAGTAGAACACCCCTAAATATGAAATAATTAAATTTCTAAGAATAATCGCTACAATAAGAGAAAAAAGTAGTTGAGATACTACAGCACTGTTCACACTTGAATAAAAATTCATATAAATTGGATATAAAGATATAGAGAAAATTAAGACGCCAAGATAATATGGAACATGGGACTTTGACAATAAATACCACTTAAACTTATAAGTTGGCCTTATAAAATCAAGATGGTCTGATTCATAGCTACCTCGAATAACGTATAGGTCATCTCTTTTGAGTTCCAAATCTATATCTGAAATAGCTGCAAGATGTGACATGTATATCACAATTATCAATAATAGTATATCTTGTTGATTTGCTATAAAGGATATACCAAAGTAACCAATTAAATTGAAAATGTATTCTTTTGCACTGGAGAAAGCAGAAATAAAACTTTCCGCCCACGAGTTGAAATCTTTGATATCGCCAAAGACTTCTATCAAGGATACTGATGTAATCGGAGCCGTTACTATAGTTCCTCTATTTATCTTTCTGAACAAACTAATTCCACTTATCCAACTAGCGTTTCAATGTGGTTTACCATCTGAGCCAGATTTCGCAAAGGTTGAAACTGGAGACTCAGCTCAGCTAAGACTTGGCCCTCGATCCCGCTTCCTTCCATGTGCGATTTGCCTTCGAGCAAGCTGCTCCACGCGCTTGATCTGCTCTTCGGCCCGGCGCTCTGCTTGCTCGCGTTCTGCGGCCCGCATCTGACGTTGCTGGTCTGCTTCTTGATCTGCGTGACGGCGCTGCTCCACAAGCTCTTCAAGCCGTGACGCATGGATGGCTCGGGCCTCTCGCTGCATAATCGTGTAGTGGCGTTCTAAGGCATCCTGGCGCTCTTCCTTGAACGCGCGATATATCGCGACCGTTTCAGCGCGTTCATCCGCCTGGCGATCTCGCATTGGACCTGTCACGCTTTCGTGCCGCCCCATTGGGGCGTCCGCGCGAAGCGCCGGGCCTGTCGGCGGGTGGCCTTCAGGTTGCCCGCCGACAGGTCACCCGGAAACCGCCACCACCTGGATCGCGCCGGACCGGAACGGAAAAGGCCCCCGCCTGCTGACGGGAGCCTCGATCATTTCAGCGGTGCGGGGCTGTTACTCGGCGGCCATCCGGTCGGCCTGCGCGGTGCGCTCCATGATGTAGTCCACGGCCTTCTGCGCCTCGGAAGCAGCGCGGAAAATCGCACGGCTGTCTTCCTTCATCGCCTCAAGCCACCCTTCGACATAAGCGGCGCTCTGGTCGAATTCAGGCTCCACCCCGATCTGCGCGCAAAGCATGCAGTTGCCAATCTCGGCCACCAGTTCCTCGAACGCATAAGCCTTGCGGTCATTGAACCGGCCCAAACGGTCCAGCCGCTTCGTCGCCCCTGTCCAGTGGGTCAGCTCATGGGCCAAGGTGCCGTAGTAGCCTGCGGCCCGGTGGAACGTGCCAATCGGCGGCATGTGAATCCGGTCGGTCTTGATGTTGTAATAGGCGCGCGGCTCCTCGGTCACGTCGATCTGCGCGCCACTCGCGGCAGTTCGACAGAACCGCAGGGAAACGCCTTTCCCGGCTGCGGTATTGGCCGCTGACCTCCAAGGCTTTGTCCTCTTGCGCCAACCTTTCGCCCCCTACGAAAGCAGCGCCTTTGCCGGAAAAAAAACGAAAAAACGCGATTTCTCGTTTATCTGAGCATTCTCAGAGCCCCCCATGGTCACAGAAATCCCAGAACGAGGCGGAATTGAGAATGACCAAATCCGCCAAATATTTGACTTTTTCCGCCATTTTCTTGTAGGGGATCGTTGTTACAGGAGAACGCCATGCAAGTCGGACTGCTTCAGAGCCACCGCATCCCGAACCAGAGCATTCGGATTATGGCCGAAACACTCAAACGGCACGGAATTGAATCGGCGCCCCTTATTGCCGAGGCGGGGCTGGCGCCGGGCATTCTCGAAGATCCCTGGGGAACGCTCGACGGCGAACAGGAGCTTCAGTTTCAGCGCCTTTTCGTGCGCGCCACCCGCCACATTCCCGCGATCGGATTTCTGACCGGGATACGCTACAGCCTGATCGCATACGGACCGCTTGGCCTGGCCGTACTGGTCTCGCGCACTGTGACCGAGGGGTTGCAAACCTTTATCCGGATGCAGGCGCTTGGTTACGCGTTGCTTGAATACGACCTTGTCGAGGAAGATGGCGTCGCCGTCGCCTTTACCGCCAACGACCAATACGTGCCCGAAGATCTGTATGATTTCATGCAGGAGCGATTGCTTGGATCGGGCCCTACATTCTTCCGCGATATGCGGCAAAAGAACCTGCCGATCCGTCAGATCGAGACTCCGCTGGATCGCCCGAACGGATGGATGGACCTCGAAGCCCGATTGCAGACCGAAATTGTCTATCGCGCGCCGCGAACCCGGTTTCATTTTGCCGAGGGCGCGGGCGCGATGCCACTGCCGCTGGCAAACCCTTCTCTGGCCGAGAATTACCGCAAACTCTGCCGGAACATGCTGGAAACCAGCTCGCGGCCCGCCGGTATCGTCAAATCGACCTATCAATTGCTGATGCAATCCCGCGAAGCTCTGCCAAGAGCTCCGGCGGTGGCCCAGGCGCTTAATATCTCGGAACGAACATTTCACCGCAAACTCGCAAAACAGGGCGCAAGTTATCGCCAGATCCTCGATAATGTCCGCTTGCGGCGGGCGCGCGAACTGCTGGAAAACACCGATCTGTCGCTCTTTACAATCAGCGACACTCTCGGCTTCTCCGAAATGGCCAGTTTTACTCGTTTCTTCCGCAGGGTGGTCGGGGTGCCGCCATCCACCTACCGCAAGGACAGTGTACGGATATTCCGCCATTCGGAATGACTGCGCACACCGCTGCTGAAAAATCCAGACAAACGCACCAAACCTGTGATGGGCGAGATCATGAAGGCCGTGCGTGATTTACCCCACTTGGCGCGCCCTTCGAACACGCTCGACCGAGGCACCGCGTCCGTCAGTTGGCCAAGCCCCTTCAAGCCGAGATAGGGCCGCAACCCTGGTTCTGTGAAGGTCGGGGCGCTGCCCGGGGGCCGCGGTGCTGACACGCACTGCGACAGCGTTTGGTCTCCGTTCGGTGGGGTGTTGCCTGCCCCCTCGCAGATATACAAAGGATGTATTGCCGATCTAGCTGCTCCTTTGCGCGCGCGGTTTCACGGCTTCACATGTGCAGGTGTTCGGTAAGTCTCTCTCGATGTGTCAATGCTGCGACGGTTATAGGGCGATGATTTTAGACGTAGTTGAGCCTTGCTCTTGAAATATGTGCCATCGGCATATATGTCATTGACTAACAGTAGGCGTGAAAATGACAAAGTTGCAGACCGTCGCAGAGATGCCGGAGTTCCAGCGGCGGGCCAAGGCCATTATGTCCGAAGATGAGCGTGAAGCGGCAATTCAGTTCATCGCGGCCAATCCGCAAGCGGGGCTGTCGCTGGGCGGCGGGCTTCGCAAGGTTCGTATCCCCCGCGATGGGGGCGGCAAGAGTGGCGGGTTCAGGACGATCTACGTTTTTGGCGGACGACACATGCCAATCTTCTTGGTCACGGTTTTTGCCAAGAACGAGAAGGACAATTTGACCAAAGCGGAACAGGCGGCAGCCGTCGAGCTCAGCAAGAAGATTGTAGCGATGTATGGAGGGACACTATGAACGCCAATGACAGCATTACAAAAGGCCTGGAAGAGGCGCTGGCTTTTGCCAAAGGGCAGAAGGGGAAGGCGCGCGTGCATCAGGTTGCGGTTCCAGAGGTGGACGTTGCAAAAATCCGGCAGGAAACAGGTCTGTCACAAGCCGAATTTGCACGCAGTATTGGCGTTGCCAAAGGCACCCTCCTGAACTGGGAACATGGGCGACGTCAACCCACTGGCCCTGCCCAAGTGTTGCTGGCCCTGATCGCCAAAGACCCGAATGTGGTTCAGGGTTTTCTGCGTTAATATCGTTTTTATGGAAGCCGCCTATAAGTGGCTGCCGTCGCAACAGGGGCTTTGTGCCTCCTTCTTGATATCCAGATGCCAGCTTTGGATGTCATCGAATTCTGCGATCTCTTGCGACGGTCTCCGAATTATGCGGATTTTTACTTGCTTTCTTTCTCCGACAACGCGAGGTTGTCATCATTTAGTGATATTACCCCCTTAGTTGAATGTTCCCTAAATCTATTGAAGGAGAATTTCGTGTCCGAACCCTTTCTTGCCGAAGTGCGAATGTTCGGCTTTGACTTCGCACCACGGGGCTGGGCGTTTCTGGATGGGCAAATCCTGCCGATCAACCAGAACCAGTCCCTGTATTCACTGCTCGGCACGACCTACGGCGGGGATGGTCGGACGACCTTTGCCTTGCCCGACCTCAGAAGCCGCACACCAATTCATAAAGACAACGACTACCATTTGGGGGCCAAAAGCGGCGCGGAAACCGTAACGCTGTCTGCATCGGAGATTCCTAACCACACGCATGTGGCGATGGCCTCGGCGACCCAGGCTAACTCAAATTTGCCGGTCGGTCATGTGCTGGCGGCGGAAGTGACGCCAGACGCTGCCTATCGCGTCGCTGAAGCCGCCAACATGACAGCGCTGAGGGCTGAAACAGTCACCAATGCCGGTGGCGGTCAGGCCCATGACAACATGCAACCCTATCTGACGCTGAACTTTTGCATTGCGATGCAGGGTTTGTTCCCGTCGCGCAACTAAGATACCGGAGATCATTCCATGTCTGAACCATTTGTCGGCGAGATTCGCATGTTCGGGGGAAACTTTGCCCCACGCGGCTGGGCCTTTTGCGACGGGCAATTGCTTGCGGTTACCCAGAATGACGCGCTCTTTTCCCTGTTGGGAACGATTTACGGCGGCGACGGTCGCACCACCTTCGGGTTGCCCGATATGCGCGGAAGGATCCCCATTCACAAGGGGCACGGTCCGGGTCTGAGCGAGCGCCGTCTGGGAAGCAGAGGCGGCGAAGAGCACGTCACACTGACCACAAATCAGTTGGCAAGCCACCACCATGAATTCATGGCCAGCACCGCAGCTGCAACCGACCCATCGCCGCAAGGCAGGGTATTGGCCCAAGGCGTGGGTACGACGTTCTATAGCGAGACAACGCCAGATGCATCACTCGCGTCTAGCGCGATGATGAGGGCCGGCGGTTCGCAATGGCACAACAACCTCATGCCATCGCTTTGCGTCAGCTTCATCATCGCACTGTTCGGAATTTACCCCAGCCGTAGTTAGGAGATCCAAGGCATGTCAGAACCATTTATTGCCGAAATCCGCATTTTTGCGGGTAATTTCGCTCCCAGAAGTTGGGCGTTTTGCGACGGGCAGCTGTTGCCAATTTCGAACAACACCGCGTTGTTTTCGCTGATCGGTACAACCTATGGCGGCGATGGCAGAACCACGACCGCCCTTCCCAACATGCAAGGCCGAGCGCCGATGGAACCGGGGCGCGGGCCCGGTTTGACACGACGACGGCTGGGTGAAAAGCTTGGGATTCCAACCGTGACGCTGAGCGAGAACCAGATGCCGTCCCATACGCACTATGTGCGTGCAAATCAGTCTCCCGGTGGCGTCGCTGCGCCGTCCAATACGACATCAATCGCTGCCGCTGGTGGGCGGGGCGACGATCTTTATTCCTCTGCGACCAGTTCCAATCTGGTCGGGCTATCAAGCGAAACTGTTGAATCGACAGGCGGAAATCAGGCCCATGACAACATGCAGCCCTATCTCGCCCTAAACTTCATCATCGCGCTTCAGGGCCTTTATCCGTCGCGCAGCTAATCCTGGACTGAATGCTGCGGCATCCGGTGGCCAGGCTCTTCAGCCGGGAGTACCCCATGACACTCAAATCGGCGGCACAGGTGCCGGTTTTAAACCACGCGGCATCCTTCGGCATAACATTCCAAGAGATGACAGCGGACGACATGCCGTTTCTGGCGCAAGTCTACCGATCGACCCGCGAAGAGGAAATGGCACGCGCCGGATGGAATGAGGACGAAAAGCACGCCTTCATCTCGATGCAGTTTCTCGCCCAGCACCAGCACTATCAGACCCATTACCCGGACGCGCTTTGGCTGATCATTAAACGCTCGGGCGAGGCAATCGGTCGTCTCTATCTTGAGCGTTGGAAAAGCGAGCACCGTATCATCGACATTGCCCTGCTGCCGGCACATCGCGGGACCGGCATCGGCGGCGCTATTCTGCGCGATCTGATGGACGAAGCGTCAGCCGCGCAAAAAGCCATCGGCATTCACGTCGAAAAGGCCAACCCTGCGATGGCGCTTTACCATCGGTTGGGTTTTGTGACCATTGAGGACAAGGGTGTCTACGATCTGCTGCGATGGTCGCCTGCCGCGTAGGCGCCTCGATCAATCAGGTAAAGATCGCCTCATATTGATACCCTGCTTCGGTCTTGGCGACGGGCACCAGAAAGAGGTGCTGCGTTCCAATGGCGGCATGGGACACCTGATAGGTTGCCTGCGCCAAGCCGGGCTCGGCAGGTCCCTGAAACAGCAGGGCAAAACCGCCCCCTTCCCGCAAGGCGCTGCCACCCGTCTTGATTTCCACAAGTGTCGCCTTGATCTCGATCCCATCCGCCGCCACCGTGACGGTGTCCCCTTCAAGCGGGCCAAAATCCTCTGCGGTCAAGTTTGTCGGGTCTGGCATGAAAATCCTCTCTTCAAAGTACGTCAGCGTCGTTTGTCCCTCGTCTGAAGGGCGTCCAATCTGCGCTTCGATTTAAGGTTGTTGTTAGATCATTTTTCGCCTTCTTGCCACGCCAAACGCCTTCGATCCCAATGCTGGCTGATCGGTGGGAGGAGGTTGCCCGGTCGCTGACGCTCATTTTGGTTCGTAGATCACCAGAAACGTCACCGAACCGCCATTGCCATGGCCGGTATGGTACGATGTGCCGGTATCCCCAGTAAAATAAGGCGATGTCAGCTCGAACGTAAATTGATTTCCGTCTATCTCTGGTCCCGATGTGAGACCACCAGAGTAGATTTTCATCAATTGAACCGCATTTGAGTCTTGCGTGTTGATATCGAAACCACCCAGCATGTGATAGATTTTTTTGATCGGGAATTCTGCGGTTTTCGTAAAGGATTGCACCTGCGCTGTCGTGTCATTCACCGGAAGCGGAACATTGATCAATTGATAACCGCATCCATCCGATGACGTATTTTTAGCGAACACTGCCTGCTCGCTGCTCCACGTCACCCCGTCTTTTACATCAGTGAGATACACGCTGAAGGACTGGGAAAAACTTGTTTTTCCATCTGATCGAGAAATCGAATCTGGTGTCATGGAGCAATAGAGGTGCTGGAACTTGTGATCATCCCCGCTATCGTTGCCGGTGTAATGAACATTGTTAAAGATCCCATACAAAGTGCCGGTGTCTTCTGAGTCAATAGATAGGTCGCCGTCGGAGTTGGAACCGCGTGTTGCCAGAAACGCTGTATTGCTTTCCGGTATCCCAAGCACGCGTATCTTGAGGTAAGAGTTCAAATAATAGGTCCGGTTCTGGCTTTTGTCTTTTATAAAGACCGTAGGGTTGATGGTTAGCGTTTTGTTATCCGTGCCCATGCTGACGCCGGGCGCAAGTTGAAGTTCGGCAAACTTTGTCTTCCCCTCTTTGGTGTGGTCGCTACCATCATCGGCATAGAGATAAAAATGCTCGATGATCGGCGTCCAGTAGCGCACGGGTTTATCGAAGGTCGCGGTAAATGAGCTTGTATTGCCGTATAAGTGGAACGTGTGGCTGCCACCGCTATCCTTCGCCCAGATCACGTCGGCAGAGATAATATTGAAATCCAGATCGACGGTACTGGGCGCGCTTGCCGAGGGACCGGGACTGGGTATGCTTGGAACATCCGACTCTGACCAGAGTGATGGCTGCGGCTGATTTGAATCAATCAGATCGGCCAAAACCGTGATGGTTTCGCTTTTTGTCGGCTCGACCGTGATGGTCAGGTTTGCCAGTTCGGACGTAGAAAGCTGGGTCTGGGTATTGCTGCCCAACTGGTAGTAGATCGCGTTGGCATTGGCATAGGTGAAATTGATGTCTGTCTGATAGCTGCTCGCATCCACATATATCTGGTCTTTGGACAGGCTGGCTTCGATCCGCGCCGACCCGATCTGCAGGTTCAGCACCTTGCTCAGGGTGATTCCGTTTCCGGTGGCTTCAACAGTAAGTTGCGCCGCGCGCGTGGCCATGATGTCGATCGAGCTTGTGAAGATCGGCGGATCGTTGTTGACGACAGATTTCTCGAGGCTGGTCGTGTCTACCGTCGTGATTTCGGCCGTCTCATTGTAGACTTTGACCTGCGAGATATTTGCACCGGAAAACTGGACAGTCACCTTGTCATATAAATCGGCTGTCAGCGTGTCGCCGTGATTGGTGCCGGCGCTGTCCAGCAGCGCACAGGTAAAGTGCGAAGGATCGCGGGTGGCGACGGTCAACTGGGCCTCGACCGTCGAGGTGTCTTGCGCCTTGAGCGTAAAAATCACATTTTTATACAGCGAACCGGTCTGGGGATAGCTTCCATTGCCGCCAGCGGGCAGCGGCTGATCCGCGATTCCTGTATCGACGCCATCATTGCGCAGCAGGGTATAGGTGTAATCCGATGATCCGGTCCAGCTGAGCCCGGTACTGCCGCCGCCATTCAAGACCGGGTTCGCGGCCACGAATGTGTAAATCCCGTCGATTTCGTCGGATACATTCAGCGACAGCGTATCGCTTGTGCCGGTCAGATCGCTGGGGCTGTCGTATTCGACCAGGGTCACATCCTTGATGCCCGTGCTCGACGTAACAAGCAACGAGATCGAGAATGTCAGCACCAGCGGGGCGTCTGACGGCGCGGACAGGTTCATCGGCGATGCGTCGGGTTGCAGCGTGATATGCCCTGCAGGAACGGTTTGCGCCGAATTCGAGCTGTCATAGACCGACCAATCCGCGAGGGCTGTCGATCCGGTCACGTTTTCCGACAAATCGGCGATCTGTGTCAGGTTCAGGGCAATGGTCTGGATCGTGGCGGATTGGCCGGCAGGCAAGGTTGCCGTCAAGGTCAGGACCGCATCTGTGCCGGGATAAACCGCAGGCGGGGAATTCGTCAGTGCATAATCTAGCTGGGTTGCCATTTGGTCGGCCTCTTTGAAATTGGGGCTGTTTGTCAATCGTCGTCGGGTTGCGGTGTCAGGACCAGCCATCCGTCTTCCAGACGGCGGGGCGCAGGCGAAATCGTCGCTGTGTCCGTGGCGGGTTGTGGGCTCAGCTCTTGCCAGGCTCCGGCGGTATGCGCGGTCGCCGTCAGCCAGGACCAATTGCCACCGGCAGAGGCCGAAGCCGTCGCGGGGATCGGCATCTGCACCCGTTCATCGTCAAACAGAACCGGCCCGGTTTGGATGGTCAGTGCCATGGTTTCCAGTGCCGGGCCAACCATCTCCGAGGCCAGCCGCTTGCGCGCGCGCGGAACCAGGCCAGAGGTCACATGCAGCGCACCCCTTGGATCCATCAGCACCGTTCCGGTGAAGGATCCGGTTGTGTCCAACTGGCCGCCACTGGCTTGGGGTGTAGGTGCCGGTGTCACCTGCGGCCAGGACCCGGCACCTTGCTGCGTGACGTAACTGCTTGCAGGCGCGCGCGGGGCCTGGGGCGCAATCGCCGAACTGTAGTCATCGTCGGGGAAAAACGCGGCCACGCCATCGCGGCGCAATTCCGGCGCACCAAGGCGCAGATCGAAGGATGTGTTTTCAACGCCGCCGCTGTTGAATTTCAGCGTCAGATCGGTGCTGTCCTGCGGGTTTGCAAAGATCTGTTCATAGGATTGGTCGGTCATCGGCAGCCCGCGCAGCTGAAGCTGCAGATTGATCCGCACGACCGCGACGGGGTCTCCGGCCAATGGGCTGGTGGCGGCGATCTGGTCATCGCCCAGATCCATCGACCAAGAAGCCTGATCCAGCGTGTCCATCAGATCCTGCAACGCCGCCGCCGCGTCACTGCGCGCCAGCAGATCCGTCACCAAGCCCGCCAAGTGGGGATTGCTGATTGTTTCGGGTTGTGTGCCTTGACCGGGCACATTCCCCGCCCCGCCCGGGGCCGGAACCCATTCCAGAGTCTGAACAGCGCTCGACGCGATAAAGCCGCGCAGACTGCCCAAGGC
>LUMS01000349.1_pt1 | contig 21561 bp, 28 predicted proteins | sample 729711 | NCBI WGS metagenome assembly LUMS01 (sample SAMN03860298, study PRJNA289734) | marine metagenome | biome: seawater column; feature: ocean; material: water; isolation source: Red Sea water column Station 192 - depth 25m | place: Saudi Arabia: Red Sea | collected 2011-10-15 | depth 25 m | reverse complement strand
GAGTAGTTCTAAAAACAAAAGATTTTTTAAGGCCAGGTTTAGAAGAATTTGTAAAAGTAGAAAATAAAAAATCGAAATCAGTAATATTAATTTTAGATCAAGTAACTGACCCTCAAAATATTGGCTCAATAATGAGATCATGTGCATTATTTGATTGTGCAGGAATTATAGTTGGAAAAGATAATTCACCAGAGTTGACTTCATCAATATATAAATCAGCTTCTGGTGCTGCTGAGATCGTAAATTATATTAAAGTGACAAATATAAGAAGAGCTATTTCTTTTCTTAAAAAAAATAATTATTGGATTTATGGCTTTGACAGTTCAAAAATTAATAATTCAAAATTAAATTTTTCTCAAAAATCAGTATTAGTTTTTGGCTCTGAAGGAAAAGGTATTAGAGAATTAGTAAAAAAGGAATGTGATGAAATAATTCAGATAAACATGAAAAATAATTTAAAATTTGAAATTGATAGTTTGAATGTTTCTAATGCAACATCGATTGCATTATATCAGTTTTACTCAACGTAAATGTTATAAAGGTGGTGCCGCGTGTCGGAATCGAACTGACTACCTGATGATTACAAATCAACTGCTCTACCAAATGAGCTAACGCGGCATTAATTTTGCATTTATATTAAATTATAAATTCGACAAGAATTTTATAAATTAAATTCCAGGAATATAAGGAACTCCATCACCCTTTACTCTTTCGTTTAATTCACTTAATGTAGAGCATGCTGTGATTGGACTAAATACAAGAAATAAAATTATTAATGTTTTTTTAATCATAAAATATTTATAACTTCTCAATTTTTGCTGCACAATATTTAAATTCAGGAATTTTTCCATATGGATCTAAAGCTGGATTAGTTAAAAGATTAGCGGCAGACTCATTATAACAAAATGGAATAAATATAACTCCATCAGGAATCGCCCTGTCTTGCCTTACTCTAATATCTATTGAGCCTCTTCTAGTTGTGACTTTTATTTTATCACCAGCTTTCATATTATTTTTAATTATATCTTTAGGTGATATTGAAACCGAAGGTTCTGGTTCAATGGCATCTAAATTTGATGCCTTTCTAGTCATAGCTCCAGTATGCCAATGCTCTAATTGCCTTCCTGTGGTTAGTATCATCGCAAATTCTTCCATTTCATCTCCAGGGGATGTTGGAGATTTACTTGGATAAGTTACAGAGTTTTCATTTTCTAATCTTTCCCAAGAGATATTATTTAATGAAGGCATTGTTAGTGACATTTCTTCATAAATTTCCTTGGGATGTTTATATTTCCAATTTAAACCCATTCTTTTTCCAAGTTCGTTCGTTATCCACCAATCTTCTTTTGCTTCACCTGGAGAGTCTAAAGCTTTTCTTCCCATCTGTACTTGTCTATTAGTATTAGTAACTGTTCCATTTTTTTCAGGCCATGCTGAAGCTGGGAAAATAACATCCGCATATGTTGCTGTTTCAGTTAAAAAAATATCTTGAACAACTAAATGCTCTAACATTTGTAGAGCTTCTCTTGCATGATTAAGATCAGGATCAGACATTGCTGGATTTTCACCAAGTATATACATACCTTTAATTGTATTCTCGTGAATAGCATCCATAATTTCAACAACAGTTAGACCTTTTTTATCATCTAAAGAAGTGTTCCAGAGTTTTTCAAAAAATTCTTTATTATTATCTTTATCAACTAATTGATAATCAGGATACATCATTGGTATAAGACCAGCATCAGATGCTCCTTGAACATTATTTTGTCCTCTTAAAGGATGTAAACCAGATCCTCTTTTTCCAACATTCCCTGTCATTAAAGCTAGAGAAATTAAACATCTAGCATTGTCGGTACCATGAGTGTGTTGAGAAATCCCCATCCCCCAAAAAATTATTCCTTTATTTGTATTGGCATATAAGCGTGCTACTTCTCTTATTAATTCTGGATCAATACCTGTTTCGTTTTCCATTATATCAGGTGAATAATTCATTAAATGTTTTCTTAATTTTTCAAATCCTTCAGTTTGTTTTTTAATATATTCGGAATTAAATAAATTTTCTTCGACAATAACATTCATTATTGAGTTTAAGAGAGCAACATCAGATCCTGGTTTAAATTGCAACATATGAGTTGCATGTTTTTTTAAGGAATGACCTCTAGGATCCATCACAATTAATTTAGAACCCTTTTTAGCAGCATTCTTAAAAAAAGTTGCTGCAACAGGATGGTTTTCAGTAGGATTTGCTCCAATGACTATTATCACATCAGAATGTTCAACTTCATAGAATGGAGCAGTAACAGCTCCTGAACCAATAGTTTCTAATAAAGCAGCTACAGATGACGCATGACAAAGCCTTGTACAATGATCAACATTATTTGTATTAAAACCAGTTCTGATTAATTTTTGAAATAAATAAGCTTCTTCATTTGAACATTTGGCTGATCCAAAACCTGCAAGATTACTCTTACCATTTCTTTGTTTATTAAGTTTTAAAAATCCTTGTGCAGCATAATCTAGAGCTTCATCCCAAGATGCTTCTCTAAAATATTCATGAATATTCGAAAAATTAATACTTGGGTGTAAGTCTTTTGGTTTATCTTTAATTCTAATCAATGGCTTTGTAAGTCTTTCTGGATTATTTACATAATCAAAACCAAACCTTCCTTTTACACATAATCTATTCTTGTTTGCGGGACCATCAACACCATTAACATATTTAATTTTGTTATCTTTTACATTGTATTCTATCTGACAACCCACACCACAATAAGGACAAACGCTATCAATTTTTTTATCTACCTTACTATGACCAACACCATCTTTATCTACAATGGATGCTGGCATTAATGCTCCAGTTGGACAAGCCTGTACACATTCACCACATGCCACACATGTGCTATCACCCATTGGATCATCAAAATCAAATACAATTTTAGAATTTTCTCCTCGATATGCCATTCCGATGACATCGTTGACCTGAACTTCTCTACATGCTCTTACACAAAGATTACATTGGATGCATGCATCTAGATTTACAGCCATACTAGGATGAGAAACGTCTGCCTGACATGAAGTTTTTTTTGGAAATCTACTTTCTTTAACTTCAACTTTGTCTATCCATTTCCAAAAGTCAGAATTATTATCATGAGCAATTTCTTTTTTTGGCTGGTCTGCTAGAAGTAATTCAAAAACTAACTCTCTAGATTTTTTAGCCTTTTCTGAAGAAGTTTTTACTTTCATACTATCAGTTGGCTTTCTAATACAAGATGCTGCCAACACACGTTCTCCTTCAATTTCAACCATACATGCTCTACAATTTCCATCTGCTCTATAGCCAGGTTTATCGGAATAACATAAATGTGGGATTTCTGTTCCAAGTCTATTTGCAACTTGCCAAATAGTTTCATCAGCATTTGCTTCAACTAACTTTTCGTTTAAATAAAATTTTGTTTTCTCTTTAGTCATAAGTTATTTCATTGCTAAAATATTTTAAAACAGAATTTAATGGGTTTGTTGCAGCTTGTCCTAAACCACATATCGATGCTTGAGCCATAACTTCACTTAAATCTTTTAATTTTTCCTTGTTCCAATTTTTTTCTTGCATTAATTTTACAGTTTTCTCCGTACCGGAACGGCATGGTGTACATTGACCACAACTTTCCTCTTCAAAAAATTTTAGTAAATTAAGTGCAACATCTTTCATATTATCATGATCCGATAATACAACTACTGCCGCTGAACCTAAAAAACATCCGGCATCCATTAATTCTTTCGATCCATAATCAAGTGGAATATCATTCATAGTAGCTGGTAGAATACCGCCAGATGCACCTCCCGGAAGATATCCTTTAAAAGTATGTCCATCTGCCATACCATCACAATACTCATCAATTAATTGTTGAATTGTTATACCGGCTGGGGCAACTTTTACTCCTGGGTTCTTTACTCTTCCAGATACTGAAAAACTATGAAAACCCTTATTTCCATTGGACCCCTTTTCAGCAAACCACTTTGCTCCTTTTTCAATTATATCTCTTACCCAAAAAAGAGTTTCTAAATTATTTGTTAAAGTAGGACATCCAAATAAACCAATTTCAGCCACATAAGGCGGTCTATGCCTTGGCAATCCTCTCTTGCCTTCAATACTTTCTATCATTGCTGACTCTTCTCCACAAATATAGGCTCCTGCCCCTCTTCTTACTATGAAAAAGTCTTTTGGAATTATTTCTTCATCTTCCATTTTATTTATTTCATCAAGTAAAATTTTTATAACTGTTGGATATTCATCTCTCATATAAATGTAAACTTTATGAGCATTTATAAAATAGGAAGCAATTAAAGCTCCTTCTAAAAATCTATGTGGATCACTTTCTAAATATGACCTATCTTTAAATGTTCCTGGTTCACCTTCATCACCATTAACAGCAACATATTTTTTACCATTGTAATTTGAAACAATTTCCCATTTTTTTCCTGTAGGAAATCCAGCACCACCCTTACCTTTCAATCCACTTTCATTTAAAGAATTAAAAACTTGTTTTTTTGAGATAACACCATTTTTTATTTTGTCCGAAATTTCATAACCGCCATTTTTTTTATAAGAAGATAAATTGATATAATCTGGAATGAAGGGTTCAAAACTTTTTTCATCGATTGATTTTTTAACTTTATCAAAATTAGCCACATCAACATAATTTTTTCCTACGCAGACAGTGGGAGCAACATTGCACCTTCCCATACATGGACCAGGTACGACTTTTATATTTTTATTTTCTAATTTCTTTATATCTTGAAGTAATTTGTGTGCACCAAATAATTCACACGTTAAACTTTCACAAACTCTTACAACATTCACTGGGTTATAATCTTTACTATCTTTAACTATATTAAAGTGAGCATAAAAAGTTGCAACTTCATAAATTTCAGAAAGTGGTAAGTTAATAATAGTTGATAAAGCTACTAGATGTTTATCGTACAAAACACCAAATTTATCCTGTAATATATGCAAATATTCTATTAATTCATCTCGCTTAAATATTAATCCTGAAAACAATTTAGAAACTTCATCTAAATATTTATCTTCGACTTGTCTTCCTTTTGGAGTCCAACGTCTTTTCTTCTTTTTTAAAGAAGTTTCTGTTTGAGAAACAAATTTATCCATTCCAATTAATATTATACTATATATTAAGTATCAGAAAACTATGAAAGATTCAGTTGAAAATGAAGAATTAGTTCTTGATACTAGTGGTACAGAATGTCCTATACCAGTGCTTAAGGCTAGAAAACTTGCATCAGAATTAAACAAAGATACAATTATTAAAATTATTGCAACTGATCCTTTGGCTGAAGCAGACTTTGAACATTATTGTGATCAGTCTAACTATGAATATTTAAGTTGTGAAAAAATAAAAGATAAAATTGTAATTCGTTATAGATTTAAAATTAAAAATTAAAATAGACTTTCATAATTATAAAAATCAAAAATATCTCCTTTGTTTACTTGAGAAACATTTTCATCAATTTCAATTATACCATCTGAATAAGATATAGAACTAATCATACCAGAACCTTGTTTAGGAAATTTATTTGCAATATTTTTATTATTTATAGTTTCTTTATTTACACGTAACCACTCCATTCTTTTTGTTTTTTTCTTCATAGAAAAATTTGCTGTAATTTTACTTGAAGATGGGAGCTTAAAATTTCCACCAGATATTTTTTCTATTAATGGTTTTACTAACATTGCATATAGTAATTGAACAGAAACTGGATTACCTGGTAAGCAAATTATGTAGCACTTATTTATTTTTCCAACTGCAATTGGTCTTCCTGGTTTTATTGCTGCTCTCCAAAAATATACCTTACCTAATTCAGATAAAACTTTAATTACATGATCTTCATCACCAACAGATGCACCACCAGCAGTTATTATTACATTAAATTTTTTTGAAGTATTAAAAATTTTGTTTTTAATAGATTTAAAATTATCTTTGAGATTTCCACAATATTTTTTTTCTATAAAATTCTTATCAAGTAAATTATATAAACTATAATAATTTGAATTATTAATTTCAGAATTTTTTAAATTTTTAGTTGGTTTTCGTAATTCATTACCACTTGTAAAGAAACCAATTTTAATTTTTTTAAATACTTTTATTTTACTAATACCAGTAGCAGCAATTAAATTTATATTTTGTTGATTTAATTTAGACCCCTTTTCCAATATTTTTTGGTTTTTCTTTATATCTTCACCCTTTAATCTATAATTATCTCCAAATTTTGGAATTTTAATTAAATGAATTTTATTTCCTTTCTTGTATGTATTTTCCTGCATAACTATAGTTGATGAATTCGTAGGCATTTTTGCGCCAGTAAAAATTCTTACTGCTTCACCAGGTTTTACTTTTATATTTTTGTTATCTCCAGCAGCTATTCGTCTGTTACAAAAAAAAATTTTTTTTGTTTTTAAATCTGCTTTTAAAATAGCATAACCGTCTACAGCAGAATTATTAAAAGGAGGTAAATTAATTTTACTTTTTATATTTTCATAAAGAAATCTATCCTCTGAATTTTCTAAATTAACTTTTTCAGAATTATTAATTACAACCTTTTGTTTTTTAAATAAATTAACAATTTGTTTTTTGGTTAGAGGTGATTTATTCATTAAAATTCTCTCAAAATAAAATCGACTATATTATCAATTTCGTCATTCTTAAAAATTCTCAAGTCAGTTTTAAGTTTATTATTTGTAATAATAGCTTTTATATTTTTAATTTTGGTAAATAAGTAATTATCATTATCATTTTTAATTATTTCAATTTTTGGGTGATTTTCATTTTTAAACCCTTCCACTATTACAATATCAATTTCTGAAAGTTGATTAATTAATTCATCTAATGTTTTTTCTTTTGAATTGTTTAGCTCTGATATTTTAACCCATCGCTTCGATGAACTAACTATTACTTGAGAAGATCCCGCTAATCTATGCTTAAAGCTATCTGTATTCTCATGATCTATATCAAATTCGTGATGTGCATGTTTAATTGAAGCAACACGAAAATTATTAGAGCTAAGTTTATTTATAATTTTAGTTGCAATAGTCGTTTTCCCTGAATCCTTCCAGCCAACAATTCCTACTATTTTCATTTAATAGATCTATTATTTAATAAATATACAAGCGAGTAAATAATTATTGTTATTGATATTAAAACTAAACCTAATGCCATAGCGTATTCTAAATTTCCCATTCTAGTTTCTAAAGATATAGCAGTTGTCATTACTCTTGTATAATGATCAATATTACCACCCACAATCATAACTGCACCAACTTCTGAAATTGCTCTTCCAAAAGCAGATAATAATGTTGTTATTAATAAAAAATAACTATGGTTAAATAGAAGTTTAACAGAACCCCAAAAGGGAATATTTAAGGATCTTATCTGATCTTTAAATTCAAACCAATTTTTAGAAAATATCTCATGAGATAATGAAGCAATTATTGGAAAAATTATTATAGTTTGAGCAATAATCATCGCAGAAGGTGTGTATAGAAGCTGTAAGATACCTAAAGGTCCACCTGATGCAAAAATAAAATAAACAATTAAACCAACTACAACTGGAGGAATTCCCATCAATGAGTTTATAATTATTAAAATAATTTTTTTGAAATAAAAATTATAAATTGCAAAATAATACCCTACTATAAATCCTAATAATGATGCAATAATTAGGGCAGTAAAACTTACAAATAATGATAAAAGTATAATGTCCCATAGTTCATTATCTAAAGTAATAATTAATAGTATGGAATTTGTGAAAATTTCTAATATGTTCATTTATATTATTAGTTTAATTACAACATATGGCAAAAAAAGAGAAATATTTAGTCTCACCTGATATTAATAATAAGTCCTTAATTACAAAACTAAATGGTTTTGATGAGAAAGGGAATAAAATAATTTCTAAAGTTATTAATGAAAAAGCTCTTACAATTTTTCTTAATAATCAAGAGATAGTAACGCTAATGTCTATTAGTGATCACCCAAAATATCTTGCAGTTGGGTATTTATTGAATCAAAATATGCTTAAGAAAAATGACATAATTACAAAAGTTGAAATTGATAAAGATTTAGGTGTGGTTGTTGTACGAACAAAACGTAAAACAAATTATGAAAACAAATTAAGAAAGAAAATAACAACTAGTGGTTGTGCAATAGGTACAGTATTTGGAGATATCTATGCGGAAATAAAAAAATCAAAATTAAAATCCAAAAAGAAAATTAAACATAAATGGATTTATGAAATTTCAAAAAAAATTACATTAACACCGAGCTTATATTTAGAAACAGGAGCAATACATGGTTGTGCCATTATTCATAATAATAAACCATTGATTTATATGGAAGACGTAGGGAGACATAATGCTGTAGATAAAATTGCTGGTTTTATGTTTTTAAAAAAAATTAGCTCTTCAAATAAAATTTTTTACACTACAGGAAGACTAACTAGTGAAATGGTTATTAAAACTATAAAAATGGGTATTCCAATATTAATTTCTAGATCAGGATTCACAGCATGGGGTGTAGAGCTGGCGAGAGGCTCATCTTAGACAAAATAATAAACAAGCTTAAAAAATATAGTAATGAAATAATAATAAATGCTAATGACATAAAAAGTTTTAAGAAAATTAATTACCCAATAATTGAAGATAGATTCAAAGGTTTTGTGGGACCTTTAGCAGGAATTCACACATCAATGTTGTGGGCTAAAGAAAATTACACAAACAAAGAATGGGTTTTTACTGTTCCAAGTGATACTCCATTTTTACCCGATAATCTTTTCGATAAGTTTTTAGAGGCATATGATGAAAATGTAAAAATATTGATTGCAAGATCAAATAGTAGACATCATCCTGTAATAGCAATGTGGCATATATCGTTAATAACTAGTTTAGAAAATGAGTTAAAATTAAAAAATAGTAAAATTATGTTTTGGGTTAAAAAACACAAATATAAATTTGTTGAATTCAACAAAAGCCAAGAAAAAAATTTTTTCAATGTTAATACTCAAGAAGAATGGAATACTGCAAAAAATATCTAAATTTGATATAAATATGTAAAAAATATTTTTTTTGTATAAAGAATATTTTAAATGGTAAGCTCAATATATAAAATATTCCCAGGAATTATCTTTTGTTTTGTAATTGCTTATTCAGGCATATACCTAAGTTATTTTATTGGTAAAGAAATTTTAAATTTAAATAAAAGTCCAATATCACCAATAATGCTATCAATAATATTTGGTCTTTTGATAGGAAATATATTTCATATTAATAATTTTTTATTAGAAGGAATTAAGTTTTCTTTAAAATTTATTCTAAGATTAGGAATAATATGTCTTGGTATTAGACTAGGGCTTTTAGATATTTTTAAAGTTGGAATAGTTGGAATACCTCTAATTGTTGCTTGTATTATTATATCAATCTTGGTTGTAAATTATTTATGCAAGTTATTAAATGTTTCTTCAAAAATGGGATCATTAATTGCAGTTGGAACAAGTATTTGTGGAGCATCTGCAATTGTAGCAACTAGTCCTGCAATTAATGCTGATAAAGAGGAAGTTGCTTATGCCATAGCTAATATTACAATATTTGGAATAATTGCAATGTTCCTCTATCCATTTATGGCATATTATCTTTTTAGTGGAGATGAGTTAGCATCAGGATTATTTCTTGGAACTTCAATACATGAAACTGCTCAAGTTGCTGGGGCTGGATTGATATATGCGGAACAATTCAATTCACCAAAAACTATGGATATAGCGACAATTACAAAATTAGTAAGAAATGTCAGTATGATAATCGTCATTCCTACAATAAGCTATATGTATCTAAGAAATAATATTGGTGAAAATAATAGCAAACCATCAATAATATCTATGTTTCCAATTTTCATAATTGGTTTTATTCTTATGGGTCTTATAAGATCAATTGGAGATTATGGAATTCAAAATAGTAATTTAGCTTTTGAAATATTAACCAATAATAACTGGCAATTAATCATCAATATTATTAAATCTATTGCTGAGTATTCTTTAGCAATAGCAATGGCAGCTGTTGGCATAAGTACAAATTTAGTTTCTTTAAAAAGCTTAGGCATAAGACCATTTTATGTTGGTTTTTCTGCAGCTTGTTGTGTTGGAATTGTAAGTTATATCGGAATCATAGTACTAAATAATTTTATATAATTTTCTAAAATAAATATAATTTGTACTTATTAAGTAATAATTATATAAAATTCATAAAAAAATATGTCAATTTACCTTCCAATAGCTGAAATGAACGTCAATATTTTTCTTATTATCTTTATTGGTATGAGTATAGGGATACTTTCAGGAATTTTTGGTGTTGGTGGTGGATTTTTAATGACACCACTATTAATTTTTTTAGGCATACCTCCAGTTGTAGCTGTTGGTTCTGAAGCTCCACACGTTTTAGCAACTTCAGTTTCAGGTTTTATTGCTCACTGGAGAAAAAGAAATGTTGATATAAAGATGGGTATATTCCTTTTAATAGGAGGTTTAATTGGCTCCACAGTTGGTGTAAATATTTTCAGTTATCTAAAAAACTTTGGGCAAATAGATTTAGTTATTCAGTTATTATTTCTTTTCTTTTTAGGTTTTATTGGTTTTAGTATGGCTTTTGAAAGCGCAAGAACTACAATAAAACACTATAGAGCAAGAAACACTAAAAGAACAAAACTGCATCAACATTCTTGGTTTCACGGACTTCCATTCAAAGTTCGCTTTCATAGATCAAAACTTTATATAAGTGCGATACCACCTGTACTGATAGGGTTCGCAGTTGGAGTAATGTCCGCAATGATGGGAGTTGGAGGAGGATTTATAATGATACCTGCAATGGTATACATACTTGGAATGCCAACAAGTATAGTAGTTGGGACATCTTTATTTCAAATCATTTTTGTTACCGCTAATGCAACATTCTTTCAATCCTACATAAATTATAATGTAGATATTGTGCTGTCTGCACTAATGATATTTGGAGGAGTAATTGGTGCACAAATTGGTGTAATTTTTGGGTCTAAATTAAAAGCAGAATATTTGAGAGGTATTTTGGCTATATTAGTACTGGGTGTCTGTGGTAAAATTTTTACAGATCTAGTTTTAAGACCTAATGATTTATTTTCATTGGTAATGATATGATATCAATATTTAATTTTTCAATTAATTTATTGATCGTAGTTTGTCTCTTCATATATTTTATTTTTACAACCATTGGTTTTAATCTCGAGAATATTGAATATTTTTTAATTCTAATAATTGTTATAAACTCATTTAACAAAATTTATATTTGGTCAAATTTCAAAGTATTTATTAAAAAAGATCTTAATAAAATATTTAAAGACATATTATTTAATGATTCATTTGCAAAACTAAGTATAGTTATTTTATCCACTGTAATTCCAATTTATATGCTTATGCAAAAAGATATATTAGTGATTGATATATTGATTGAGAAAGCATCTTTTTTATTAGTATCAATTTTTGCATTAATTGGATTTTATTTAGAATTTTATATTTTAGAAGTGACAAAAATAGATGATTAAAAATTTATATATAAAGTTTGCTTTTAATCTAACAATTTTATTGACTGTAATTTTTTTTTATAACTTTCTTAATGCTGAAGAAATTTACTTTGACTTATCTGAGGATAGTATTGAATTAAAAACAGATTTTAATGGAAAAGAAATTATTATTTTTGGATTACTAAAAAATGATCATGAGACACTTTTGACAATAAAAGGGCCGCCATCAAAAATGAGAATACAAAAAAAAGAGAGGTATTTTGGAATATGGATAAATAATCAATACGTTACCTATAGTAACATTCCATCTTTATTCTTTTTATCCTCCTCAAAAGAAATTAACGAAATCTTGCCTGAATCGATATTAATTAATGAGGATCTAAGTTTTGAAAAAATTTTAAATAATAAGACTTTTAATCAAAATTTTATTTTCAAAAATGACCAAAAAAATTGGAATGAAAATTTTGTTAGAATAAAAAAAGAACAATCATTTTATAAAAGTTTTGAAATGAAAAAGATCAAAGATAAATTATTTCAAACTAGCGTTTTTTTTCCAACAAATACAATACCAGGGATTTATAATGTTGATATTTACTATATAAGAAATAATACAATTATGAGTACTGATCAAAAAAATATAGTTATAAAAAAAACTGGTATAGGAAGTCAAATATTTGACTTTGCTAATGAAAATGCAGCTACATACGGAGTTTTTGTAATTATCTTTTCAATATTTTCAGGTTTTATTGCTGCTGCTTTATTTAGGAGAAGTAAATGAGTGATGATAGATATATTCTAGTTGTTGCAGATAATTCAGAAGAAATGAATACAGCTCTTGAATATGCTTGTGCAAGATCAAAAAAAACAGGAAGAAAGATTATAATTGCAACATTCATAGAGCCTTTGGATGTTCTAACAACCAAGGGTGTTACAGACATTATGAAAGAGGAAGCTAGAGAAGAAGCAGAAACAATTCTTAAAAAAGCTGCCTCATTTGTCCAAGAAAGAACAGGTGACTATCCTGCTCTCTCTTTAAGAGAGGGGGATACTATATCTGAATTAAAACAATTATTAGATGAGGAAAAAAATATTAATGTTCTTGTTTTAGCTGCCAATACTGATCCAAATAGTAAAAACCCTGGTCCAATAATAACTTCTCTGGTGAGTAATGAAATAACAAACCTAAGAATACCAATAATGATTGTCCCTGGAAATTTATCATTTGAACATATTGCGCAAATAACTTAAAAAAATGTCTAAAGAGATAGCTAAAATATTAGTAGATATAAAGTCTATTAATTTTTCATTTGATAAATATTTTACTCTTACATCAGGCTTGGCTAGTCCTGTTTATGTTGATTGTAGAAAAATTATTTCTTTTACAAAAGAAAGAAATTTTATAATTGATAAAGCCATAGATTATTTAACTAAAAATAATATTGAGACAGAAATTATTGCTGGTGGAGAGACCGCTGGAATTCCCTATGCTGCTTTTATTTCTCAAAAATTAGATAAACAAATGATTTATATTAGAAAAAAAACAAAAGGTTTTGGAAAAAACAAACAAATTGAAGGTGAATTTGAAAAAAATCAAAAAGCTCTTTTAGTTGAAGATCTAGCTACTGATGGAGGTAGTAAAATAATTTTTATTAACGCAATGCGTGAAGCTGGATTAAAAGTTAAAGATATATTTGTAATATTTTATTATGATATTTTTAATTTCAAAGAATCAGAATTATTTAAATTAAATGTAAATATGCACTCACTGTGTACTTGGAAAGATGTAATAAATTATATTGAAAGTGAAAAAATATATTCTGAAGATAAGGTTTCAAACTTAAAAGAATTTTTAGAAGATCCAGAAAAATGGAGAAGCAAGTATGCGTGAAATAGTTGTTGTCAGTGGAGGTTTTGACCCAATTCACAGTGGTCATATAAAATTAATTAAAGAAGCTGCTAAACATGGTGAAGTTGTAGTTTTGCTAAATTCTGATTTATGGCTTCAAAAAAAGAAGGGTAAGGAATTTCTTCCTTTTATTGAAAGAACTATAATTATGAATGAGTTAAAAAATGTTATTGATGTTATAGAATTTGATGACGGAGATAAGACGTGCATCGATGGTCTTAAAAAAGTAAAAAATAAATATCCAAAATCAATTATTAAATTTGCAAATGGAGGTGATAGAAATAATAGTACAACACCAGAATCAATATTCTGTGAAAAAAACAATATACAGTTACTTTGGGGTATAGGTGGTGACAATAAATCAAATTCTAGTTCATGGATTTTACAAAAATGGAAAGAAGATAATTAAGGATATAATTTTCTTGTAACCCAACCATCATTTTCCATACGGAATTCAAGTCTGTCATGCAATCTAAATGGCATATCTTGCCAAAATTCAATTAATATAGGTGCTACTAAGTAACCATTCCAATGTGAAGGTCTTGGTACATCATTATCTGAAAATTTTTTTTCAAACTCTTCTACTCTTTTAGTTAATGTCGATCTATCATCTAGTTCTTCTGACTGTAATGAAGCCCAAGCTCCTATTCTACTTCCTAGTGGCCTTGAATTATAATATTCATCAGCTTCAGCGTTTGAAATTTGTGAAACATTACCTTCTATTCTTATTTGTCTTTGAAGTGTTTTCCAATGAAAATTTAAAGCTACACTATCGTTGTTTTTAATTGCTCTACCTTTTTTGCTATTTGAATTTGTGTAAAAAACAAACCCTTTATCATCATATGATTTAAGTAAAACAATTCGCGAGCTGGGTTTGCCATCAGAAGATATAGTAGCAAGGTTCATAGCATTTGGATCATTGATTTCACTTTTCTTTGCCTCTTCAAACCATTCTTGAAAAAGTTCAATTGGTTTTTTATCAGAATTTATTAATTTTTGATTTGATTGCATATTATAGATATGAATATTATTTTATAAGTATATATATCTATATTTATAAAAAAACACTGATTTACAATATGTTGATGCAAAATAAAAAAGGTCTGATTATGGGAGTGGCAAATGACAGATCTATTGCTTGGGGTATTGCGAAAAAATTAGCAGAACAGGGAGCAGAAATTGCACTTACTTATCAAGGAGAAGCTCTTAAGAAAAGAGTTCAGCCACTTGCAGAAGAAATAGGGTCTAACACTATTATTCCTTGTGATGTTTCAGACTCACAAAGTATGAATAACGTTTTTGAAACACTTAAAAATAAATGGGGTGAATTAGATTTTCTTGTTCATGGAATTGGTTTTTCCAACAAAGATGAATTAAGAGGTAAATATTACAATACATCTTCTGATAATTTTAAACAAACTATGCATATATCATGTTATTCTTTTACAGAGGCTTGTAGGCTAGCAGAACCTTTAATGAATAATGGTGGATCAATTTTAACTTTAACATATTATGGATCAGAACAAGTTATGCCTCATTATAATGTTATGGGAGTTGCAAAAGCAGCTTTAGAGGCAAGTGTTAGATATTTAGCAGTTGATTTGGGAGAAAAAAATATAAGAGTTAATGCTATTAGTGCTGGGCCAATTAAAACTTTGGCAGCATCAGGAATAGGTGATTTTAGATTTATTCTAAAATGGAATGAGCTTAATGCTCCACTTAAAAGAAATGTAAATCAGCAAGATGTTGGAAATTCTGCTTTGTATCTCTTAAGTGATCTTGGGAGTGCCGTTACTGGTGAGATACAACATGTCGATTGTGGCTATCATACTGTAGGAATGGTTGCAGTTGATGAGAGTGAAAGTGTTTCAGAATTATTAGGTGAATTTACAAATTCTAAAAAATGACTTCTAATTCAATAGGAAAAATCTTTAATTTTACTACATGGGGAGAAAGCCATGGCAAAGCTATTGGTTGTGTTGTCGATGGAGTGCCATCAAACATAAATTTAACTGAAAAAGATATTCAACCCTATTTAGATAAAAGAAAACCTGGTCAGTCAAAATTTACAACTCAAAGAAAAGAAGAGGATAAAGTTGAAATACTATCTGGAACTTTTGAGGGAAAAACAACAGGTCATCCTATTTCTCTAATTATCTACAATCAAGATCAGAGATCAAAAGATTATGGTGATATCAAAAGTAAATTTAGACCAGGTCATGCAGATTATACATATTGGAAAAAATATGGCATAAGAGATTATAGGGGTGGTGGTAGATCTAGTGCTAGAGAAACTGCAATGAGAGTAGCAGCAGGGGCAATAGCAAGAAAAATCATAAAAAATAAAATTAAAAATCAAGTTGTAATAACAGGTGCATTAATTCAAATAGGTAATCATAAAATTAATTATGATAATTGGAATAATAATTTTATTCCAAAAAATAATTTTTGGAGTCCTGATAAAGAAATTATTAAAATATGGGAAAACGAAATACAAACTGCAAGAAAATCTGGTTCCTCTTTAGGTGCAATAATTGAAATTAGAGTGAAAGGTTTGCCAGCTGGATTAGGAGAACCTATTTATGAAAAAATAGACTCTGATATTGCTAAGGCATTGATGTCTATTAATGCTGTTAAGGGAGTAGAAATGGGAAATGGATTTAGCAGTGTTTATGAAACTGGAATTTCTAATGTTGATGAAATGAGAATAAAAAATAAAAAACCTTTATTTCTTTCAAATAATAATGGTGGAGTTCTTGGGGGTATTACAACAGGCCAAGAATTAATTACTAGATTTGTAGTAAAACCTACAAGCTCAATATTATCCCCAAAAAAAACAATTAATACAAAATTAAAAGAAACAACAATATCTACTAAAGGTCGTCATGATCCATGTGTTGGTATAAGAGCTGTTCCTGTCGGTGAAGCAATGGTTGCCACAACTATAGCTGATCATTGTTTAAGATTTCTTTAAAATACTATAAATCAAAAATTCTTTATTTCCTTTTGGTCCAGTTATTGGACTTTCGACTAAACCTACAACTTCAGCCTTAATTGTTTTTTTAAACCAATTCGATATATCATTACATACTTGTTCATGAATCAATGGATCTTTCACAATACCTTTTTTCAAATTTATTTTATTAGTTTCAAATTGTGGCTTAATTAGTGAAATAATCTCAGCTTTACTTGATAAAAGCTTCAGGCTAGGTTCTATAACCTTTGTTAGACTAATGAAACTAACATCACAGACTACCAAATTAATTTTTTCATGAATTATTGAGTTATCTAAATATTTAGCATTAAAATTTTCTATACTAATAATTTTTTTTTCTTTTTTTAATTTTTCATGAAGTTGATTTGTACCAACATCAATAGAATATATTTTTTTAGCGTTTTGAGTTTTCATTAAAACTGTTACCACTTTTGGTAATAATTTTATCGTTTACATAAACTTGACCGGCCATAATCATAGATTGGGCCTTTGATTTAGTATCAGCTAAGTTTCTATCCATTAAAAGCTGATCAAGTCTTATTTTTAGATTTTTACTCAAATTTGAAAATTACTTAAAATCTTCTTTTGTGACCTTATTATCTTCTTGCTTAATTTTTTTAATTTGGCTTTCAATACTTTTTAATTTTTCCTCACATGCTTTTTTTAAATTCATTCCTTCTTCGTAAAGTTTTACAGATTCTTCTAAATCAACTTCACCATTTTCTAATTTCTCTACAATAGACTCAAGTTTTTTTAAATTATTTTCAAAATTATTATCTTTATTCATTAGATGTATCTATTTTTGTAATATTTGATGTTTCTATATCATATATTAAAGCATAAACTTTATCATTACTTTTTATTGTAAACAAAATCCGATTATTATCAATCATATCTATATCTGTAATTTTGTGCCCTTTTTCTAAATTTAAATTATATTCAATTAAATTTGTTTCTAAATTACTTTGTTTTTTTGTTGTTTTTATATACAAACCATAAACAAGAGCTAAAAAACAAATAACAATTAATATACCTAAAAATATTACAATAAATTTAAGAATTTTTTGAGACATGAACGAATTCTATAATCTTAAATTAACTATAAATAAACAATTAAGTTCACAAAGATTAGATAAAGTGCTCGTTTCAAAATTGGAAGGATATTCAAGAACACAAATAAAAACTTTAATATTAAATGGTAATGTAAGTCTTGATGAAAAGGAAATAAAAGATCCATCTTACATAACTAAAGAAAATGAAAATTACTTTATAAATATTATCTTGAAACAAGAAACAAAACATTCAGCTGAAAATATAGACTTAAACATTATTTTTGAAGATGAAGATTTAATTGTTATAAATAAACCTCCAAATTTAGTAATGCATCCAGCTCCTGGAAATGAAAGCGGCACTCTTGTGAATGCTCTTATGCATTACACTAATAATCAACTAAGTAATTTAGATAATAATTCTAGACCAGGAATAGTCCATCGTTTAGATAAGGATACGAGTGGAATTCTTGTTGTTGCAAAAAATAATAATGTTCATATTAATTTAGCCAAACAATTCAAAGAACATACGATATCTCGTAGATATAAAGCAATAGTTTGGGGAACTCCTGATAATCAATCAATTGAAGGGTACATAGAGAGAAATAGAAAAAATAGAAAAAAAATGAGTTTAAATAATAAGGGTTTTGGAAAATATTCTAAAACCGATATTAAATTAGAAAAAACTTTTGGTATTGCTAGTTTAGTTGACTGTCATTTACATACTGGAAGAACGCATCAAATTAGACTTCATTTAACTTCTAAAAATTCTCCAATCATTGGTGATAAGATTTATGGAAAAAGTAAAATTAATCAATTTGGAAAAGATAAAAATACATTTAATAAATTCATGATTTTAAAAAATTTTGAAAGACAAGCATTGCATGCTTATCATCTTGGTTTTGATCATCCTACATCAAAAAAAAGGATGGATTTTGATATTGAAATTCCTGAAGATTTTAAGAATTTAATTGAATTATTGCTTAAATATTAAATTATATTTTATTTATGATATAGGCGTATTATGAATTTACCAGTACTATCAAGTGAAGGAAATTTAGCAGTATACTTGCAGGAAATTAAAAAATTTCCGATGCTCACTGCTGAAGAGGAGTACATGTTAGCTAAACGTTATAAGGAACATGGAGATTCAGATGCTGCGCATAAACTAGTTACAAGTCACCTTCGATTAGTTGCCAAAATAGCAATGGGGTATAGAGGATATGGCTTACCTGTTACTGACTTAATTTCAGAGGGTAATGTTGGAATCATGCAAGCAGTTAAAAGATTTGATCCAGAAAAAGGTTTTAGATTAGCAACATATGCAATGTGGTGGATAAGAGCTCAAATACAAGAATATGTTTTACATAGTTGGTCTTTAGTAAAAATTGGAACTACCGCAGCTCAGAAAAAACTTTTTTTTAATTTACGTAAAATTAAAAATCAACTTACCTCAATTGACTCAGGTAATTTGTCACCAGAAAATGTTAGAGAGATTGCAACTAGACTAGATGTAAAAGAAGGTGAAGTAATCGATATGGAAAATAGACTTTTTACATCAGATCAATCTTTAAATGTTAAACTTGGAGAAGAACATGATACTGAATGGCAGGACTTAATAGAAGATAAACAAGAAACTCATGACAGAATAATTGAAAATAAAGATGAACTTAATTATCGAAGAAGTTTATTTTCAAAAGCTTTTGAAGTCTTGAACGAAAGAGAAAAAGAAATTATTAAACTTCGAAAACTAAGTGAAAATCCATTAAAGTTAGAAGACTTGAGTAAAAAATATAAAATTAGTAGAGAAAGAGTAAGGCAAATTGAAGAGAAAGCATTAGAAAAACTTCAAAAAGAAATTTCAAATATTAGATAAAGTTCCATTTATATCAATTGTCTCTTTTCTGTCAGGCCCTGTTGAAACAATTGAAATATTAGTTTCCATAAGATCCTCGAGTATTTGAATATATTTTTTAGCATTTTCTGGAAGATCATTAAATTTGTTAATTCCTGCAGTTGATTTTTCCCAGCCAGCAACTTTTTTATAAACAGGTTTTATCTTATCAAATAAAAATTCTTCACTAGGTAAATAATCGTAGTGTTTGTTATCAATTAAGTATCCAGTACATACATTAATTTCTTTTAATTCATCTAAGACGTCAAGTTTAGTAACTATCAAACCATCCACACCTTCTTTTTCTTTTTGTGACAGTGCCAAATTCTTGACCTTTTTCACCAAGATGTTCTCCAATCTCATCTATTAACTCTGTTGGAAATGGGCCTGATCCTACTCTAGTGGTATATGCTTTTGTAATTCCTAAAATTTTATGATTTTTTCTATCACTAAAACCTGTTCCAGAGAATATCTGACCTGATATCGTATTTGATGATGTAACATATGGATATGTTCCAAAATCAATGTCTAACATTGAACCTTGAGCCCCTTCAAAAACAATGTTTTTATTTTTTTGACCTAATTCATTTATTATTTTCCATAATGGAACACTAAAAGAGTTAAGATAATTAGACATAGATAAAAGTTCTTCATAATAATTATGTGTAATTTTATGAATATGTTTTGAAATTTTATCTTTATGAAATTCGTAAAGATTATCAATTTTTTGTTTTAAAAATATTGGATCTTTTAAATCACAAATTCTTATTGCTCTTCTACCTACTTTATCTTCGTATGCTGGACCAATACCTTTTTTAGTTGTTCCTAGTTCTTTTTTGCCTCTAGAGGTTTCATTAATTTCATCAAGAAGTTTGTGAATAGGTAAAATTAAACAAATATTATCAGCAATAATTAGTGCCCACGGATCTAAAACAACTCCATTACCAATAGCACATTTTTTATTATTAATTATTCCTGATGGTAATAAATTAAGTTTATAAACATTATTATCTACCTTAATTGTGTGTCCTGCATTATTTCCTCCTTGATATCTGACTATCAAGTCAGCTTTAGAAGAAATCCAATCAACAATTTTGCCTTTGCCTTCATCTCCCCATTGGGTTCCAACTATCGTATAAAACATTAGATTTGCTTAACTATATTATTAATCAGATAATACTTGATTCCAAACTTTTTTGCCTCTTTTTTTATATCAATATTATCTTCAAAAGTTTTAAATAAACTATAACCTTTATTTATTAATTTTTGCTTAATTTTATCACTTGTATTGAACGCAATTAAAATTTTTTTATTTTGATTGATTAAAGACGAAGATCTTAAAATTGTATCCATATAACAAGTATATCCTATAGCAGTCTCAGAATTACTACCATATTTTAAATTATATCGACCTCCTCCAGCTATTTCACCTCTTACATCTTTAGCAAAAAATGTAAATTTTATCCCTTTGTAGTAATTTTTATTTTTTTGTAAGTCAAAAAAATCTACACTTAAAGAATCATTTTTTGAAGTTTTAATTAAATTAGCAATTTTTACTAATCTTTCAACTTCATTTTCATAACCTATTATTTTATTTAACTTAGATATATATTTTTTTTTGTTTTGAATTGAACCAGAACATAAATGTAAAGTTTTAAATGAATTATATAATTCATTTTTTTTCAATAAATTTAAACAATTATTAATATCTTTTAATTTAATATATTTTTTTAATTTATTTTTTAAATCTTTATTAGTTATTTTTTTAAGTAAACTATCGAGAAAAAATGGTGCTGTTATTTCAATAACAATATTTTTAACCCCAATTTTTTTTAAAGTTTCGTAAGCAAGATTAATAATTTCTACATCCGCCTTGTAGCTTTCAGATCCTATAATCTCAGCACCAACTTGTTGAAATTGTCTTTCAGGTCTTAAAATTGTTCCCATTTTTCTGACAACTTCACCATAATAACATAGTTTAAGAGGTCTTATTTTTTTGGCTAGTCTAGATGAGGCTATTCTAATTATTTGTGGAGTTATATCATTTCGAATACTTAATTGATCATTTTTTTTGTTAGTCTTTAAAGTTAGAGTATTGCGATCTAAGT
>LUMS01000273.1_pt1 | contig 22145 bp, 19 predicted proteins | sample 729711 | NCBI WGS metagenome assembly LUMS01 (sample SAMN03860298, study PRJNA289734) | marine metagenome | biome: seawater column; feature: ocean; material: water; isolation source: Red Sea water column Station 192 - depth 25m | place: Saudi Arabia: Red Sea | collected 2011-10-15 | depth 25 m | reverse complement strand
AACTAAAGCAATGTAATTGGCTTTTAACTCTGCAACCTCATCATCTGTTTCTTTTACTCTATCATACTGAGGCCAATCTAATCTTGGGCCAGTATAATTTGTTTTTAGTTTTTCTCTAAATCGCTCTGGCGCAAAAAAAGGTTCGTGAGGATCAAAAGTTTCAAGTTGAAGAAACCAATTATCAGAATCTTTATTAATATTTATAAAGTCTAAACCAGATTCAAAACATTTAACTGAAGGAAAATCTTTTTCTTCTTTAATAAATTCACTATTGATTGCGTAATGATAATAACCTGTTTCCCTATCAGTTAAATTTAATTGTGATTGATGATATTTTTCTCTTAATTTTTCAAGTGGTGGTTGAACCATGGCTTTCCACGGGTCACTCTCTTGTCCTCTAATAAAATCCCATGAGTTAAATCTATTATGATAGGTTGCACCACCATCTTCAAAGTAATGATAATGATCAGTCACAAGATGGGTATACGTATTATTTAGTCTTAAGATTTCTGGAAATGAATTATCAAATGGTTCTAAAGGACCCCATGCACGGTGCAAAAAGCTTAAGCGTCCCGAGTGCATATCACGTCTTGCGGGCATACATGGCATACTTCCAATATAATGATTATTAAATTGAACTGATTTTTCTGCTAATCGGTTAAAATTTGGTGTTTCACCATAAGAATTTAACATTCTTTTATTTAATGAATCAAACAAAAGGAAAACTGTTTTCATAAAAATTAGATTAATACGAAAAAAAAATTATTAAAGTTTTTTCTTTAATCTGTGAAAAGAATCAGGATTTAATCCCATTTGACCAGGATTATTTACATTTTTAGCTTTTGTAATTTTAGTTGTAATATTTTCAACTTTTCTAATTTTACTTTTAATCTTTTTTCTTAAGGAGTTTACTATTTCATCATAAGTACTAATACCAATTAAGTTATTTAATTCATACGGATCAGCATCAAGATCGTATAAATTTGTTTCTGTGTATTGATTAGATGAAGGTTTATCACTCCCATTAGAGTCTTGATCAGCAATACAATATTTCCATTTTTCAGTTCTTAAGCTTCTAGCTAATTGACTTTCACTAATTTGGATAAAAATTTCGTTATCCCATTTTTTGGAAGTTTTATTCACTAAAGGCAATACTGATCTACCATCGCAATGAGAAGTATTTTTGACTTTTGCTAAATCTAATATTGTTGCATGAATATCTAGAATGTTGGTAAGTTCTTTTATACGTCCACCTTGTTGGAAAACATTTCCAATTAAAGAAGTAGGAACCCGTATTGAACTTTCATGACATGAACGTTTATATTCTCTATTTCGTGTTTTAAAATTATTTCCATGATCAGATGTAAAAATAATGGCACTATCATCAAATAATTTTAAACTTTTGATGACATCAATCATTCTGCCATAAGCTTCATCTATTCTCTTCACCATTCCATAGTAACCACCTAAATGCCGAGGAGAAGATCCAACCAGAGATGAAAGATCTGGAGGAGACCACTTACCTGTATATTTTTCTCTGTATCCAATAGGTGGTGGATAATCATCTGTATTATTTTGATGATGTGGCTCAATAAGAGAAACGAAAAGAAAAAATGGTTTTTTTTGATTTAGTTTTATAAAATTTATAGCTGCATCAGTTATTGCATCAACTCTATATCCTGGAAGAAATACTTTTTTATTTTGTCCATCATAAACATATGTTTCATAAGCATCAGAAGTAAATTCTAATAGATTTGATCCCAACCAATAATCATAACCACCTCTATCCTCTTTTTTAACTGGTTCAGAAGAGCCAAGATGCCATTTTCCAATATATCCAGTGGCATAACCTTCTTTTGATAAATATTTTGCAAGAGTTTTAATATTTTTTTTTAAAGGTATTCTATTTTTAAAACATCCAGTTTTTGTTGCATACATTCCTGATTGTAATGAAGCTCTTGCAGGCCCACAAACTGGTTGGCATGTAAATGAGTTATAAAGATGTGTACCTTCGACTGCATAATGATCGAAGTTCTCCATCAAGGATAATGGATTGCCATGTAAACTAGAAGTATCCCAACGTTGTTGATCAGTAAAAAATACAATGATGTTTGGTTTAGATTTAGTATTCATTATGATTTAGATTTATTTACTAAAAGGTTTTCCTTTATATTTCCTAAGATTGTCAGCGTGTTTTTTTCTATCTGTTTTTTCAAGACGCTCAACATATGTATTCCAGACTTTTGAATAAATATTTGCATGATGAGGACCGCCTTCTCTAATTACACCTTGAAGTGGATCTCCTCTATCAGCCTCATACATATTTTCTTCAATCCACTCATCGATTAAAAACATTCCATGAGCTACGAGATCTTTATGCTGATCTGCTAGGTTATTCAACTCATGCGGATCCTTTTCAATATCAAAAAGCATATATTTTGGAAAATCTTTTAAACCAGTATCGTACGTTCTTATCAGTAACCAATTATCCCATCTTACAGATCTTTGACAACTCCAAGCACCATGACTAATAACTAAATAATCTCTTCCATTTGATGATTTACTATTAGTTAAATTTTCAGTGAAATTAATACCATCCCATCTATCAGGTTGAGAAGATGAAGTAATTTGAGAAATAGTTGAAGTTAAATCTAAATTATAAAATTTATTCTCTACAGTACTTCCTTTATTTGTATCTGTTATCCCCGGCCATCTAATTATTAATGGAACTCTATTAGTTATATGATCAGCTGTTTGGTGATCTCCCCAAACATTTAACTCACCTTGATTTTCTCCATGGTCTGCTGAAATAATTATTGCTGTATCATCCCAAAGATTCATTTTTTTTAAGTCTTCAAAAACTTTATTTAAATAAAAATCAGCGTACTTAATTCCAGTATCATATGCATCAATTTGTTCTTTAGCATCAGAAGTATTTTTAATTTCGCCCACTCCCATTGTATACTTTCCTCCAAGATCTTCATCAAATCCTGGAACTTCTCTAGCGCTATGCGGTCCGAAACTATTCCTTTGTTTTTGAATTAATTCTTCTGTCACCCATTCTTCGATAGGATCATCTTTAAAAGGATTTCCAAAGTCTTCAGGCGTATCATACGGAGTATGAGGATCCCACATATTTACATGTAAGAACCAATTTTCTTTTTCTCCATTATTTTCTAACCACTTTTTTATAACAGGGTAGACTTCATCAGCATTTTCTAAACCACCTTTTCCAGTGTCATACGTTTCGGTAAAACCAAACCAAACTTGATAAGCTGTATGTCTTTCAGGGAAAGGACTGATACTTGCTGTATAATATCCTGCATCTCGAAGAACTTTACCAAGAGATGTAAAAGCATATTCTCCTCTTAAACCGCCTTTAAATTCTCTATTCCAAATATTTTTTCTAGGAGCAATATCAGAGAATTCACCGCCATGATTAACAACTCCAGTTTTGAAACCAAAATTACCACCGAACAAAGAAGTTCTACTAGGTAGGCATGGTGTGTCAGTTGAATAAAAATTTGTAAACTTGACTCCTTCTTTTGCTATTGAGTCAATCGTAGGAGATGTGTTTCTATGATAACCATAACATCCTAAATGATCAGGTCTTAAAGAGTCTATGTCTACGTATAAAATTCTCATCTTTATCCTTTCTTAATTAAGCGCCTGAAACTCTTTTCATTTTTGATGTTTCATCTTTTAATGTGGCTTGCGCAAACTTAAATAATAAATCTTTTTTTAATGTTTGTGCGTTCGTATTATCCCATAAATTATTATATTCGTTTGGATCATTTTCTAAATCAAAAAGTTCACCGTAGTTAGCTTCTCGGTAAATAGAAATTTTATAATTATCATTTATGTAAGTTTTTAAATGTGGCATTCTTGGATTATGTCTATTTTCAACAAATATATGTGAACGGATACTTTCCTTGTTGCCATAAAATACATCCGTTTGATCCACTCCTTGCATTTGAGTTGGTATATCAATGCCCGCGACTTTTAAAAATGTTGGCGCAAGATCAACTAAACTCAATAAAGATGAAGATGATGAATTTTGAGGAACTTTATCTGGCCATCTAACAATAAATGGTAAACGGAGCATATCTTCATAGTGGAAAGGTCCTTTAGCAATTAAACCATGCTGTCCTATAAAGTGACCATGATCAGTAGTAAAAATAATTATGGTATTATCAAGTTCACCCATTTGATCTAACTTATTAATTATTTTTCCAATATTCTTATCCATAAAACTAACCATGCCATAATAAATTGCCATGTCTTTTTTTAATTCTTCCATAGGATACAGATGACTCATGCATCCATGAGCGTTAAATGGTGAATGCCAATTTTCAAAATCAGGATTTGTCGTTTGTGTTTTTCCAAAATGTGGTGGATTTAATTCGTGTTCACCTTCTTTTAACGTTCCAGGTGACATGTCTTCTGGATTATACATTGATGCCCATGGTTCACTTAATACATATGGTGGATGTGGATCCTGAAAACTTGTCCAAAGAAAAAATGGCTTGTCATCTTTTTGTTGATCTAAAAATTCAATTGATCTTTCGGCTGTCCAATTTGTGTAGTGATGTTTTTCGTCTAACTTCCAAACCCTATCCGGTCTTGCCCAGTAGTCATATTCACGAGCAATTGGAGGAGCATATTTAGAAGTTTCACCAGGCACTGGTTGAAAATATTCTTTCCAATCACTAAGTCCGTTTTGTTCCATCCAAATTGCATAATGTTGACCTACATGACTTTCATCTGCATGATTACGTGCTAGCTCAATATGTTCAAAGCCATACCAAGGTCCTTTAAAATTTTTCCAAAATTCTAAATCTCTTAAAGTTGGCTGTCCTTCTATAGATTCCTGACCTGGAACTGAAGTTAATGGCTGGAAATGTGCTTTACCTATTAACCCAGTTGAATATCCATTTTTGTATAAAAGTTCTCCAATAGTTTCTACTTCTTCATCTAATTTAACACCAATTGTCCAAGCTCCATGAGAAGACGGATATTGTCCAGTAATAATACTTGCTCTTGATGGTATGCAAACTGGTGATGGACAATAAGCTCTTGTAAAATTCATTCCCTCATCACAAAGCTTATCTAAATACGGTGTTTGTATTTTTGAATTAAATTTTCCAATAGTATCGTGATGCTGTTGATCAGAAGTTATTAATAAAATATTTGGCCTTTTCATCTTTACCCTTTTACAGCTCCTTGAACACCTTCAACAAAATATTTTTGCATAAACAAAAATAAAATAATTATAGGCAAAATAGTTATAACAGATGCAGCTGCCATACCAGACCAATCGACAAAGTATTCACCTTTAAAAGCGTACACACCTACGGATAGTGTTCGTATATCAGGATTACCTAATGTGACCTGCTGTTGCGAGTGTTAGTCCAATTAAGTTTTTAGAAATATTTAAATTATTTAATAAATCAAAAACAGGAATTATTGTGTAACCTTGAGGAATAAAAATTGTACCAATTAAAATTCCAATAAGTATTTTTTTTCCTGGAAAAGAATATCTTCCAATTACGTAACCAAACATACCAGTTGTTACAACAACTATAATTACAGAAACAACTGTAATAATAAGGGTATTAAAAAAATACCTACCCATATTTGCACCAAACCATGCTCTTTCAAAATTTTCCCAAACAAGGCGGTCAGGGATTAAGCCTAAGCCTCCCCAAATTTCAAAATCAGTTTTGAATGAGGCTGAAAGCACCCAAAGTAATGGATAGATCCAAAAGAAAGAGAAAATAATAAAAGCTATTGTTATAATTAAATATTTAACTTGGTTTTTTTCAGCAATAAAATTTAAGTATCTACTCATATTCTTCGAGTTCTCCTCATCCATAATCCCTGAAGCACTGTAATAAATAAAACAGCAACACCCCAAAATACTCCTGCAGCACAAGCGTATCCAAGCCTAGGCATTGTGCCAGAGTCAGTTACAAAAGCTGTTCTAAAAATATATATTTCCATAACTTCACTACTAAAGAATGGTCCTCCAGCAGTCATAGTTTCAATTAAAGGAAAAACATTTAGCGCTGAAACTGCCTCCACAAGAATAATGACAATAGCAAAAGGTAGTACAATTGGTAAAATAATATGGATCCATAATCTATATCCTTCAGCACCATCAATTTTTGCGGCATCGTAAACATCTTGTGGGACTGTTTGTAAAGCAGCAAGCCAATACATCATAGTTATCCCTAGCCATTTCCATACATACACTCCCATTACAGTTGGAAGCACCGTATCTGGGTTTCCAAGAAAATCAATTGGAGCAGAAGTTAAATTAGTAGACATTAAAAATTTATTAGCAGGTCCATTAAAAGGGCTAAATACAAAAGTCATTACAATACCAATGATAGCAATTGCAGTAACTACAGGCATAAAGATTACAGTTCGAAAGAAAGGGGCAAGTTTTAAAACCTGATTATTTAAAAATACTGCAATAATGAAACCTAAAACTATTTTTACTGGAACTGTTCCAAACATAAAAATAAAAGAACGAATAAATGCATCCCAAAAAAATTCATCATTGACAGCTTCATAATAATTTTGAAGGCCAATAAATTTTGCTTCTTTTGTAAAACCACTCCAATCTAATAAAGAAAAATACCAAGACATTCCAATAGGATAAATGACAAACATTCCTGTAAGAATTGAGCATGGTAAAACAAATAAGTAACACCATCTTGCATCATATATTTGTTTAGATAGAGGTTTTTTGTGCATAGTAAAAAAAGGCGAATTTAAAAAATTCGCCTTTAGATATTTTGTTTAAAGTTCTTGATACTTTTCAGCACCGTAATTTGAGTATACATCCCAATTAGGGAAGACCCAATCATCACGAGTTACATTAGCACCGTCTGCTCTTGCCTCTTCAACAGCTTTATCAAGAGCATCTTCATACCTTTGATTACAATCTTTAAGCTGTGCTTCCACACCTTTAAGTTGTCCAGTATACAACCCTTGAATAACTAGAGCCAAAGAAGGATCTGGTACTCTAGACTTTGCAGCTACAATACCAACATCTTTATTTCTTACAATTGGATTAGGTCCAACAAGTATGTTTTCAGCAAACATAGATAAAGCTTGTGCTGATGGTCCAGTTAAACCAGCTTTAGCAACTGCATCTGGATTAACAGCTGGATCTGCGGCACCAACAGTTTGAGCCCAGTAAATTTGACCTTGCTCAGTTCCCATAAATCTTATCAGATCACCAGCAAATGGTCCCATTGTACTATTAGCACTTAACCAAAAAGTATTTGATCCACCTTCTGCAATGTAAAGTGGTTGTGCTTCTTTTCCATCTGGAACTGGCTCACTTGCAATACCATATTTCCAATCTGGAGCATCTCTTCCCCAAACTCCAATACACCAAGGACCTTGGAATATCATTCCTGCTGCACCTTGTGGCATCAAAGCTCTAGCTTGAGGAGCATTCATACTCATAACTCCTGGAAAGGCACTACCATCTGACTTTAATTGAAGAAGTAATTCAACTGCTTCCATATATTGATCAGATGCAATTTGGAATTTACCATTTTGGAAGTTAATGTGTCTATTTGTAAAACCACCTCTTCCACTATGTGCTCCACCTACTTGTCCAAATGTATGGACAACATCTTCCCATCGATTAACTTGGTTACCACCAATAATCCAACCATAATACTGACCATTACCATTTTTAGTAATTTTTTTAGCAGCATCTCTGATTTCAGAATATGTCATACGACCAGCTTGAGGATCATAACCAGCTTCACTCATATATTTTTCACTATAAAGAAGACACGTTCCAGTTCTCTTATTTGCTGTTAAACATGTTCCATAAGTCTTTCCATTGAATTGGTTGACACCAGGTAGATAAACACCACTAGGAAATGCAGCTAACCATTCATCGATGTTTTCAATGTAGTCATCCCATGGTTGAACCCAACCTTCAGCTACTGCAACACCTGGATCCATTCCTAACGGTAATTGGAATACATCATGAACAGTTCCATTTCTTATAGCGATTGGAACAATTTTATTTATTTCTTTCCATGGCAATCCATCATATTCAATAGTTATACCTCTTGAAGCTGCATATTCTGGAAATAATTTTTTCCAAAAGACACCCTTCATATCACCACTATCAATCCATCGCATATTACCACCAGTTGTTGGTAATGGTTTTAGTGGATCAGGAATATTATATTCTCACATAAATTAATTAAATTTGAAGTTTTAAAACATGCTTTTGGAAAATTCACTCCAGTTATTGATATAACAGCCCCTAAAGAAGAAAAGAAAATGAAAAGGGTAGATACACACTGATCTTTTTATCAGCTGAAAATAGTGATGAAAAAACTGGTTTATTAGAATTAACGTATAATTGGGATCCTGAAAAATATTCTGGTGGAAGAAACTTTGGTCATCTAGCTTACAGTGTTAACAATATTTATGAAGTGTGTGAGAAATTAATGAACAACGGCGTCACAATTAATAGACCACCTCGTGATGGACATATGGCTTTTGTTCGCTCTCCCGATGGAATTTCCATTGAGATCTTACAAGAAGGGGAATCTTTACCTGAACAAGAACCATGGAAGTCTATGGAAAATTCTGGTTCTTGGTAGTTTAATTATTTAATTTAACTTTATAATATTTATTTTGATCAGTAGCCAAAGATATAACAGCTGGCAAAACTTTTTTATAAAAATCAAAAAGACTCGTAAACGGTTTTGGTAATTCTTTATCAATTTCTTTTCGTAATTTTTTTAAATTGTATGAAGGCACCATAGGAAACATATGATGTTCCAAATGATATTCCATATGCCAATATAAAAAACTTAATATTGGATTTATTCTCACAGAGTAAGTACTTAAACGGTGATCTTTTGTGTCAACTTTAGCAGCTAAGTGTTGAGTTACATTAACAGCAAACCAAATTGGCTTTCCGATATAAGTTGGAAGAATAATATAAATAATTGGTAAAAAAGAACCTATGTAAAAAGAATATGCAATGACTGATAACCAAATAAAGACATATAATCTAGAGTTCCAAAGAATTTTTTTCTTTTCTTCTTTTGGTGCAGTTATATCAATAACTGGAGTGAATTTTCCAAAAGCATGTTTTAAAACTTCAAATTTAATTAATTTATGTGGGTATAATAAATCTGTTAGAGGTATAAAATTCAAAAAGAATGCAAATAATTCTATCGGTCTTGATACTTGAATTTCGTGATCATAATCATCTTCTGTTTGTAATGTTTTTGAATGATGAAAAGTATGACTCCAACGCCATCTAAAACCTTCAAAGTCACACATGAAAGAACTGATGTGATAAAAAAATTCATTTATCCAACGAGTCTTGAATGCAGTTCGATGAACAGTTTCATGCCAGTTCGCTACACTGAACGCATAAATTGTACCATAAATAAAAAAGAATAGATATGTCCACCACGTACCTAAAGTAATGTATGCTAAATATCCTGAAATAAATAAAGATAAAAAATAAAAGAAGAAATGGATTAGTCCAGGTAGATCTCTTCTTTTACTTAAGGCTTTTAATTTTTTTCTGTCGACTTCTGGTCTGTACCAATCATCGAGATTAACTTCCATGCTTGATAATTAAATTAATTATCCCAACGCTCTAACCATGACCCATCAACTGTGGAGTCAAATTGGTCTTTTTTTGAAGTCCCTCTAAATTTAGTGTGTTCTTCTTCATAACCTTTAAACCAAGAATCCCAATCAGCTGTATAGCTTGGGTCTTCTGATTTTCTCATTATGATTGGATCAACCAAACCAGTATGAAAACCAGCTTCATCTTTTGGATTTTGAAATCTTAGGTCAACACTCCATCTTACATCCTCAGATAAATTTTCAAGTGATCGATGAGGAACTAATTGATGTAAAAATAAAACTGAACCAGCCTTCATTTCACAAGTAACGACTTTCTCCTCTGGAATATCTTTGTCTTCAATAAATAAATACCAAGAATCTTTTACTGAACCATCTTTCTTTTCTAATTTATGATTCAAAACTCTTTCAGGTCTATGTCCCCCAGGAACAACTTGCATGCATCCATTATTTTTATTTACATCTAGAAATGGAATCCACGCAGCAGGCTGAGTGGTTTTTTCTGCTCCATCTTTTAAATAAGCAGAATCTTGGTGCCATGGAACTGTCATCCTAGCTGTCTGAGGTGTTTTAGATCTAATATTCCAAACTGGATGACCAGAAATATCTTTGCCAACCCAATTTTCAACCATATCTAAAAGTTTTTTTGATCCCCATAAGTTAGCGAGAGCTGGTTTTAATTCGCCTCTATGATGAATTAAAACTGAAGAACCTTTAAAATCTCTTTCGAGAGCAGCTAGTCTTTTAAAAACATCTTTATCATCATGTTTGTTTGTAATTTTTCCAGCTTGAAAAGCTTTTTCTGCAAAATCATCAACAATTTCTTCAAATTCATTTAATATTGGATTTAACTCATCCATACTAAAAACATTTTCAACGATCGTATAACCTTCTTCGTTATATTGTTTTATTTGCGCATCACTAATCATAATTCCTCCCAAAATTATCCATTCACTAATAAATCAGTTAGATGATCTATTGTTGTGTCTTTTTTATCCAAATCAGCAATTTTTTCACCTCTTGCCATTACACATAAATGATCAGCAATTGGATACACATGACTCAAGTTGTGAGTAATAAATATTGATGTCACGCCTTGGCTTTTTAATCCTTCTACAAACCTTAGTACTTTATTTGTTTCTTTTACTGATAGGTGGTTTGTTGGTTCGTCTAATATTAAAACTTTTGATTTAAAATACATTGCTCTTGCAATCACAACACCTTGTCTTTCTCCTCCAGACAATTGGTTAACTGGTGTATCTGGAGATCGAAGATGCAGTTCAACATCTGTTAATGCTTTCATCGCATCGTCCTGCATGGTTTTAGTTTTCATTAAACCAAAATTGCCAACATTATATTGAGTTTGTTCACGTCCAATAAAAATATTTCTTGCAATAGACATTTCAGGGATCAAAGCTGAATACTGATAAATTGTTTCAATACCTAAATTCATTGCTTCTTTTGTAGATTTAAATTTAACCTTATTACCTTCAAAATATATATGACCTGAATCAGGTTGATGTGCTCCAGATAAAATTTTAATTAATGTTGATTTACCAGCACCATTGTCTCCAATAAGACCAACAACAGAGTCTTTTTTTATCTTTAAGCTTAAATCTTTTAAAGCATGAACTCCTGAATAGTATTTGTTTAAACCCTCACAAACTATTATATCTTCCATCTTTAATCCTTTGCCTTGTTTTGACCAATTCGTGTCGCTCTTCTACTTATATAAGTATTAAACACTACGGCTATGATAATTAAAGAACCTAAACCTGCTCTAAACCATTCCGCATCTATTCTAGCCATAATGATTCCACTTTCTAAAAATCTTATTAGTATTGCACCGATAACGGCACCAAAAACTGTTCCGATACCTCCAAATAAACTGACACCACCAATAACTGCTGCAGCAATTGACTCTAGTTCTAATAAGTATCCTTGAGATGGTAATGGTGCTTCCAATCTAAATGTTTGAATCATTCCAGCAAAGCCAGCTAAGAAACCACATAAGATGAAACAAAACATTTTAACGTTTCCAGTCTTTATTCCCATTGAAGATGCTGCGTTTTGATCTCCGCCAGTTGCATAGATCCAGTTACCAACATTACTTCTGTGAAGCATAACACCTAAAACTACGGCAACTAAAAGAGCCCAGTACAAGGAAGCTCTAAATAACTCAAATTGATAAACGAATAACTCATTTGGTAAAATATGAGGAAATGGTGGTGGAAATCCTGCAGTAGCTACAGTTGTAAGACTTCTAGCAATATAGAGCATTCCAAGAGTTGCGATGAAAGAAGGGATTCCAAATCTTAAGGTAATAAATCCATTAACAAAACCAACAATAATACCAATCATTAATCCTAGAAAAATAGCGAACCAAGGTGGTATCCCTTGATGCACCATTTGTACAATAGTCATCGGGACTAATGCAAAAACAGAGCCTACAGATAAATCAAATTCACCTGAGATCATTAATATTGCAATCCCAATAGCAACAATAATATATTCGGGTGTAATACCCATAACTATTCTTATATTTCTTGCATCTAAAAATCTTTCATTAGCAATATAAAATCCAATCATTATTGCTAGAAACATTAAGAAGGTTGCTACTTCTGGTCTTACTAATAAACTTCTAAGACTAAAATTTTTACTCATATTTTTTTATTTTAAAAAAAACCAGGCTCTATTTAAAGAGCCTGGTTAAGATATTTATCTAACTGACATTCCTTTGAATGATCTGATTGTTTCAACATCATCAGGACCAATCATAGCTTTACCAGTGTTGATATCTAGTGCACTTAAACCATACTTGTTCATTAAGTATAATTGGTGAACTGACATGTAACCTTGGTAGTATGGTTGTTGGTCAACTGTTAGTTGAACATAACCTTTGTCCATTTCTTCGAAAACTACGTCAACTAAGTCAAAACCAGCAAGAAGTATTTCACCAGGTCCGTAACCTAAGTTTCTTACTGCTGCAGCTGCACCAGCTTCCCAGAAACCTACATCAAGATATGCAGTTGTATTTGGGTTAGCTTGAACATAAGCTGCCACTCTGTTTCCAACAGTTGAAAGATCTAGACCTGACTCGATTTTCTCATAAGTTACTTTTCTATCAGGGTTAGCTGCTTTGTAATCTTCCATGAAACGTGCAATACCGTTTCCTCTAGTGTATGCCCATGATTGGTTCATGTCTGCAACACCGATTAGAACGTGAATATCTCCATCAGGAAACATTTCAGAAAGATTAGCTGTTAATTCATAACCAGCTGCTTCTAAGTCTTGTCCAACATATGCTAGTCTGTTACTACCAGCAGCACCTTCTGGATCATCAGTATTAGCTGTAATTACTGGAATACCAGCAGCTAATGCTTCATCAACTGCAGCATCAAAGATAGTTGGGTTAGTAATTGTAGTTACGATACCATCAACACCTTGAGCTATTGAAGACTCTAAGTTTTGTAATTGCTCTTGTTGGTCTCCATCACCTGAAAGAGTTAACATTTGGCAATCAGCATTAATTTGTGCACAAGCATCTTTAAAACCTTTGTGAACAGCTGCCCAGAAAGCATTGTTCGTATCACTGTGCATTACGAAGTTAAATTTGTATTCTGCCTTCGCTGAAGTAGCAAAAAGCGCTACAGAGGCAAGAATAATTGAAGCAATTTTTTTCATGCATTCCTCCTATAAATAATATTTTCCTAGCAAGAATGGGTATGTAAAACAAGGAGAAATATTGGGAATTAGACTGTAAAATTATCGCACTAATCAATAGCTAAGCAAAATTTATATTTTTTTTAGGATTTGCCTTATGAAATCGTCATGCATGGGTTCAGGCTTCACACAGGAAGAACGGAGCTCTACTTCCACTTTATAAATTGAAGAAATCATTGCACACTCGATTACATCTAAAACGTGAAGAGCAAGTTCTCCATTACACCTATGCATTCTATTATTTTCGATAGCGTCAATCATTTCAGCTAAACCAATACCCCTGTAGTTTGCTTGTTCAGGCGCCTCATTACTTCTTCCACTATGGTTAACAATATTTGTTTTTCCAAGGGGTTTATCTTCGACGCTAATATCTCTCCATTCAGAACCAAACTCACCAGATATGGAAACTGGACCACCAAACATATTTGGATCAGGAACTACTATTGAACCTTTCGTTCCATAAAGCTCCATATGATTACGTTTATGATTTAAAACATCAAATGAAATGAAACCTTGAATGATAGCTTTATTTTGAAACTCAATATTAAACATATAAGAAGTTGGAATTTCAACATTAAAAGTTTCTCCTTTTTTTGGACCAGCTTTGTATTCTCTTTTATCAGAAAATTTAGCTCCTCTTCCTCTTATATTTTTTACAGGACCTAGAAGATTAACAAGGGTGGTGAAAAAATATGGACCCATGTCTATTACAGGTCCTCCTCCTTCTTGAAACCAAGACTCAGGACTAGGATGAAAATCTTGAACGCCAGGAAAAGCAAATATAAAATTACCAGTTAGAACTTGTCCAATATCATTGTTGTCAATTAAATTTCGTGTAAGTTGCCCTCCTCCTCCTAAAAAAGTATCTGGTGCATTCCCAATGTAGAGACTATTTTTTTTTGCTAAATTTAATAATTCTTTTGCTTCATCAAACTTAACACTCATTGGTTTTTCACAATAAACATGTTTATTTGCCTCAAGAGCTCTTTTAGATATTTCATAGTGCGCTTGGGGAATTGTGAGATTAAGAATGATGTCTACGTTCTTGTCATTAAGTATTTCATCAACTGATAAAGGAATAATATTATATTGATCAGCTGTTTTTTTAGCAGCATCTAAATTAATATCAGCACAAGCAACAAAATTTATATTATTAAAATATTCCTGAGCCCGGAAGTAGGTCTCTGCAATATTACCACAACCAATCAGTCCGATATTTTTCATAAGTTGTTTCTATAAATCAATTGTAAAAAATGGAATAGTAAAAAAAAAGGCCGTAAAAATTACGGCCCTTTAAAATAATTTTTAGCTTTGACTTACATAAAGTCTGCAGCGTTTTCTTTAGTAACTAATACAGTTCCAGTATCAATGTTATCTGGAATGCTTTCACCATTAGCTAATTTAAGTGCATTTTCTACACCCATGTATCCCATGTTGTATGAGAATTGAGCAATAGTAGCTGACATTTCACCAGCCATTACACTTGCAGCAGCATCAGGGTTAGCATCAAATCCAACAACGACAACATCATCTAGCATATCAGCATTTTTTAATGCTTGAATAGCACCTAGACCCATATTGTCATTAGAAGCAAAGATTGCTTTTAGATTTGGGTTACCAGTGATGATATCTTCAGTTACTGACATACCTTGTGCAGTATCCCAGTTAGCTGGAAGTTCAGCAACAATGTTCATGCCACATGCTTCAAGACCTTTGTGAGATCCTTCCGCTCTGTGTTGACCAGTAGTTTGCGTTATCATTCCTTGAAGAATTGCAACATCAGAACCACTTGGAACATTATCACAAATGTATTGAGCAGCTAAAGCAGCACCATTGATATTGTTTGTACCAATGAAAGTTACACCTTCATTAATTCCATCAGTATCAATGTATACAACTGGAACACCTGAAGCCATTGCATCATCAAGAATTGGTGCAACTGCGTTAGGGTCAGTTGGTGCAATCGCAATACCGTCTACACCTTTAGCAATTTGGTCTTCAATTTGCGCTACCTGAGCCATAACATCACTCTCTTGCGGTGGTGAAAGGATAATTAGGTTTACACCTAATTCTTCAGCAGCATCTTTAGCACCAGCTTCAACTGAAGCCCAAAAAGGGTTTCCAGCACCTGGTCCTTTAGTACTTAGCATAATTGTTTTTGCATGTGAGCCTGCTAAAAGACTACCTGAAAAAAACAATACAGAAGTAGTAATTATAGAAATAAAAAATTTCATTTTTCCTCCTAAATTTTTTTTTAACCATTAATCAAAAATGAAATTCTAATCAAGTGACTGTTTATCAGAAAGTGATTATTTTTTGATATTATGTTCTGGTTGCAAGTTGTCTTCTTAGAACATCGATATAAACAGCCAAAATAATAATTGACCCAATAAGAACTTGTTGCCAGAAAACACTAACATTCATTAGATTTAGACCATTTCGGAGTATGCCCATAATCATGACTCCAGCAAACACACCTAAAACGGTTCCTCTGCCCCCAAAGAAGCTTGCTCCTCCTATAATGACTGCTGCAATCGCATCTAGCTCAGATTGTAAACCAGCATTTGGATAAGCGGAATTTGTTCTTCCAGCTAAAATTAAACCTCCAATACCAGCCAAGAAACCACAAAGGGTGTAAACTACGATTAAAATACGATCGACATTTATACCTGCTGCCCTAGCTGCTCCTGGGTTGCCTCCAATCGCATAAATCCATTTACCTATTCTTGTATGATTTAAAAATATCCAAAAGATAAAAAATATTACAATCATTAAAATTAAACTCGTGGGAATATACTCTCTAGCGCCTTCTCCAAAAATTACATCTAGTTTAATTTTACCATTTCCTATAACTCTAATCTGTTCAGCAAAACCTGTTATTGGAACACCTCCGGATATAAGATTACCAATACCTCTAAATATATAAAGCGTCCCTAGTGTCATTATGAATGGATGAGGCATTCGAAGTAAGGTAATGCCAATACCATTAAACATACCACACAAAAATCCAATTGCTGGCGCAACTAACATGACAACGTACCAAGGCATTCCTGCCTTCGAAGCAATAGCGAGTCCCATTAATGATAACATAATAATTGAACCGACTGATAGATCTATACCTGCAGTTACAATGACCATAAAGACACCAAGTGCTAACATAGACTGCCAAGAAACTTGTTTAAAAATATTTGTTACGTTTCTCCATGATAAAAAAACATCAGGTTGCAACAAATGCAAAACAGCAATCATTATTAGGATAAGTAATAAGATTCCATATCTTTCAAAAAAAGGAATAAGTCTGACAAATAAAGATTCTTGATTCTTATCCATTAATCTTTTTTCCCCATGATCCATCCAATCACTTCGTCTCTTGAAGTGTTTTTTAATTCTGATTCAGCGAAGTTTGTTCCTTGAAAAAGTGCCATTACGCGATCACAAACAGTAAAAATATCATCCATTCGGTGACTAATTACTATTACACTAACACCTAACTTTTTAAGATTTAAAATTAAATCTAAAACTTTCCCAACTTCCTTAACAGCAAGTGCAGCTGTCGGTTCATCCATCAATACAATTTTTGCATTAAAAGCTGTAGCTCTAGCAATTGCAACTGCTTGTCTTTGTCCGCCTGATAATTCTTCAACCTTTTGATCAGCACTTTTTACATTTATTTTTAGTTTTGCAAGATGCTCTTCGGTTAACTGTTTTCTTTTTTTATGATCTAAAAAATTGAAAGGGCCAACTTTTCTTGTTGGCTCTCTTCCTAAAAAAATATTATCGCCGATAGGGAGATTCCCAGCTAGCGCTAAATCTTGATAGACCATTTCTAAGCCCAAATTTTGTGAGTCTCTGGGACTATTTAAAGTTACTTTTTCTTTATCAAAAAAAAGAGATCCTTCACTTGGCTTATATAATCCTGATAAAACTTTCATTAATGTAGATTTCCCAGCACCGTTATCGCCGACGACACCAAGAACCTCACCTTTATTTAAATGAAGATCTACATTTTGAAGAGCTGTAATAGTACCAAAAAATTTTGAAACTGATTTAGCTTCTAGTACTAAGTTATCTGACATAGTGTGTTTTTAAATAAATTTTAATTAATATCAACTGGTTTTGAACGTAAATATTTAACAGTTTCTCTTTCAGCTTTTTTGCATAATTTAGGAGGCAGGCCTTTTGAAATAAGTTTTAAATCTTGAATTACTAATTCACCCATCTCTTTAAATGCACTATCTAATGCACCGGCCCTATGCGGAGAAAAAATTACATTTTTAAGTTTTCTACTCATTAAGACAAACACTGATCCATCTTTTATTAATTTAAGTTTAGAGGAATTAATCATGGATTCATTAGAAGAAGTAATGGATGCAAGTACATAAATGATGTCAGCATTTTTGAGTAATGAATTTAAACTGGTTGGCTTAACATTAAATTTTTCAATTTCTTTATTGGGAATCCAAGGATCATAGGCAATGATGTTATTAGAGAATGCTTTAAGTATAGGAGTAAGTGATTTAGCCAAATCACCAAATCCAATTAACCCAAATGTTTTATTTTTTATTAAAAAATTATTCTGACTAATTGCTCCTCCATATTTTTCTTTTTTTAAAATAAAGTCTGAGTGAGCAATATGGATACTTCTGGCTATAGATAAAGTAAGACCCATTGCCATTTCAGCAACAGGTTGAGCAAACACAGGCGATGTTGCTAAAACATGTATTCCTTTTCTAAAACAATAATCGTAATCCATATTGTCCATAAAATTGCTCTCTACATTAAATATTGCTTTAAGTTTTGTGGATTTAGAAATTAAAGATGAAGGTAAATTGGGTTGTCCAAAAATATAATCTGCCTTTGGTAGATTTTTTTCATAAAAATTATTTTTATTTTTTTTAGGAGCAGTAATAAGTTTAAAATTGTTTTGTAAGTATTTTAAATTTTCTTTAGAAAAAAGTAGGTCCATTGTTCTTGGATATGGATCTAATAAAATTATAGGCTTGTTTTGACTCATACAATTTTTAAATTTTAGAAAAAGAAATTTATTTTTATACGCCCTTACGTTGTTTATTTTTTCCTTCTAAAAATTCATTAAGAGCTGATTTCTTACCTTCGGTATTATCTACTTCAAGTGTTGGACTTTCCCAGAAAGCTGTACCTTCTAACCATTCATACCCATCTGTCTTCATAGAAATAACATATGTTTTGTCTGATTCTTTTGCTCTTTTAAAAGCAGCCTCTAACTCTGAAATGGATTTAACAGTCTCACCATTTGCCCCCATACTTTTTGCGTGAGCCTCAAAATCTACAAACTGTACATTTGTCGCTCTTGCAGCATTTAGATTGCAAAGATATTCATTTCCACCTTTTGCTAGTTGCAATCTATTAATAACCATGTGACCACCATTATCACAAACAACTATAATTAATTTTTTATCATATAAGACTGAGCTGTAGATATCGCTGTTTTGTAAGAGGTATGAACCATCACCTACAAATACAATTACATCTTGTTCAGGTTTTGCCATTTTGATTCCAAGTGCACCTGATATTTCATAACTCATGCAACTAAACCCCCATTCAGTTTCAAAAGTATTTAGTTCTTTAGGTTTCCATATTTGAACCACTTCGCCAACTAACCCTCCAGCTGCAGTTACTACAATATCTGATGGGTCTGAGTTTCTATAAACTGCACCTACAGCATGAGCATAGGATGGTAATTCTTGGTTTGTTGGTCCACTTTCTTTGGCAACATATTCATCCCATTTATTTCTTTCCTCAATTGAACGCTGGTACCAATTATCTGGTGCTTTCCAATCTCCTAATGCCTTTGATAATTCTTGAAGTCCAATTTTTGCATCACTTACAACAGGAGTTGCGCGATGTTTTGTAGTATCAAATCGTGAAGTATTTATTGATACAAGTTGAAAATTTTCATTTTCAAAATTAGTCCAAGAACCAGTTGTAAAGTCTCCTAATTTTGTTCCCACAGCTAGTGCTAAATCTGTATCAGTAGCAAGATTATTAGATGAGCCTTCTCCTAAGCATCCAATTGCACTTATATAATAAGGATCATCTTTATTCATACAACCAATACCCATCACAGTTGCTGTTACAGGAATATTATGTTTTTTTGCAAAAGCGGAAATCTCCTCTTCTGCTTCTGAATATAAAACACCTCCGCCTGAAATAATAATTGGTTGTTTAGATTGTTTTAATTTATCAGCTGCCTTTTCTATTTGATTTGGATCAGGATGAATTCTTCTAATTTCATGAATTTTTTCTTCAAAAAAGATTTCAGGATAATCATACGCTTCTCCTTGAACATCTTGAGACATAGAAATTACTGCTGGGCCACAGTCTGCAGGGTCTAGCATTACATTAATTGCTTGCGGTAAAGATGTTAAGATTTGTTCAGGTCTAGTAATTCGATCAAAATATCTTGATACAGATTTAAATGAATCATTTTGAGTTTCTGAGGGAGAATTGAAATGCTCTACTTGTTGTAAAACAGGATCTGGAAAACGACTTGAAAATGTATCACCTGGTAAAAGTAAAATTGGCAGTCTATTACTTAAAGCAACTGCAGCAGCTGTAACCATATTAGTAGAACCAGGTCCAACAGATGAAGTTGCAACAAATATTTGTTGTCTTCTTTTGGCACGAGCATATGCAATACCTGTTAGTGCCATATTTTGTTCATGATGACCTCTGTATCCAGGAAGTTCATTTTGATATTCTTCCATAGCTTGTCCAATACAAGCAACATTACCATGACCATAAATACCGAAAGCACCTGGAAATAGTGGTTCTTTTTTTCCATTAATTAAAATTTTTTGCATAGTTAAATATTTAATTAATGCATGTGAACATGACATTCTAACTGTTTTCATGTGTTCCTTTCCCAAAAAAAATAGATACTATTATAATAAAAAAATAATTTAAAGAGTTAAACAATTTATTTTTCTAATATTTTAGAATATAGAATTATTCATGAAAGTTGGGGTTGTTGGTGAAATTCATCCAAGTGGATATGAGATATTTGATAAAAATAATATTGAATACTTTGTCACTAATAATATTGATGAAGATCATCTAATAGAAAAATTACGAGATGTGGACGGTATTGTCGTAAGAACGGCAGAAATAAATAGAAATATTCTCTCACAAACAAAGAACCTAAAAATTGTTGCAAGACACGGTGTTGGCTATGACAATGTAGATACTGAATATTTAAATAATAATAAGATAGCTATGGCAATTACTGGAAAAGCAAATGCGACCAGCGTAGCTGAACATGTAATGACAATGATGCTTTGTTTAACAAAAAATATTTTTGAATCAGATAGATTAGTGAAATTAGGTAGATTTCAAGAAAAGAGCAATCTACCCAACTACTTTGAACTCTATAATAAAAAAATTTTAATTCTTGGTTTTGGTCGAATAGGAAAAGCTCTAGCAAAAAGATGTAGTGGGTTTGAAATGGAAGTTTATGTACATGATCCATTTCTTTCGGATGAAGAAATAAAAAATCATAAATGTATTCCAATTAATAAAGAAGAAGGCTTTAAGATTGCTGATTATATAAGTATCCATTTACCTTTAAATGAAGAAACTAAAAATTTGATTTCTTTTGATCAATTTGAAACCTTTAAATCTAATTTGATTTTAATTAATACAGCAAGAGGCGGTATAATTAATGAAGATGCCTTATATGAAGCTTTAAAAAATAAAAAAATTTTTGGAGCTGGTGTTGATGTATTTGAAAAAGAACCACCTATAGAAAATCATAAACTTTTTTCTTTAAATAATACTTTGTTAACTCCTCATAACGCTGCTTTAACTTTAGAGTGTAGAAAAAGAATGTCAGTGGAATCATGTGAAAATGTTTTTGATTTTTTAACTAAAAGTAAAAACTTAAATAAAAGTAATATTATAAATCTAAATATTTTTGATTAAATATTAAGGTAGAGATTTCCATCTTCTTCTGTAACATCAAATATTTTTAATGGGGTCTGTTCTAAATCAGAGATAGAATCTCCAGATACAATACTAAATTTATTACCGCATGTTGGGCACTCTAGTTCTTCACCTTCAATACTAGATTCACTTAATAAAGTTTTTTCTGCACAAGGGCAATTTCCTTCAGTTGCAAAAAAGCCAGACTCAAGTCTATAAATTGCATAATTTACATCGTCGTATTCAAAATTTTCAACCGAGCCAACATCAATATCATCAACCTCACCTATTAAGATTGGCTCTATTTCATCATTCATAAAAAATTTGTAAAATAAAATTGAATTAGAATAAATATTTTTTTTAAGAAAGTTGTTGATTTATCTGAATTTTAGATTTTTTCTTGTTAGTTCTTTTACGTTAGAAACTCCCATTAATTTCATATCTCGTTCAATTTCATTGCGTAAATTAGATAAACTTTTTTCGACACCTTTTTGGCCTCCTGCTGCCAAAGCATATAAATACATTCTTCCACCAGAACAGGCTTTTGCACCAAGTGACAGTGCTTTTAAAACATGAGTTCCTCTTCTGATTCCTCCTTCACAAATAACATCTATTTTATCTCCAACAGCATCAACAATTTCAGCTAGTTGATCAAATGGTGATCTTGAGCCATCTAATTGTCTGCCTCCATGATTTGAAACCATTATAGCTGATGCACCTACATCTACAGCTTTTTTTGCATCGTCTACGGACATTACCCCTTTAATTGCAAATTGTCGTCCCCACTCTTTATTAATATTTTCTACATC
>LUMS01000207.1_pt1 | contig 22455 bp, 19 predicted proteins | sample 729711 | NCBI WGS metagenome assembly LUMS01 (sample SAMN03860298, study PRJNA289734) | marine metagenome | biome: seawater column; feature: ocean; material: water; isolation source: Red Sea water column Station 192 - depth 25m | place: Saudi Arabia: Red Sea | collected 2011-10-15 | depth 25 m | reverse complement strand
ATGCTCCGGACGACTTTCCGTTCCCGAGGCATCGACTGTCCATGGTCGAGCTCTGGGTCCCTGCGCAACCTTACTGCGGCTCGAGACCCGTCGGATTCTCAAGTCGCCCCAGCCTGAACGCGTCTAGTAGCGCCGGGAACCCTCGCCGCGGCGGTTCACAGTCTGGCAGGAAGTGCGCAAGCAGCATGCGTGCCACAGCAAAATGGCTGATGAGAATGATCCGCCGCTTCCCCTCGCAAGCAGTCAGCGTTGCTACCGCTTCGCTTAGGCGTCGAAGCACGGCATCACCGGACTCGCCGTTCGGAGGTGCTGCATTCAAGTTCCGTCCGGCTTCCCAGTCCCTGAGCAGGCTGGCGTGTTGATGTGTTCCTTCTGAACAGTCGTCGCGGCCCCAGTCCCCTGGGTCGACTTCCGCGAATCCAGAAACGATCGTGCTCTCAGACTCCGGGAAAAGGATGTCGGCGGTCTGGATGGCCCGAGCAGCAGGGCTGACGAATACTTCGTGCGGCGGCAGTTGAGCCCGCCAGTAGGCGCGTTTCGCCGTTGCGGCAGATCGTCCGGCGGCTGAGAGCGGTGGTCCTGGCACTCCGACGGCCATTCGTCCGACTTCGTTGGCGTCCGTGGCGGCGTGCCGCACGAAGACGATGGTCATAGAACTCGCTCCATGACAGCGAGCAGATCGTCGCCGAACGTCTCCACTGTCGGGAGGACTCGCGAGGATATGCCACCATCGATCGGCATCGAGCGGTTCAGTGCCAGCCGCATCGCGCCGTACAGGTGATCGAGCGCTCGGCGATAAGCACGTGAACCTTCCTCGGCACGGAGACCTGACTCGTTGAAATAGGAGGCTGCGGACCCGTAGATCTCTCGCATCGAGGTCTCGGAACCGACGAGGACCCGTGCCCCAGCCTCCAAGGCTTCCAACCCGGGGAACCCGAAGCCTTCGGAAACGGATGCCGACACGAAGAGATCGCACGACCGGTAGAGGTCGGCCAGCAACGCGTCTGATGCGTCTTCCAACAACGTCACCCAGTCAGCTCGTCTAGCGGCTTGTCTGACTGAGTCTGCATAAGCGGGGAAACTGGCTGTCGCACCACCCACCAGCACCAGGCGGAGATGGGGATGTTCGGACCGAAGCCGATTCGCCGCATTGATCAGTGCAAGCTGGTTCTTGCGCGGCTCCATCTTGCTGACCCCGATGATCATCGGGTCGCCTCTCGGGACCGGTGCGTTCGATGGCGCGAGGGTAGACGAGACGAACGGATAGGCAACGTGCCACCGTCCCTTGGTCTGGGGAAGGTATCTGACGAGGTCAGTTGCGCTGAAGTGGGATACCGTCATCAACTCGTCGGCGCTCTCGGATCCCTTCTCGTACATACGCTGGATGAGGTTCGCAACAGCGGAACGCGAGTCTCTATCCAGCCAGGCCGACTCGACGCCTAGTTCCCGTGCGAGGCCCAGGAGGACGTCCGCGCCATAGAGAGTCTCGAAGACGTCTCGGGATGGCGACGGGAAGTCACCCCAGAAGGGCTGAGCGTCGTGGAGGACTCTGACCAGTGGCACCACGTCGACCGGCGGCACGTAGTACTGCGGGGCGATGAACAGTCCGGCGCCGACGTCTTTCAGTGCTTGCGAAAGACCATTGCTCGCCCACGTGGAAAGAAGCGCCGCGTCCCAAGGGTACTGGGTCTGGCTCATGCGGGCCGAGGGGTTTACTAGTTCGACCAGCTCGAAGCGATGCCGGAGTGCTTCGGAGAATCGGAAGGCCTCGACCAGACACTGGGTGTATCGACCGATGCCGCTCGCGCCTGCTCGGCGCGCATCGACGGCCACCACAGTTCGCTTAGCCACGGACGTTCCATCCTTTCGCCTGTTCCGATTTCGCCACGTAGTACCGAAGGAGGGGACTGAGCGACTCCCATACCGGTTCGCGAGTCACTTGAGCGTGGATGTCATCGAGGACATCTTGTACGAGCGGAGTCGACTCGGGCAGTCGGGAAAGGTGGACCGACACGTTGAGAAGATTCTCGACCATCCATTGATGGGACCCACTGAGCCTTGCAAGTCGTTTAGTCAGATGGACGAAGCGGTCGGCTTCGACACCCGACATCATCTGTCGTTGCTCCAACGTGCGTGTCCCGTACAGCAGATCCCGGCACATAGCTGTGGCGAAATGGCTCGCACGGCTGGACTGCACACTGGAGCCGTCCGGGTCGGCCTCGAGGTCGTCGATCGCATCGTTGGCTGCACTCATTAGCTGCCGGTGCGCGGTGGACAGCGTCGCGTCGTCGCAATTGGGGTCTTTGAGAAGCGCTGAAAGATGTTCCAGCAGGACGAAGGACGCGAAGAAGGGTTCGACGACGTCCGAATGTCGGTCGCTGCCTCGGAGCTCGAGGTCGATTCCTTCGAGCAGAGTCACTACCGCTGCGGGTCCAGCCGAACGCGCTCGATCCAGTTCCGCTCGCAAAGATGCACGGCGGCTGAGCGGGGCCGTTGCGAGCGAACTCCAGGATTCTGCGGAGGGTCCGGTAAGTCTGCGAATCCATCGGCTGTCTACCCTTACACCGTCTGACAGACGTCTCACCTGCTCGGGTTCGTCCGAGAGCCGCACGGGTCGTCCGCTGACTTTGCTGAGTTCCCAGGAGAGCAAGAGATCTCCCCAGGTCTGTTGGTCGGCCGGACGAAGAAAGTCCTCGTAGCCCCCGACTCGGCAAAGGATCCACGCCAGGCGGGGGACCACGGGCCGGCATTGCGACCCAGCTCGGGAGTTCGGCTCTGCCCGCCAGGAACGTGCTTCACCGATCACGAATCCGTTGAGTGCTGTCAGTTCGTCCGGGTCGGTTTTCATCTGGAGATCCCGGACGAGTTGGAGAGTCAACCACTTGGAGAGCGAGTCCGAGTGCACTTGTGAGTTCTTTCGCACGAGCTCCACTACGCGTCTCACATGGTCGTCGTCGAGTTCCGGTGCCGAGAGTCCGAGACATTCGAGGGTACGGTGCCAGTTCGGTCGCGTCGGAGTTACGTGGAGTGTGTGGCTCTTCAACCACTCGCGTATCGCGGTCTTGCGGGCGACAAGCATCTGCTGCGCGCCGGGATCCGTAGATTCGACTCGCTTGGCCCTCATGAAGAAGTAGAGGGCGGCTACTGGGTCACTGCCGCAGGAGGAAAGGTCAACCGTTGAAGCGAATGTTCGTGACGATCGCCATGTCTCGCGCGCCACGGCAGTCTTGATACTCATCAGTTCGGCCGTGTCGTACTTATCGTCGTTTCCGTTGCGACTGGTGACGGCGTAGTCGACGTAACCGGCATCGTGACTGGTCCTGAAGTCGGTGAGTGCTTCGTTGAGCCTGCCCGCGAGGCGGACCAAGTCTTGCGACCTTCTCACCTTGAAGTTCCGGAGTCGCAGGTAGTTCCACCACGGCTCTTCAGCCGTCCCTCGCGTCTGCACGTACAAGGAACGCGGCGTATGGGATATCGCCCGCGAGACCTCCCGGATGACCGTGTCGAGGTTCTCGTCTTGCAGCCCGTATCCAAGAAAGAGGACGTCGCGTTGAGCGAGGTTGACTCTGAGTTCGTCCAGGAGAAGTCCGCGTGTCCATCCAAAACTCGCGTAGTCGTCGGAAGTCACGACAAGGGGAAGCTCGCGATCTAGGTGTACTTCGTCGATGCTGCCGTGAATCTTCACGATCTCGAGACGGTCGCCAGCCCGTTCAACTAGGTCGCTGGGCCTGCTCGTGACCTGATACGGGACGCCGATCGCCGCCAGCGTGGACTCGACGAGCGAGTCGTAGTTCGTCGTGTAGATGGATGACCATGGCAGGGACAGCAGCGGTGCCGCCGCCGTGACCGTCTCCAGGCTGAACGACTGGCCGGTCTCCTCGACAAGTAGCTCGACCAGGTCCTCTCGCGCCACCTCAGGATCGATGTTTCCGTACCGCACGAGTTCAGAGATGAAGAATTGGGACGCGAGTCGCAATTGATAGGTCCGCCTGCCGTCCTCGGTCAGGCTCGTGGTCGCGGCGATGACGCGCGCAGGGACGTGGGAGCTCCCGTCGATTCGTTCGATCAGCGACTTCACAATCGACTCGCCGAGTTCTGAGGCTGTCTTCACGTTCTCGCCGCCGACGCTGCTGAATGCGCTCGTGAATCCCGCACCCAGGAACAGAACGCAGGTCCCGTCCGCGATTGACGCGATCAGCTCCCCGTCGAGGAGATCGTCTTGTGGCGTTGTCATGTGCTGATCCTGGCTCTGCCGGAAGGCCGGGAAACGAAGAATGACAGAAATAGTCGTTCGAACAACGATGAACGCCCTTGTGACGCATGCACTGAGACCAGGTCGCCGTCTAAGCCGCGCGTTCACTACCCCACGTAGCCACATCGAGCATCGAGAAAGCACTGGAGACACTAGCCCCCGATCGGCCGTTCGAGCGTGGAGGCGGATCCGCGTCGGTCTCTGTCCGGTTCGAAGCGATGCTGGGCAGACTTCGATAGCTTAAGGCTTTTTCACCGGCACCGACTGAAACGGCATGCCGTCGGTCTCGGTCGTGTTGGTCGGTATGGCCACCCCACCTCGGCCTGGCACACCGGGACCGACCACAATGTGACGATGCGCCATCTAAGATATGGATGAGCCAACGTGCGCCTCATGCAGCCACCGCGCTGCTCGCGACAGACCAAGGGACTGCTGCACCGATAGGTGACATCTGATCTGTGGTGCCGTGAGGTGCCGCTGGAAGGATGTGCACCATGCCCAAGCCCTATCCCCGTGATTTCCGCGAGGACGTCGTGCGGGTCGCCAGGAGCCGCGAGCCAGGAGTCCTGTTGAAGGACATCGCCGCTGACTTCGGGATCAGCGAGTCGTGCCTGGCCAACTGGATGAAGACTGCGAACGTCGAGGACGGCCTCAAGCCCGGAACCACCGCGGCAGAGAACGCCGAACTGCGCGAGGCGAAGAAGCGGATCCGCCTGCTCGAGCAGTGGGGGCACCTCCCGCTCGCGGGGGCGAACGAGGTCCTGCGCCGCGCGGCGGCCTACCTGTCTCAGGCGAATCTGCCGGGAAAAGGCTCTTCCCACTCGTGAGGGAGCTCGCGGCTGACGGGATCGGAGTCTCGCTCAGCTGCCGCGTGCTCGGGCTGTGTCGCCAGCAGTACTACCGCTGGCTCGCTGCCCCGGTCACGACCTCAGAGTGGGACAACGCCCACCTGGCCAACGCCGTCTTCGACGCTCACGACCAGGACCCCCAGTTCGGGTATCGGTTCATGGTCGATGAGGTCCGCGAGGCCGGGTTCGGACCGGCCGAGCGGACCGTTTGGCGGATCTGCTCAGACAACCAGTGGTGGTCCTCCTTCGGAAAGAAGCGCGGCAGGAACGGCAAGAAGCCCGGCCCGCCGGCCCACGACGACCTGCTCAACCGGGTCTTCCAGGCCGGGAGGGCGAACCAGATCTGGCTGACCGACATTCCCCCGAGCACTCCGTGCAGGGAGGTGCCCCCACCGAACACCCCACCCATGAGGGAAAGGTCTACCTCTGCGCGATCAAGGCCACTGGTCCAACCGGATCGTGGGCTACTCCATCAGCGACCGCATGACCTCCCACCTCGCCGTCCGAGCCTTGGAGAACGCTGTCGCCCGCCGCGGCGACGTAGCCGGCTGCATCGTGCACTCAGACCGCGGCAGCCAATTCCGAAGCCGCCGCTTCATCGCCGCACTCGCCCGCCACGACATGGTCGGATCGATGGGACGAGTCGGCGCAGCAGGAGACAACGCCGCCATGGAGTCCTTCTTCGCCTTACTGCAGAAGAACGTCCTCAACACCCGTCACTGGACCACCCGCGAAGAGCTGCGGATCGCGATCGTGACCTGGATCGAACGGACCTACCACCGCCGACGCAGACAAGCCGTCCTCGGCCGATTGACCCCCATCGAGTGGGAGACCATCATGAACCAGACCGTCGCCCTGGCGGCCTAACCCCACCTGTCACCCATCGGTGCAGCAGTCCCCAAGGCCATAGCTGCGTCTGGAGAGGGACCGGTCCACTCTCGTCCGTTGGAGATCTAGCTGTAGATCCCGCACGCGCGCTCGCCCGGAGCAGTTGGCCTACTCCAACCGACCTGTGTGGGAGAGGTGATCCATAAACAACTCGTGGAGTCCCGCTGCCAAGATCTCGCCCTCTGCGTCAGTGAGCCCATCAACTCGCGCCCGCTGGCCGATTCCACACTTTTTCCGGTCAGACCGAGCGAGACATTGAAGTCAGGTCGCAGAGCTTCTCTCTTCCTCGCCCTATGGATCTGCATCCGAGACTGGCCTTCGTTTCCCCTGACCTCCCGGTCGAGGCGGGGCATCAAGTCTCTGGAGACTCGCTCTCCTGGGTGCGCAGGTACCACGAATACGGCGGGCCGAGGCTAGAACTTGATCAGTGCCTGAAAAGCCAGGTCCCGCAGACGCGCCCACTCCGGGGAGTCAGGCACGGAGTCGAGGTGCCAGAAGTCCTCATGAACCGAACCGCTCCACTCTCCGAGCACAGCATCCAGTGCTTCGGCAGCATGGCGAGCGGTCAGTCGCGACCCAGCCGGCTCGTTCGAACTGCGGCAGCAAGAGCACGCCGCTCTCGAGCGCGAGCTCATCGGCGTATGGAGGAGCACCCAGGCCCAGCGACTCGAGCCAAGCGATCTAGCGCTTGCCGGCATTGCCAGCAGAGCGACACTCCTCACGAACATCGCGAGAACACGCGGATGGAGGTTTGTCACTGGTGGGAATCTTACTGTGCCACTGGCTCCGCTAGAGACCTTCCAGTACGGCACGCCGCCGAGTCGGCTACGGCGACGCGTTCGCCTTCAGCGCAGCCTTCAAGCGACTGCACGCCGTCAGTCCCGCACACTTCCGGCGTGCGAGCGCACCCGGACGAGTTGCCGCACGTCTAATCAGTGCACCGATCCGGCGGCGCGGGCCCTCGCACCGTGGGCGATCCCTCTAGGCACGATGAGAACCGCGTCGACAGGCACGCTCGTCTCGACGAAGCCCCGGTCCGGAGGATCCCCCATCGCGACAGGTGCACACCCCAGACGGCCACCCCGAGCACGACGCCCTGGATCGAGCGGGAGCGCCCCTCGACCATCCACTCTGCTGCGTGCGATCAGCTTGGCCAGGGGAGGGTCATATCCGGATGGGGGCACCGTCCGATCAACGTAGAGATGAACCCGAGGATCTGCGGGCTACCACTGACGACGCCAGAGGCACCCGGCACCATGCGCAGGTGACGCGTTGACGGTTCGCTGTAAGCGTTGAGACTGAATGGGCCGTAGCGCACTTCCCGCCCTGCTTCGATCTTGTCGAGTATCCAGTCATACGCTTCGCGCGAGGAGAGGATGAGCTCGACATCTTTGACCAGGAGAGCCGTGGTCGGCAGGATGGGAAGAACTCCGGTGGCGGGTTCATTGCCCACGACTGATCCGCCGGTTGAGATGACGGTGCCGCGTCCGATGCTCTGCGCTGACCACTTCCATAATCGGCTCGAGAAGACAGAGGAGTCCATCCACGGTCGGACGATCGAGATCCGTTTCATCGAGCATGACAGGAAGAACGGACTCTCCGCGCCGCTCGCCGCTGGGCCTGCTTCGTCCATCCCGCTCTCGACGTGTCGAGCGGCAAGGATGGAGGACTGCCGGTTCCACGCAGGCATTCGCCCTGGAGATACTTCGTCTCCTGAGCGGACGCTGCAGCAACATCTGCCGTCGCACCCTCGCATCCCTGTCCCACCTGAGCGGGGTTGGTTGGCGAAGTCGTCCGGGTCGAAGCGGAACGGAGTCCACTGTTCATCGCGAAACCAGTCCTTGTAGCGCGGCACGCTGTCCACGACCTGGAACGCACTCCCATTCGCGAGCCGTTCGGTGCCTGTGTCGAATCGGTCTGCCAGCTGCTGCCAGTACACGTAGGGTTCACGGGCCTGCAGCTGCTTCACGGTTGCCAGAGCGGTCTCGACCTCTTCTCTGTGACCATGCTCGTCCCAGGCCTGACGAGCCTCGCGGTAGCGAGCGATCACCTCTGGCGGGACGAGAGGTCCGCCGTTCTGTTCAGTCGCGCGAGCCTCGAAGAGCAGATCCTGCGCCGCGTAGAAGACCGCCTCGTACTCGACGTAGTCACGCAGCTGCGGGCTCGGCTCACCGTCCACCTCGAGGTAACCCTCAGCTTTCGCCAACTCAGCCTTCTGCTCCGGCGAGAGTCCGATCTCGGGAGTCTCCTTGCCGTTGAGGATCAGCTGATAGATGTCGGAGACCAGGCCGGCCTTCGGTGTCACGACGTAGTTGCACTCCAGTGCCGCGTTGAGCAAATTGCTGACCATGTACTTGGTCTCGGGGTCGTCAGGGTCGAGGTGCGGCGTGACGACGATTCCCGGCCACTGGATGCTGAGGAGCGCATCGGGACTCTGCCCGACCACCCCGGAGACCGCCAACGCCTGGGCAATCTTGCTGTACAGCTGGACGAACTCGGCTGAATCGGTTCGGCTCATGCCGGCGTCGCCCTCTCCCATGGCTGAGAAGCGCTCTGCCACGCCCCAGCACCCATCACGCGGGAGCCCACGGGAGGTTCGGGTCGGGGTTCGGCACCTGAGGAAGAACCTGGCTGATCGCGGCGATGATCTGCGTGTTGTTGATCGAGATTTTGTTCTCAGCGAACGTCCCCTTGATGCTTTCGCGGCGGTCCTTGTACTGCACCGAGCCAGCGATCGAGAACGGTCCGATGCCGAGACTGGCCTCAGCCTCGATCTCGCGCTTCATGCGTTCCTCGACGGTGTTCTGGAACTTGCCGAGGATCTCGACGTTGCGCGCCAGGATGACGGTCGTCGGGATGGCGACGAAGGCGCCCGTCGGGACGATCTTGTCCTTCAGGCTCCCGCCAGACGACAGCTCCGCAGCGGGTGCCGTGGGCTCGAACTTCCACGCCCGACTGTTGAAGACCAATGGGTTCATCCAGTTGCGACTGATGGTGACCCTCATCAGCTCGCACTTGAAGGAGAGACTGGTCTCCTCGACCTTGATGTACTCCTTGTCCTCCTGATAGCTGCCGGAGCCAGAGATAGTGACGATGCCGAACTTGCCATCGAGGTTGCCGGCGACACCGATGTTGGTCGACGTCGACTGGTTGTTGAGGTCTTTCTCGACGAACTCGAACTTCGTCCATCCTTCGTCCTTGAACCAGCTTGCGTACCGGGGCGCGAGAGTGGCGGGGGGAAAGCGCAGACCACTCGGCAGCTCGCGCTCGTTCTCGGCGAACCGCTGGTCGAGCTTGTCCCAGAACGCCGACCCGTCTCGGCCCTGGAGCTGCTTCATGATGGCGAGATTGGTCTGCTGCTTGATCTTGCCAGCCGCGACCCACTTGTCCATGGCCGACTTGACCTTGGCCTTGAGGGCCGCCGACGGTGCCGGCCCGGTCTTGTTCTCGTAGTTGGCCTGCGCGGCGTCGTACTCAGACACCACGGCCCAGTACGCGGTCTCGGCGGCGTCGCACTTCTCTTGACGCTCCTCGTAGTCTTTCTCAGCCGCTGCGAGCTTCGCCTTCTCCTTCTCGCTCAGATCGGCGATGGGGTAGGTCTTGAGGTCGAGAATGCTCTTGTACGCATCGGAGACGCGCAGAGCACCGGGCGTGTAGGTGAAGTTGAACATGGGCGCCGTGTCGAACAGCTGCGAGATCTCCTGGTCGTCGTCCGCGTTGTTGACCGGGTCGAGGTTGACGGGCAGGTACTGACCCGGGTTGTAGATGGAGAGGAGAGACTCTCCGATGGTTCCCGGATTCTCCTTCGAACCGGCACCGACCGCGATCGCAAGCTTGGAGTACAGCTTCTCGTAGAGGGTGGCATTGTAGTCAGTCATGGTTCCATCGCCTTTATCGTTGATCGATCATGCGAACTGATTCCCTCGTTCGCGGCAGGGTCAAGCTGTAGAAAACTGAGATCACGAACGCGAGCACGGATCCTCGCGCGACTCGTCGTTGGGAAGCACGGCAGGTTCCTAGAGCCACGTCTCGATGGTCCTGATGACGTCGCTGGTCAATCTGACGGCAAAGTTGGACTGCAGCTCGCTGCTGCCGGCCACGTGGATGCCTACGATCCGAGGAACGTCGCCTTCCTCGTCCTCTTCGAAGGTGCACCTCACAGCCGCGCCACTCTGACCGTTGAACGTGCTGATGCGGTACCACAGGAACTCAGCAGCGGGCGGCGGCGTCAAGGGGCCAGCCGCGTTCCACATGGTGCCGGCCGTCTTGTCGCCCGGGTACCCAGCGATATCAGCGGTTCGATCCACGAGAGTCTCGTCGCTGGCGTCGTACAGGAAGGGGAAGGCACCTTCCGCGGGGTCGAGTCCTGTCTGCAGGGACACCACGCCAAAGTCGTAGAGGTACCGGGAGTAATCACGAACCACTCCGCCGGTCGCGGCGGGGTCCGCGGGCGACAGCGTCCTGTACTCCTCACTCACGTGAGCATCCCTGAAGCCGACCGGAGGGTACGGCCGGTCCGTGCCGTTCTGCGCGAGCGAGAAAATGACCGAGCTCGCCCTCCCCCCGCGCCTGTCTTGATAAAGGTTGTGACCGCAGGTGAGCACCCGGTCTCGGTCGATGAGCGTGCCGGTTCCGGTGCCGCGGCTCCCGTCGGGAAAGGTGATGGCGAGCTGGCCGACCCACGAGAACGGCGTGACGGTGGTCGGATCCACCCGGACACGTCCGTCTGGGGGAAAGACACTGTTGAGGATAGGCGCACCTGTCCGAGACTGATCTTCCATGCGAAACACCCCTGACTGATCGATCATGAAAACTGATAGATAAAACCGTGCAACCCATCCCAGCGAAGACTCGAAATCCCCAAGATCCCTACGCTGCCGGAGGGGCCATCGCTGAACTCGTGGCGAGGAAGTTCAGAATCGGGATGCACTGCCACCTCGTCAATGGACGGGGCGATAAATGGGACGTACAACCCGCCGAACCCGATCGAGACGCGAAAAAGGGGCTCTCGATAGTTCCTGCGAACTACGGCGTCACGCTTCGGCCGGCTAGACGTTGCAGGACAGGAACGTGATGACGCGGGGCAGCGTGACTCGTTCAGAGCCCAGGAGCTCGACGACCTCCGTCAGCGTCGGAGTCCACGCCTGAACCCGCCTCCTCCGCGTTGCCGACGCCCCAGGTCGTGAAGGTTGATCACCTCATGACTCGGCGAGATGAGGGCATTCGCCTTCGCTTTCGTGGCAAGCGGGTTAGCGTCCGACATCCCTCTCACGATCTGGACCGCTCATGCCCAAGGACACCCCGCTTCTTCGACCACTCAGACTTCCTCGGCCGTCGACGACGACCGAACCCGTCCTCAACGTCGCCATCTACCCCTACCTGCCCCGCCCCCTCCAGTTCGAGGACGCGATCCGAGCCCAGTGGCAAGCGGTACGACCCGACGGCCCAGAGCTCAACTTCGTCGACTACGACTGCTACTCCGCCGATCCACCGAGCACGCTCGACGTGTTCACCTTCGACGCGATCTTCATCAACCACTTCCAGACAGCCGGCTACCTCCTGCCGATCAGCGAGCCCCTCGACGGCGACTTCATGGACTTCGCCCAGCGAGCGGTCACCGTCGAAGGGCAGGTCGTCGCCTACGCCTCAGCTCCCTGATCGTCCGCAGCCTCGACATCGAACTGCTCGACGCTGTCGGCAGCGACGGCATCCTCGACGTCCTCGGCGTCGCCACGGACCCCACCACACCCCAACCGCCGACCGACTCGGGCCTGCTCCTGGACTACACGGGCCGCACCACCGACGCCTGCGAGTACGCACAAGCACTCCAGCAGCAGGACCACGGCTACGACGTGCCGTTCCAGCCGCCACCGACGGTCGATGAGAACGCCATCGCCTCCCTGCTGAACTACACCAAGGCCGCAGGCCGCGCGCAGGCTGGATACGAGGATCCCGCCTCCCAACGGCTGCAGTGGTTCACGACCGGATCAGGGCGCGCCCTCGCCGGCGTCACCGAGAGCCTCGCGACGTTCCCCGTCGATCAGATCCAGAACTACACCGTCCGAGCCAAACCACTCGCCCCCGCGAGCGCCCAGGGCGAGAACTGCTTCTTCGTCGACGGAGTCGGCATCAACCCTCGGACACCCGACACCGCATCAGCACAGGCGTTGGCGCAGGTAATGACGTCCCTGCAGGTGCTCGGGCAGGGCTGCAGAGCCCGCGCCGCAGACGAGAACCCCCAGTACCTCATCCCGGCGCGCCAGTCCGTTCTCGACGACCTCGCCAACCAGTACCCCCTCTACAGCACCATCCGCACCATCGTCTTGGGCTCCCCCCGCCACGCCTTCACCGTCGACGCGAGCGTGCGCGACTGGCTCACCGCGCAAGGCGCGGTCATCCGCGACCAGCTCCTCGAGAACACCGTGCCCGAGAACGACACCATCGTCGTCGACGACCACCCCATCCACCCCTCGCTCGCGCACCTGCCAGTGAATCTGGCACGCAAGAGGTGAACACCGCGGCAGACTCCGAGACCCGGGTCCTGCACGTTGCGTCGACGACGACGGATCGGTGCGCCAGGGCGTCCTCGAACGCGCCTGCGCAACAATCGGAGACGGGCACGACGGGGGCCTGTCCCTGCTCGTCCAGCCCGACATCGATGCACGAAAAAAGCCGCCGGCGTTGCCGCCCACGGCTCTCTCGTTCTTCCTCGTGCTTCTCGTCTGGTGCGCGAGGGGGGATTTGAACCCCCACGCCCTTGCGGACACTGGCACCTGAAGCCAGCGCGTCTGCCGTTCCGCCACTCGCGCGTCGTTCCCTGAGGAACAGTCGCCGAGTCTAACACCACGGCTCCCACGCGCCCGCACCCGCCCGTCGGTGGCTGGGCAACCGCAGCAGGGCTCCTGGGGGTGCTGGGGCACCGATGCCGGCGCGCGGGTTGATGAGCCACCGATGGAGAGGGCGGCGGGGCTGGGGTGGGGCAGGAAGAATGGAACGCGTTCCCACGTCAATTCGCGTGCGTCGTGCCTGCCGATACCATCGTCGGGACCACCGACGACCCCACGCACGTGACCCGGCAGGAGGCGAGAACCGATGGCAGGTGTGCTCAGCCGCTTCGAGCAGCGGCTCGAGGGCGCAGTCACCGGCGCGTTCGCCCGAGCCTTCCGCAGCGCCGTGCAGCCGGTGGAGATCGCCGCCGCGATCCAGCGCGAGGTCGACAACTCCGCCCACGTGCTCTCGCGCCAGCGGATGCTCGTCCCCAACGACTTCACCGTCGAGCTCTCGCCCACCGACCACGGCCGGCTCGCCCCCTTCGGCGACACCCTCACCACCGAGCTCGCCACGCTCGTGCAGGAGCACGTCACCGAGCAGCGCTACACCCTCGCCGGGCCCCTGCGCATCGAGCTCGTCGAGGCGCCCGACCTCGGCACCGGACGCTTCCGCGTGCGCAGCCGCACCAACGCGGCCGTCCGGCCCGTCGAGGGCGCCCGCATGACCGAGACCGCCGTGCGCAGCTCGCAGGTCGTGCTCGAGGTCAACGGCCTCAAGCACCCCCTCACCCCGCCCGGCGTCGTCGTCGGACGCGGCAGCGAGGCCGACCTGCGCATCGACGACCCCGGCATCTCCCGCCGGCACGCCGACATCAAGGTCCACGAGTCCGGCGGCAACACCACCGTCACCATCACCGACCTGCAGTCGACCAACGGCGTCGTCCTCAACGGGCACCGCGTGCAGACCGCCTCGGTCGGCAACGGCTCGGAGATCCGCCTCGGCAACACGGTCCTCACCATCCGCATCACGACGAGCGAGGACCGATGACGGACCTGACCCTCACCCTCATCAAGATCGGCCCAAGCAGCCCCGCGCCGCAGCCGCCGCGAAGCCCGCCAAGAGCCGCAAGCAGCGCACCCCGCGTGGCGCGCCCACCAAGCTGCAGGTCGTCTCCGGCCCCAACTCCGGCCAGAGCGTGCCGCTCGGCGACGGACCCGTCCTCCTCGGCCGCGGCACCGACGCGGCCATCCGCCTCGACGACGACTACGTCTCCACCCGCCACGCCCGCTTCGCCACCAACGGCGAGCAGTGGTTCGTCGAGGACCTCGGCTCCACCAACGGCACCTACCTCGGCAGCCAGCGGATCACGTCCCCCACCCCGATCGGCCTGAACATCCAGGTCCGGCTGGGCAAGACCATCGTCGAGCTGCGGAAGTAGGACGATGTCCCTCACCCTGCGCTACGTCGCGCTGACCGACGTCGGCCTGCGCCGCTCCAGCAACCAGGACTCCGGCTACGCGAGCTCATCCGCCAGCTCGACCGCGAGCTGCCCGAGATCGACCCGCTCGAGGCGCTCCAGAAGGCCGTCGCCCATGCCAACCAGCGCCTCGGCGAGCTCGTCGCCGAGGACCCGTCGGTCGAGGGCATGGGCACCACGCTCGAGGCGATGCTGTGGGACGGCGAGCGCTTCGCCACCGCCCACATCGGCGACTCGCGCGCGTACCTCCTGCGCGACGGCGAGCTGACCCAGATCAGCACCGACCACACGTTCGTGCAGAGCCTCGTGGAGGAGGGGAAGCTGACGCCCGAGGAGGCGCGCGTGCACCCGCACCGCTCCCTCCTGCTGCGCGTCATGCTCGGCCGCGACGACAACGACGCCGACCTCGAGTGGTTCGAGGGGCAGGTTGGCGACCGCTTCCTGCTGTGCAGCGACGGTCTGTCCGACATGGTCGACGACGCCACCATCCAGCAGCTGCTCAGCGCCGAGACCATCGACCAGGCCGCGTCCGACCTGGTCCGCACCGCGCTCGAGAACGGCGGCTACGACAACGTCACCGTCGTCATCGGCGAGCTCGTGCCCTCCGGTGCCGTGTCGGAAGAGGAGCTCTCGTCGGCCGACGGACGCCCGCAGCTCGTCGGCGCGGCCGCAGAGGGACCCCGCCCCCGCACCGGCAACGCCTCCGGTGGCTCCGGGAAGGCCCGCTCGCGCGAGGAGCGCAAGGAGCGCAGGCGCGAGAAGGAGGTCGACCCCGAGGAGCTGCGCTACGCGCCGCGCCCGCCGAGCAAGTGGCGCTGGGTGCGCCGCCTCGTCGCCCTCGCCGTCGTCGTCGGCATCGTCGCCGCCGGCGCGTTCTACGCCTACCGCTGGTCGCAGGACCAGTACTACGTGGCCTCCGCCGACGGCAAGGTCGTCATCTACCGCGGCGTCCAGGCCGACCTGCCGCTCGTCACCCTCAAGCACGTCGACGAGGTCACCGACGTCGAGCTCGACACCCTGCCCACCTTCCGCGCGCAGCAGGTGCGCGGCGGCATCGAGGCCGACAGCCGCGCCGACGCCGAGCAGATCGTCGAGAACCTGCGCGGCCTCGCCGAGGAGCCCGAGCCGTCGCCCTCGCCGAGCCCCTCCCCCTCGCCGTCCCCCTCCGCGTCGCGCACCGCCGACCGGGAGCGGTCCGCATGAGCACACCCACCCTGGTCCCGCGCAAGCGACGCGGGGCCGAGCTCACCCTGACCCTGCTCGCCGTGCTCATCGGCGTCGGCGCCTACTGCGCCGTCGGCCTCGGCGCCGAGGGTCGCGTGCCGGCCGACGCGCTGCGGCTCGTGATCTTCCTGGTCGCGGCCGCCGTCGCCACGCACCTGCTCGTCCGCAAGGTCGCGCCCTACGCCGACCCCGTCCTGCTGCCGCTGGTCATCTGCCTCAACGGGCTGGGACTGGCGATGATCTACCGCATCGACCTCGGCTACCAGGCGATGGGCAACGACGCGTTCGGCCCGCTCGCCACCAACCAGCTGATGTGGTCGGGCATCGGCATCGCGCTGTTCGCCGTCGTGCTGCTCGTCATCCGCGACCACCGCCGCCTGCAGGCCTACACCTACACGTTCGGCTTCGTCGCCCTCGCGCTGCTGGTGCTGCCGCTGCTGCCCGTCATCGGCCAGAACATCCGCGGCGCGCGCATCTGGATCAACATCGGCCCGTTCAGCTTCCAGCCCGGCGAGGCCGCCAAGATCTGCCTGGCCATCTTCTTCGCCGGCTACCTCGTCGTGAAGCGCGACGCCCTCGCGCTCGCCGGCCGACGCTTCGCCGGCATCGACCTGCCGCGCGGTCGCGACCTCGGCCCCATCGGCGCGGCGTGGCTGATCAGCATCGCCATCCTCGTCTTCCAGCGCGACCTCGGCTCGTCGCTGCTGTTCTTCGGCCTGTTCGTCGTCATGCTCTACATCGCCACCGAGCGGCCCGGCTGGCTCGTCGTCGGCGGCAGCCTGTTCGTGGCCGGCGCCTACTTCGGCTACCTCGCGTTCGGGCACGTGCGCGTGCGCTTCGACGCCTGGCTCGACCCGTTCTCCGACCCCGACCGCAACGGACAGATCATCAACGGCCTGTTCGGCATGGCCTACGGCGGCGTGCTCGGCACCGGCTGGGGGCAGGGCAGTCCGCAGCTCACCCCGTTCGCGTTCTCGGACTTCATCGCCTCCGCGATGGGCGAGGAGCTCGGACTCACCGGACTCATGGCGATCCTCGTGATCTACGGCCTGGTCGTCGAGCGCGGCATGCGCATCGCGCTCACCTGCCGTGACGCGTTCGGCAAGCTGCTCGCGGCCGGCCTCGCGGTCTCGATGGCCCTGCAGATCTTCGTGGTCATCGGCGGCGTCACCCGCCTCATCCCGCTGACCGGCCTGACCACGCCGTTCATGGCGCAGGGCGGCTCGTCCGTGGTCATGAACTGGGCGATCATCGCGCTGCTCCTGCGCATCAGCGACCAGACCCGACGCCCCGCGCCCGAGGTGTCGCAGTTCGACCACGACGAGGAGACCCAGGTGGTGAAGCTGTCGTGAACAAGCCCATCCGCAACCTCGCCGTCGCCTGCCTCGTGCTGTTCGCGGCGCTGCTGATCAACGTCAACTACGTGCAGTTCGTCGAGGCCGGCGACCTCAACGCACGCCAGGGCAACAAGCGCGTCATCGACGCCGACTTCAGCCGCGACCGCGGCGCGATCCTCGTGGGCGACGAGCCCGTCGCCGAGAGCAAGCCGAGCAAGGACCAGTACAAGTTCCAGCGGGTGTACCCGCAGTCGACGCTGTACGCCCCGCTCACCGGCTACTTCTCCTACATCTACGGCAGCGCCAACCTCGAGCGCTCGCAGAACCAGGTGCTGTCCGGCAGCGACAACCGACTCTTCGTCAGCCGTGTCGTCGACCTGCTGGCCAACAAGAAGCCCCAGGGCGGCAGCGTCGAGCTGACCATCAACCCGCGCGCGCAGAAGGTCGCCGCGAGCGGCCTGGAGGCGCTCGGCGAGGGCACCAAGGGCGCGGTCGCCGCGCTCGACGACCAGGCCGTAGATCACGACCCGCTGACCAACCGCGCGACGCAGCAGATCCTGCCGCCCGGCTCGACGTTCAAGCTCGTCACGGCCGCCGCGGCGCTGGAGGACCTCAACCTCAAGGCCGACAGCCGCGTGAAGGGTGGCGCCAGCCTCTCCTTCCCCGGCATCCAGTACACGCTGCCCAACGAGAACGGCGGCAACTGCGGCGGCGACCCGATCACCTTCGAGCAGGCCCTGCAGGTCTCCTGCAACGTCTCCTTCGGCGACCTGGCCGGCAAGATCGGCCAGGACAAGCTCGACGAGCAGGCCCGCAAGTTCGGCTTCGGCACCGACCCGCTCGAGGGCCTGGCCAGCAACGCCAGCCAGTTCACGGCCGAGGGCACCGACCTGGAGGCCCCGCAGCTCGCGCAGAGCGGCATCGGTCAGTTCGAGGTCGCGGCCACCCCTCTGCAGATGGCGATGGTGGGCGCCGGCATCGCCAACGACGGCGTCGTCATGAAGCCGCAGGTGGTCAAGTCGGTCCGCTCGCCCAGCCTGCGCGTGCTCGACTCGCTGGAGCCGGAAGAGCTCGACCGCGCCATGAGCGCCGACAACGCGGCGATCCTGCGCTCGATGATGGTGGCGACCGTCCAGTCGGGCACCGCCACGTCGGCGCAGATCCCCGGTGTCCAGGTGGGCGCCAAGACGGGAACCGCGCAGTCGACCCCCGACCGCCCCCCCTACGCCTGGTTCGTGGCCCTCGCCCCGGCGAACGACCCCAAGGTCGCCGTCGCCGTGGTCGTGGAGTCCTCGAGCACGGCCCGCAACGAGATCGCCGGTGGACGCCTCGCCGGCCCCATCGCACGCTCCGTCATCGAGGCGGTGCTCGGTGAGTGACTTCGACCCCCCTAGGGAGAGTGACCCCATGACCGGATCCGGCGACGAGCCCATCCTGCTCGGCGAGCGCTACGAGCTCGGCGGGCTGCTCGGTCGCGGAGGCATGGCCGACGTCCGCGTCGCGCGCGACCTGCGCCTCGGCCGCACCGTGGCCATCAAGCAGCTGCGCGCCGACCTGTCCTCCGACGACACCTTCCAGGCCCGCTTCCGCCGCGAGGCGCAGTCGGCTGCCGCACTGAACCACCCCGCGATCGTCGCCGTCTACGACACGGGCGAGTCGACCGACAAGCACGGCAACCACATCCCGTACATCGTCATGGAGTACGTGGAGGGCCAGACGCTGCGCGAGATCATGCGCGACGACCGCAAGATCCTGCCCGAGCGCGCCCTGTCGATCACGGCCGACGTGCTCAGCGCGCTCGACTACTCCCACCGCTCCGGCATCATCCACCGCGACATCAAGCCCGCCAACGTCATGCTGACGCCGTCGGGCCAGGTCAAGGTCATGGACTTCGGCATCGCCCGCGCGATCGCCGACTCCTCCAGCGCGATGACGCAGACCGCCGCGGTCATCGGCACCGCCCAGTACCTGTCACCCGAGCAGGCCCGGGGCGAGACCGTCGACGCCCGCTCCGACATCTACTCCACCGGCTGCCTGCTGTACGAGCTGCTCACCGGACGTCCGCCGTTCGTCGGCGACAGCCCCGTGTCGGTCGCCTACCAGCACGTCCGCGAGGACGCCCGACCGCCGTCGCAGCTGAACCCCGAGGTGACGCAGGCCGTCGACCACATCGTCGCGAAGTCGCTCGCGAAGCGCACCGACGACCGCTACCAGTCGGCCGCCGACATGCGCAAGGACCTCGAGCGGGCCATCGCCGGCCAGCAGGTCGAGGCCCCGACCGCGGCCACCTCGGTCGTGCCGGCCGCGACCGCCGTCGCCCCGGCCGTGGCGGCCGCCGCGGCCACCGGCACGCAGCCCGCCGTCGAGGACGAGGAGGAGCGCAAGAACCGCAAGCCGCTGTACTGGGCGCTCGCGATCCTGCTGCTCCTGCTGCTCGCCGGCATCGGCCTCTACGCCTACAACCAGGCCAACCAGCCCCCGCCGGCGCCCGCCCAGGTCGAGGTCCCCGACGTCACCGGCCAGGACGCCGTCGCGGCGCAGCGGACGCTCGAGCGCGACGGCTTCACCGTGCAGACGCAGGAGCGCGCCGACGGCGACGTCGAGGAGGGCAACGTCGTCTCCCAGGACCCCGAAGGCGGCACCGAGGTCGACAAGGGGACCGAGGTGACGCTGGTCGTCTCCACCGGACCGGCGCAGGTCCAGGTGCCCAACGTCGTCGGCTACACCTTCGACGAGGCGAAGGCCGCGCTCGAGGGGCAGGGGCTCAAGGTGAAGCGCGAGGAACGCGCGTCCGACCAGAGCCGCAACTCCGTCATCAACACCAACCCCGCGGCCGGGGTCAGCGTCGACGCCGGCACGACGGTCACCGTCATCGTGTCGCAGGGCGAGGTACAGGTGCCCAACCTGGTCGGCATGACGCAGGAGGAGGCGGAGAAGACCCTGCAGGAGGCCGACCTCGAGGTCTCGGTCACCGAGGACCCGACCGCCACCGCACCGAAGGGCCAGGTCACCAACCAGGGCACGCCGGCGGGCACGTCGGTGCCGCCGGGCACCACCATCGAGATCACGGTGTCGAGCAACGAGGGCGACGACCAGGGCGGCGACCAGGCCGACGGCAACGGTGACGCCCCGGACGGCAACGGCGACGGCGCCGCCGACCTCGACCTCACCCCCGGGCAGTAGCCGGACTCTCCTGACCGGCGGCCACGCCGGTCAGGAGAGCGCCGACGCGTACCGCAGGACGGTCGCGCCACCGTAGGGCGCGACCACCAGGTCGTCGCCCGTGGTGACCTTCAGGCCGAGCCGGAACTTCGTCACGTAGCGCTCGAAGTTCGCCACCTCGGGGGACGAGCCGAGCGAGTAGGTCATGCCGGGCACGTCGCCCACCGCCTCGATGACGTACGGCGGCGAGAACGGCCGCCCGTCGATGATGACGTTGGAGCCGACGCACACGATCGCGGTCGTCGACACGAGCCGCTGGCCCTGCAGGCTCACGGCCTCGGCGCCCCCGGCCCACAGGGCGTTGACGAACGCCTGCAGGTCCTGCTGGTGCACGACGAGGTAGTTCGGGTCGATCCCGGCGGAGTCGGCGTCGCGCGGGGCGTCGGTCAGCGTGACCCGCATGCCCGGCCCGCGCACCGTGCTGAGCCCGGCCAGGTCGCGCAGGGTGCGCAGCCGTCGCACGATCGCCTCGACCCCGCTGGCGTCGTCGGCAGCGGCGGTCGCGGCGTCGATCTCGCGCTGCAGGTCGACCACGTCGGCCTGTCGCTGCTCGACCCGACGCTCCCGCTCGCCGACCAGCGACGCGACGTCGCCACCGGCCGGTCGCAGGTCCTGGCCGTCGGACGTGCGGTGCGCGGCCGCGGCGGTGAGGCCGGCCACCAGGCAGACCCCGAGCACCGCGACGGACCAGCCCCGCGACGACCTCGTCCGCGAGCGTGCACGCGTCCCCGACATGCGAGCACCTCTCCCCACTCCGACACCGTCCGCGACGCCGACTACGCTAGCCCAGAACCTGCAGACGGCCCAGAACCTGCAGACGGCACCGAAAGAGATCCCCGTGGCCAAGAACAGCACCCCGAGCACGGTCCGCACGCGCCGAGGCGGCTGGGCGCACCCGCTCGCCTTGCTGCTGCTGGTGGTGGCCGTCGCCTGGGCGGTCGGCGCCTTCTTCACGGTCTCCGACCGCTCGTTCCCGAAGATCGGCGCGATCCCGGGCCTGTTCGACCTCGGCGCCTGGAACTTCGCGATCGCCGCGGTCATCGCGTTCGCCGCCTCGTCGGTCGCCTCGCGCACCCGCCCCGAGCCCGAGCCCGGCACGCCCACCGGCAGCCGGTTCGCCGCGCCGCTGATGATCGCGTCGGCCGTCGTCGGCCTGCTGTGGATCGTGGTCTTCTACGTCATCTCCGGCACCGACATCACCATCCCGGTCTACTCCGACCTCGGCGACTGGAACATCGTCATCGGCATGGGCTTCATCGTGGCCGCGTTCGGCTTCGCGATGAAGTGGGAGTGAGCCCTACCGGAAGGTGACCTGGTCGGCGGGCACGTGGCCGTGCTCGTTGTAGGTGAGCAGCCGCGTGCCGCCGCGCCCGACGATGAGCGTGGTCACCGACGCGTTCACCACCACCCGGTTGAGCGGGATGAACAGCGACGCGTCACCCGCCAGCAGGTGCGACGCGACCAACGCGATCGGCCCGCCCGACGTGAACACCGCGACGCGTCGGCCCGACCCGGCCTGCGCGACGGCCTCGTCGAGTGCGCGCAGCACCCGGGCGGAGAACTCCGCGAACGACTCGACCGGTGACGGCGCCCCGCTGACCCACGCGCCGAGCGCGGCGTCGAGGTGCGCCTGGAACTCGCGAGGGTCCGTCGTCGGCGTGACCGTCTCGCCGGCCAGCGCGAGGTGGTCGTACTCGTCCCACCCGGCGTCGACGTCGTAGAGGTCGCCGTCGACCGCGTCGAGCACCGCGACGGTGGTCTGGGCGTGCCGTCGCAGCGAGCCGGCCACCGACCAGTGCGGCCGGAAGTCGGCCGCCTCCCAGGCGAGCCCGAGGCAGCTCCCCTGACGGGTGCCGAGGGCGGAGAGCTGGTCGTAGTCGTCGCTGCCGAACGAGGCCTGGCCGTGCCGGATCAGATGGATGGCGCCCACGGTCGCAGGCTAGCGGGTGTCGGGCGGGCCCGTCGCCGGGCGGACCGGCGGCGTGTCCGAGAGGATGGAGGGGACCCAGGGGACGGAGGCGGCACCGCGATGACCGCGATCGAGAGCGAGCAGGACCTGGTCGTCCTGCTGGACGACGACGGCACACCCACCGGCACGGCGCCGCGCCTCGACGTGCACGGCGCCGACACGCCGCTGCACCAGGCGTTCTCGGTGCACCTGTTCGACGACGCCGGCCGGGTGCTCCTGACCCGCCGGGCGCTCTCGAAGCGGACCTGGCCCGGCGTCTGGACCAACTCGTGCTGCGGGCACCCCCGGCCCGGCGAGGCGGTCGAGGACGCCGTGCGTCGGCGCGTCCGCGAGGAGCTCGGAGTGGAGGTGCGCGACCTGCGTCTGCTGCTGCCCGACTTCCGTTACCGCGCCGTCGACGCCAGCGGTGTGGTCGAGAACGAGGTCTGCCCCGTCTTCGTCGCCCGCGCGGACGGGCCCCTCTCGCC
>LUMS01000481.1_pt1 | contig 22458 bp, 24 predicted proteins | sample 729711 | NCBI WGS metagenome assembly LUMS01 (sample SAMN03860298, study PRJNA289734) | marine metagenome | biome: seawater column; feature: ocean; material: water; isolation source: Red Sea water column Station 192 - depth 25m | place: Saudi Arabia: Red Sea | collected 2011-10-15 | depth 25 m | reverse complement strand
GAGCAGCTCTCGCTGTCCGGCGACGTCGTGTACGCGCTGCCCGACTCCACCGTCCTGCGCGAGGGCAGCCCGCACAAGGCCCGGTCGGCCGCCTCCGACGAGGTCGTCGACAGGCTCACCGAGGTGCTCGAGCAGTTCCAGATCGACGCGCAGGTCACGGGCTACACCCGCGGCCCGACGGTCACGCGCTACGAGGTCGAGCTCGGCCCGGCCGTCAAGGTCGAGAAGGTCACCGCGCTCAGCAAGAACATCTCCTACGCCGTCGCGTCCAACGAGGTGCGCATCCTCAGCCCGATCCCCGGCAAGTCGGCGATCGGCGTCGAGATCCCGAACGTCGACAAGGAGATGGTCTCCCTCGGCGACGTGCTGCGCTCCGGCAAGGCGCGCGGCGACCACCACCCGATGGTCATCGGCCTGGGCAAGGACGTCGAGGGCGGCTTCGTCGTCGCGAACCTGGCGAAGATGCCGCACCTGCTCGTCGCCGGCGCCACCGGCTCGGGCAAGTCGAGCTTCGTGAACTCCATGATCGCGTCGCTGCTCATGCGCTCCACGCCCGACGAGGTGCGCATGATCATGGTCGACCCCAAGCGCGTCGAGCTGACCGCCTACGAGGGCATCCCGCACCTCATCACGCCGATCATCACCAACCCGAAGAAGGCGGCCGAGGCGCTGCAGTGGGTCGTGCGCGAGATGGACATGCGCTACGACGACCTCGCCAACTTCGGCTTCCGGCACGTCGACGACTTCAACAAGGCGGTCCGGGCGGGCTCGTTGCAGGCGCCGCCCGGCAGCGAGCGCGTCCTCACGCCCTACCCGTACCTGCTGGTCGTGGTCGACGAGCTCGCCGACCTCATGATGGTCGCCCCCCGCGACGTCGAGGACTCGGTCGTGCGCATCACGCAGCTGGCACGTGCCGCGGGCATCCACCTGGTGCTCGCCACGCAGCGACCCAGCGTCGACGTCGTCACCGGACTCATCAAGGCCAACGTGCCGAGCCGCCTGGCGTTCGCCACGAGCTCGCTCGCCGACAGCCGCGTCATCCTCGACCAGCCCGGCGCGGAGAAGCTGGTCGGCCAGGGCGACGGGCTCTTCCTGCCGATGGGCGCGAACAAGGCCATGCGGATGCAGGGTGCCTGGATCACCGAGGCGGAGATCGCGGAGGTGGTCAAGCACTGCAAGGAGCAGCTGCAGCCCAGCTACCGCGAGGACGTCACCGCCCCGGCCCAGGCCGCGCGCGACCTCGACGACGACATCGGCGACGACCTCGACCTCGTGCTCCAGGCCGTCGAGCTCGTCGCCACGACGCAGTTCGGCTCGACGTCGATGCTCCAGCGCAAGCTGCGCGTCGGCTTCGCCAAGGCCGGACGCCTCATGGACATCATGGAGAGCCGCGGCGTCGTCGGGCCCAGCGAGGGCTCGAAGGCGCGCGACGTGCTCGTCAAGCCCGACGACCTCGACGACGTCCTGGCGTCGATCAGCGCAGGATGAGGTGATGGCCGTGAGCACCGAGCGTCTCGAGTCGCTCCAGGACGACGGCGTCGAGGACCAGCCGTTCGAGATCCGCCGGCGCGCGCTGCTCTACCTCGTGGTCGGGCTCGCCGCGCTGGCCGTCGGTGCCGGGTTCGGCTTCCTCGCCTGGGAGCGCGACGACACCGCCCTCTGGGTCCCGGGGGGCGTGCTGCTGTTCCTCGCGCTGACAGTGCTGCAGGGCGTGCGTGACGCCCGCACGCCGCTGTTCGTGGCCGACTCGCACGGCGTGCGCATGCGCGACGGCGACGGCTGGGTAGGTCTGCTCTGGAGCGAGATGGCCGACATCCGGGTCGAGTCGCGCGACGGCCTGCTCGACCCGCGGGTGAAGGTGATCAGCCCCGACGGGCGCCGCATCCACACCGCGCCCCTCGGCCTCGGGACCACCGTGTCGGTCGAGGAGGCTCGCGAGGAGATCGCCCGTCGACGCGGTGGGGCATACTGAACCGTCCGTCCCGCGAGCGAGAGGCACCCATGGAGCCGGCCCACGCCAGCCACCAGCAGGACCCCCAGCACGTCCCGAGCAACCTGAACATCGCCAACGCCCTCACGGTGGTGCGCATCCTCGGCGTGCCGCTGTTCGGCTGGCTGCTGCTCACCCAGGACGGCCAGGACGTCTCGACGCGCGTGTGGGCCTGGGTCGCGTTCGCCCTGCTGATGATCACCGACCGGATCGACGGCGACCTCGCCCGCAAGCACAACCTGGTCACCAACTTCGGCAAGCTGGCCGACCCGATCGCCGACAAGGCGCTCACCGGCATGGCGTTCGTCGGCCTGTCGATCATCGGCGTGCTGTGGTGGTGGGTCACCATCGTCCTGCTCGTGCGCGAGTGGGGCATCACCCTCATGCGGTTCGTCGTGAAGAAGTACGGCGTCATGCCCGCGAGCCAGGGCGGCAAGATCAAGACGACGCTGCAGGCCCTCGCGATCGGCGGCTACGTCCTGCCGTTCGAGCTGTGGGACAACACCGCGAGCGACGTGCTGCGCTGGGTCACCCACGTGCTCATGGCCGCCGCCCTCGTCATCACGGTGGTCACGGCCGTCCAGTACGTCCGTGACGCGATCGCCCTGCGACGGGACGCGAAGAGCGCGGCGTGACACCCCTGCCGGCCGCGGTCGAGGCCGTCCGGCTCCTGCGGGAGCGGGGCGAGACGATCGCGTGCGCTGAGTCCCTCACGGGCGGCCTGCTGTGCGCGGCGCTCGTCGACGTGCCCGGCGCGTCCGACGTCGTCGTGGGCGGCGTCGTGTCGTACGCGACGCGGGTCAAGGAGTCGGTGCTCGGCGTCGACGGCGAGCACCTGGCGCGGCGAGGTGCTGTCGACCCCGGCACGGCCGCGCAGATGGCCGACGGTGTGCGACGTCTCCTCGACGCCGACTGGGGCATCGCGACGACGGGCGTGGCCGGCCCGAGCCCGAACGAGGGCAAGCCGGCCGGCACCGTCTTCGTTGGCCTCGACGGACCCGACCACCGCCTGCGGTCGGAGCCGCTGCACCTCGACGGCGACCGCGACGCCGTCCGTCGGGGGACGGTCGGTGCTGCGCTGTCGTCCCTGGTCGCTACGCTCTGTGAGTAGGACCTGTCACGAGACCGGGGAATCACCTCCGGTCGAGCGACGTTGATCCCGACGTGACCCACGCGGAGGAGGTGGACCATGACCGCCATGAGGCAGCTGGTCGGTGAGGTGCTGCGCGCCCGCCGGGTCGCGCAGGGACTCACGCTCCGCGACGTGTCCGCCAAGGCGCGGGTGTCGCTCGGCTACATCTCCGAGGTCGAGCGCGGGCAGAAGGAGCCCAGCTCGGAGCTGCTCGCAGCTCTCGCCGCCGCGCTCGACGTCCCGCTCAGCAAGGTCCTGCTCGACGTCAGCACCCTGCTGGCCATCGAGGAGGCCACCGACCTCGCGAGCGTCTCGAGCATCACCCCGGGCGAGGTCTCGGCCTCTGCGGCCTGACGCACGCGGTCCGAGCCTGACGTCCGTCCGTCGGGGCGCGCCTGCCATGCTGACGCCATGGTGGCGACGACGGGACCGGTAGTGGTGTCGCGATGAACCCGTCGGACTGGGGCCTGCGTCCGCTCGTGCTCGACGACGTCGACGCCGTGCACGCCGTCTACTCCGATCCTGAGACCTGGCGACACTTCCCCGAGGGCGTGTTCGTCGAGCGCGAGCGCAGCGTCGCGCTGGCCGAGCGTGCCGAGCGCGACTGGCGCGAGAGCGGCCTGGGGGAGTGGGCCGTCACCGTGCGCGGCGACGTCGTCGGGACCGGTGGGGTGTCGCCCCGCGGCGGCTGGTGGAACCTGGGCTTCCGGCTCGCGCCGAGCGTCTGGGGCCACGGCCTCGGCACGTGGGTCACGTCGAGCCGTGGGCCGACGGCCCGGCCCGGATCATCCACGCCGACCGTCCGCTCGACCGCCGGCTGCTCGCCGAGATCGTCGCGCTGGGTTGACGGCCGGCCCGCCGACGCCGGGTGTCGCGTGGCATGCTGGCCGCGATGAGGCACAGCGAGTTCTGGGAGCGGATGACCCTCCACCTCGGCCCGGGGTACGCGCGGGTCTGGGCCGCGACGCAGGTCATGGCCGAGCTCGACGGCCGGACGGCCAGCGAGGCCCTCGAGGCGGGTGTCGACCCCAAGGTCGTGTGGCGCGCCGTCCACGCCAGCCTGGAGCTTCCCGCGCGCGAGCGCTGAAGCCGTGTCCCTCATGGGCGACGCACAGGATGGGCACGGCGGGCGCCGAAGGTGACCGACCATCGTGGAGGTCGACGGGCCGAGTGGTCCGACGAAGGAGCCACGATGAGCACCACGGACACCATCCGCCCCCACGACGTCGACGACACCGTCGAGCACCCGACCGCGCCGCAGACGGTCGTGGTCGCGCGGCCCGACGACGAGCCGGTCGAGCCGAGCTCCGAGCGCCCACGCCGGACCGCTGCCGTCGCCGCCGGCGCGGTGGTGCTCGCCCTCGCCCTCTTCGGGGGTGGCTTCGCCACCGGCCACGCCGTCGCCGGCCAGGGCCCCGCGTCGTCGCCGGGCACGACCTCGCAGGGCGGTCCGACGGGACAGACCGGCCCGGGCGGCGCCGGCGGCCCGATGGGCCAGGACGGTCAGCTCCCCACTCCGCCCGACGGCCAGCTCGCACCCCCGTCGCAGGACGGCACGGGCACCGACGGCCTCGACCAGGCCCCGTCCGGCAGCACCACCCAGGACGAGGCCTCCTCGTCCGGGTCCTCCGTGTAGGTCGAGTGACCCTCCGCCACCATCGGTGGACCTGCACCCTCAGGAACCGTCCTGCGGTTGAAGATCCACCGATAGGGGTGTCGTGGCCGAAGGATGATGCGTTCACGACGGGATCCCGTAGCCAACGCAGAATCCTGCGGCGACCCCGAGCGCGAGCCACAGCCCGAGACCCCGGACCATCGCCGATGCCAGCCGTCCGGTCGAGGCCCTTTCGGTGACCAGCCCCAGCGAAGGCCGAGGCAGCGCAGCGGCGACCCCGGAAACGCCACACACGCACGTCCCGGCGTGTCGCACCCGCTCGAACAGGTGTTCGTACTACGGTTGTGCACACGGTTGACGCGAAGGGTGTCGCTGTCCACAGGCGGGGTCGACGAGGCTCCAGATGTCTGAGGTGGCCCCTAGCGTCGTAGACGACCGGCCACCCACCGAGCAGAACGGACCAGCGCATGCCTCCCAAGTCCCCCCTCGCGCCCGTCACCGCCGTGACGAGCGACCAGCGCGAGAAGGCGATCGACAACGCGATCGCCCAGATCGACCGCAACTACGGCAAGGGCGCCGTCATGCGCCTCGGTGAGAAGGGCCGCGTCCCGGTCAGCGTCATCCCCACCGGCGCCACCGCCCTCGACATCGCGCTCGGCATCGGCGGCCTGCCGCGTGGGCGCATCGTCGAGATCTACGGCCCGGAGTCCTCCGGCAAGACGACGGTCGCGCTGCACGCGGTGGCCAACGCCCAGAAGGCCGGTGGCGTCGCAGCCTTCATCGACGCCGAGCACGCGCTCGACCCCGACTACGCCCGCAAGCTGGGCGTCGACACCGACGCGCTGCTGGTCTCCCAGCCCGACTCCGGTGAGCAGGCGCTCGAGATCGCCGACATGCTCATCCGCTCCGGCGCGCTCGACATCATCGTCATCGACTCCGTCGCCGCCCTCGTGCCCCGGGCCGAGATCGACGGCGAGATGGGCGACAGCCACGTCGGTCTGCAGGCCCGTCTCATGAGCCAGGCGCTGCGCAAGATGACCGGTGCCATCAACGGCTCCGGCACCACCGCCATCTTCATCAACCAGCTGCGCGAGAAGATCGGCGTCATGTTCGGCTCGCCCGAGACCACCACGGGCGGCAAGGCGCTCAAGTTCTACGCCTCGGTCCGTCTCGACGTCCGCCGCATCGAGACGCTCAAGGACGGCACCGACATGGTCGGCAACCGCACCCGCGTCAAGGTCGTCAAGAACAAGCTCGCGCCGCCGTTCAAGCAGGCCGAGTTCGACATCATGTACGGCCAGGGCATCAGCCGCGAGGGCAGCCTGATCGACGTCGGCGTCGAGACCGGCATGGTCCGCAAGGCCGGCGCCTGGTACACGTACGAGGGCGACCAGCTCGGCCAGGGCAAGGAGAACGCACGCCAGTTCCTCAAGGACAACCCCGACCTCGCCGAGGAGCTCGAGAAGCGCGTCAAGGAGCACCTCGGTGTCGGTGCACAGCTCGACGAGGAGGTCGACGACGTCGACCTGCCGGCCACGGAGTTCTGAGCGTGGCCGGGGGACACGAGCCGCCGGCGCCGACCGACGCGCCACGTGACGTCCAGCAGGACCCGGACGCCGACGTCGAGTCGGTCGCCCGGACCATCCTGCTGAACAAGCTCACCGACTCGCCGCGCAGCCGCGCCGAGCTCGCCGAGGCACTGGCCCGCAAGCACGTGCCCGACGACGTCGCGGCCCGCCTGCTCGACCGGTTCGAGGAGGTCGGCCTCGTCGACGACGCCGCGTTCGCGCGGGCCTGGGTCGAGTCACGCTCGCGCAGCAAGGGGCTCGCCACCAAGGTGCTCGCCCTCGAGCTGCGCCGCAAGGGCATCGCCGACGACCTCGCCCGCGACGTGCTCGCCGACGTCGACCCCGACGCCGAACGTCAGGCGGCCCACCGGCTGGTGCAGAAGAAGCTGCGCTCCCTGCGCGGTCTCGACGACACCACCCGCATCCGCAGGCTCACCGGCATGCTCGCCCGCAAGGGGTACTCACCGCAGGTCGCCTTCGACGTCGTCCGCGAGGAGCTCGACGCCGACGACTCCGGCGTCACGTGGGACCCGCTGGTCTCCACCTGAGCGACCCGTCGAGGAGCGCGGTTCAGCCGCGTTCCTCGACGTCGCGCCGGATCCGCTCGACGATCTCGCGCTCGCTGTCGTAGTACGACAACCCCCACTCGGCCACGCGCGCGGCGTACCGCACCTCCTCGACGTCGCCCAGCAGCTCACGGACGGCCTCGAGCTCACGCCGCCGGTCTGCGAGGCGGATCAGATAGTCCTCGAGCATCTCCTGCACGTGCTCGGCCGACGTCAGATGGCCCATCAGCAGGCGCAACGCCACCGGGTGCTTGAGCACCGGGAACGGGTCGTCGACGGGCGCCGACAACCAGCGCTCGACCTGGCTGCGACCCTCGTCGCTGATCCGGAACCGGCGGGTCGTGCGACGGCCCTCGACGTGCTCCACGGCGTGCACGAGGTCACGCTCCAGCAGCTTGTCGAGCTCGGTGTAGATCTGGCTCATCGCCGGCGACGTCCAGTAGAACTTGAGCGTGCGGTCCGCCCGCTGCTTCAGCTCGTAGCCCGTCAGACCCGTCGTCTGCGACATGTCGTCGAACGCGAGCAGACCGAGCAGCGCGTACGACGTCATCGACAGGTTCACGGCCTCACCCTACTGAGCGGTTCGCCACACTCGGCCCGGCGACGCAGACAGCGTCGCTGTCAGCGTCCTAGACTCGCGCGCATGCCCAGCACCCTCGACGTGTACCAGAAGATGTCAGCGCTCCCGCAGGGCAAGCGCCTGTTCTCGATCTTCTACGGACAAAAGGCGCCCTACTTCGCCTCGATCCACCTCCGCGTGGAGGAGATGAAGCCGCACTTCGCGCAGATCACCATCCCCAAGCGGCGCAGCGTGCAGAACCACATCGGCACCGTGCACGCGATCGCAGCGTGCAACGGTCTCGAGGCCGCCATGGGACTGCTCGCCGAGGCGACCTGCCCGAGCGACCACCGCTGGCTACCCAAGGGCATGGACGTGCAGTACCTGGCGAAGTCCGACGGCGACCTCGTCTGCACCGCCGAGTCCGAACCCGAGGCCTGGGCCGACGGCCCCGACGTCCCGGTCCGCGTCACGGCCGCCCTGAAGGACGGCACGGTCACCGTGGCCGGCACCATCCACCTCTGGGTCACGCCCAAGAAGCGCTGACGCTCAGGCGCCCGTCGTCGCGCCCACCGCTCCGCCACGGCGGCTGGTGCCGACGTAGCGCTTCTGGACCCCCTCACCGATGAACGTCAGCAGCAGGTTCAGCACGATGTAGATCGCCGCGAGCACGAGCGCGGTGGCCAGACGGTTGTCGAACGTCCGGAAGATGTCCCGACCGGCCACGGTGAGTCCCGGCGCGAGGATCGCGTACCCGAGGCTGGTGTCCTTGAGGACGACGATGCACTGGCTGATGATCGACGGGAACATGATCTTCACCGCCTGCGGCAGCAGGACGATCCGCGTGACGGTCGACTTCGTGAGCCCGAGCGCGTACCCGGCCTCGGCCTGCCCGCGCGGCACCGCGTTGATGCCGGCGCGGAACACCTCGGCGAGGACGGAGCCGTTGTAGAGCACCAGCCCGACCACCAGCGGGAAGATGACGCCGTTCGGGTTCCCGGCCAGCCCCCACACGAAGATGATGAGCAGCAAGAGTGGGACGGCGCGGAAGAACTCGACCACGAGCCACGACGGCCACCGCACCACGGCGCGGTCGCTGAGCTTGCCGACGCCCAGCAGGACACCCAGCACGACCGCGCCGACGATGGCGAGTCCGGCGGCACGCAGCGTGTCCAGCAGACCCTGCAGCAGCAGGTCGACGAGGCGTGGCGTGACGAACGGCTCCCACTGCTGCGCTGTCAGCTGGTCCTCCGACCAGAGCTTCCAGACGACGAGCGCGAGCAGGGCGAGGATGCCGACGACGGTGACGACGCCGGCGATGCGGTGGCGACGTGCGGCCCGCGGGCCGGGCACGTCGAACAGGACCGAGGCGTTGCTCATGCGACCCTCCAGGCCTTCTCGAAGCGGTTGGCGCCGAAGGAGATCAGCTCGACGATGAGGATGTAGCCGAGCGCGATCCCGGCGAAGATGACCACCCGTTCGCTGGCGTAGTCGTTGCTCAGCCCCTTCATGCGGAAGGTCGCCTCGGCGATGCCGAAGACGGCCGCGAGCGACGTGTTCTTCGTCAGCGCGATCATCACGCTCGCCAGCGGCGGCACGGTGAGCCGGAACGCCTGCGGCAGGACCACCTGCGTCATCGTCAGGGAGAACGGCATGCCGAGCGAGCGGGCCGCCTCGGCCTGGCCGAGGCCGATGCCGTTGATGCCCGACCGGATCGCCTCGGTGACGAAGGCGGCCGTGTACAGGCCCATCGCCATCGTGACCATGACGAAGAAGCCGAAGTCGATGCCGAGCTCGGGCAGCCCGTAGTAGGTCAGCAGGATGAGCACGAGCAGCGGCGTGTTGCGGAAGATCGTCACGTAGCCGATGCCGACACCACGCAGGACGGGCACGGGGGAGACGCGCGCGACCGCGACGAGCGTGCCGACGACGAGGGCGATGAGCCCTGACACGACGAGCAGCTTCAGCGTCTCGCCGAAGCCGGAGAGCACCAGGTCGAAGTTCTCGGTGAACGCGTCCACGTCACCTCCGTGGGGGATCGCAGGGTGGAGCGACGGTCGCCGGGCCTGTCGTGGGCCCGGCGACCGCCGCGGGGATCAGGCGCAGGCGTCGAGCGTCGGCTTCGCCGGGACGTCGTTGCCCGACTTGCCGAGCGTCGCGTCGAAGGCCTTCTCGAAGTCTCCGTCGTCGTACGCCTTCTCGATGCTGTCGTTCAGGAACTGGCACAGCTCCGGGGCGTCCTTGCTGTAGCCGACGCCGTAGCGCTCCTCCGAGAACGGCTCGCCGACGACCTTCAGCTCGTCGGGCGCCTGGGCCGCGTAGCCCAGCAGGATCGCACCGTCGGTGGTGACCGCGTCGACCGAGCCGTTCTTCAGCTGGTCGACGCACTCGGAGTAGGTGTCGAAGCCGGCAGGCGTGGCCCCGTACTCCTCCTCGACGGTCTTGATCGACGTCGAGCCAGTGACGGAGCAGACCTTCTTGCCCGACAGGTCGTCCGGGCCGTTGATGGAGTCGTCGTCCTTCGCGACGAGCAGACTCTGCCCCGTCACGTAGTACGGGCCGGCCTGGCCGACGACCTTGCGACGCTCGTCGGTGATCGAGTACGACGCGATGACGAAGTCGACCGTGCCGTTCTGCAGGAACGGCTCGCGGTTGTCGGAGATGGTCTCGACCCACTCGATCTTGTCAGGCTCGATGCCGAGCTGGCCGGCGATGATCTTGCCGAGCTCCGGGTCGATGCCGGTCGGCGTGTCCGACCCGGCGGCGCGGAAGCCGACACCGGGCTGGTCGAACTTCACGCCGATCTTGACCGTGCCGGCCTCGGCCAGGTCGGCCATGCGCGTGCCAGCCTCGAAGTCCGGGCTGTCGACGACCTCGTACTCGTTGCCGGACGCGGTCGTGCCGTCGTCCTCGCCTGCGTTGCCGCAGGCCGACGCGGCCAGTACGACCGCCGCCGCGACCGCGGCCAGCTTGATGGTGCGCACCTTCATGGTGTGTTCCCCTCGATCGGTTGGTTGGGTACTTCCAGGAGGCTCAGTGGTTGAGGATCTTGCCGAGGAAGTCCTTCGCACGGTCGGAGCGCGGAGCGCTGAAGAACTCGTGCGGGGTGTTCTGCTCCACGATCCGGCCGTCGGCCATGAACACGACGCGGTCGGCGGCCGTGCGGGCGAAGCCCATCTCGTGGGTGACGACGATCATCGTCATGCCGCCCCGGGCGAGGTCGACCATCGTGTCGAGGACCTCCTTGATCATCTCCGGGTCCAGCGCCGACGTCGGCTCGTCGAAGAGCATGACCTTCGGCTCCATGGCCAGCGACCGCGCGATCGCGACCCGCTGCTGCTGGCCTCCGGAGAGCTGGGCCGGCAGCTTCTGCGCCTGCGAGTCGACGCCGACCCGGCGCAGCAGCTCCATGGCGCGCGCCTCGGCGTCGGACTTCGACTGTCCGCGCACCTTGATCGGGCCAAGGGTCACGTTCTCGAGCGCCGTCGACGGTGATCTCGCCCGCGTCGATCGTCTCGAGGCGGGTGATCGTCCGGCAGAGCGTCGACTTGCCCGAGCCCGACGGCCCGATCACGACGACGACCTCGCCGCGTGCGACGTCGAGCTCGATGTCCTGCAGCACATGCAGGGACCCGAAGTGCTTCTGGACCCCCCGCATGGCCACCATGGGTGTGTCAGCCATGGCCGACAACCTATCCGCGACACCGCCCCGTCCTGCAAGTCCGCAATCGAATCGTCACCTGAAGCGACGGCCGGCGGGACGTCGGCAACCGTCCGGACACACGTCGGCCGCCGTCGCAGGGGAGCTGCGCACGGCGGCCGACGTCTCAGGACCGCGAGGGTGGGAGACCTACTCGCGGTAGCGCGGCTGGCTCTGCGGGTTGAGCTCCTTGAACCTCACCCGCTCGGCTCCCTTGATGCGACGGTCGTCGACGCGGAACACCTCGAAACCTCGCTGGATCTCGTTGGAGTAGATGTGGCCGTTGTAGTAGTACGTCGACCACGGACCGCCGACCACGAGACGCTCGGCGTCGTTCGGGCCACGGTCGTGCCACGCGATCTCCTTCGGGTTGGCCGAGTCGGTGAAGTCGTACATCGACCAGCCACCCTGGTACCAGGCCTGGACCATGATGTCCTTGCCCTTCACCGGGACCAGCGAGCCGTTGTGGGCGACGCAGTTCTCGGTGTTGGCCTGGGTCCGGGGAATCTTGTAGTAGCTCTTGAACTCCAAGTCGCCGGAGCGGGTGATGTCGTAGATCCCGTTGGCGCCCTTGGTGTCGCCGACCGTCGGGTTGCAGGTGGGCGCGCCACCGCCGCCCAGCTCGTCGGTGAACACGACCTTCGTGCCGTCGTTGTTGAAGGTCGCCGAGTGCCAGAACGCGAAGTTCTCGGTGTCGCGGACGTTCTCGGTGACCTTCGGCTTCTCCCGGTCCTCGATGTCGAGCAGGATGCCGTCGCCCATGCAGGCGCCCGCCATGATGTCCTTGCTCGGGTAGGCCGTGAGGTCGTGGCAGCCGCTCGTCTCCCGCGAGTACCCGCCGGCCGGGTTGCCGCCGTCGGGGAACAGCACGGGCTGGGAGATCATGCGCGCCGTGGACGGCTTCTTCAGCGGCACCTTGACGACGCTGATGGAGTCCAGCGGCGGCTGGCAGTCCGGGAACGCCGCGTTCGGCGCGTACGAGGACACGTAGACGTAGAGGTCGTCGACCTTGCCCTTGCCCTTCGCGCCCTTGCTCTTGCCGGGCGCGAGCGTGTGCGTGTGCGAGCCGCACGGCGTCTCGACCGCGGCCACGTACTCCGGACGGCGCGGGTCGGAGATGTCGAAGACCTTGATGCCCTCCCACGAGTCCTTGATGGTCGCCGACTGGGCGGTGCTCTCGCACGAGGAGTCGCTGCGCGAGGAGTCGGTGCTGAGGATGAGCACGTCGTCGTACACGGAGACGTCGTTCTGGGCCCCGGCGCACACGACCTGCGCGACGGTCTTCGGCTTCGCCGGCTTGGAGATGTCGTACACCGTGAAGCCGTTGTAGTTGCCGGCGAAGGCGTACTTGCCCTGGAACGCGAGGTCGCTGTTGAGGGCATCCTCCGAGGCGAAGGCGCCCTGCTTGGCGATGGTGGCGAGGCGCTTGACGTTGGCGCTGCTGGCCTCCTCGCCGGGTGCGAGGTCGACGCCGCTGGCGTTCATCCGCGCCGTGTCGTTGCCGGGCAGGCAGTTGCCGGCGAGGCGGTCGGCCTCCGACAACGTGCGCTCGCCCTTGCACTCCTTCGAGGGACGGGTCTCGACCCGTTCCTCGGTCCTCTCCTCGGCCACGGCGGCCAAGGGCGAGAGCAGTGCGGTGGTGAGCGCGCCGGTGGCGGCGGCTCCGAGCAGGGCCGTCGTGGCCCGTCTGCGTGCATGACGCATGTGGTGTGTCCTTCCCCCGATGTCCGGCTATCCTCACCCGAAAGCCGTCACGGCGACAAGGGCCCGCGCGGGTCCGTCGATGACGATCTGATGACGGCTCCACTTCGGGGGAAGGGGACTCGGATGCGACGACCTCTGCGGGGCGTCACGGTGGCACTGGCCGCGTCGGCGGTGCTGCTCTCGGGCTGCTCGGGCGACGACCGGTCACGGCAGGTCGACGGTGCCGTGATCCAGCCGGGCAAGCCGGGGGAGAAGGCCGAGGTGCTCGACGAGGCGCCCGAGATCGAGCGGGCGCGGGCGAACGACGCCGACGTCGAGTTCGTGCAGATGATGATCCCGCACCACGCGCAGGCGTTGCAGATGGCCCAGCTCGCCCCCGACGCGCGGGGGAGCAAGGCCGTGCGCACCATGGCCGACCGCATCGACGGGGCCCAGCGCCCCGAGATCGTCTTCATGGCCGGGTGGCTCACCGACCAGGGTCTCGACGCGCCGACGAAGGAGCAGATCGAAGGTGGCAACATCCCGATGGGCCGCCACGGTGGCCACGGCTCGCACGGCGGCGACGTCCACGACATGGCCGGGATGGCGAGCGAGGCGCAGCTGGAGGAACTCGAGGCCTCGCGCGGGAAGGACTTCGACCGGCTGTTCCTGGAGCTGATGATCATGCACCACCAGGGCGCCATCGAGATGGTCGACACGGGGGTGCGCGGAGGTGCGGACCTGCAGGTCAACGAGCTGGCGACCAGCATCGCGGCGGACCAGACGGCCGAGATCGACCGCATGCGTCAGCTGCTCGCCGACCTCTGAGGCCGGCGTTCGCGTCGCGGTCGGGCCCGACCCGTGTGAGCGTGGAGGCACGTCCCGCCCACTCCAAGGAGCCTTCGTGCCCATCGCCGCCACCGACTTCGCCCACGTCCGCCTCACCGTCCGCGACATCGACGTCTCGCGCCGCTTCTACGACGACGTCTTCGGCTTCGACGTCGCGTTCGAGCTGCCGGAGGACCCCGACGAGCAGACGCGGGAGCAGCTCTCCTTCCTCTTCGGTGGCGTGATCTACCAGTTCCCCGGAGGACTCCTCGGCCTGCGCCCGGTCGCTCCAGGCGACGACTCCTTCGACGAAGACCGGATCGGGCTCGACCACCTCAGCCTCGCCGTCGCCGACCGCGCTGCGCTCGACCACGCCGTCGCGGTGCTCGACGACCTCGGCATCCTGCACGAGGACGTCAAGGACGTCGGCGGGCAGGCGATCCTGGAGTTCCGAGACCCCGACGGGATCGCGCTGGAGATCGCCGCTCCGACGTCCTGACCGTGCCGGTGACGGTCGTGAAGTTTTCACGATCGTGACCTTCGGGTGGTTGCGCCCCGCATCCACCGCGTGTGACGGTGTCCGACGGTCCTCCATCGGGGAGGAACCTCTCACGGTGGAGGATGTCGGATGAAGAAGTGGATGTCCGGTGCGCTCGCGGCTGGGGCTCGTGTGCGTCGTTCGGTGACAGCGGCCCGGGGCTCGTGCGCGCCGGTGCCCAGTGCGCCCGCGTCAAGGTGCCGCTCGACTACGCGAAGCCGCGCGGCACGAAGATCACCATCGCGATCTCGCGCGTGAAGCACACGGTGGCCCGCAGCAAGTACCAGGGTGTCGTGCTCGTGAACCCGGGCGGACCGGGCGGCTCTGGCCTCGGCCTGTCGCGCCTGGGCGGCGCGATCCCGAAGAACGCCGGTGCAGCCTACGACTGGATCGGCTTCGACCCGCGAGGCGTCGGCCAGAGCGCTCCGGCCGTCTCGTGCGACCCGAACTACGGCGGGTACGACCGTCCCCGCTACGAGCCGAGCACCACCGAGATCCGCGACGCGTGGTTCGCGCGCACGAACGCCTACACGACGGCGTGCGCCGAGAAGAACGGGCCGATCCTCGACCACCTCACGACCCGTGACGTGGCGAAGGACCTCGACCAGATCCGCATCGCGCTCGGCCAGAAGCGGATCAACTACTACGGCTTCTCCTACGGCACCTACCTCGGCCAGGTGTACTCCTCGCTGTTCCCGTCGCACGTGCGCCGCATGATCTTCGACGGCACGGTCGACCCGCGCGACGTCTGGTACCAGGGCAACCTGAACCAGAACGAGCCGTTCGACAAAAACGTGAACCGCTGGTTCGCCTGGATCGCCCGCTACGACGACGTCTACCACCTCGGCACGACCACCCGCGCCGTCCGCAACCTCTTCTACGACACGCAGGAGAAGCTCTACGACGAGCCCGTCGCGGACGCCGACGGCAACCGTCTGGGTGGCAGCGAGTGGAACGACTCCTTCCTGTACGCCGGCTACTACCAGTCGACGTGGACCGACCTGGCGCAGGTCTTCTCCGACTTCGTCAACCAGGGCGACGTCGCGTCGCTGAACGCCGCGTACCTCGACGCGAGCGGCTACGGCGACGACAACGGCTACGCGGTGTACCTGGGCGTCCAGTGCACGGACGCCGCCTGGCCGACGAGCTGGGAGAAGTGGGCGCGCGACAACTGGGCGCTCGACGCGATCGCCCCGTTCGAGACGTGGGCGAACGCCTGGTACAACGAGCCGTGCCGCCACTGGCCGGCCAAGGCGCACCAGCCCGTCCGGGTGAAGGGCGCGAAGTCGACGAGCGTGCTGATGATCAACGAGACGTACGACGCCGCCACGCCCTACGCGGGCAGCATCGAGGTCCGCAAGCGCTACCCCGGCGCGCGCCTGGTGGCGGTCTCCGGCGGCACGACGCACTCGGGGTCGCTCGGCGGCAACGCGTGCACCGACAACCGCATCGCCGACTACCTGCTCACCGGCAAGCTGCCGCGACGGGTGTCGGGCAACCGCGCCGACGTCGTGTGCCAGCCGCTCCCGCAGCCGGTGCCCGAGCAGGCGACCGCCCGCACGCAGAGCGCCACCCCGGCGCCGAGCGAGCTGCGCCAGCAGATGCAGCGGGACGCCATCCGTCCCTGACCTGCGACCCACCACGGGCGTCGGCGTTCGGTGACCTCACGGTCGCTGGGCGCCGGCGCCCGCCGTCGTCCAAGGGGTGCCGCCCGGCACGTACGATTGAGCGGTCATGACTGCTGCAGCGACGCCGACGGCGAAGACCTACGAGGTGCGCACCTACGGGTGCCAGATGAACGTCCACGACAGCGAGCGGCTGTCGGGGCTCCTGGAGACCGCGGGGTACGCCAAGCACACGTCGGACGCCGACGGGGGCGCCGCGATCCCCGACCTCGTCGTGTTCAACACGTGCGCGGTGCGGGAGAACGCCGACAACAAGCTGTACGGGAACCTCGGGCACGTCGCGAGTCTCAAGGCCCAGCACCCCGGCATGCAGGTGGCCGTCGGGGGCTGCCTCGCGCAGAAGGACCGCGACACCATCACGAAGCGTGCGCCCTGGGTCGACGTCGTCTTCGGCACGCACAACATCGGCTCGCTCCCGGTCCTGCTCGAGCGGGCGCGGGTGCAGGAGGAGTCGCAGGTCGAGATCCTCGAGTCGCTCGAGGTCTTCCCGTCGACGCTGCCCACCAAGCGTGACTCCGTGTTCGCCGCCTGGGTCTCCATCAGCGTCGGCTGCAACAACACGTGCACCTTCTGCATCGTCCCCGCCCTGCGCGGCAAGGAGAAGGACCGCCGGCCCGGCGACGTGCTCGCGGAGGTCGAGGCGCTCGTCGCCGACGGCGTCGTCGAGGTGACGCTGCTCGGCCAGAACGTCAACGCCTACGGCGTGGAGCTGGGCGACCGGTTCGCGTTCGGCAAGCTCCTGCGCGCGTGCGGGGAGATCGAGGGCCTGGAGCGGGTGCGCTTCACGAGCCCGCACCCGAAGGACTTCACCGACGACGTCATCGCCGCGATGGCCGAGACGCCCAACGTCATGCCGCAGCTGCACATGCCGCTGCAGTCCGGCTCCGACCGGGTGCTGAAGGCGATGCGGCGCTCCTACCGCAAGGAGAAGTACCTCGGCATCCTCGACCGCGTGCGCCAGGCGATGCCCGACGCCGCGATCACCACCGACATCATCGTCTGCCCGAGCTGCCCAAGGAGGTCGTGCAGGAGCGCTACATGCGCCTCGCCGCCGCCGTCGAGGAGACCGCCTGGGCGGAGAACCAGCGGCTCGAGGGCCGCACCGTCGAGCTGCTCGTCTCCGACCACAGCGCCGCCGGCGGCCGCAAGGACCACGAGACCCAGCGCCTCACCGGTCGCGCGCGCGACAACCGGCTCGTGCACTTCGCGCCCGGCGGGCACGACGTGCGCCCCGGCGACCTCGTCGAGGTCACCGTCACGCACGCCGCACCGCACCACCTCGTCAGCGACGCCGACGTCGTCTCCTACCGCCGCACACGGGCCGGCGACGCGTGGGAGGCTCGCCAGGGACGTACCGAGGTGCGCCCCGCGGTCTCCCTCGGCATGCCGTCGCTCGGCGTTCCGGCCCCGTTGCCGGTCGTCGACGCCCCCGCCTGCGCCCGCTGACCCCTCGCTGAGCTCGGCGGGGCCGCGGGCGGCAGGGCAGGCAGGGCAGAAGGGCGAGTACAGCTCCTCGCCCGCCCGGCGCGACGGTGGTGCCGCCAGCTGCTCGCCCGGCACCTGCAGGGGGATTCCCGGCGGGTAGGCGATGATGTACCGCTCGTCGCCGCAGGAGCACTCCGGGGCATCGAGGCAGCACACGCTCTCCAACGCCTCGACCAGCAGGTCGACCTGCTCCGGGGTCACGCCGACGTGCATCGTGAACAGCAGCGTCGAGCCGTCCTGCCGCGAGACGAAGATGCCGTACTCGTCGAACAGGGCTGCGCGCACCTCCTGGGCGCGCTCGGGCGTCCCGAGGTCGAGGTGCACCTTCATCGGGTCCGCGAGGTACGCGCTCGTGGTGGCCACCGGCCGGTGCTCGGCCAGCCACGGGACCCGGCGCGCGAGCTCCCTGAGCCGGTCGGCCTGCGCGAGGGCTCGCTCGACGAGGGCGGTCCCCTCGGCGACGGCGTGGGCGCGCGCGATGTCGAGGCTCGCGAGCACCGGCAGCGACGGGCTCGTGGTGTGGACGCGGTACAGCGCCGCGCGCACGGTGGCCTTGAGCGTGTCCGGCCCGATGACGTGCAGGTACGAGCCCTGCCTCAGTGCGAGCATCGACTTGTGGGTCGAGTGCGTCACGAGGAACGACGCCGGCCAGTCGGGGTGCTCCGCGAGCGTCTCGCGGATCGCGTGGATGGCGGTGAGCCGCCGCAGCCACGGGTGGAACGCGTGGATCGCCGTCCAGGCCTCGTCGACGAGCACCCGGCAGCCCGACTCGGCGGTCAGCTCCTGCAGCGCGCCCAGGAAGCGACGCATCTGCACCAGGGACCCGTCGTAGGCGGACACCCCGACGACCACGACGTCGACCTCCACCCCGGCGGCCTTCGCCTCGCGCAGCGCGGTGATGACGCCGTGCTCGGTGTCCGTCGGCGACGTCGGTGCGTACAGGACGTCGGCGCCGAGGCGGTCGAGGGCGAAGTGGATGGACTGGTGCACCGAGCGGTCGACGAGCACCCTGGCGCCGGCGACGCGCAGCGCCTCCAGCGCCACCTGGTTGGCGCCCGTCGTGCCCGTGGTCACGTACTGGGTGTCGTCGGCGCCGAAAGCCTCGGCCGTCAGCCGCCGCGACCGCGCCAGCTGGCGGTGGGCGCGGAAGAAGGAGTCGAGCTCGGGCGAGCCGAGGGTCAGCTCGGCCGCGAGCATGCGCGAGCCGTAGAGCCGGCGGGTGCGCTCAGCGAGTGCGGAGTCGTCGCCGTCGGGCGCGTGGGCGAGCGAACCGATGGGCAGCGCGTGGAACGAGGCGATGCCGGCCCCGGCATGTCGGTCGAGGGCGTCCGCGTACGGGGTCTCGGTCAGGCGACGGCGCTGCGCAGTGGTCCACATGGCATTCCTCCACGGTCATGGCCCCCCGATGGGGCTGCTCCTCCAGGGTGCGCCCGGACCGAGGTGAACGCCGTTCAGGACGCCACAGAAGAGCATCAAGATTCCGTGAGGATCTCGTGAGAGGACCATGAGTGCCACCCGTCACGCGCCTGGTGCGGCGGTCGGGGCTGGTACCCGTCAGACCTGCAGCGTCGGGTGCAGGGCGGTCATCGTCACGCGCTCGCGACGCTTCGCCGCCAGCGCGGTGAGGGCGAGGGCACCCACGGCGAACACGACCAGCACGAAGACGTCGAACGCGACACCCGTGGTGCCGCCCGCCGTCGCCGCGCGGAGCCCGTGCACGGCGTACGTCATGGGGAGCAGCGCGTGGAGGAAGCCGAAGAACGACGGTGAGGTCTCGATCGGGTAGGTCCCGCCCGCAGCGGTCAGCTGCAGGCAGACGAACACGATCGCCAGGAAGCGTCCAGCCCCGCCGAACCAGGCGATGAAGGTCTGGTTGATGGCCGTGAACACCAGCCCGGTGAGCAGCGCCAGACCGAGCAGCAGGCGAGGTTGCGAGGCGTCGACGCCGCTGGTCCTTCGTGTAGTCGGGCACCTGCTCGCTGCCGTCGGTCAGGCCGTCCTGCAGTCGCAGTGCGCCGTCGCGCAACGCGCCTGCGCCGTCGCTGAGCTGGTCGGCACCGTCGGTCAGACGGCTGGCTCCGCTCGCGAGCCGATCTGCACCACCGGCCGCCTCGCGCGCGCCGGTGGCCAGCTGAGACGTGCCGGACTGCAGCTGGTCGGCGCCGTCGGAGGCCTGGCCGATCGCCCCGACGAGGGTCGGGACGTTGTCGGCGAGCTGGCGGTTGCCGGCGGCGACGCGCTGCGCCCCGTCGTTCAGGCGCGCCGACTGCCGTCCGATCTCGTCGGCGCGCCCGGTCACGGTGCCGACCTGCGTGCGGGCCGCCGCGGCGGCGTCGGCGCCGGCGTCGAGGTTCGCGCACGTGGCCGCAGGGACGCCGTCGGCGCGGCACCGCTGCGCGGCGTCGCGCAGCGACGTCTCCAGGGTCTGCAGCTGTTGTTGGACCTGGCCGGTGCTGCCGTTGATGCCGCCCACCACGCGTTGGACGACGGCGTCGAGCTGCGCCACGCCTCCCGCGACCTGCTCCGCCCCGTCGGCGAGCTGGCGGGTCTGCCCGGGCAGGGGAGCGGTGCGCTCCTGCAGCTGGTCGAGACCGTTCGCGAGCTGTCCGGCGCCGGCGTCGAGCCGCTCCGCACCGCCCGCGAGCTGCCGGTTCCCGTCGGCGAGCGTCGCCGCACCGCTGCTGAGCTGACGGGTGCCGTCGGCCAGCTGGTCGGCTCCGGTGCCGAGCCGGCCGGCGCCGTCGGCGAGCGTGCCCGCGCCGTCGGCCGCCTCCTCCAGGGAGCTCTTGATGTCGGTGAAGCCGAGGTAGAGGTTGTCGAGGTAGGTGCGCGTGACCTGGGCGTTCAGCGACGACTTCGCGGCCTCGAGGATGCGGTCGGCGATCTGGCCGTTCACGAAGTTGACGGCGTCGTTCGTCTTCAGGTCGAGCCGGCCCTGGACCGCCGCGTCGGGGTCGCCGCTCGTCGACGTCGCCGCCTTCGACAGGTCGCGCGGGATCGTGAGGACCGCCTTGTAGCGACCGTCGGCCAGACCGCTGCGGGCGTCGGAGGGGTCGGTGAGGACCCAGTCGTAGTTGTTGCGGTCGTCGTTGCCGACGAGGTTCGCGGCGAGCTGACGGCCGACGGCCACGGGCTGCTTCTCGCCGTCACGGCCGGCGACCTCGACCATCTGGTCCTCGTTGACGACGGCGGCCTTCACGTGGTCGAGCCGACCGGTCGGGTCGATGTTGGCCCAGATGTACAGCGCGCCGTAGAAGAGCGGGACGATCGCGACGGCGAGCACGGCCAGGCGGGTGAGCCGGCTGCGACGGAACCGCGCGAGCTCGAACCAGGGGAGGGAGGGGGTGGGCAGCATCAGATCATCAGCTCATCGAGAGTGCGTCGGGTGTCGAGCTCCAGCAGGTGGAGCCGCGGGGACGGGGCGGGGGCAGAGGTGGCCGACTGCACGCTCGCGACGAGCGCGGTCGGCCGGTCCTCCAGCAGGTGCGCGAGGGTCGACCAGAGCAGGTCGACGTGCTCGGTGGCGCGCAGGTCGTCGGCGTCGTCGACGACGAGCACCTCCGGTCGGGCCAGCAGGCCGAGCACGATCCCCAGCGTCTTGCGCTCCAGGCGCGAGAGGTCGGAGACGAGTGTCGAGCCCTCGACGTCGGTGAACGGCAGCCCGTGCTCGACGTGGGCCGCCTCGAGGGCCTGGTTCATCAGCCCACGCACGGGCGCGACCTTCGACCGCGAGACCCACAGGCCGAGGGTGCGGATCGACAGCCGCTCGGCGACGTGCTGGTCGACGGTGAGGTTCGGGTCGAGGTCGTTGACGTCGCGGAACTCCGCGAGCGAGACCTTGCGGCGGACGTCGCGCGCCTCCTGCGGGAGGAGGTGGCCGGCCACGCGCAGCCGTCCCTCGTCGAAGGCCATGCGCCCGGCGAACGTGAGCAGCAGCGCGGTCTTGCCGCTGCCGCTCGGCCCGTGGACCACGAGCCACTCGCCGGCCGGCAGCTCCGTGGTGACGTCGTTGTAGACGATGCCCTCCGGCGTCGCGAGCGTGAGCCCGGCGGCGGAGACGGCAGCGGTCGAGTGCGGACGCGGCCAGGTCTCGAGCTCGACCCGGCGGTGCAGCGCCTCGCCCTCGACGTCGACATGGGGCAGGCGCGTGGCCAGCCAGCGGGGGAGCCACCACGATCGGTGACCGGCGAAGCGCATGACGGACGGCACGAACAGCATCCGCACGAGGAACGCGTCGGCGAACACCCCCACGGCGAGCGCGAAGGCGATCGGCTTGATGTTCTCGTCGCCCTCGGGGACGAACGCCGCGAAGACCGCGAGCATGATCACCGCCGCTGCGGTGACGACCCGCGAGCTGCCGACGAAGCCCTCGACGATCGCCTCGTCGGGGTCGCCGGTGCGCACGTACTCCTCCTTCATGCGCGAGACCAGGAACACCTCGTAATCCATCGACAGGCCGAACAGCACGGCCATGAGCAGGATCGGCAGGAAGGAGATGAGCGGTCCGGTGTCCTGCAGGTGCACGAGGTCGGCGAGCCAGCCCCACTGGAACACCGCGACGACGGCACCGAACGCAGCACCCGTGGAGAGCAGGAACCCGAGCGTCGCCTTGAGGGGGATGAGCAGGGAGCGGAAGACCACCATGAGCAGCAGCACCGACAGGCCCACGACGAGCAGGCCGAAGGGCAGGAGGGCGTCCTGGAGGCGCTCGGACACGTCGATGCCGACGGCGGTCAGCCCCGTGACCGACACGTCCACGCCGTGCTCCTGCTCCCAGCGGGGCGCCTCGGCCCGGATCCGCTGCACGAGGTCGGCGGTCTGGGGCGACGCGGGACCCGTCGTCGGGATCACCTGGATGACGGCGGTGTCGGCGGAGCGGTTCGGGGTGGCGAGACCGATGGTCTCCACGCCCTTCGTCGCCCGCAGGTCGCGCTCGACGTCGTCGACGACGCCGAGCGGGTCGTTGGAGGTGATCACGTCGAGCTTGACGAGCAGCGGTCCGTTGTAGCCGGGGCCGAGGTGCTGGTCGACGGGGTCGTAGGCCTCGCGCTGCGTGCTGCCGGTCGGCGCGCTGCCGTTGTCGGGGAGGGCGAGCTGCAGGTCCTTCAC